>OOCS01000614.1_pt1 | contig 23330 bp, 20 predicted proteins | sample 1671411 | NCBI WGS metagenome assembly OOCS01 (sample SAMN06348154, study PRJEB24527) | human gut metagenome | biome: human gut; feature: ankylosing spondylitis patient; material: feces | host: Homo sapiens | place: China | collected 2015-10 | reverse complement strand
TGGTGCACATCTCCAAGCTGGACACCAAGCGTGTGGAGCGCGTGGAGGATGTGGTGGCCGTGGGTGACGCCATCGTGGTCAAGGTGACCGACATCGACCAGCAGGGCCGTATCAACCTGAGCCGCCGCGATGCCATTCTGGCTCTGGAAGCCAAGCGCGCCGAGCAGGCACAGCAGCAGTAAACCCTGACTGCATAAAAGAAACCGAAAAAGAGGACCCGATGCAGATGCATCGGGTCCTCTTTGTTGTATCAGAATAAAATTATACTGCGCGGTATTTGCGATCCAGCGCCCAGCCGAATGCAAACAGCACCACACCACTGACAGCCAGCACCGGCACGGGCCAGTTCAGCTGACCGGTCTGCGGCAGACCGCTCATTGCCGGGTTATCCGGGTGGCCCGGCAGAACGGGGCTGTCTGGATTACCGGGTGCTACCGGATGATCCGGATGGCCCGGGGCCACGGGATTGTCCGGGTGGCCCGGAGCCACGGGATTGTCCGGATTACCGGGAGAGACCGGGTTATCCGGGTTGTCCGGCGGGGTAGGCGTATCAGGATAATCGGGCGTAGGCGGGGTAGGGGGCGTAGGCGGCGTGTCCGGCTTGGTGGGGGTGTAAGCACCCACCTTGGGGCTGGCATCCACCGTATAATTCCACTTGCCATCCTCCGCCATGGGCAGAGAGACAAGGAACGGATTGATCGGCTCATAGCCCTTGGAAGCCTCGGTCTGCACGATCAGATACAGGCCCAGCTCCAGACCACGGAAGGTTACGCTGCCGTCCGCATCAATGGTCTTTGTGGTGCCCTCGGCGCTTTGGTGCAGATACTCCTGCAGCTGGGCCGCAAGGGTGCTGTCGGTCAAATCACCCAGCGCAATGCCGCAGCCGTAGAAATCGCCGCAGTATTCGTAGCTCAGGTTGCCGTTTTGGCGCTTTACCTCGGCCACACGGTACAAAGTGAGCTTGCCGCCGCTCAGCGCCTTATCGTTGGCGCTGTCGTACAGCGTAACGCAGATGGTGCCGGTAGTGGGATTGCCGCTGCTGTCCACCAGCTTGATGTTTGCGCTGGTGGCAAGGGCAGGCAGCGCACTTGTTACCAGAAGGCACAGCACCAAAAGCAGGGCCGCAGCGTGCTTTTTGAAATCAGTGCGTTTCATGTTTTTCACCTCTTGTAGATTTGCGTTTGCGGTTGGAGAACAGCAGCCAGAGCAGCAGCACCAGCAGCAGGGGCAGTGCCATGATGGGAGCTGTGATGATCGGTTCGATCTTGATGGCATCGGCTGTTACACGGATGTGCTTGAGCTTGTCCGGCGTTTCGATGCGCCGTCCGCGCACCAGAAGGCGGTGGGAGTTGATGCCGTAGGGGGTGCAGGTCATCAGGGTGACGTAATCCTTGCCGTCCACCACCTTCAGGTTGTCGGTCTCGGTGGGCAGTACAATAGAGATCTGGTCCACCTCATAGGTCAGCACCCGGTCCAGCACCGTGATGGTGAAGGTGTCGCCCACTTCCAGCTGGTCCAGATTGGTGAACAGCTTGGCGCTGGGCAGGCCCCGGTGGGCCGAAATGACCGCGTGGGTGCTGCCGCCGCCCACCGGCAGGCTGGTGCCCTCCAAGTGGCCTGCGGCGATCTGCAGCACACCATCGCTGGTGCCGTGGTAGATGGGCAGCTCCACACCGATCTTTTCAATGGTGATGTAGCCCATAATGCCGGTGCCGGTCACATCCAGCGTGCTTTCGTAGGTGGGAAAGCGCTGCGGGAAATACAAAGCGTCCGGATCGGCGGCGATCTGCGCATTGAACGCATCTGCCGCCTCGAAATAGGCGCTGTAGTCGGCATCGGTCAGATTGTCCACGTCCTCGGCATAGGTGGCCACAGCACGGGACTGATGCAGCTGGTTGACATAATCGCTGAGGGTGGGGTATAACATCACGGATAGACCCACGAAAAAGACGAGGATCAGGATGATGGTGCTTTTGTTCTTTTTCATGGGCTACTCCCTAATGTTATAAGGATAGGAGCGGGGGCCTTGCGGCCCCTTTGCTCCGGGTTCTTGGGGGAAATGGAGCTTACTTGTTCTCCATGCGCTTCTTGGTGACCAGCAGAACGATGGCCGCAACCATCAGGCCGCCGCCGACCACATAGAACAGGGTAGTGCCGATGCCGCCGGTGGAGGGCAGGGTAATGCCGCCGGCTTTTATGTTGACGATATCATTCGTCAGGTTGGAGCCTTCAAGATTAACCTGATCATTTCTGGAGTGGTCTGCTTTGATGGTCACTGGGATTACTTTGCAGGCACTGTAACCGTCAGGAGTTTTGGTCTCCTTCAGGTAGTAGGTGCCAGCGTCCAGACCCTTAACATTGAACTGACCATCTTGGCCAGAGATCATCTCAACGCCTTTACCCTCAGTGCTAAAGTCGCGAGAGTAAGTGTCGTCATCATTCATTTTGAGCTTGATCTCATCTTCATCATGGCAAGCTTCATCGCTGTACAGACGGAAGCCGGCGCCCGCCAACACATTATTCGGGTTATCATCATCGTGATACTTGGTGTTGTTCAGCTGGTAGGTGTACACATAGACTGGAGTGCTTTCGGGAGTTTTACCAATGGATGACTCGTCTTTGGGATTGTTGGAATAGGTAAGATAAACTTTATTTATGTTACTAGTAGAACCACCTGCAATATTGACATAGGCTTTGTCGTTCAGGTGTGCAGTGTAGGTGACCGTAATAGTAGCGCCGTCATTCAAATTAGCAACGCAGTTCTTGACATCATGAATTTTTACCACAAAAGAGTTTTGACTTTTAAGATTGGAAATATCAATGTCATACTTCGAAGAATCGTTGGTGATATCATAGGTGTGGCCATCGGAATTAATGACTACACTATCGAGTCCGTCATAAGTAATGCCCTCGGACAAGGTATCATTGAAGCAAACAGTGTACTTATCATAGTAATCGTAAGCACGGCCTTCGTCTCTGCCTGCGGGCAACTTAGCGATCAGCTGGAACTGGAACTTTTCGTTGATTGCATGGTCAGCGGAACTGCCCCAACCACCAGCAGAGCTAATGTCGTTGTTGTCGTTGTCATAAACTTTCTTCTCAACAGTGGGTTTTACAACCTTATGATTAATTATAACGTTATATTCTCCTTGGTGGGTATCATTCACCAGGAGGAAGGAATTGTAGGCATGATAGTGATCGCCATCGTTAAAGTTGATAGTATCAACGATCAGATAATAACCTGGCTCTGGAATTTTGATGGCACCGCCGCCACCTACAATGGTGGATTGCGGGTCTCCATTCGAGTAGAGATAGTGGCATACAAAGCGCGCAAAAGCGATGCTGTCATCATCGGAATCATTCCATTGGCTGATAACCGCAAGAACTTTCTGAACAGTGGCAGCGTCGGTAGCGTCGGTAGCGTCGATAGAATGAAACTGAGCGCCAATGATAGGAGCATCCTTCAGTTTTTCCAGAAAATCATCAGGATGAGTGATGTGGCTGCCCCACGTAACGTCGGAAAGCGTCGGATTGTCCTTACTACTAATAACACCCTTGAAGATCTGGAAAGCGATGTAATCGTGGTTTTTGTTGAGGTCCTCCTCAGTCTCCCAAGATTCGAATGCAAACGCCGGGATCGCCATGGCGCACACCATGGCAACTGCCAGCAGTGCGGCCAGCAGCTTTTTGATTGCTTTCTTCATCATGATTTGCGAAAGTCTCCTTTCAAGTTTTTCTGATTCCTATTTTCAGGGTCTGCTTCCGGCGCAGAATCAATTTTGCCGCCGTGTCAGGAAGGATGCAGGCTTTTTAACGTGCCCTCCTTTCGCGTCTGCGCTTTCTGCAAACCCCGCACACCAGAGCGGCAAGCATCAGTGCGCCGCCACCTGCTGTATACAAAGTGGTACCGGCCCCGCCGGTAGAGGGAAGTTCGTAGTCGGACGGATCGGCCTGACTGGTGATCACAAGGCTGTCGGTTTTTACCGACTTTTCGGCATCATCGCTGATGGTCGTGTCCAGAATCTTGATGTTATTGATTACTCCGTCAACAGCCGTTTCGCCAACGTCCTTCAGCTTGACGGTGTAGCAGATAGAATAGGTGCCTGCGGCAATGGGGGAACCGGCAGAACCCAAGGTGATCTTGCGCTCACCATTAACATTTTCCCAAGTGATTCCGGGCGCTGTATCGCCTTCTTCCATGCGGAGCTGGAGCGAGTTTTCGACATATTCGGCGGTTACGCCGGTGGGCAGGGTCATGCTGTCCGCAAGCGTCAGCGGGCCGGCCTGTTCGTTCTGGACCACAAGCGTAACAGTGTAATCCAGGTAGGCGTCGCTGCCATCGTAGCGCGGGTCCTTCACGCTCTGGTTAAGGTCATAGTTCTTATCGTCTTTTTGATCCTCATCGGGGGTTTCATCCGGGTTGATGGTGATATCAAGGGCGTAATCTTTGTTGACCTCGATCTGATTAAAGCCGCTGCTGGTGACCTCGCTCTGGTTCCACTGGAAATTGAAGGAAACGTTGCTGGTGACCTTGGCATCGGAAGTATCCGCGCCTGCGGCTTCCGCTTCTTTCTGCTTGATATAGTCTTGGTCGTACCGCAGCACGGCGTACCAGCAGCCGTCATTCCCCTTGAGCAGCCGGTAGCTGCCGCAGGTGACATAATTGCCGGTATCTTCCAGTTTGCCGGAGATAAGCTCGTCCTCCAGCACATCAAAGCTCTTGGGCAGCTTAACATGGACACAGTAGTCGTTTTCCTGGATCTCTTTGGCCGGGATATCTGTGACGGTCAGGCTGCTGTGCAGAAGCTCCGAAATGGTGGTGACGTTGGTATCCTCGTATTCAGTGCCATTCTTGCGCTGCACCTCCAGAGCAGTGAGGTAATCCAGTGCATCCAGACCTTTGATGGTGGTAATGGCATCTGCGTCATCTTCAACTTTGTAATCCAGCGTAGACACGCCGTAATCGGCCTGTTGCGCATTTGCCACAGACACCAGCGTTGTTACCTGCGAAGCATTCAGCGTGACTTTAGCCACCTTGCCGTCCACATCGCCGGAGATCACGGTCAGGGTGCCGAAATCTTCGTCCACATCGCTCACGATGCCAACGGTGCTGGCATCCACGGTGTATTCCTCAATGTGGGGCGCGGTGTCGGTGGTGGCCGCAGCATCCATGGAGAGCAGGGCAATGTCGGCATCGGCGGAATCATCCTGCACCTGCAACGGCTGGCTTTCCGCGGCCACAGCCTTGGTCACGGTGCCATTGTAAATGACGATATCACCGGGCATTGCGGCATCAGACGGCAGATCACCGTCAAAATCCATGGCATAGCCGCTGCCGGTCTCTTCGTTGTACAGCGCGCTGCGCAGCTGGCTGTGCAAAGACAGCACACTGGAAACCTGCGGGATAGCGCTCTGGGGGATATTGGCATATTTCAGGCAGTAGGAAAGGAACATCACGTCCCATGGGCCGTAGTCGTTGCCGTAGTCGTTGCCGTAGCGGGTGTAGTGGCGCACGGTCTCGCCATCGGCATCGTCCAGCTGGAAGTTGCGCTCGCTCTGCTCATAGCCCAGCTGGCTCTCGGCTACGGCCAGCAGGTCGTCGGCCCAGTTGCCGCTCAGCGTGGTGCCGGTCTGTGCCAGCCATTCGTCCTCGTCCTGCGTGCCGTCCAGCGGGTCGGACAGGCAGTTCACCGTGTGGTGATGCTCCGGCAGGCCGCAGACCAGCACTTCCTCGTAGCAGGCATCAGTGTGGTGGTGCACCGGGGGCTCGGTCACAGGATCGACCACCACGGGCTTTGCGGCCACCGGCTCCTCAAACAGGGCCACCGGGTCATAATCGGGGTTCACTTCTTCTACAAGCTCGCCCTCTTCCAGACCGCACACCAGCTCATAGGTGGTGGTGTAGCAGCTGTCGTCGTGGGTGTGACAGAACAGACCACAAATCAGGCTGCCGTCCTCAGGATCAAAGCAGTCATCGGTGTGCTCGTGCTCTTCTTCCAGGCAGGTCAGCTCCCGCACTTCCTGATAGCAGTCGTCGGTGTGCTCATGGGGCACAAAGATGTACTCCGGCTCTGCGGAATAGGCTGCAATGCCGGGATCATCCGCATCCATGCCGAATGTATCATCAAAAGACGTGCCGTCGTCCGTCATGGTGGCGTTCCAGTCCTCCGGTTCGCCTTCCTCATAGCCGCACACCAGCTGCTTTTCATAGCAGGCAGCGGTGTGCTCGTGCTCCAACTCGCCGCACAGATATTCGGCCGTTTTGGCAATGCCCACGCCGTGCAGCTGCCAGTTCACGAACAGGCTGGTGGTAAGCGCCAGTGCCAGCAACAGCGCAGTATAGCGTCTGGCGCGCTGGTGGTTCCGACGGAACTTTTTCTGATATTCTTTCACAATATCCCGCATGATTCCTAAACCTCCTTAGTGGATCAACGAGAAGCTGGACAAGGGCCATACCCGCAAAAAAACCTTGCCTACGATCTGACTTTTTTCCACACAGCCGATCACACTGCTGCGGCTGTCAATGGAGGTGGCCCGATGGTCACCCAGTACGAAATACCGGTTTTCCGGCACCTGATAGGGAAATTTGATGTCGCATTCGCCCAGAGCAAGTTCATCTACATAGGGCTCATCCAGCGTCTGGCCGTTCACAGTGACCACACCGTCCTCGTCCAGTTCGATCACATCACCGGGCAGGCCGATGATGCGCTTGAGCAGAAGCTTGTTCTGCCAGTAAAATCCGCAAAGGTCGCCGGTCTTCATGTCGCTGTCCTTGACCAGCAGAATGATGTCCCGGTCCTGCAGAGTGGGGTTCATGCTGTCGCCAGAGACCTGCAGCACCGGCAGAAACAGGGTGGCCAGCAGCACGGCAACGGCCGCGACCACCAGCAGCGTGTAGACCGTGCTGCGCAGCACCCGCATATAACGGCTGCGGTAGGCCAGACGTTCGCGCTCTGCTTCCACCTCTGCTGTGGATGGAATGGGCGTGAACCTGATCTTTTGCTCTTTCATTTGGCACGCTCCTCCGGCAGGAATTCCGTGCTGTGATAGCCGTCCAGCAGTTCGCTGGCCCGGCGGTCAAAAGCGGCCCGGCGCTGCTGGATCTCCTGCTGCGTCCGGGCAAGCATTGCCTTGCAGTCCGCTTCGGTCTGGGCGCGCTTGCGTGCGGCGGCTTCCGTTTCCGCGTCGCACTGCTGCTGGGTACGGGCCTTCAGGTTCGCAGCCTCGGTCTGTGCCTGTGCAAGGATCTGCTGGGCTTCGGCTTCCGCCTGAGCGCGCAGAGCGCTGGCAGCGGCATCGGTGTTTTTGTTTGCTGCGAGCACCGATGCAACGTATTCATCAGCCGCAGCCTGCGCCGCTTCAAACACCTTGTTCAGCTCCAGTGCAGCCTGCGCAATGGAACCTGCGTTTTCAATATGGATCTGCCGTTCCTGCAGCTGGGCAGACAGGGCAGCGTTTTCTGCCCGGAGCCGGTCCTCGCTCTGCTTGAGCGCCAGAATGATCTCGACTAATTCGGTGCGGCGCATGTGCCGCAGTTCACGGTCTGGCATAATGATCGATTTCTCCCGCAAAAAGTGGTCGGATTGGGCGAACGAAAACCTTCGACAAATACGAAAATTTTCGCACCACAAAACCACATTTGATATATCAGTTTTCGGCGTGAAAGCGCCAGTTTGATGAATGACCTTCCACCTTATATGTTAGCACAGTATGCGTAACAAAAGCGTAACAAAAATGCCTTTTTCGTGCATTTTTTTGCCAAAGCCAAAGAAAAATTGTTTCTTTTGATGTAAACGATTAAAATGCGTTAAAAACAAAAAGAACTGTCCCCACAACGGAGACAGTTCTTGAAAAACAGATGAAAATAGAAGCCGGATCAGAAGCTCTTCAGCAGATCGCCCAGAGTCAGGAAGGACTGGTAGATCACGTTGACATTGTTGATGATGGAGCTTGCACCGGAGAAGATGCGGGCAATGGCGTTGAACACCTTACCGACATTCAGGAAGCTGTTGTAAGCGTCGCGGGCACCACCGTCCAGATAGACCATTTCCTCTTCGCTGATGGAGGCATAGTTTGCGGGCAGTTTCATAGTAGACATGGAGATTTTCCTTTCTATTGATAAAATTGATACAGTGTGTGAAAAGACTTAAATAAAGGCAGCCACGGCCAGCGTGGTGATCAGAGCACCGGCTACCGTCAGAACGCTCAGAATCGGGCCGTCATCGTATTCCTGCGCGGTCTGTTCCGGCTGAGCGGGCGTGGATGTGCTGGTGGAAGTGGTGGCATTTTTCACGGTCCAGTGTGCGTACACAGTGGTATCACCGGTAAACACCGTAGAGGTGCTGATTTTTGTGCCGCCCACCGGCTCGGTATACCAGCCGTCAAAGGTGTAGCCTTCCAGCGCAGGCTGCGCGGGCAGGGCACTGAGTTTGCCGCTCAGATTGGTGGTGACTGCCACAGCGGAGCTGCTGCCGCCCATGGCATCCAGACCAATGGTGTAGACCTGCGAATCCTTGTCTTCTGCGGCAAAGGCAGAGGGCAGTGCACAGCAGAGCAGTGCAGCGCTGAGCAGACCGAGGACCAGCATTTTCAAGATCTTTTTCATATGACTCCTCGCTTTCCTGACGAATTGGGATGTGGTGCATGCCGGGAACGGAAACACCAGAACAGACCTCGATGTCCCCGCCATGAGGCAGTAGACGAAAAAGCCGGGAAGAGGAGGTTTATTCAATCCTATATTTACCACATGCAGTGTAACAAAAGCGCAACAAAATGGGCGTGCTTTGTTGTTATGATGAAAAAAATTGGTTTTTCACAAATTGCAGGCTGCAAAAGGCGGCACAGAGCCGCCGCAAAAGCGGAAAAGTGGAACCTTCCCCTTGTGGAAAAACAAAGAATATGGTATAATATCTTGCACGATGCGCCATCGCCAAGCGGTAAGGCAGGGGACTTTGACTCCATACCGAAAGGCGGCTGTATTATATCGGATTTATATGAAGCTTTCAAGATTGTCGGTGATTCGATGATTTTGAAGGCTTTTTTCTTTTCTAAATTTAACAGAAAGATTTGCTGTGCCGGTCAGAAAGAGATTTTTTGAACGCATAAGGTGACCAATAAGGCTACCAAGGGCCGATGAAAAGGGTGGTTGTATGGCAAAATCTGAAAATAAGCGCCGCACAAAGGGCGAAGGAAGTCTCGAATTTAACGAGAAAAAGAAAAAATGGGTCGCTCGAATCACAGCGCATAGGGCAGACGGTTCATCTTTCAGAAAAACTTTTGAGGGAAAGACGCAGAAGGAAGCCAAGAGCAAGCGGGATGAATGGTTAAGACATCATAAAGAGGAATCAGAGAGAATACGCTCCAATGAAGCGTTTGGAAAGTATGTAAATGAGTGGATGGAGAACGTGGGACGTAATGGAATCAAAGCCCAGACCTATAAAAGGAATGTACGAACAATTAGAACCTATGTTGTGCCATATTTGGGAGAATACAGTCTTTCTGAATTGGACACAAAGACGATTCAGCTTGAATTGGTAAACCGCATGGCAAATGAACCGAACGCAAAGACAAAGATGCCCAATTCATTTTCTACAATAAAGAAGCCATACGATATTGTACACGCTTGCTTGTCATACGCTGTTAAAGTAGGAGATATCGCTTCAAATCCATGTGACAATGTAGTTCTCCCCAAGGAACGCAAAAGCGATGCAAGGCAAATCAGACCGCTTACAGACGAAGAAGCAAAGCGGTTTATCAAGGCTTGCAGTATGGGTGTGTCTTCTTATGAATGGGTTTGTGAGCTGATTCTGTACACTGGCTTGAGAATGGGAGAAGCCTGTGCGCTATGTCCTTCGGACATCAATTTAAAAGAAAGCTATATCAATGTTCATGCGACTTTGATAGAAGCACCTGACAGAAAAGCCGCCGGGACGGGATTCGTCTATCAAAACAAGACTAAAACCAATAAAGATAGAATGGTGTATTTAGGAAGCCGCGCCAAAAAACTGTTAGAAGAGCGTTTAGAGACCTGCCCGGCGGGCTGCTACCTTGCAAATCAAAAGCCTTTTCCTACAAATTTAATATATTTAGGGAGAGAATACAAGAAAGTGTGTAAGCGTGCCAAGATTGACAATGTAGTAGGGCTACATGATTTGAGACATACCTTTGCAACGAAGCTGATTCGTGCAGGAGTTGATATAAAAACAGTATCGGAACAATTAGGTCATAGCACAATTAGTTTTACGCTGAAAACCTATGTTCATACTGTAGAATCTGAAAAAGTGGAGAAAATGCAAGCTCTGAACTGGGCTTGATATAGGGAGCGAACAAATAGATTTTTAAATTTAACAAAGAAAAGTATCATAGAGCCAAGAAAAGCCTGTCAGCTGCGTTCAATCGCGGTCTGACAGGCTTATTATATTGGTTATCATATTCTTTTGTAAATTTTGTTGGTTTTAGTGTTTTTTTTTAAGCTGCAATCAAATATTCTTTCTGCTCCATTTTTGCTTTTTCTCTGGCTCGCTTGGCAGCATCGAACTGAGCATGAACCTTTTTGTCAAGGCACACAATCAGATTGTAGCATTCATTATGCCTTTTAGATTCTGAATGATGAACTTCAATTTTCAAATCAGTAAAATCAAAAGGTGAAATGCCTTGCAAAGGGCCATTGATATATTGTGCCACAAGTCTATGTACATAAACTTTAAGTTTTGGATTATCGCATTTTAAGTATACATAATAGTAAGATGTTTCTGGTGATTCTGGATGTTTTGGATATTGGGTTAGAATTTCGGCATGATTGTGTTTGTATGATTTAATTCTGCTATGACTGCTAACTAGAAATGATTCTTTTGAATTTTGCATAGGGTACTTTCTAGTTTTACTGACCTCATATAAATCAATGAAAACCCAAAACTCTCCGGGTTCATCTTCAATATCATCAACACAATATTCAGAATCATAAATAAGCCGAACAATTTTCTTCATGGAGGTTTTTACTTGCTTTCCGTTAGAATCAATAAGGCTAATGTTAAAATCATCATCTGGGTATAGAATCTTATTCTTCCAAGTATTGATAATAGTATACTGCTTCATGCCATTAAGAATATTTTGAGTGATGATATATTTTGATTGCGGCAGATTATGGAGCTTGCTTGATAGGTCTATATCTAGGCCACAAAGCGTCCCATCTAAATTTAGAACATTCATAATTGATTTTACTCCTTAGATTATTAATATTCATTTCTGTTACCTCGTTTTTGTTGTTAAATTCTTTTTGATTTTTAATTGTAAGTGTACATAAATTTAAATTCCAGCCTTTCGGCTGGTCTAAGTTCTATAGAACATCAAAGTGTGTCCCTCCATAAAAATATTATTTTGTGATTGATATTCGGACTATAATAAATATCAAAACCTGTTGGAAATGATATTATTATCTCAATTTAACAAAGATTGGATGCAATGGCATTGAAAGCGTCAACCCAAGCATTCTGCTTATAATAACGTGTATGGCGGTGGGAGACTGAATTATATACATATAGAACAGCTCCGTTATAATCAATACTAAGAAGATATTTTACTCCATTATTAACGATAACAAGTAAATCTGAAAAATAAAACTCAGAAAAGCCATATCTTTCTCTTAAATTTAACAGATAATTTTTGACTTTTGGCTGTTTATAATCATTCCATTCTAACCAATGCTTAGACCTATTAGACGTAATATCCTTTTTCAATAGGGAATTTCCTCCTGTCGATAAGCAAAAATAGTAGAGTCGAGTCGATAATAAGAAATATTGTGTGAATTTAAGTATTAATTTTGACTCTTTATGTTAAATTGTTTCTTCCTTTATAAGAAAACGAACTAGAAAATGGCTTGAATACTGGACTTTTTGATGGTGGTTGACAGAAAAAATCTGACAATATCAATCTTCATCGTTAAGATATTGATATAGCAATTTTCTAAGTCTTGAAGAAGGAAGATATAAATATACGGGTTTATCTTCTCTGATTGCGCTACGCCAAATCCATTGAAGGAGCTGAGCGAGAGCGTATGTATCAGCGTCAAGGGGATATCCCTTGGCTGCTAAATAATCAGAGATAACAGGAGATGGATAAATATTCAGCAGATAGATAAGAACTGTTTTATCTTTAAATTTATTGGTTGCCCGGCAATTACAAGCAAGGAAATTAACTCTACAGGAATCACGACTCTGACAACCTAAGCAGCCGTTTCCTTTTCTACTATCACGTTTTGCACAGCGATACTTTAATCTAGGACAATCGAATTTATTAGCGTACTGCTTGAAAGTAGACCAAAGACATTCGTTTTTGTAAGCTCCACGGATATGTGAAATATAGTTAACTGCATTGTTTTTTAGTTGTTCAATGGATTTTTTGGCAATTTTACTCTTCTTGGAATCAAACCAGCTTTTAGATAGAGCAGAATCGGCTTTAGCCGTGCTATTGAGTTCTTTCTTTGTTAAATAATTTGTGTTAAGAGGGCCTTGGTAAATATTTAGCAGAGATTTGATTCTTTGCTTCTGTTCAGGTGTAGTTGGACGAAATCCCTCTTTAAATTGATGTCCTGTATCAGTCTGCTCAACATGATAATAGCCGTACTTGATATGATTGATATTCAGGTAAGATGTTAAAACACAGCCATCAGAAAGATAGGTAAGAATGAATACTCGGCCAAAGGCTTTGAAAACTTCTGCATCGAACATCCAAAATACTTGATTTTGAGCAAGTTCAAAGAGGTCTTGGCGCTTGACTGCTTCCATGTGACGTTTATAGTCACCTTTATAAGAATCATTCAACCAGATAAGTTGCTTTGTATCTGGGTCGATTTGGAGTAATTCTTGTTCTTGCATGATTTCAAGGTCATTGAGTGTAACTTTATGAGGTTCGATAGTAGAGAGTTCTTCATCCAGAATTAAACAGTAGTCTCGAATATAATCCATAGCATCTTCTCGCAACAGTTTGAACAATTCGTGAGAGATAGCAACATTGAATCCTTCTCTAAGCAGACGGAGAAGGTCACCGCTCTTTGACTGGATTGCGCCGGTATCATCTGGCTGCTTGAAATCCAATGAAGGACAATCTTCTTGAATACGGCTACATTCGCTGAGTAAGGGACTGACATAAAGATAATGATGGTCTGGATGCTGATTGATATAGTTGATGGCTGCACTGGTTTTGTAACTTCCCATAATGCTATCAACGATGTTGATTTTACTGCTTATAACTAACCCTTCTTTCTTAAATTGACAAGTGGACAGAATAAGCCATCTGTTCGGATGGAAAGTTCTTCGTCCGCTCTGTGTTGAGAATTGTAGCACTGTTTGTTGAAGTTGTCAAATATTACTCGTGCCTACGTTATTTAATTATTTAAAAAGTTGTCTTCTTATGTCGTGATTTTAGCCAAATCGGGTGGGAATCAGCCTCAAAGCTGGAAATTTCATGCGCACATCTTACAATTGAAGGTAATGTAACCTGACAAAAGTTTGTGAAAAAAAGAAATCAAAAGGCCATCGCCGGTGCATTTCACGGCACACCAACAAAATTATACATTTTATGTTCGATGCTGTGTCAGTTTCCTTGATTCATCTTTTAATATGCGGCCTTAGCTCATCTGGTAGGGCGGCACCTTACAAAGGCGTGGATGCTCCTTTATTCTACTCTGTGCGATGATGGGCTACACCGGCAATCCAGAAAAGCGGCTTCCAATATTTGTAAATCGCGGATTCTTTTTTAAATTTAAGTGAAAAGATAACCCTTCCCATGGTGGCGGGAAGGGCTGATATCTGAATTTACGTTTGTTTCGGCGTGAAGAAAACACGGTCAGTAACCCAATAGCCACGCTCTTTAAGCATCTTATCAAGCGTTGGGCGGCTAATATGGAGCTTTTGCGCCATCTGACCTTTAGTCAGTTCACGACGCTTGTATTGCTCATAAGCAGCATTAAAAGCTTTATCGTCAATCTTCTTAACTTGCCCGCCTTTAAATTTTCCCTGCTCTTTTGCAATGGCGATGCCTTCACGTTGCCGCTCTAACAAGTTCTCCCGTTCAAATTCATTAATAGCGGCTATCATTGTAAGCATCAATTTTCCGGTCGGTGTGCTGGTATCAAGGTTTTCTTTGTTTGATACCAAGTGAACGCCTTTCTCCTGCAACTGCTCCACGATGGACAACAAGTCTTTCGTGCTGCGTGCAAGTCGGCTGAAATCATGGATGTAAACCGTATCGCCTTCACGCACATAGTCAAGCATGGCTTCAAGTTGGGGGCGATTCATATTCTTGCCACTGACCTTTTCGGTAAACCACTTGTCGATGTTGTGCTTCTTGAGCGCTTCAATCTGGCGTGCTTCGTTCTGCTCTGCGGTGCTGACTCTGACATACGCAATGTTCGACATATTCTAAAACCGTCCTTTCGGCTGAGTTATTGTCCTTACATTTAGTATTATACCATAGTGTAAAATCAAAGTCTATAACTTTATTTACAAGTTTGCAAATAATTCATAAATGAACTTGAATTTTACACTATCGAAGCCGAATTAAGCGTAAAGTGCAAGTATACTCTGATTTAACAAAAAAATCCTGCCCCATTTTCACAGGGCAGGAAGTGCGTTTATCGGATATGCTTTAAGTTAGGTTGCTTTGCGTCCTTCGGCTTTTCCACTAGAGATGTAATGCTCGTAGTATTTTACATTATCGTCGCCAAAGGCTGCAACAAGGTCAGGGTTGTTTGCCTTGTAGGCATCAAGATTAAATTCGCTGCTGCCTTGACGGCCTTCTTTCATTCCACAATTAATGAAGTGTTCAAACAGGGCCTTTTGATTATTGCCTAGTGCTTCATTTAAGTCAGGATTATAGTTCAGATAGTCTTTATAGTTATAGACATCAGTATACTGATTGAGTTGTGTTTTAAAAGGTTTATTGTCTAAATCGTGCTTAAAATAGGGTGAATAAACCGAATTCCCAGAAACAACAGTTTTAGAACCATCCATGAAGATAACTTCAGCTTTTGTTACACGAAAATCCGCAATGGTTGAATTATACCAGCAAATTTCAAAGTAAGAATAGTCCTTGTAAACTGCATTAGCAATTTCATCTGCGGACAAAAAAGTTTCATCAAGATTTGTTCCACTAGCATAGTAGTTTCCAAAACTATCCATACTGATAGCATAATTAAGGCCAGAGCCCTTATGATATAGTGCTGGGTTAGTAGTATTAATATAGTAGCCTGTATAGTAGCTGGTTTTAAAAGGGTCATCATCGGCGCAGTAAGTCTTAGTATAGGGAAAAGTACTATTGGAATGCAGAACTGTTTTATAAATAGGGCCAACAGTTTCCGCAACTATACTAGACCGGTTGCGAATATCACATTTTACGGGGTCTCCAACAGCATTATAAGCAGTTAAATGCCATTCGATGTATTTAATGGTTTTATCCGAATTGCTTCGATACCAAATTTGAGGGCTGACGCCGCCAACAGAATTCATATCGAAATCAGTCCACATGACTTCAACAACAGGTCGTGTTCCCGCCGCAAAACATGGAAGGACAAACAGACAGAATAAAAAGGCTGTTACAGCGAGTGATAAAGATTTTTTCATGTTAAATCCTCCATGTGTTTAAGATAACGACACGCTGGTTCCGTCTGCAAATACAATCATGCTGGGTTCATATTCGAAAATCAGGTCAGAGTAGTTGGTATTATAAACCTTAGTCATATAATCGATATAAGGATTGATTTCTAGGCTTAATTCATCGTCCACATGGGTTTCTCCCGGTTGAATAGTATAGCCTGTGAAATCACAGCCGCTATCCATGATGGAGTCACCAAACAAATCCTTGATGTGCAAAACGCCTTGAACTCCCTTAATTGCTTTATCGCTATTATTGGTTAGCTCATAGGTGAAGAGCACATAATCCGAAAATCTCCATGCAGAACTATCTTCGGGAAGATTTTCTTTGTTGGTACATACAACTTTAATGTAACGATAGTTCTTCAATTCGCTGTATTCTTGGGCAAGAGTTTTTAATTCATCCGTGTTACCGACAACATCAGACAATTTGTTGATAGTGTTGATTGCGCGGTCATAATCTTTTGAATCCGCTTCCTGCTGTGCCTGTGCCTTCATCGTTTCGGTATAGGTTTCGCTCAACTGTAAAACCTTTGCCTGTGCGGTTTCGTGATTCGGGTCATCCTCGATAACGCTCTTATAATTCGTAATGGCATCAGCTAAATTGCCGTCATTTTCCGCTTTTTCTGCGTCAGAATAGGCATCTTTGGATTTTTGAAGTGTAGTCACTTTATTGATGGTCGTAAATGCGTAGACAGAAGAGGTGTCGTACTCTTTATAGCTCTTTAGCTTCTCTTTTGCTTCATCAGATGTGATTTTGCCAGCCTTAAAGTCTTCATAAATAGAATCCATGCGTTCTTTCAGCTTGGTTTGTAGAGCTTCTTTGTCTTCAGCGCTGTCTTTGATTTCTTCACTGTAAATTTGAGATGCCGCTTCGCTGTCGCCCTTATCAAAAGAACGAAGATATTTGTCAACAGGGGTTGCTGAAGCACATCCAGAAAGAATGCTCGCACATAAGAGTGTTGAGCCGACCGCTAGAGTGATTTTTCGTTTCATGTCAAGATTCCTTTCCTTAAAGGTAAATATCCGTAAGTTCATTGTACGCTTTGCCTGACTGAATGTCAACGAAACTATACAGATTTGGATAATTTAATATCATAGACTGTATAGTAAAGTAGATGCAGGAAGGTGAACAACATGATTTCTGACAACATCAAGCGTCTTCGGGAGAATGCCGGGCTTTCCCAAGCTGGCCTTGCTCGTAAGCTGGGCGTTACGCGTGCCAGTGTCAATGCTTGGGAAATGGAGCTTTCTGCACCGACTGCGCAATACCTGATAGCCCTTGCACAACTGTTTCACACCACTACAGATGATATTTTAGGGCTTGAATCACAAGAGCAGATAGTGCTGCGCGGTATGAATGAACAGGAAAAGCGGCTGGTATATGATTTGATTTCGTATATCACGGAGCGAAAAGACGAGAAATAAGACCAAAAGGCTACTGCATCAACATAACACTGGATGCGGTAGCCTTATAATAAGGTGACCATTTGGGCAAAATTTAGAGCGAATCGTCTTGACACAATGTAATTGTTCAGTTAAAATAGCATAGTAATCTTTTGAAAGCACACACAATTCTTGCTGAATTTGAAATTATAAGGTGACCAATAAGGCTACCTGATGATTCAAAGAAAAGAAAAATAACGATAATGCGCCATCGCCAAGCGGTAAGGCAGGGGACTTTGACTCCCCCATCGTAGGTTCGACTCCTGCTGGCGCAACCAAAAGCCCCGTCATCCTGAAAAGGCTGACGGGGCTTTTTGCATCACTTTTCCACAAAATGCGGCTGAACGGTGCAAAGCTCAGCGGCGGCGGATCTTTCTGGTGGGCTTGCGGCGGTTCCAGCCGTTCAGGAACGTCCACAAAAAGTAAATTGCGGCAGAGATAATACTCAGCGTTATCACAACTTTGAGGTACAGACTGCCTAAGAATTCCTGAAAACGCGCCACCGTGAACAGCAGCGGGTTCAGGCTGACGTCCTGCCCGGCGATCAGGTCCACCACGCCAATGGTCTCACCGGCAAGCTTCAGCTCCACGGTACCTACCACATCGCCCTGCTGGACAGGAGCACACACAGAATCCGGCAGGTGGAAATATTTCTGGGTCACGCTGCCGTCGCCGGTGGAAGGCAGCAGGGTCATCATGCTGTCGGCGGGATACAGCTGCAGGGAACTGGTATCGGAGGAATACTTCACCGGGATCTCGGCCAGCGTAAGGTCGGTGTCCAGCGCGGCCTGAATGGAAAAGCTGTCGAACACCCAGTCCATCAGCTTCACGGTCTCGCACAGGGCCGGGCGACGGTTGGCGTAGCCGAAATCGTCGCAGGTGTCCGGGCTTTGCATCACGCAGAAAATATAGGTGGCACCATCCTTATTGGCCCATGAAACATAGCTCTGATTGCCACTGTCGCTTTTGAATGCGGTCACATCGCACATGCCGCCCTGCATGGCGCTGCGGTAGTATTTGCCGCCGCTGGATTTGCTCAGCGCGGCGTTCTGGCTGACCAGAACAGACGAAGAACGGTGTTTTTCTTTGGCGGGCATGGTAAAGCTGGGCGCACCGGAAACCTCCACAAAGGCATCAAAGCTCATCAGATAGCGCAGGATCAGGTACATATCCACGGCACAGGTCACGTTGCCGCTGTCGATGCCGCAGGCATCCGTCCAGGTGCTGCCGGTGGTGCCGATGCGCTGGGACAGGGTGTTCATCTGGCTCACCCAGCCCGCGAGGTCGCCGCCGGAAAGGGCGTAGGCAAGGCCCATGGCGGCTTCGTTGGCGTTGCGGGTCAGCATGGCGTACATGGCTTCGCGGTAGGTAAAGGTCTCGTTGGAGCGCATATCGGCGTTGTTGGTGTTATAAACGTAATCCGAGATGGCAAAGGGCATCTGGAAGGTGTCGTCCAGATGGTCGGCATAGTTGGTCAGCAGCAGGGCAATGGTCATGTACTTTGTCAGACCACCGGCGGATACCTGCTTTGTGCTGTCCTTATCATAGACGATGATATTGGTATCGGTGTTGACGATATAGGCACTCTGTGCCTGTACCTGATAGACCGGGGTGGGGTCGAACATAGCCCCGGCGGGCAGTACGAGGCAGCTGAACAGGACAGCGAACGACAAAACCAGCGCAAAAATACGTTTCATGTGGACAATTCCTTTAAAAAGCGATAATATAAAACAACAGGCAGCACGGCACAAGCGCCGTGCGCCGGATAAGAACGAGATCACAGCGGAAGGCTGTATTCTTTATAATAACAGGTTTGGCGGGGTGTGACAAGGCTTATTGTGCCGATTTCACATCCGGTCAGGGAGGACAGGAATGGTATATCTGACAGGGGACACCCACGGCGACATCGACCGCTTCAAGCACGGCAAGCTGCGCTGGCTGGGCAAACGGGATACCGTGGTGGTACTGGGCGACTTTGGCTTTGTGTGGGACGACAGCAAGGAGGAACAGAAAAAGCTGGATTGGCTGCGCAAGCGCCCGTATACCCTGCTGTTTCTGGACGGCAGCCACGAAAACTACGACCTTTTAAAGCAGTATCCCACCGAGGAACGCTTTGGCGGGAAGGTGCAGGCACTGGGTGGCAATGTGTACCATGTGTGCCGCGGCAGTGTGCTGGAATTGGAGAATAAAAAATACCTGTGCTTTGGCGGTGCGGAAAGCCAGGATGTGGAGGATCGGGAACCCGGTGTGAACTGGTGGAGGGAAGAAATGCCTTCGGAGGAGGAATACGCCTTTTGTGAGGAGAACCTTGCAGCGTGCGATTACAAAGTGGATTATGTGCTGACCCACGATGCGCCAAGCAGATTTTTGGATTTTACCGCCCTTGCCAGCGGCGAGACCAACCAGCTGCACAGCTTTCTGGATAAAATTTTGTTGAAGCTGACCTACGACAAGTGGTTTTTTGGCTGCTACCATAAGGATACCCAGCTTTCCACCAAAAGCCGCTGCGTGTTCTGCGATGTGATAAGCATGGGCGAACGGCACGCAAAGCGTTCCGTTCGATAACAGGGGCCGCTGCACCAGCCGTGCAGCGGCTTTTGCATTTGCTGTTGCTTGTGCGCAAAAAACCTCCGGATCAGTTCATGGCTCCGGCTTTCTCGAACATCTGCTGCACCTGCTGTTCCAGCAGTGCGTGCTCCGGCGCTTCCAGCAGCGGGTCGTCGGCCAGCATGGCAACGGCTTCCGCCTGCGCAGCGTGCAGGGTGCGGGTGTCGTTCATCAGGTCGGCGATCTGCAGGGTGGGCAGGCCGTGCTGGCGGCTGCCGAAAAAGTCGCCGGGGCCGCGGGTCTCCAGATCGTACTGCGCCACCGCAAAGCCGTCCGTGGTGCTGCACAAAAATTTCAGCCGCTTTTGTACGTTTTCGCTTTGGTTGTCGCTGACAAGAAAGCACCAGCTCTCCGCTGCACCGCGTCCCACGCGGCCGCGCAGCTGGTGCAGGGCGCTCAGACCGTAGCGCTCTGCGTTTTCGATCACCATTACGCTGGCATTGGGCACATCCACACCCACCTCAATGACGGTGGTGGACACCAGTGCGTCCAGCCGTCCGGCTTTGAAGTCCTCCATCACGGCAGCTTTCTCCTTGGGTTTGAGCTTGCCGTGCATCAGGCCTACCCGGCGCTCCGGCAGCAGGGCTTTGGCAATGTCCTCGTAGTAGCTCTTAACGGCGTTCAGCCCGCCATCCGGTGTGTCCTCGATGGCGGGGCAGACCAGATACACCTGACGCCCGCGCCCGATCTCCTGATCGAGAAAATGGTAGAGGTCGCGCCGCTTTTTGCCGGTGATGCAGCGGGTCTTGACCGGTGTGCGGCCCGGCGGCAGCTCGTCCAGAATGGAGATGTCCAAATCGCCGTAGATGAGCAGGCCCAGCGTGCGGGGAATGGGCGTTGCGCTCATCACCAGCAGGTGCGGATTCGCGGCCTTTTCGGCCAGCATTCCGCGCTGCCGTACCCCAAAGCGGTGCTGCTCGTCGATCACGGCAAGACCCAGCCGGGCAAATTCAACGCCCTCGCTGAGGATGGCGTGGGTGCCCACCACAAGGTCGGCTTCGTCGTTCCGGATGGCGGCAAGGGTGGTGCGGCGTGCAGCGGCCTTCATGCCGCCGGTCAGCAGGGCCACCCGCATCCCGAAGGGGGCAAGCATCCGGTTCAGGCCTTCGGCGTGCTGGGTGGCCAGAATTTCTGTCGGGGCCAGCAGCGCGGCCTGATACCCCGCTCGGATGCACGCCCAGATGGCGGCAGCCGCTACCAGCGTTTTTCCGCTGCCCACATCGCCCTGCAAAAGGCGGTTCATGGAAGTCTCGCCCGCCATGTCGGCCAGAATCTCGCTCACGGCCCGGCGCTGGGCTCCGGTGGGGGAAAAGGGCAGGCTGGCCCAGAACAGGGACGGGTCGGCAAGCTGCATGGGCGCACCGGTGGCAGCGGCACCCCGGTTTTTCATCCGGCCAATGCCCAGCTGCAAAACCAGAAGTTCTTCATAGATCAGCCGCCGCCGGGCTGCATAGGCCTGCTCTTCGGTGGCAGGGCAGTGGATGGCCCGCACGGCATCTGCCTTGGAGAGCAGACGGTATTTTGCCAGCATTTCCGGCGGAAGAGGGTCGGGCAGAAGCTCTGCATGGGGCAGCAGCTGCCGCACGCACTTGGCGATGGCATTGCTGGTCAGGCCCTCGGTCTGGGGGTAGACCGCTTCAAAGGGAGAAGCCTTGATCTGCTCGGCGGTGCGCACCTGCGGGTTGACCATCTGGCGGCGCAGCATCCCGCCGGTAACGATGCCCTGAAAATAATATTCCTGCCCCAGCTGCAGCTTCTGGGCGGCATACGGATTATTGAACCATGTGATCTCCAGACTGGACACATCGTCCCCGGCAGTGATGCGCTCCATCCGCCGCCCGCCCGGCAGGATACGCCCGCCGGGTTTGGCGAACACCTCGGCCCTGACGACGCACTCCACATCGGTGGGCGCTTCGGCGATGGAATAGGGTTTGGTGAAGTCGATATATCTGCGCGGGTAGTGGCACAGCAGGTCGGCCAGCGTCACGATGCCCAGCTTCTCGAACCGCTCAGCGGTCTTGGGGCCAACGCCCTTCAGGTAGCGCACCGGCGTATCCGGGGTGAGGGTGGTATGGTTTTCGGCGGGCATGGCGTGTCAGCTCCTTTCCTGGATGCAATATAGCCATTGTAACACGGAGCGGCAGCGGATGCAAATGGCCCAAAAAGGAAAAACCGGCAGGACCTTTGCCTTTGGGCAGGAACTGTGGTACACTCGGAAGAAAAAGAGGGGAGAATATTTATGGAGATCCGTAAGGGGACCTTAAAGGACTTGGAGGCCATTGCAGCGGTGGAGGCGGCCTGCTTCCCGGCGGCAGAGGCGGCTACGGCAGAGGAGTTTGCCGGGCGGCTGCAGCAGTACGGCGATCATTTTTGGCTGCTGTGGGAGGGGGAAAGGCTGCTGGCCTTTGTGGACGGCTTTTGCACCGACTGGCCGGACCTGACCGATGAGATGTACGCCGACGCCTCCCTCCACCGGGAGAATGGTGCCTGGCAGATGATCTTTGGGGTAAACACCATCCCGGCCTGCCGCAGACAGGGGTACGCCGGGCAGCTGCTGCAGCAGGCCATTGCCGACGCCCGGGCTCAAGGCCGGAAGGGGCTGGTACTGACCTGCAAGGAGGCCCTGGTGCACTACTATGCAAAGTTCGGCTTTGTGAACGAGGGCGTTTCCGGCTCCACCCACGGGGGCGTGGTGTGGTACCAGATGCGGCTGAAGTTCTGAGGGGGACGATCTGGAATGGCCTACGCCTTGCTCCGGCCGTATTCAGCGGAAGAATAATTTTTAAGAGAGCAATGCCGGAGCGTCCGCGGAAGCTCCGGCATTGCATTTTCACTGGAGGGGGCGTAAAGGTAGACGGCATTTGCAGTGCCGCTTTCTGCGAAAGTGCGGCACTGCGGCAGACTTTTCGGCTTAACTGCAAAGTGACCGGTTTCGCCAGAGGCTCTCCCTTTGAGGAAAGACTTCCCCCGCTCCGGGGGAAGATGTCACCGCAGGTGACAAAAGGGGGAGTCTGTCACCGTAGGTGACGGAGAGGGCGAGGAGGCTGATAGGGAACAACGCAAAAAAAATCCCGAAAGCCGAAGCTTCCGGGAATCTTTTGGAGGTGACGACCAGATTTGAACTGGTGGATGAGGGTTTTGCAGACCCTTGCCTTACCACTTGGCCACGTCACCATATTTAGGAGTGAATTTCCACTCCTGTTGGAGCGGCCGACGAGGCTCGAACTCGCTACCTCCACCTTGGCAAGGTGGCGCTCTACCAGATGAGCTACGGCCGCATATTCGGTGCATTTTACCTTGCACCCATCATTTCTGATGCCCTGAAAACAAGTTTCAAAGTAGGTGAAAGCTTGCGCTTTCTTGGTGGCGACCCGGATCGGGCTCGAACCGACGACCCCCAGCGTGACAGGCTGGTGCTCTAACCAACTGAGCTACCGGGCCATACTGGAACAACGATTGCTGCTCCATTATGGAGCGGCCGACGAGGCTCGAACTCGCTACCTCCACCTTGGCAAGGTGGCGCTCTACCAGATGAGCTACGGCCGCATATTGGAAACCCTGCTGGGTCTCCTGACTGGTGCCTCCGATCGGAATCGAACCAATGACACGGGGATTTTCAGTCCCCTGCTC
>OOCS01000575.1_pt1 | contig 24894 bp, 29 predicted proteins | sample 1671411 | NCBI WGS metagenome assembly OOCS01 (sample SAMN06348154, study PRJEB24527) | human gut metagenome | biome: human gut; feature: ankylosing spondylitis patient; material: feces | host: Homo sapiens | place: China | collected 2015-10 | reverse complement strand
GGATGCCCGCCATGCGGAGGCGAACGAGGTATCCTTTTTGCTGCGGGACAGGCTTTGAATGTACAACAGGGAGGATTTTGTATGCAGCGAAAAGATTTAGCTCTGCGGGTGCTGTCTACGGCAGCCATCATGTCGATTGTTACGTCCATTGCAGCCCCGGCCTTTGCGGATATTTACTATATCGGCAACGGCAGCATTGACGTAGAGACCGTGACGGATGCGAACGGCGAGAAGTATGTGAAAGTAACTCAGGGGGGAACCACCTACGAAGATAAGAGCAAAGAAATTGTGATCAAGGACGGCACCAGCGAAAAGGATGCCACCCTGAAGGAGGCTGCCCGTGCTGAGGGTACCCAGGCAAAGCCTGCGGTAGCCCCTGCCGCCGGTGCCGCCACGCAGGAGCTGGAAGCAGCCGGTACTGCGGACGCAGCCGGGCCTGCTGCCGGGGAGAGCCAGCCTGACCCGGACGATGCCTTTACCCTGAACGAGGAAGAGGAGAACCCTGCCCAGACCCAGGAGGGCGAGGACACCACCAAGAAGGAGGAAGACCCCCCAAAAGAGCCCTCCACAGACAATCCCACGGAGAATCCCAAGAAGGATGTGGTGTACGAGTACGCCCCGGTAGACCCGGAGCCGGAGCAGCAGGCCACGAAACTCGCCCCCACCACCTCTGCCGCCCCTGCGGCAAAGACCAAGGAGGTCACTCTGGACGACGCCCCTGCGGCTAATCCTCCGGCAGAGGGCAGCGCCAAAAACCCCACCAAAAACGTCATCCGGGTCATCAATAACTGGGTGGGCGATGCGGCCAAGGAACTCAAGATCCGGCTCAGCAATGTGAATATTAAGGCGGAGAATGCAGGTCAGAAAGCTGCAATGGATGTCTCCGGCGGCGGAAAGACAAAAGTTGAGCTGGACGGCCAGAATGTTTTGGACAGTTATAGCGTCCGGTATCAGGCAGGACTGCGCAAGCAGGGAGAGGGAACGCTGACCATCACAGACGAGACCGATGACAGGGGAAATAAGATCACCGCCACCAAATCAGGTACCTCCGGCAGCCTGACTGCAAAAGGTGCAGGTGGGAACGGAGCGGCAGGCATCGGGGGAAGCGTTGCCGAAGGCACAAAAAACATCACCATCGAGGGCTATGCAACGGTTCACGCAGCAGGCGGCGGGAGTGGCGCAGGCATTGGCGGCGGCGGCACCTATGGAGATACACAATCTGGAGATGCAGAAAACATCATCATCCAGGGCTATGCAACTGTTGACGCAAAAGGCAGCGGGAGTGCCGCAGGCATTGGCGGCGGCGGCAATGGAGGAAATGCAGAAAACATCATCATCCGGGGGCATTCCAAGGTGACGGCAACCACCCTAGGTGGCGCTGCCATCGGCGGCGGCTATGGTTCTGAGTCGGGAGGCTCGGCAAAGGGCATCGTGATCCGTGACCATGCAACGGTCGTTGCAAAGAGTGACGGTGGCTCTTGGCTCGGGAACGGTTGTGCCGCCATCGGCGCTGCCGGAAACAAGGACACCGAAGCAGAGGTGATCATTGGCACGCCCGGGGCTACCGCAGCGACGGGAGATGTCCATGTCACGGCAACCGGGCTCTACGGCTCTGCCATTGGCAGTGGCCAGAAAAAGACAAATGTCACCATTCAGGGCAATGCGACCATCCGGACGGCGAGCATGAGAAATTCCACTGCGATCGGAAGTAACTATGGAAATGTGGAGGTCAACATAAAGGACAATGTTACCATTGATACAGACAATGATCCTGTAAATGCAGAGCCGGACAATGCAGGCTCCAGTATCGGCGGCGGGGATATTCGCGGAGATTCGAACAGAAAAGTTGTAGTGAACATTGACGGCGGAACAAACGGAAAAGTTAAGATCGGCGATGGGGGTCAAATATTTGGAAAATATGGTGCGATTTCCGCCACCGAGGTCAACATCGGTGACAATGTGCTGCTTAAAATGAGACTATGGAAATCGCTGGATGATGATAAGTATATCAATGTGAAAGGTGCTGAGGCTGCGGTAGGCACAAGAAATAACCCCGCAGCCGGCGGCCTTGTAAACACCATTGGCGATAATACGGAGCTGTGGTACTACAGTAAAGGCTGGCAGCAAAAGATCGTCCATGGCAAAAATGTTTGCACCAAAAAAGAGATCGGCCGCAAGGATGCCACCTGCACGGAAGATGGCTGGGTGAAGTACGAATGCACCTATGAGAGCGATAGGTATGCCACTGCCCCGGAGCATACCGACCAGTGGACGGAGACTATCCCCGCCACCGGCCACCACTGGGTGGACAACGGCAGCGACAGCACCCATATCTGCGTCAAGGGCGACAAGACCGAGGCCCATAGCTACGGCGAGTGGACTACTGTTACGGAGGCCACCTGCACCACAGACGGCTATACCGGCGACACTTATTGCGACGGCTGCAATCAGAAAATCAAAGACGGCACGGTCATCCCCGCCACCGGCCACCACTGGAAGGACAACGGCGACGGCACCCACACCTGCACCAAGTGCGGTGCCACCGAGGGCCAGCCTGTCAACACCAACAGCGCCCTTGAGCTGCGGGTGGTGGACGCTGAGGGCATGGACCAGCCCTTTACCGTGAGCCAGAACGGCACCCTGCGCACCTACACCGGTGCCTACGACACTGCCACCCTTACCGGCGACCTGGATACCCTGCGCTACCTGCAGGACCACGGCGCACAGACCATCCAGTTCGTCACCAATGGCCAGACCAGCAGCTTTGCCATCAACGACCTGCTGGCACAGGGCAGCGGCAGCGAGGTGTTCTACCTCACCCACCGTGGGGCCGAAGAACCCACCCTGCTGCTGGTGGAGGCAGACCACAGCGATCTGGTGAAAGACTAACCATCCCCGGAGGCGGAGTTTACCGCAAAGCTCCGCTTGCCTCCTTATTGCAAAAGCCCCCGGCACTTCCGCATGGTGCCGGGGGTCTCTTTGCGCCGCAGGGCAAAAAAGGCCCCGGCCTGCCCGGTGGGGGCGAGGCCGGAGCCTTTGCTCATGCTTTGGGGGGTGCTGCCAGACGATCTCAGGCGGCAGTGGAAGAAGCGACCTCGGAGGAAGCAGCCTCAGAAGAAGCAGCCTCGCTGGAGACCTCAGAAGCAGCCTCAGAAGATGCAGCCTCGCTTGCAGCCTCGGAGGAAGCGCTGTTCTCCTCGGCCACGGCAGAGGTGGAAGCAGCCTCAGACTGAGCGGCAGCAGAAGCAGCCTCAGAGGTGGAAGCAGCGGTAGAAGAAGAGCTGCCGCAGGCAGTCATGCTGACAGCCAGGACCAGAGCAGCAACGGTAACAGCAACATTCTTGAGTTTCATATCGAAAATCTCCTCATATTTGAAAATAGTTTTGCGGGAGGGCCGTACAGGCAAGACCCTTCTGCAAAAAGATATTCTAGTCCGTTTTCGAAAAAAATCAAGCCCTTTTTTGGCAAAGATTCTATTTGCCAGAGAGATTCTACACTTTTATTATAACTTTTCGATAAAAGTCAAAGATTTTTGACGTCCAAAAATGAAACACTCCGGGCTTTTCCGGAAGAGGAAAGCATGGTATAATAGCTTCATGATAAAGGCTGGAAAACGACAGTGAGGTAGAAGGTCATGGACATCAGAAAAGTTGCAGTTCTGGGAGCCGGTGCGGTCGGCTCCTATGTCATCTGGGGGCTTTCGGCCCGCAGGGACATTGAGCTTGGCGTGGTGGCCGATGGCCCGCGCGGCGAGCGTCTGGCAAAAGATGGCTGTGCCATCAACGGTAAAGTCTACCGTCCGGCAGTCTGGACGCCCGGGCAGGCCCATGACGCCGACCTTCTCATCGTCTGCCTGAAATACGGTGCGCTGCCCGGCGCACTGGACAGCATCAAAGCCGTCACCGGCCCCCGCACCACCATCATGAGCCTGATGAACGGCGTGGACAGCGAGGACATCATCGCCTCTGCCGTGGGTGGGGAGCATCTGCTTTACTCCCTCATCAAAGTGGCGTCCCACAAGGAGGCTGACGGCTTCCATTTCGACCCGGCGACCACCGTTGGCATCATCTTCGGGGAGAAGGAGCCGCCCTGCGACAGCCCCCGCGTCAAGGCCGTGGAGGCTTTGTTCGGCGGTACAGAGCTGCACTTCCGGGCCACCGACTGCATCCGGGAAGAGATGTGGAGCAAGTTCCGCCTCAACGTCTGCAACAATCTGCCCCAGGCCATCCTCGGCGCAGGCGTAGGCTGCTACCGTGACAGCGTCCATATGAAGGCCATCAGCGACGGTCTCCGCCGTGAGCTGGAAGTCATTGCCGCAGCCAAAGGCATCGATATGCAGAAGGTGGATGCCGTGTCCGGCAAGGGCTGCGCCGTCAAGCCCTCGGCCCGCTACTCGACGCTGCAAGACCTCGACGCCGGACGCCATACCGAGATCGATATGTTCTCGGGTGCGCTCATCCGGATGGGCAAAGAGCTGGGCATCCCGACGCCCTACAATGAGTTTGCGTATCACATGATAAAAGCGCTGGAAGAGAAGAACGACGGTAAGTTTGATTATACAGGCCCGAATCAGGAAATGACATGGGCAAGATAACGGAGGGAATACCGATGAATATTACGGTCTATCTGGGGGCCAATGAGGGCAGCGACCCGGCCCTGAAACAGGCGGTGGAGGAGCTGGGCCGCTGGATCGGCGAGAGCGGGAACGCTCTGGTCTACGGCGGCTCCCGCAGCGGCCTGATGGGCCGTCTGGCCCACAGCGTCCTGACGGCGGGCGGCGAAGTGACCGGCGTAGAGCCGCAGTTTTTCATCGACTCCGAGGTGCAGTATGACGGCCTGACCAGGCTCATCGTCACCCAGGACATGACCGAGCGCAAGACCAGGATGATCGAGCTGGGCGACGCCTTTATCGCATTTCCCGGCGGCACCGGCACGCTGGAAGAGATCACGGAGGTGATGTCCAAGGTCTCGCTGGGTCATCTGGACGCGCCCTGCATCCTCTACGACCTCGACGGCTACTACGCCGGCCTGAAAGCTCTGCTGGCCCACATGGTCGAGATGGGGCTGTCCAGCCCCGAGCGGCAGAGCGGCATTTATTTTGCAAAGAATCTGGACGAGATAAAGAGCATCCTGAAACGAGCATAAGAAAAGCGCTGGAAGCGGTGTAAAGGCTTCCAGCGCTTTTTGTTGTCTGCTTACATGGAGATGACACCCAGCGCGTTTGCCACCGAGCTGATGAGGATGATGGCCGCGAAGATGGGGCAGAGGTACTTTATCATAAAGTTGAAGATGCGCTTGCGGCGGAAGGGCTTGCCTTCCAGCGTGACCTCTTCCTCGATCTTCTCCACACCGATGACCCGGGATACCAGCAGGCAGATGGTGATGGCTGCAATGGGCATCATGACCGAGTTGGTAAGGAAATCGAAGAAGTCAAGGAACTGCATCCCGAAGACCGTGAACCGGGCCAGCGGGCCGTAGCCCAGAGCCGACAGACTGCCCAGCACCAGCATGATGATGCCGATGAGGACGGTGGCCTGCTTACGGTCCCAGCCCAGCTCGTCCTCGAAGGTGGAGACAGCGCTTTCCGTCAGGGCGATGGAACTGGTGACGGCGGCAAACAGTACCAGCGTAAAGAAGAGGATGCCCACCACGGTGCCGAGACCCATGCTCTCAAAGACCTTCGGGATGGTGATGAACATGAGGGCCGGGCCGGCCTGCAGGGTGTCCGGGTCGCCGCCCGAGAAGGAGAAGACCGCCGGAATGATCATCAGGCCCGCCATGATGGCAATGGCCGTGTCGAAGATCTCCACGTTCTCGGTGGACTCCTCGATGGAGACATCCTTCTTCATGTAGGAGCCGAAGGTGACGAGGATGCCCATTGCGATGGAGAGGGAGTAGAACATCTGCCCCATGGCGGTCACGACGGTCATCCAGGAGAAATTGGAGAGATTCGGCACGAGGAAATACTTCACGCCCTCCAGCGCACCCGGGCGGGTGACGGAGTAGCCCGCGATGATGACGGACAGCACCACGAGGATGGGCATCATCACCTTGGAGACCCGCTCCACGCCGTTGCGCACGCCTGCAAAGATGATGGCGAGGGTGAAGATGGTAAAGATGACAAAGCAGATCTCCGCCGAAGCGCCGCTGGAAATGAAGGCCGAGAAGTAGCCGTCTGTGGCCAGCTCACTGCCGTGGCCGCTGACGTAGTCGGCCAGATACCGGATGACCCAGCCGCCGATGACTGAGTAGTAGGGGACGATGAGGATGGGGATGATGGCATTGATCCAGCCGCCGAAGGAGCGCTCGCCCTTGCGGACGGCGGCGAATGCGCCCACCGGGCTTTTCCTGGTCATCCGGCCCAGCGCCGTCTCGGCAACGATCATGGTGTAGCCGAAGGTGAAGGCGAGGATGATGTAGATGAGCAGGAAGATGCCGCCGCCGTACTTGGCCGCAAGATAGGGAAAGCGCCAGATGTTGCCGAGGCCCACCGACGCGCCTGCTGCGGAGAGAACGAAGCCGATCTTGCCCGAAAAGGCGCTCCGCTTGTGCTGTTTTTGATTCATTGGATTTTCCTCTTTTCACAAATTCAATATCCCCAGTGTATCACAGCCGGGGAGGGGATTCAACCGATTTTTCGATAAGAAGCAGAAGCTCCTGTGCTCAGAGGGAGGCAGCGTCAATCCACCACCGGCACATCCAGCCCGAATTCCAGCGGGCGGAAACGGGGGCAGACGTTCTCCGTGATGCAGATGACCGACGCGGCCAGGCGGCTGCCGATCTCACAGGACTGGGCCAGATTCTTGCCGTAGGTCAGGCCGATGACCGTGCCGGCAAAGAAGGCGTCGCCTGCGCCGGTGGTGTCGATGACGTCCACCTTCTTGGCGGGTACGACGCCGCACTCGCCGGTGTGTTTGGCGTACACGGCACCCTGACCGCCCATGGTCACCACCATGCTGGGCATGTTAGCGCTGTGGACGTTCCGGGCCAGTACCTGAGCCATCTGGCTGGGGGCAAGATGCTCGTAGTCGTCCGAGAAGAGCAGACCGGCCTCCTGCTGGTTGCAGACGAAGCAGTCGATCTGCTGCAGATAGTCGCGGCGCTCCATGGCGATGCTCATGTTGGAGACTGCGGCAAAGACCTTCTTGTTGTACTTCCTGGCATAGCGGAGCACCTGCTTGACCGTGTCTTTCTCGAGGTCCAGCTCGATGGCGATGGCGTCGCAGTCCTTGAAGATCTCGTCGCCCTTCTCCTCCAGCAGGGTGGTCAGCGGGGTGGTGTCAGGGCGCTTGGAGATGGCGGCGTGGACGTCGCCGTCGTTGTCAAAGATGGCCAGCCAGGTACCCATGCCATCGGGGACCTTCTGGATGTACCTGGTGTTGACCTTGTGGTTGTCCAGTTTATCGATGACGTCCTGACCCATGCCGGTGTCGTCCACCAGACCCACGAAGGTGGGGCGCAGTTCCACATTGGCGATGTCCTCTGCCACGTTCCGGCTCACACCGCCATGTACCTGTTCAATGCGGCCGGCGTTCCGTCCGCCGGGGATGTAGGTGGAGAAGGGATAGCCCTTGATGTCTACGAAAACTGCGCCGATGACTACGATTCCCATATTTGAAATTCCTTTCCTGAATAAGAACTCTCGTTGACTTCTATCCTGTTTACGCTTCTTCTGCCTTTTGCGCCCGAATATCGTCGCCCATAAAGAGGAAGGGAACAAAAGAGGAGAGGCGGCTGGAGATCTTTTCGGTGTAGAGCTTTTCCAGCAGAGCGCCGTCGGTGATGTTGGTGGTGACGATGGTGGGCAGTTTCGCGCCCAGACGGTTGTTCAGCAGACTGTAAAGGGTGCTGATGAGGAAGCCTGAGTTGAACTCGGAACCCAGGTCGTCGAGGATGAGCAGGTCGGCCCCGGCGGCGGTGCGCAGGAGCATCTCTTCCTCCCCGGCGGGGTCGGAGCCGAAGTGCAGGGCCTCGAGCTTCGAGAAGAAGTCGGGGCTGGACACATAGATGACGTCGAAGCCCTTTTCCAGTACCTCTCCGGCGATGGCCAGAGCGGCATGGGTCTTGCCCAGACCGGCGTTGCCGAGGAGCATCAGGCTCTCGCTGGTGATATCGAATTCGTCGGCGTAGCCGCGCAGGTCGTCCAGAAGGGTGGACATATAACTCCGCACCGGCTCGCTGAGGGAGGCGTCCATCCGGGCGGGGTAGTAGCGCAGCTCCATGGTATCGAAGCTGGAAATGGAGAGGCTGGACAGAGCCTCGATCTCCGACCGGCGGAGCTGCTGCATCACCTTGTGGACGCAGCTGCAGGTGTGGCCGTCCACAATGCCGGTGTCTTCGCAGAGCCTGCAGGTGAAGTGTGGCTCCAGTGCGTCGGCGGGACGGCCGCTGGAGGCCAGCAGGTCGGCCAGCTTTTTGCGGGCATCGGTGAGGGCCGCAGCGGCATCGGTGCGGTCCTTGCCCGCCGCCCCGGCCAGTGCGCAGCGGATGCCCCGCACCCGCACCTCTTCTTCGGCGTGGCGCAGCCCGGGGACAGCAGCCTCGGCCTCAGCGCGGGCGTCCTCCGCCTTGGCCCGTGCGGTCTGACGACGGCGGGCGACGGTGCGCAGGGCTTCCTGATACAGTTCGTTTTTGGTACGCATAGTGTCTCCTTATACCGGGGGTCACTCGGACTTTTTCTTGAGGGTGCGGCGGCGGGCAGCGTTCTTGAGGAAGTCGTTGCCGCTGGGGGTCTCGCGGTCCACCCGGATGTTCCGGCTGGCGCCGACAGCAGCCACCGGAGTGCGCACATCGTGGATATTGCGCAGCCCCTTGGCATTCCAGGTCTTGAGGATGCTGTTCCAGTACCACAGGTCGCGCTTCGGCCCGGCCTGCACAGCGGCCTCCTGCACCATGGCGTCATCGTAGCCGTAGACCTCATACCACCGGGCGATGGCTTTCCGCCCGCCGAGGGTGAGCTCGCTGTCCGGGATGCCCAGCAGGGAGGCAACATACTGTTCCCGGGTCTGGCGGAGGGCCAGCAGCTTGAGATGGGCGTCGGCCTGTTCGCCGGTCTCCACGCCCTCGGCCCGCCAGACTTTCAGCTCGTGGAGGACGGCGGCCATCGTCCGCTTGCCCCGGCTGGCCACATAGGCCACGCAGAGCATGACGGTCTCGGGGGCAAAGCCCTCCTGCACGTAGAGATTGACCAGCTTTTCCATCTCGCTGTGGGTCAGCGGGCGGGCAAAGCCGGTCTGAGCGCAGTCGATGAGGCTCGAGATCATGGGGTCGGTGCGGCTTGCGGCGGCGATCTCCGCCCAGGTCATGGGGGCAGGAGCAGAGGGCTCTGCTCCCGGCGCGGCGTTCTCGTCGTAGCGCTCGAGAAGCCCTGCACCGGCCCAGAAGGAGAGGGCGCTTTCGGCAGAGATGCGGCTGCGCAGTTTAAGGTCGGCACAAATTTTTTCGGGGTCGGTGACGCCGGTAGCCAGCACATACAGCGCTACCCGGACGTTGTATTCCTCGGCGATGCCCAGCTTGGAAAAGATGAGCTGCGGCACCGGGATGGTGTCGCCCTTGAGCTCTTTGAGACGGTATATCATTTGCTTTCCCCGCTTTCTGCGTCCTCGTCCTTCGGCGGCGGTGACCAGGGCTCACAGTCCAGGATGGAGGGCCGCTGCTTCCAGAGCGCCAGGTCAGTGCTGTAGGCAGAGGACAGATACTCTGCCGCTGCGGCCCGGCCCTCGTCCGTCAGCGGAAAGACCATCTGTCGGCGCAGGGCGGGGTCGGTGCGGTCCAGCGCCCAGGGGTCGGGCCAGATGTCCACCGTGAGGATGGCTTCCTCTTTCTGTGCGCCCTCGCCGCCGTCCGGGTCAGGCACACTGCGCTTGCCGGGCGAGAGCAGATAGCGCATCCCGTCTTCGCTGCCGCTGTATTGATTCTTGCACTTGAAATAGTGCAGAAGGGGTACAAAAATCATGACGTCCCTCTCAGTTTTAGACTTGCTGAAATGATAAAAGCGCCAATTCTTGACGAATCAGCGCTCTTTTTGTGGAGCAGGATACGGGACTCGAACCCGCCGCCTACTGCTTGGGAAGCAGTCGCTCTACCGGATGAGCTAACCCTGCGTTTACTCATTTATTGTAGCAAAGGACACGGGTTTTGTCAACCGCTTTTTGGCTCGATTTTGGTCGGGAGCAGAAACTCCTCTGTCGGCAGCGTAGAAAATCAAATTTTACTTTATAGCAATTCAACTTTTTAATGCAGCAGCAACAGCGTTGAATTGCCTATCGCAAAGATGCCATTTCGATAGGCACTATTTTCGAAAATTGCGATAAACAAAAAAGACCGCCGTTCTGCCCGCAGGAAATAAGGGCAGGACGGTGGTCTTTTGAACGGACTGTGACTTACAGCTCAGCCAGAGCGCGCTTGAGGTTCTGGGCGATCTGGTCAGGGCAGCTGGTGGGGCGGGGGCCGCAGGTGGTGCCTTCCATCCGGGCGATGGCGTCCTCAGCCTTCATGCCCTTGAGCAGGCGGCTGATGCCCTTCAGGTTGCCGTTGCAGCCGCCGATGACCTCGATGGACTCGATGGTGTGGTCATCGTTCAGCACGATGTGGGTCTCCTTGGAGCAGGTACCCTTGTTGGGGTAGCTGAAAGACTTGCTCATATTCAAACTTCCTCTCTTTATATCCGACTGACAGGCGAGCAGACTCGCGCAGTATCCTTATTATATCCTTGTCAGACGAGGAAGTCAATGTGGCCCGGTCACAGAGCGCCGCCCCGGCGCTTGCGGGCCAGTGCCTCGATGCGGGCGATCTGGTCGTCCTCGGTGACGCAGGCACCCACCGGGTGGGGCTTGCCGTGGTTCGCGCCGTGGAAGTCGCTGCCGCCGGTGACGATGAGGTCATGCTTCTTGCAGAGCTCAGCGCACTCGGCCCTGTCCTCGGGGCTGTTGCGGGGGTGATGCACCTCGATGCCGTCGATGGCCCCTTCAGCCACCAGCTCCCGCAGCAGAGGCATACTCTTGTACACCGTCGGGTGGGCAAACACCACCACGGCCCCGGCGGCCTTTGCCGTGGCCAGCACCTCCCGCACCGGAGGGTAAGTGGGGGAGTGGAGGCACTTGCCCCGCGGCTCCCAGCCGAACAGTTCGTGATAAAGCCCGGTGTAGATGCCGTCGCACAGGCCCAGCTGCTGCAGCGCCTGCATGATGCCGCTCTTGAAGAGGACGCCGCTGTCCTGTGCATATTCCAGCGCCTGCTCGGTGCGGAACTGGGGGTACAGCGCCTCGATCTCCCGACAGCTCTGCAACGCGCACTCGTTGCGGCGCTGGCGCATGATGTCACAGTGCCGCCGCAGGGCAGGGCAGTCGAGGTCGGGCCAGAAGGTCAGCAGGTGGACGCGGTGGCTGCGCTGGAAGTCGTAGCCGGTGAGTTCGGCGGCGGGGATGAGCCGCACGCCGTCCTGCACCGGGTGGTCGTAGGCGTACTGTGCGCTGAGGGTGGTGTCATGGTCCGAGAGGGCCAGAGCGCTCAGCCCCAGCCGCGCTGCCATCAGGGGCAGACGGTGGATAGGCACAGAGCCGTCAGAACAGGTGGAATGAGTATGAAGGTCGCCAGCCATAAGTTACTTTCCCTCGATCTGTGTTGATTTTACGTCCATAGTGTAGCACAAAAGTGTTCCGGCGGCAAGCGGCGCATGGCTTTCTTTTCCGGGCTGGACATGGTATACTGGAAAAGAAAAATCCGCCAACCCGGCGGGAAAAAGGAGAAACGGAAACATGAAAACGAAATTTGGCATCGTGGGCTGTGGTTTCCTCGGCAATATCGTGGCCGATGCGTGGAAGAAGGGCCTGCTGGAAGACTACGAGCTGGTGGGCGTCACCAGCCGCACCTTCGCCTCGGCAGAGAAGACGGCGGCAAGCGTGGGTTGTGCGGCCTGCGCGGACGTGGACGCTCTGCTGGCGCTGGAGCCGGAGTACATCGTGGAAGCCGCGTCGGTGGAAGCGGTGCGGGCCATGGCCGTTCCGGTGCTGCGCCGGGGCGTGAACCTCGTGGTGCTGTCCATCGGTGCATTCGCCGATCTCGCGTTTTATGAAGAGGTCAAGCAGGCGGCCCGGGAGGGCGGCGCAAAAGTGCATCTGGCCAGCGGCGCCATCGGCGGCTTCGACGTGCTGCAGACCGTCACCCTCATGGCTGAGGCCCTGAAGCTGGACGAGAAGGCCGGCATCGAGACTCACACCGGTGCGAAGGGCTTCCGCAACACCCCCGTCTGGGCCGACCATCTGCTGACCGACACCGAGAAGACCACCGTCTTCACCGGCAGCGCCAAGGAAGCCATCGCAACCTTCCCGCGCCGGGTCAACGTCGCTGTGGCCACCTCACTGGCCACCACCGGCCCCGACATCACCGGCGTGACCATGCACTCCGTACCCGGCTGGGTGGGCGACGACCACTGCATCACTGCCGAGATCGAGGGCGTGAAGGCCGTGGTGGACATCTGCTCGTCTACCAGCGCCATCGCCGGTTGGAGCGCCGTGGCGCTTCTGCGCAACCTCGCCTCGCCGGTCTGCTTCTATTAAAAAGGAGGGAGTCTCATGTTCAAGAAACTGGTGGCCATCGAGCCGGTCAGCCTCATCCCCACAGCAGAGGAAGCGCTGCATCAGTACGCCGGGCAGGTCGAGCTTTACCGCGATATTCCCGACGACGACGAAGAGATCGTTCGCCGCATCGGAGACGCCGACGCGGTGCTGCTGAGCTATACCTCCCGCATGGGCAAAAACATCATCGAGCGCTGCCCGAACCTGCGCTACATCGGGATGTGCTGCAGCCTCTACTCGGAGGAAAGCGCCAATGTGGACATCGCCTTTGCCCGGGAAAAGGGCATCAAGGTGCTGGGCATCCGGGACTACGGCGACCGCGGCGTGGTGGAGTACGTCCTCCACGAGCTGACCGGCCTGCTCCACGGCTTCGGGATGCCGATGCTCCACGACGAGCCCGTGGAAATTTACGGCCTCAAGGTGGGCATCGTGGGTCTGGGCGTTTCGGGCCGGATGATCGCCGATGCACTGGCCTTCCTCGGCGCGGACATCTCCTACTACAGCCGCAGCCATAAGCCCGACGCCGAGGCCGCAGGCATGAAGTATAAGCCGTTGGACACTCTGCTCCGGGAGAGCGAAGTGGTCTTCACCTGTCTGAACAAGAATGTTCTGCTCCTGGGTGAGCCGGAATTCGAGGCGCTGGGGGAGGGAAAAGTCCTTTTCAATACCTCCATCGGCCCCGGCTTTGACTCCGCCGCGCTGGAAAAGTGGCTGGATAAGCCCGGCACCCACTTCTTCTGCGATACCTACGCCGCCGCAGGCCCCGTCAGTGAGGGCTTCTTCCGGCGGCCCAATGTCCACAGCCCGGGTGTCTCGGCAGGCCGCACCAGGCAGGCATTCGTTCTGCTGAGCCAGAAGGTGCTGGCGAACATTGAGACGGCGCTGGGAGAATAAGCTATAACTTTTGAAAAGCCGCTGCATGGGAGACCGTGCGGCGGCTTTTTCTGTCGCTTGCTGTTCCTGCGCAGCCATGTTATACTGGAACTATAAACATCGAACGAGGCGAAAAATGAAATCATCCGATGAATCAATACGAAGGGTGGTGTAAAATAATGGCTTCCAGCAAAGAATATCTCCATTTCATTTTGGAACAGTTATCCGCTTTGGAGGATATTTCTTATCGCTCTATGATGGGAGAATATATCCTCTATTATCGCGGTAAAATCGTCGGCGGAATCTATGATGACAGATTGCTTGTAAAGAAAACAAGATCTGCTTTGGAATGTATGCCTGCGGCGGTTTGTGATTTTCCGTATGAAGGAGCAAAAGAAATGCTGTTGGTGGAGGAGGTTGACAACAAAGAATTTCTCACAAAACTGTTTGAGGCGATGTACAAGGAATTGCCGCTGCCAAAATCAAGGCGAAGGAAGGAGGCTTGATACTTTCAGCACACGTTGATCGAACCCCAAAATCCGAATTTTACGGTACAAAAATATAAGGAGAACTTTTTGAAACATACAACATTTGCACTGGAGCTTGTGGGCTGACCGGGAGGTCTGGCAAAACCGCAAGCCATTCCTCCCGAAGACGAACAGACACAATTCTTCAGGAGGACATTACCATGAATCGTGAAAACAAACGCAAGACCTTTGAAAAAGGTTACTATAAGACCCACGCCTGCAACGACACCTTTACCTGCAAAGTCTGCGGACGGGTCTGTACCCCGCAAAATGCCGGGAGCGACCACCGCAACCATTGCCCCAACTGCCTGTCCAGCCTTCATGTGGACGAAGAACCCGGCGACCGCGCCTCCGACTGCGGCGGCATCATGGAGCCTGTGGCCGTCTGGGTACGCAAGGGCGGCGAGTGGGCCATCATCCACCGCTGCAAACGCTGCGGAAAGCTCAGTTCCAACCGGGTGGCGGCAGACGACAACCCCATGAAGCTCATGAGCATTGCCATGAAGCCCCTGTGTTCTCCGCTGTTCCCGCTGGACTATATTGAAGAAATGACCGCCTTGATGGGCGGCGATGGACGGATGCGATAAGCCGCAGCCAAAAACGAAAAGGTCGCTGTGCCGGAGAAGGTATGAAAAAGTACAAAGATAGGGGAGAGTGCTTCGATGGACTATATCAGAGTCACCAAAGAAAACATCGACAGGGAACACATCTGTTGTGCCATGTCCGGCAAACAGAGCCTTGCCAAGAAAGAATGGCTCAAGCAGCGCTTTGAGGAGGGACTTGTTTTTTACCGCAGTGCAGAGCGCGGCAAATGTTTTATCGAGTACATCCCGGCAGAAAACGCATGGGTACCCATTGATGCGGCAGGCTGGCTTTATATCAACTGTCTGTGGGTCTCCGGCTCCCTGAAAGGGCACGGCTATTCCAGTGAGCTGCTGGAAGAATGCCTTCGGGATGCCAAGGCGCAGGGCAAAAACGGCGTTTGCATTCTGTGTGCCGAGGGACGAAAACGGGAATTTCTTGCCGACCCCAAGTTTTTGACCCATAAGGGCTTCAAGGTCTCAGACATCTCCGATTGCGGCATCAACCTCATGTACCTGCCCCTTGCAGAGAATGCCCGGCCGCCAAAATTCAAAGACTGTGCCAAGCATCCCAAGGTGGAGGAAAACGGCTTTGTCCTCTACTATACCGACCAGTGCCCCTACACCTATTATTGGGTGCCAAAGGTGCAGGAGGCTGCAAAGGAACATGGGATCCCGTTCAAAGCCGTTCACATCACTGAGAAAGAGACGGCCCAGAATGTGCCTGCACCGGTCACAACATACGCATTGTTCCGGGATGGGAAGTTTGTGACCCAGAACATCCAGTCGGACAAGAAATTTTTGAAATTAGCGGCAGAATAATTGAATCAGGCAAGACGCCAGACGCTCAGACGCAGTGCAGCCCATAGAGTGGGGGTGCGCTGCGTTTTTTGGAGGATTTTATATGGAAGAAATTGTTGTATATGTTCACGGAAAGGGCGGTTCGGCACAAGAGGCCGAGCATTATAAAGCCCTATTCCCTAATTGTGAAGTAATTGGTTTCGACTACCACGCACAATCTCCATGGGAAGCCACGGAGGAATTTTCCGGATTTTTTACGGCAGTGCGGAAACGCTGCGGGAAGCTCACACTGGTGGCAAATAGCATTGGTGCGTTTTTATCTTTGTCCTCGTTGAATGAGAAATTGGTGGATACCGCTTATTTTATTTCTCCAGTAGTTGATATGGAGCAACTGATTTGCAACATGATGCAATGGGCTGACGTCTCCGAAGCAGAACTTGCAGAGAAACTGGAAATTTCCACAACATTTGGAGAAACGCTGTCGTGGAAATATCTCTGCTATGTCCGAGAGCATCCGGTTTCATGGAAAATCCCTACCCGCATTTTGTATGGGGAAAAGGATGCTCTGACCTCCATGGAAACCATAAAAGCCTTTGCGGAAAAGAACAACGCAGAGCTGACCGTTATGCCGGGCGGAGAGCATTGGTTTCATACAAAAGAGCAGATGCAATTTTTAGATCACTGGATAAAGAATAGGAGACCCTGCAATGAAACAGAAAATAAGGACGGCCTCGCTTCTCCTGCTTATGGTTCTGGGAACCGGGCCGGTAGCTTGCCCTGCGTGCAGCAGGGCCGTGCTGTTCGAATCCGTCCAGGTCCCAAAGCCAGCGTGTGACTTATGTGTACGCAAAAGAAAAGCAGCAGCGTTAAAATTACGCTGCTGCTAAAAGTGGACCTAGAGGGATTCGAACCCTTGACCTCTCGGATGCGAACCGAACGCTCTCCCAACAGTCTCGCTTTTGTGCACACCTTATGCACCGTGAGAAAGAAAAAATCAACGTATATCCGTCCATATAAAACGACCTGCCATCCCAACGGCCTTTCTTGGTCGCAAGTATGGTTTCCAATCCGCTGATTTTCAAAAGGAAGCTATTTGGGATGTAATATGGTTGGCGGACAAGTGAGCTACAGGCCCTTGAGATATAGCTCACATGGGGTTCAGATGTATCGCATCCCAATTCACAATAAAACACGATGTACCGTAAAAGCGCAGCTTCTACTCTTGATGAATGGAAGATGCGCTTTTTACATTTGGCAGCAAGTTATAGATTGACAAGAGTGCACATACACGATAAACTTAGTATAGTTGCACCCAATATAGATGAAAGTAATGGGTGTAACAAGCGACACCTCAAGTAAAAGTTTTATAGAAGTGGACGGAGGGAGTATCGTGCTGAGCGGACAATTTGAAAATTGCTATGGCTTACGTCAGTTTCATTTGCCCAATATTGATTTTCGCCGTTGTAATGGAGCACTTATTTATGCACCTAACGGTGTGATGAAAAGCTCTCTTTCAAAAGTCTTTGACGATATTTCAAAAGGCAAGGTCACAACTGATCGGATTTTTCCTGAGGTTGTGAGTAGCTACTCAGTAACACATTATACGAGTACGTATACTTTTAGTTCTGCAAATCCTCAAAATGTTCTAAATCCCACTGATCGAATTTATGTAGTCAACACGTTTTCGGATTCGTTTGAATTTACAAAGGAAACTGTCAGCACACTGCTTGCAGATGAAACAACTAGAAACGAGTATAATGCTTTAATAGCCAATTTTAGCGGTGAAATTGGACAAGTCGAAGAAAAATTGAGAGTCTTGACTGGCTTGACAAAAAATCAAATCAAGGGAAAACTAATTGAGGACCTAAGACTACCTACAACGACAGATTGGACCGATATTATAGAGAAAGTTCATGATTTGATTGCAACTCGACAGCCGTACGCTTTTCTGAACGATTGTAAATACTCGGAACTGTTTAATGATAAAGTCATGGCAGTTTATGCAAAAAGAGAGTTCAATACATCACTAGCCGAATATGTGGACAATCTCAATCAGTTGCTGGAAAACAATCCGATTTTGAATACTCATTTTACCGAGAAAAATGCGGAAACACTAGGCAAAGATTTTGAGAAGAATAATCTTTTTGCAGCACAACATACAATCCGTCTAAAAGATGGAGTTACCGAGATTCACTCTCTTGAGGAATGGAACTCTATTGTTAAAACTCAACTGGATAGACTTTATGCCACACCTGAATTAAGCACGGCATTTTTAAAGCTAAAAAAGATGCTAACTGCAAATAACGATGTATCGCGATTAAGAGATATTATTGTGGCTCACCGTGAGATTATACCTGTGCTACATAATATTCCAGACTTAAAAATTCAAGTATGGCTCGACTGCTTTTCAAAACTGGATATACCATTTACTGATTGTTACGAGAGAATTTCGCAGTATACTACTCGAATTAAAGCATTATATGAGCAGGCGGCTACACAGTCTGAGCGATGGCAAGCAGTTGTTGATGAATTTAATAGACGCTTTCGTGTGCCGTTCAAAGTTCAAATTGAAAACAAGGCCAATTTCTTATTAAAGGATGAGGCCCCCAACTTATCCTTCAAGTATACTAGAGGAAGCACAACTCCGCAAACGGCGACACTTAAAAAAGATGACTTAATGGTATCTTTAAGCACCGGAGAAAAAAGAGCCCTTTATCTTTTGTACATACTTTTTAACCTTGAACGTATTCGCAAACAAGCGAGTGTTGGCGGCGGTCAATTTTTGATTGTAGTAGACGATATTGCAGATTCCTTTGATTACAAGAACAAATATGCTATTATCGAGTACCTCGATGATTTAAAAAAGACAACTGGAATAGATCTTTTGATTCTTACACACAATTTTGATTTTTATCGTACAGTTAAATCAAGACTGAATATATCTCGCCATAACTGTCTCATTGCACAGAGAGATGAAGAAGGCACAATATCAGTGTCTGAATTTAAGTATCAAAACGATTTTTTCAAAAATGTCATTATGGATAACATCAAGGATGGTAATATTTCCAATGATGCTAAGAAAAAGTTTTTGTTTGCAAGCATTCCATTTTATAGAAACCTTTGTGAGTATAGCGGAAAAGAGGTTGACTATAAAGAACTCACTTGCTTTATCCACTTAAAGACTGATCCTTTGGATACAGAATCTTTAATGATTTCTGATTTGTGGAATAAGGTTAATCCATTTCTTGGCAACGCACCATTTAATGGCCTAGATGAAAACTACTATATCGCCTTGTGTAGAATTGCCTTTCAGTGTGCAAACGATACCAATGACGAGGTTCTGTTAGATAATAAGCTTGTTATGTCGTTAGCTATCCGCTTGTGTGCGGAAAAATTCTTGAAGCAAGTGCTAACTGAAAATGGGCAAAATTGCCAAGATGCGACTAGTAATCAAACAAGAGTGTGGTCTAAAAGAGCTGCACAATTCTTAACCCCAGAGCAAAAGGCCACAATAGATGAAGTGAATTTAATAACACCAGAAAACATTCACTTGAACGCATTTATGTTTGAACCATTGATTGATATTTCTGATTGGGCACTTAAAGAATTATACGACAAGGTTATGCATTTGTAATAACGAGGGATTTACCTATGAGCATTAAATACATTACTCCTGCCCAACACAAAAGCAACCTCCGCAATGTGTACGGCACCTTTGCCATCGAAGGCATGACCATCAGCAAAGATACACGTAGCAACCTTGATCGTATCGGCAGTGGTCAGGCCAGCTATCAGCAAGTTGTGAATGAACTGCGCGCAAAATACACAAAGAAAGGCTGATTATGTTCTCGAAGTATGATGTCTACACCACAGTGCAGTCCATGTACTGCTATCCTGATACGGATGTTCTGATCAACAAGCTGGACATCCGTGACAAGACAGAACTTAAACAGGCTGAAGAAGAATTTACGGCGGTAAAACAGATGGCTCTGTTGCAAGAGCCGATCAAGGGACGTTTTACCAAGACGCACCTGTTTCGAATTCATCGCTTCCTTTTTGAAGATGTGTACCCCTTTGCTGGGCACATCCGCAAAGAACAAATCAGCAAGGGAGACACGATGTTCTACCCACCAGACCTGATTGACCGAGAATTAGAGCGAGTGTTCAAAAACATTCACTCTAAGAAGCTGCTTGCCGAGCAAGATGAAGAAAAGCAGATTCAGAATCTGTCGCAAACGATGGCGGAACTGAACATCATCCATCCTTTCCGTGAGGGAAATGGCCGCAGCACCCGTGAATTGATTCGCTGCATGGCATTAGAATATGGTCTGCACATCAACTGGGGCAATACTGACCGAGAAACTTTGATTAACGCTGCAATCGCTGCCGTAGATGATGATATGGTATTCTGCGATGTTCTAAGGAAGTGCATCGAAGCAGAAAAATAAATAGTGATGGTCTGACGCACAAATTAGCAGCAAAGCGCAACTTCTACTCTGAATGAATGGAAGCTGCGCTTTTATTTTTACCCACAAAACATTTCAAAAGGAGGATGCCAATGGATAAAGACTTTATGCTGAACTACTACGACAAAATGGTGCGTCCTATATGGACGGAACTGATGAAAACGCCTCGCTATCAGAGGGCAGCTTGCGAACACGACAAGCTCGAACGTGAGTTCCGGCGGCTGTTGGATGAAAAACTGGGGCGGAAATATCTTGAACTGGACGATGCATTTTTCCGGGTGATGGATGACATCGCAGAAGCTATGTATATGAAAGGTGCCGCAGACCGTGAGTTGATGATCCGTTAATACTATGAGCCACAACTACTTCTACGGTCAGTCGGGCGAGTTGTTTTCCTACTTCCGTATTCCGAAAGCACTCTTTCAGAACAGCCGTTTCCGGCAACTCTCCACCGATGCCCGGACACTGTACGGTATCCTGCTGGACCGCATGAGCCTGTCTGCAAAGAACGGCTGGCTGGACGAGCAGGGGCGGGTGTATATCATCTACACCGTCCGGGAAGTGCAGGAATCCCTCTGTTGCGCCGAGCACAAGGCGGTCAAGCTGTTCCGGGAGTTGGAGGACATTGACCTCATCGAGCGCAAGCGCCGTGGTCTGGGCAGACCCAGCCTGATCTACGTCAAGGACTTTTCCTCTGGCTTGCCAAAAGCGCAAGTGCAGAATTGCCCAAACAGCAATTCTGGTGCTGCCGAAAGCGCAACTCTGGAACAGCCAAAACCGCAAGCAAATAAGACTGATAAGAATAAGACAGAGTGGAACGATCCTGACCCCATCTATTCCGGGGGCATCCGGGAGCAGCTTGAGGATTATTTTTATCAGGCATTGGAGGTAGACCTCTTGCTCCGGCTCTGCCCGGACGATGAGGACACCATCTATCAGATTGTGGATTTGCTTGTGGATACCTGTTCCACCAAACGCAAGATCTTGCGGATTGCCGGAGATGACAAGCCCACCGAGGTGGTACGCAGTCGGCTGAAAAAGCTGAATGCCGACCACATCCGTTTCGTGCTGGATTCGCTGGCAGAAAACACCGCCCCGGTGCGGAACATGAAGCAGTATCTGCTGGCAATGCTCTACAATGCGCCCACCACCATGAACCTCTACTATCAGAACAAAACGAACCACGACTTTGCGCGTGGTTCTCCGAAAGCGGGGTGATGTTATCGCAAAGAAAGCTACGATTATCGCAGTCACCAATCAAAAAGGTGGTGTGGGAAAAAGCACCACCTGTGAAAATCTGGGCATCGGGCTGGCAATGGAGGGCAAGAAAGTCCTGTTGGTGGATACCGACCCACAGGGCAGCTTGACCATTAGTATGGGCTGGCAGCAGCCCGATGAACTGCCCACCACTCTTTCCACCCTAATGGCAAAAGCCATGAACGACCAGCCCATCCAGCCCGGTGAGGGCATTCTGCACCATGCAGAGGGCATTGACCTGATCCCTGCCAACATCGAACTGGCAGGGCTGGAAGTTGCCCTTGTGAACAGTATGAACCGGGAAAAGATGCTCAAGCAGGTGCTGGACAGTGCCAAGCGGGAGTACGATTTTATTCTTCTGGACTGTATGCCCTCGCTGGGGATGCTGACCATCAACGCACTGGCGGCGGCAGACGCTGCCCTGATTCCCGTGCAGGCGCAGTACCTTTCCGCAAAAGGTCTGGAACAGCTTTTGCAAACGGTGAAGAAAGTCCGGCGGCAGATCAACCCCAAGCTGAAAATCGAGGGCATTCTGCTGACCATGACCGACAGCCGCACCAACTATGGAAAGCAGATTAGCAATCTGATCCGGCAGGCATACGGAAAGCACCTGAAAGTGTTTGAGCAGACCATTCCCCGGTCAGTTCGTGCAGCTGAAACCAGTGCGGCAGGCAAAAGCATCTTTGCCTATGACCCCAAGGGCAAGGTGGCAGAAGCCTACAAATCTCTTGCAAAGGAGGTGCTGGCAGATGCCGATCGACAGCGGAAACTTAGCTCTGAAAGGGCTAGATGACCTGTTTTCTACCGAAGAAAACCGACAGGAGGAACAGCGGGAGCAGGTACAGCAGATTCCTATTGATGCGCTGCATCCCTTCACCAACCACCCTTTCAAGGTGCTGGACGATGAAGCCATGACCCGGACGGTGGAAAGTATCGCACAGTACGGTGTGCTGGCCCCGCTGATTGCCCGCCCTCGCCCGGACGGTGACGGCTATGAGATCATCTCCGGGCACCGCCGTCAGTATGCGGCTAAACTTGCCGGGCTGGATACCCTGCCGGTCATTGTGCGGCAGATGTCGGATGATGCTGCTGTGATATTAATGGTGGATTCCAATTTGCAGCGTGAACACATCCTGCCCAGTGAACGGGCCTTTGCCTACAAAATGAAGCTGGACGCAATAAAAAATCAAGGTGCTAGGTCAGATTTAACTTCTACGCAAGTTGCGCAGAAGTTGTCTGTTGAAAAAGTAGGCGATGATGCTGGGGTAAGTAAAGATACTATTCGCCGCTTCATCCGTCTGACCAACCTTATCCCCGAACTGCTGGACATGGTAGACGAAAAGAAGATCTCCTTTAATCCCGCTGTGGAACTGTCCTATCTGGACGAAAGCCAACAGCGGGATTTTTTAGAAGCCATGGATGGTACCCAAAATGCCCCATCTGTATCGCAGGCTCAGCAACTAAAGAAGATGGCGCAGTGTGGTGAGTTCACCTATGAAAAGGCGTTTGATATTTTGGGGCAGGAAAAGAAGAGTGAGCAGGACACCGTAACTATCAAAAACGACATCCTGCGAAAATACTTTCCACGCAACTATACGCCTCGGCAAATGGAAGAAAAAATCATTCAGCTTTTGGATGCGTGGCAGAAAAAGCAACAGCGCCGCAACGAACGCTGACCCGTAACGCAAGACCCGATGGGGTCTTTTTTGTTTGCAAAAATTTGGAGGTAACGCCTATGAACAATACGATTCCTTTTCACTCCGCACCCCATGCTCCGCAGATCACGGTGGATGTGAACATCCTGACCATGCTGAAGCAGGCGGCATCTTGCTTGAGCAAAATGGCAAGCGAGAATGTCTATCTTGCCGCCATCGGCCCGGACATGGAACTGACCATTATCGTGGAGGAGGATGCCCCTTCCGTTCTACCCTGTTTCGACGAGGGCGATGCCCTGATTTCCGTGAAGGGTGCGCCGCTGTTTATCAGCTACAATCCGGCGCAGGTTCTTAAGCTGGCAGGCAAGCGGTACCTGACCGGCCCGGTGATTTTCTACCGCACCGATGGGCACAGCACCATCGTGTCCCTGACGGTGGAGGACATTTATCGCTTTCAGACCTATCTGGAAAGTCACAGCACCACCCTGATGGCAGACGACCAGAAGCTGACCTGCATCTGCATCGACTGAGGTGTGCCGTGCTGAACTTTTTTATCGGTTTTGCCTTTTTTGAAGCGGGTGCCTTTTTCGGCTTCTTTGTGGCGGCTCTACTGAACGCTGCCCATGCCGGGCAGGAGAGCAGCATCTTTGAGGAGAATGATAATGGAACAGAATGAAAACACCCTGTCGGTGCTGAAAATTGCACCGGGACAGTATCCGCAGCAGGTCGAGATCGATAACGACCTGAAAGCTTTGCAGCAGGCGGTGGGCGGTTCCATCGGCGCAAGCTACCCGTTTGAAGATCCGGTTGCCATCGTCTACAACGATGACGGCAAGCTCATGGGACTGCCCCTGAACCGTGCCCTTCGGGATGAAAACGGAGAAATGTACGATGCCGTTGCCGGAGACTTTCTGGTGGTGGGTTTGGGCGAGGAGGATTTTGCATCCCTGACCCCGGAACTGGCGCAGAAGTACGAGCAGCTTTTCCATCAGCCGGAAGCCTTTCTGAAGCTAGGCAACCGTCTGTTGGTGCTGCCGGTGCCTGATGAACCTCCCGCAGAAAAGCCCCGCACCAAGCCCCCGGCAGAGCATGACCGCTAAAATCACCCTGCTGCACGGGAGGTGATGGCAGTGCAGGAAGAAATCGAACAGAAGTCATTCAACATTATGATCTCCACCACAAAGCTGTCCGCCCGGACCGTCCTGCGGGCAGTAAAAGCGGCGTTTCGGCTGTACCAGTCCAAGGCATCCCAAGGTAAGCAAAGCATCCGCACCCTTCTGCGGCAAAACCGGGGTGTGTCCAGCGTGGAGATCAGCAAGACCGGCATCCGTGGGCTGGAACGCTATGCCAAAAAGTACGGCATCGACTATGCTATCCGCAAGGACAATTCCGAGGTGCCGCCCCGGTATCTGGTCTTTTTCAAAGCCCCGGACGCAGAAGCCTTCAACTCGGCGTTCAAAGAGTATTCGGCATCCCTGCTGAACAAGGACAAACGCCCCTCGGTGCTGGCAAAACTGCATGAACTGGTGCAGGCGGCGGCAGAACTCCCCGGCAAAGTCCGGCATAAGGAACAGGAGCGTGGACTGTGACCACGAAAAAGCTGACAAAGCTGCTGGCACTGTATCTGCCCTATATTTTGCTGGGGCTGGTGGCAACCAACATTGGCGAAGCGTGGCGGCTTGCCGAGGGCAAAGAGCTGGGGGATAAGATCATGGCGATGATGGGCACCGTTCCGGTGGCGTTTGCGAACCCGCTGCCCAGCTTGCATCCGCTCGATTTGCTGGTGGGCTTGTGCTGCGGTGCAGGGTTACGGCTGGCGGTCTATTTGCGTGGAAAAAACGCCAAGAAGTACCGCCACGGCATGGAGTACGGCTCTGCCCGGTGGGGCACCGCCAAGGATATTGAGCCGTTCATGGCACCCAAGTTTGCAGACAACATCATCCTGACCAAAACGGAACGGCTGATGATGTCCAACCGCCCACCGGACCCCAAAAACGCCCGGAACAAAAATGTGCTGGTGGTGGGAGGCTCCGGCAGCGGCAAGACGAGATTTTGGCTTAAACCCAACCTTTTACAATGTCATAGTTCCTATGTGGTCACTGACCCGAAAGGTTACAATATACCAAGATAGAAAAAGGTAGCGTTTTATCAACGCTAAT
>OOCS01000569.1_pt1 | contig 25164 bp, 36 predicted proteins | sample 1671411 | NCBI WGS metagenome assembly OOCS01 (sample SAMN06348154, study PRJEB24527) | human gut metagenome | biome: human gut; feature: ankylosing spondylitis patient; material: feces | host: Homo sapiens | place: China | collected 2015-10 | reverse complement strand
GCGGGCTAACCCCCGCTACAAACCCCTTTGACAGTGTGTTTTCCTAATAGGCGCTAATCATATGCAGATGATACTCCCTCAACATCATTTAGCAGCACCGCCCTGATAGCATCTGCATTGACTCCGCCTGGATAATCCACCGACTTGTAGTATCTTGCCCGAAACTCCGCATCCGTCTCTTTCAAACGTCCGCCTGTGATTTCTGCACCATTCGTAATGGCTGTCACTCCGACCACAGAGGATGGATTAACGATCACCTGGATGGTTCCTGCCGCCGTATTGTATTCCGGTCCTGTTTCGACCGCCTGAATCAAAGCAAGGCATGTCCCGGATTCTCCGATTGTAACAGCAGACATGACCGTATACTGCAATCCTCCGTTTGTTGCCACCAGGAATCCCGCTGGAACCACGGTTCCCACTGTGCCTGTTACAGAAATATATCCGGTTGCTTTTCCTTCCGGAAGAAGCTGCATACCGATTGCATTTCCCAGATGATAAAGGCTTGTCCCCACAGCTGTGTCCACAAAGCGGCTATTGTACACATCTTCCAAGCAGGCAAAGAGGATATTCCAAATCCATGCCAGGATACGCAAAAACACGCCAAGCGGAGATCTCACAGTTAAGTTGATTCCATCACCATACAGCTCCCTTGCCTTGTATTCCAAAGCATTCAAGAGCACCGTATAGGTCGGGCGGTAAAAGCCCTTATCTGTTAATCCCCAGTTATCATTCACCCACATTCACCTCCATACTGACCTTTTTTCCATCGTTTAAAGTCCCGGAAAATCTGATCTCCGCTGACCGGTGCTGCATGTTGATCGTCAACTCATCGATCATGGCCACACGGCTCTCTTGAAAGATTGCTTCCCGGATTACTTCGTCCATAGTATCCTCATCCGTCGGAAGCCCCAGAATCAATTCATAGTCAGTACCATGATCCGGAACCGGATCAAAGTCTCCCTTGAATGCCGTCAGCGTCATTCTTACGCTCTGGACCGCCGTCTCATCTTCACTCACAGTTTCCAGAAGTCCATTATCATCAAAACACAGATCTTTTGTCTCCGGATCAATCTTCCATGCATCGTTCATGCCATCACCCTTTCTGTACAACACCAACAAAGACCGCATCATCTCCAGAATGCACCCTGGAAGAGTTCGGCGTGCTCTCTGCTCCGGTCTTGATAGAGTTATCGCTGTCCAGATCCAGATAGACCACCACACCGATATCTCCCGGATTGATTTTTACGGTTACTGTTCCTTTCTTTCCCTCGACCTCCACTTCAAGTGGAATATTTGCAACCTTCACGCCCAGAATCGGAGGTGGGGAAACAACCGTGTCACCGATCTCCCTTTTTACCAAAGGTTTCACATTGACGGTCATCTTTCCGGCGTCGAAAGCTGTCACCTGCACAAGATCCGCACAACGGATCTTCAGAAGATTTTTTCTTTCATTCGCTTCTGCATTGTTAAGTTCTGCTGATTTGTATCCCATTCTCTCTCCTATCCTGCAACCTTAAATTCGATCTCAGTCGTCCAAGTCCCCGTTGGAGATCCTTTATGTACTCCGGATATGATCTGGTATTTTCCGTTCAGGTCTCTTGATTGGATCTGCACGATATCTCCAGGACCTAAACGGTAATTGAGAAGGCAGGTCCTTTTCCAGGTCTTCTTCGCTGCCGCTTTCGTCTCTGCACTTGCTCCTTTATTCTGCGGAGCCTCTACCGTGGTCACATCAGAATCATCTGACTGGAAGAGGAGTCCACTCGCTGGCGTCAGGAGATATCCTTTGTTTACCCCATCGGCAGGATTATTGATAATGACCTGGTTTGCCCGTATCAGCAGCCTCGACTTACATTCCCTGGTAACGATTTCCTGTAAAACATCCTTCAGCTTTCCGGAGCATACCCGGCCGCGCGGGTATACCACATTCTCCGCAAGCTGAAAGACGCCGATCTCCAGGGCGAACATATTCAGAAGATCCCTAACGATAGCTTCCGCCGTCGTGCCTTCCGCGTAGGTCTTGTTGACTTTCTTATTCAGCCACTGATCGAGTGCCGCCGTTGCTGTGATCTTTGTCTGCCACTCCACGCCATTCTGTTTATGGCTGCAGCTTGCAACCTGTCCCACGAAAAGAACGCCCTCGTCATCTTCATACCCGGCATTAAGGATGACCACCTGGTTCTTTACAATGCCCTGACGAGAGGTCGGATTCAAGTTATATACGGTAAAAGAAGCGGTGATCAGCTGGTCAGAATCATAAAACGGTACTTCAAAATCGAAGTAAAAACCATCGTTCATGTTGTATTTCAGAGGTCCGATCTGCAAGGTAGCGGATCGAAGGAAAAAAGCCATCAGTCTGTCCTCCTTTCATGCAGATAGAGCTGCACTTCTTTTCCGAAATTTTCAAATGTTACCGTATCCACATCTCCTGATAAGCAGTACGGGACGATCACCGGGATCGGATATCTTGCGTCCTCAATCACCCGGAACATTGGTCTCCCGTACCGCACCGGATCCCCGTAGCACAGCACTTCTCCCGTGGCCATAATTGCCAGGTCAGCTGTGAAAAACTTTCCCTGCTCGTTATACCGGACCGTCAGAGTGTACGTACGGTCATCCAGCTTGATTGAAAATGTATACGGGACCTTTGACGTATCGATTGGGATATACTCCACCTCCGCCGTCAGTCCCATTGACTGCAATTCATCCATCTGTCGCACCTCCTACACGCCGTTGTAGCTTGCAGTTTTCCTTTGCGTTGGTCCACTGCTGCTCTTTCCGTTATAACTGCTCACATATGCCGCATAGGCGCTCTGACTGATCTGTTTTGATACGGTTGTCTTCAGACCTGCTGAAGACACTGTTTTGGCGGAATCCTGCTTGCTCATAAGCGGTTCCTGCCCGATCTCCACATATGCTCCAGAAACGATGTTGGCTTTCTGCAGCGTGGCTGTAAACGAAAATCCATCACGATTTCCCGAGTCATTTTTCATCTGAAGACTTATAATCACATAATTCTCTACCCGGAACTTTCCCACATACGTCACCAGATCACGGTTCTTCCACATTGTCTCCAATCTGGACCGGAAGGCGCTGTGGTTCTTTACCACAACGCCCACGATCTGGAACTGTTCCGGATTCAAGTAAACATGGTCCTCGATGCTACTCCCGCCTTCGATCGCATTGGATGTCATCTTACTGGATTTTGTCATCGTCTCCTGTGTTATCGTTCCGGTTGCCGGAAGAAACGATATTGCTCCGGATTTCTTTCCGGTCAAACTATATGCCATGTCAACCTCCTATGCATTTCCCTGCTGGATCGCCATCTGATCATAATGTTCTTCCTGCATCTCCTGATACAGCTCCTTGATCATCTGCTTCAGGTCATCCGTCAGCTTCGTACCTCCTCCCTCACTGTCTCCGTGGATTTCCACCTTGATAGTAGGGTTGAAGTTAATGTCTGTTTTAACACTGCTCTGCCGGCTGTTATTGATGATCTGCTCACTCTTATCCGCCGGAATGATAGCGGATCCGGACGGCAGATATGCGATCTCACCGCCGCGCTCGTTGATGTGGGTCCAGCCACCTTTAAAGTCCGGATCTCCATCTGCGTTATGTGGAATCTTCGCACCTGCAGATTTTGCCGCCGAAGAACCGCCGCCAAATACGCCAGCAACCTTGTCAAGAAGTCCTGCAAGCCCGCCAGCCGCCCATTGAACGATTTTCGATAAGAAGCTCACAACACGGGACAAAATGTCCGCAATGCCTCCGAGAACCGGTGAGATGGTCTGTAAGATCGGCGGGATCATCTTCAATCCAGCCGACAACGCCGGAAGAATGGAGTTTGCAATGCTCTCCACATATGGCATCAGCGGAACAACTACATCATCTCCCAGCACCCTCAGAATGTTCACAAACGGCGGGACGATCGTCGTCGCCATGGTCCCGATGATCCGGGAGAGCGGCGGCAGTGCCGTCGTTGCAATATTAAGCAGAGTGCCTCCGACCGGACCGGCAATGGATCCTAACTGTCCGATCACATCAATAAGCGGCGGAATCGCATCTTTTGCCAGGCTCATGATCGCCGGAGCACCGGAGGAAATTCCGATACTCATCGTATCGACGATTCCCATCAGCACCGGCTCAATCTGCGGCCAGGATGTCAGCAACGTGTTCGTGAGATCTGTGAACACCGGCGCAAACCGCTCCGCTGCGTCCGCGAGGAAGTTCTGCCAGATACCGTTCAGGCTCTTGATCCCGTTTGCGTATCCTTCCTGTTCCTTCGCCGCCATCTGCTGAATCTGCGTCGAGTTCTTCAGCAACGCGTTCATCCGGACCTGAGCCATCGCATAATCATCCAGATTATCGATGTTCTTTCCAAGCCCCATCTCCATTGCGGACTGTTTCAGGACTGCATCATCAATCTGGATTCCATATTCTGACAACGCTTTCGTGTTACCATTAATGTAATCCTGCATGACACTGAGGGCTTCCGAGTCATCCATCTTAAACGCAGTCCCAAGATCATATGCCAACGAAGTCGTAATCTTCGAGAGCTCTGTGGCCGTCTCTCCGGTGATCCCCAGCTCGTTGTACATTGCTTTATTGGATACCAAAAAACTCTGTACTTCGGTATTACTCCGGTGGATCGCAGACGAGAAGTTCTCTGACCATTTCTTCACCCCGGAATCCGGCGAAAAAGCAGCTTCGAATTTCGCCCCCGTCTGTTCTGCAGACTTACCGACTTCCAAGACCGCTGATCCGAACTGTTTTGCCAGTTCAACACCCTTCTTAAAGATCTCGATCGCTGCGGACACCGCAAAAAACGACTTTACAGCAGCGCCCATAGCGTCTTTGATCGCCGTTCCTGCTCCGGAGCCATCGCTCCCCATTTTGTCCAGGTCTGTGCCGGTTTTATCCGCCTCATCCCCTATGTCATCGATGTGTTCTCTTGCCCGCTCAAGCGCGTCAGAGAGCTTTGACCGAATCGTCTGGATTGGATGGGTAAATGCCTCCTTGACATCCCATGCACCGTCCACAGCATCTCTGGTAAACTTGGCCGCCTTCTTTCCTGCGTATCCATAAGCGCCCTGGAGTCCGGCTTTGATTGCCTTTGCGATAGAATTTGTCTCTTTGTTCGCTGTGGCGCTTGTAACGATAACAGCCTTTTTAAAGCTGTCAGCCTCGGCACCCATCTGAATGTAAGATCGTTCCACCTGAACACCGGCATCCTCAAATGCATCTCCCGTATCTCGCGCAGCGTCGGACACTCCATCCATATCCTTTGCCGCAGTTCCAGAATTTTTCGCAATCTCACTGCCGAAAGCATCTGCTGCTTTCACTGCGTCCCGCAGCTCATCCTTCGCCTGCCCGACATTTTCTTCTGCCTTATCGCCGAACCGGTCAAACGCAACCCCGGCATCCCGGATTGCGGATCCCGCCCCGTCTCCGGAATCTTCCAGCCGGTCCAGTGTCGTAATGACCTTCCGGCTTTCGCGGTCTGCATCGTGGAGTCCGTCCGCCATCGTTCCGGCACTTCTTGCCACGCGGCTTCCCATCTGGACGCCGCTGTCTTCAGCTCCCTGGAATCCAGCTTTGATTCCCTGGATGCTGCCATAGATACTTTCCAGCTGATTGATGGAATCCTTCAGCCCAAAGTCTACGCCAATTGTTAGATTTCTCTGGTCGTTCAATTTGTCACCTCTCTTTCAATGAAGAACCGGCAGAACTTCCTACGAAGCACTCTGCCGGTCACTTATGGATTGTCTGAAATTGAGGTATGCCTCTCGTGCTTCGTAGAACTCCCCGAGATCCATCTGGGCCCACTCGGAATAAGAAATCTTTCCTGTTGAAAAAACAAGAGTCCAGAATTCCTGATGCCTTAATGCTCTGGACTGAGCCAGTTCTTCATCAGCTTCTGCCTCTAAGAAAGGATTCGATCTCTCCCAGAAGCTTCTCAGATGTCGAAATGTCCTCTGCCTCCTCGAAATAATCAAATCCTTTTGTAGCTACCTCTTTCGGTTCGATGACCACGTTTTTGAACAGCTCATCGATGTAATCCGCGGTCTTCTTCTTTCCTCCTGTCATCCCACAACGGTCGTTCAGGTCGAAATACCATCTTGGAGACACGCTCTGAAGAACGAATTCGTTACCGTTTACTACTACTTTTTTCTGCTTTGCCATATACTTTCTATATCCCCTTTCAGTTAATCCTTTCGGACGGTCCGGCCACTTCTTCATGACTTACCGTACCTGAAGATTCGGTACGAAAATTGAAATTGTTACATTTCCGGATGTCTTTCCTCTGGACACATCCGGCATCTTCACAACGCGGCATTTCTGCGCCGTGATGCTGATATCATCGCTGTCATTTGCATCAGATACAGTCACAGAGATCTGTTTCCGGCTTGACGCCAGGCTTCTGAGACGCGGCAGAGAGGAAGAAGTTCCCTGCAGCGTGATTGTAATCGTACCGCTCTCATTCGCATTCTCGGAATATACCACATCGCCCTTGCAGCCCACTTCTGTAGTCACTGCATCCTCGTTTTTTGTTGCCGTGATCATGGAGTCCGATGCGTATCCGGTGATAATAGCTCCGTCCACCGCCACGTTGACTTTTTTCGGATCATAACTTGTTACATCCATTGATAATCCTCCTTACTTAATTCAGCGTTACTTTTAAGGTTCCGGAGATCTTCACACCATGGACGGCACCAGCCAGCTGTGCTTCCCACGGGATATCCGGCATCTGGCGTAATGCTGCCTGCTGGTCTGTGGCCGCGGACCTCTTCGGAACGGATACGTTATACACTCCGGCACCAGACTCCGGATCTGTTGCAATGATCCCGTAATCGGCTGCCTGATCCAGCGTTTCAAAAACGCCAGCTGCCACGATCGTAAAACCGGCATCCGTGTACGGAATCGTTTCATTGCTTGTGAAGATGTTGTACAGCTTCTCACGCATGGTTTTTGCAATCCAGTCGCCGCCAAGGATCGTATCGATCCATTCTCCGTCAGCACAGCAGCCGTTTTTGATGTAGTTTTTCTTATACTCATTGGTAACCCAGTTCACATGGTTCTCTTCCAGAATCGTGAGTTCGGATTCTTTTAAGTTCGGCACGGACACTCCCACCGGCATCTTAAATTTCCATGTTACAGACTGCGGGTACCAAGGACCAACAGAACCAATCCACGCAGCTTCCGCCTGCTCGTCCAGATTCCCTGTGTAAATCACGACGGTTCTTCGGTCAGTGAGCTTCAGTTCCTTGTTGTCGGTCTCTGCAAAGTAAAACTTTCGGTGATCCTCGACTCCGGCCGTCAGCTCTGCTTCACTCGGTTCACTGTCTGCGGCAAATGCCGCCAATGCTTTGATGTAGGCGTCCTCATGTTGATCAGTAAGGAACATGTACCAATCATTATCCTTATCCTGAAATGTTTTGATCGCATTTACGAGTGCTTCCGGAGATTCCGGTTCCGCAAATCCTACAACTTTGACTTTCTTGATCAGGGATGCCGGTGTCGGTTTCGCCTTACCCTGTCCCATCATCACCTTTGCTTTTTTATACACAGCACTTTCTGCCGTATAGTCCTTTGCGATATCTTCCGGATCCGTATAAGTCTTCACGTCTTTCGCTCCTGCCGTGGAGATCAGAAGAATATCGAGTGAAGCAACGGAAGTGTCAACCTCTTCCAGCTTCACAACCACTACTACGTCTTTAGAGCTCATTGCTGTCTCCTTTCTTTGTCACTACATGTTCAATAGTTCCTATCTTCCGGGTATCTGTGCGGACATACCGGATCCGGACGTCAAAGCCGTACCGCCTCGCCTCTTCATCGACCATCAGCGTAGATCGGTCCTGAACAGCTGACACATCATCAATGGTTATTCCCATGCCTGCGATCGTATCGTAACCGGCATGGAGGAACCACCCGGCCGCCTTGTCCGCAAAACGAAAAGCTTCATCCTCTCCCAGAACATACTCGTTACCGACCTCCCGATCGGTGCTGCAGCATGTAAAGGAAAAGGTGCAGCTGGCTTCCCCGGTCCGCTTCTCCAGATATCCATCGTCCAGCTTCTCCAACTGATAATCTCCCTGCCCGCCTTCCGGCGTGTATGGAGCCGCGCTGTAAAAGAGATACGGGTATTCCGCTTCCGGATTCTGCTGGTTATTCAGCATGATCGAACACTGGAGGTATTCACTTAAGCACTGGATAATCCGGTTTCGAATTTCTAAAAAGTTCATCGTTTTGCCGCATCTCCCTTCCTCTCGATCAGATAACGCTTCATTGGGTGGATGGAATTATGCCCCAACTCCTGGGTGATCGTGTATACGGTCCCATCCTGATCCATCACGCGTGCACCAATCTGAAGCGCATGTCCGTTTGTATAGATTTTTTCTGTACAGTGCATATAAGTCCCCGCCGCGTCGCGAATCAGGTCCTTATCATTCACTGGCAGGATCACCCCACGGAATGAGATTCTGGTTTCTTTTCCCGGTATGTACTGTCCGCCATTATCCTGCTGAAACGCCGCCCCTGATTTGATTTCAAACATCTCATGGAGCAGTCCATTCGGGATCATTGGTTTGGCATACGCAAAACTGCTCATGCTATACATCATCCTTTCTCTATCCGGTATGTGACGGAATTCCTTAGTCTTCCGGTCTCGATCAGCGGGTTATCCGGCCAGTTTGATGTGGCTTTTGTAATATTTCCCTTGTTTTTAAAATTGAACGGCTGGTTCATGTATTCCTGGATCAACCCTACAATTTTCATCCCGATATGGTCCATGACACTCTCCGCGTCCCATCCATCAAATACAACATGGCTGATCATCGTGGAAACAATATCTTCGATTGCCTGCTCATTGCTGTCATATCCCGCGCGGATGAAGCTTCTCTCCGGAATATTCACGGATTCCATCAGGATAAACAGAAACTCAATGTCATCCTTTTTTGTCGGGATCTTTTTATTTCCCGGCTTCCTGTCCTTCGGCGTCGTATCGGAAGGGGAACTCTTCATTTTCGGCTCCTTCCCCTCCCTGTTTGGACTGATACACCCGAACAGATACCCGTTTTCGGAACGTAGGAAAAAGAGTCCTGGGAAATCCAGAGGACTCTTTCCTACTGCCTTCTTCGCAATTGGAATCGCGAGATTTTTGACGTTCTTCGCATGGATCGTCGCGCCAAACTCGTGGACATTAGCGATCGTCAGAATGTCTGCAGGTGCTCCTTCGCGGCCCTCGCCGCCAGCCCCGAACCCATTGCCTCCCTGGATTCCGATATGCAGTTTCATTTCTTTTAGCTTTTCAAATTCTGCCTTGATCCGTTCCAGTTCCGGCGTTATGGTATCGTTTACTGTCATCAGGTCCACCTCATATACTGATTGATTACTGCCTGCGCCTGCTCACTGAGCGCATGGTCAAAGGTCCAGCTGACATCAGAAATACTGAAGGCAGCCAGCCCGTTCGCCCCGTTGTTGGCAAGATTCCACTGCTGCTGTACCATCTGCCACACGATATACTGCAGATCATACGGAAGATCCGCCGGATGTTCTTCTGTGGCGTCTTTCGGCAAAACATATCCTGCCTGATACTTCACCTTCAGACATCGGTTAATCCTTGTAAGATCATTTGCCAAGCCACTTCTGTACCCACGCAGCTCCCATCCGGCATCGCTAAAAAGGACTCCGATGTCTCCTGTATCTGCAAAGGAATAGGACTCCGGATCCAGTTTCTGGTGATAGCCTGTATCTTCTACCGACATCACCTCCCGGATCGGGTACTGTTTCAGGCACAGCTCCTGATATCCAGTTGGGAAATGCGTTTCTGTGTACTCCCTGAGCGCAAATTTGCGATTCGTCATGGTCTCGATATAACTCGATGCTGCATTGATCAGCCGCTCGATATTATTCTTGGTGGAATCGTCTGTCTCGGTTATTCCCAGGAAGTCCAGCATGGTCTCCAGCGTTGTCATCGCATTATCTGCAAGCAGGCTTTTTCTCTCCATACGCATCACCTTTCTTTAAGGCAGAGGTTGGAGCCTCCGCCTTATTGCTCCGGGGAGCAGTCATCTTGTTTTCGCGCTTTTTCCGATCCATGCCTGCGCCCTCCTAAACCGGAGCCAGCGCCGGATCACCCAGGACAAGCGCATACGTTGCTCCGGATGCCGCCGGGCTTGTTCCGCCGGTAAAGCTGATTGTCGGTGTGATCTTGATATAACGCTTGCAGCCTAAAAGGTCCAGATTCATCTTGATCTCTTCTCCGGATGTCACGGAGATCTCCTTCAGGATGCCATCGCTGGTTGTAGTGTCTGGATCCAGCTTGGAATCCGGGACCACTTCAAAAGTTCCGTCTTTTGTATCGCAATGCTCTACCTTAACGGTCAGCTTTGCGGCCGTCGGGGATCCGGTGATGGATCCGATAGATGCAGCATAAACCGCGGAGAGGAATCCCTCGCGGTCTACAACTTTTCCGGATCCAATCACAACAGACACAGTATCAAATAATGCTCTTCTCATGCTTGTCCTCCTTAAAATACTTTAATGTTCTTGCAGTACAGGAAGCTCTCTGCGTGACGTACAGCAATGTCATCAAACATAATTGCACGAGTCGCAGAAAGGTTCTCCTCAAAGGCATTGTGCTGGATGCCCTGCTCATCAGTCCATGTACCGTCAAGGGTTGTGTAAGTCTCAAGTCCCATCTGATCGCCAATCAGAAGATCAGACCAGTTTCCAAAGAACAGATCTGTCTTTCCGTTCTTATCGATCGGGATCTGGTTGCTCACCTTATACGGCATACCCGCTAATTTTCCTTCCATCATCTCATCGCGGTAGATGTATGCTCCAGTCTGGGTCTTCATGTTCTTGAACACGCCCTCCAGCTGGCTGTTCATCGCCCATCCGGCATGAAGGTCATCGATGTTCTTTCCTAATGCCTTGGAGGATACGTAAACCGGGAAGTCTGCGGTGATCTTTCCGTTCGTATCTGCAAGCTCAGCAGTGTCTAACTTTGTCGCATCAATGTTCTCAACCTCTTTGTTATTTGCAATGCCAGTCGGCTGGAACTCGCTGCCTGTGCCGTATAATCCACCATAGTCAAGACCTAACTGCATGCGGCGGAACAGGTCGTTTGCGAACATCGCATCAGAAGAGAAGTTAGACATTAACAGAAGCTCTCTGGACTGCGGCACGATAGCTTCCAATCTCTTTGCAGACATACGGATGTTGCCGTACTTCGGGGAAGCTGCCGTAATCTTACGACCTTCACCGCCCCATGTTGCACGGGTTCCCGCTGTCATACGCGGAAGGTTTAAGTTGCCGTTTGTTAACGGGATCTGCTGTGCCCCTAACTCCACGATAACGGTCTTCGGGTAAAGGAGCTCGATGATCTGATCGGAGTAAACCTCCGGGATCAGGAAACCTCCGCCTACAGAGCTGGTCGCTGTCATCGCTTTGAACTCGCGCTCCATCTCCTTATCTCCATACATCTTTCTTGCCATGTATGCGGCACGCTCCGGATCTCCCTTACCGTGGATATCTAAGCACTTGATGGCACGTGCCACCTGAATATGTGCCGGAATCTTTTTCTGCTGCACGCCTCCCGGTTCTCCTTTCCTGCTCATATAAATGTTGCTGTATTTTCTTGCCGGTTCACGGCGTTTCTGGAGAGTTCCCGCGGACTTCTTCTGGCGAGTGGGAGTAGTCCCCTTCATCCCCTTTTCCTCGTCATCCTCCGGATCGTCGTCGCTCATGACCTCAGCCACAGCGTCCAGTAACTCATCGGCAAAGCCATCACCCAGCTCGTCCTCTTTACGGGACTTACGCTTTTCGTTTACGTCGTCAAGGGCATCCTGGATCACAGTCTCAAGGTCCACCTCATCGCCCTTCGTACCGTCGGCGGCGTCAACAATCGCCTCGACGATCTCTGCGGCCGCGTCCTCTCCGATCTCATCCTCTTTTGCGGACTTGCGTTTCTCATTGATGGAATCGATGGCATCACTTACGATATCCGCGATGTCATCATCGTCCTTATCCTCTTCCGGATCATCGCCCTCTTTCTCTTCCGCCAGGGCAGCCTTTACTGCATCCTTGATCATTTCCTGGAGATCTCCTGCGCCCATCTTCATGGACTTCTTTCTTCTTGCTGCTTTCCGATTTAATCTGTATCTGCTCAATTTGTTTCCTCCTTAAAAAATAATTTCAATGTTGCCTGCTTTTCTGCTTCTGGGAGGTTTTCTCCGAGAAACCGGCATTTCCTTTTTACCGGATGCCTCGCTGATCACAGAATCGATCATGCGGGCTGACTCCTTCATGGAGCGGCTGACCTCTTTCAGGGACTTAAGTCTTGAATCACTGATCTTGCGTCCTTCCTTCAGCTCCTTCCGGATTTCTTCCGTTGCTGACTTGTAGTCGGTGATGACCGCCTCGGGGTTCATGGCCCAGGTCACAACAGACACTTCCCACAGGGTCACTTCCTTCAGATGCCGGATCCCAGTCTCGTCATATTCAAAGACTACCGGCTCATAGCCGATGGACAACTCGTTCAGAACGCCGTCTTTCAGAAGGGTCTTGATGTCTTTTCCCATCGATGTATCGGAGATCTTTGCCTTCAGGAATAATCCCTTTTCGTCCTCCCGGAGCTCGATCGGCTTTCCGATCGGCAGCCAGCAGTCATTATGCAATGCCAGGATCTTAACTCTCTCCCATCCACCCGCCAGCGCTTTTGCAAACGCTCCAGGCTCGATGATGTCTCCGCCGCTGTCAATGTTATCGAATACGGCACCGTATCCGGAAAAAATACCCTCTTCTTCGTCGTACTCGTCCATCTTAAAAGACAGGCGCTTTGTCTCGTGTTTCATGCTGGTTCTTCCTCCTTTCTTCAGAATTTTTTGTATAAAAAAAGACCAGGTCTCCCTGATCTTCTTTTTATTATTATAATGTGTTTTTGGTTAGATCGCCTACAAGATATTTATATTGTGGATCTGATAGGTCAATTCCAGTGGTAAACAGCTTTAATGGATCCATTGAATCTACTCCCCGAGATAACCCGCCCATATTTTTTGTTACCGGAATTTCATTGTATTCTCTTTGCTTTTGTTTGTCGTTCGCTTCAATTCTATTTACGGTCGACATCACTTTATTCAGCATAGACATAATTACTGAAGTTGAATTTTCTCCGCCATCTTCCTTCATAATAGAATCTATCGCGCGAGCATTATATATCGGATTATCTTTATAATCTTTAGTATAGTCAATTTCACGCAGCATCGTCTCCAAAGCTTCTTTTAACTCATCTACCCCTAACATGTCATTGCGATAAAAAATCGTTCTTGAATCCTTTATGTCAAAAGGCAAATCTGTACCCGCTTCGCATATATGTATTACTGGCTTCGCAATTGCGTGACGCAAACAAAGTTCATACATAACATTAGGATTTGTTCCTGTTAAGTTTGCAACAACCAGATCAGCATCTAAAATACTAGTGATTACTTGCGTGTTTATCGAACCTAGTTCATTTATCTCATGGGCAGCCTTAATTTTCGTAAACCCAGCCTTCTCTAAACACGGTCTGATAACACTACGAATAACCCCATTTATGTGCCGATAAATTGCAGAATTGCTATTTCCTATCGGAGTAATAATAAAACACGTTTTATCTGCCTGAGGGATATTGTCATTCTTTTCTCGGTCTTTGGTTTCTTCGTTTTCCATTCAACTACCTCCACTAAAAATTGATACCTATATTGTACATCAATTATAGTTTATGAATAGGTCAAAAAGCAATGACAGTTTACAGTTTCTTCCGCCGCATTGCAGTCCGGATCACACGGCATCATGAGCTTGTGCCCTTTTGATGTCACAAACGGTTCTGAGAACGGGATCGTTTTCCCGTTCAGCTCCCGGTGGGTATCCCGCGCCTTATTGATATTCGTGACATGCCAGGTCTTTGTTTTGAACCGGCAGCGCTTCGCCATATCGAAGGATCCTGCCTGAAGACTGGTGTTGCACTCCTGAGCGGCGATCGTCCGGGCTCTGGCGGATGTGGTGTTCATCTCATTCATGATCTCGTCCGAAAGCTCCTGGTGGCTCTTTCCGGTCTCGAGACCTTCCGTTACGATCCTCGCGATCTGCTCCTTCGTGGTCTTCGTTACCTTGGTGACTCTCTGGCCGCCGCGCAGCCTTGCGGTTGCTGTCAGCTCCGGCCGGTTAATCCCCGGGATCCGGTATGTGTTGATCACATTCTCAGTTCCCTTATCGTAAGTCTCCGCCCATAACGGTGTCAGAATGGAATTCAGGATATTTTCTTCCTCTTCCCAATTCAGCAGCCCCGCCACGAATTTCATGGTCAATTCCTGCTGCTCCGTTTTCGGAAGTGCCTGGAACTCTTCCTGCGTAATCCCGATTGCGTCCCAAACGTCACCGTCCGCTGCTTTTTTCGTTCCATTCAGAGACTTTCGGATGTGATCCGCCTGATCCTTGAAGTAGCGCTTCATGCTCTGCTCGAACTTCCGCTCCTGGGTTTTCCGGACCTGTTCAAGACTTCGCCCTGCTGCCTTGATCCGCCTGGCTTTGATCTCCGCGGCACGCTGAAGGATCTTGTCCTCTTCCTGATCCGCCAGATCTGTCGGATCAATCTCGATCTGATTCCGTCCTTCATCCAACGGGGGATCTCCTTCCGCAAACTGCAGGTTCGCAGATGCGGAGCTTACCTCCACCGGATCCTCCATCTCATCCAAGAACAGATCTGCGAAGTTCATCTTGTAAATGTCCCCGTTCTTCGCCGGTTCCATTCCAAGCTTCTCCCGCGCCTCATTCTTTGTCAGCAGTCCGTTGTTCCAACCGTCCAGCGCAACCGCTTTCTCGAATTCCTGGTCATGTGGGATGATATCATCAAATTCCCACTCCAGGTCCTCGCCGTACGCCGGAAGGAGCTGCCGGTTGATGGCATCCTGCCGGTTCTTCAGCTTTGGCGTCAGCACGTTCTTCGCATAGATGTACTGCGCCGCGTCTGCGGTGGCGCGGTTAGAGTTCTGCGTGATTCCCATGATCTCGCGAGGAACCCCAAAATGTTCCAGAACAGCATCACGGGTGAAGGTCCGGCCATTGATCATGTCCATATCCTTCATGTTATCCGCCAGCTTTGTCACCGCGGCCGGGCTTCCAGTCGGACCTCCGATGGTAATCGGTCTGTGGCTCTTATTTGGTCCCCGCAGCCGCTCGTCCCACTTTGCAAGGAACCTCGTCTGCTGGTCATCGTTGGCACCCGGCATGGAGATAACGATTCCCGGCGTCGCGTCATTGTAGAAAAACTTCTTCTGGAACTTCGCCGCATACTCGTCCGTCTCCACTTCATCCGCGAGAGCTTCCGCTTGTCCCAGACCGCGCCGGTACGGATCCAGAGGCTTCAAATCTCTCATGACGAACATGTCATCTACCGACACGTTCATCATATAGCCATCCGTTGTCCGCACTTGGTAGAACGGATTACCCTGATATGGCGTCATCTGTACCCAGTGCGTCGGGACCGGCCACAGCTCGGCCGGAGTGCCGTCGGAATACCGTTCAATGATAAAATATCCTTCGCCCTTGAGCATTAGGAAGATCGCCTGTAGTCTCCAGATCGCGGAGGAAGTCATCTCGTACAGCGGATTCGGCTGATCCATGAAATCCAGGAACGGATGGGATGTTACCTCCTGCCGTTCCCCGTCCTCGCCGATCCGGTACAGCTTACCCGGAATGTACGACAGATCCGATGCGATCTTGTCAACGACCGACAGCCGGGGATTTTCTCCGAAGCTCTGCAGCCACTCTGACGAGTTCCGGTCCGGAGGTGTTGTCCATCTCGGATACATTCTTTCTGTGCCGCCCTGAAAACGGCTGCGTTTAAATAAATCTAATAATCCCATATCTATCACCAGTTTACTGTCCACTCGACCGGATCATAAAGAGCAAGAGCCAGAGCGTCCGCCATATCCGGGGATTTTAGTCCCCGCTTTTTCATAGCTTCCTTCCGCTCCAGTTCGATCTTTCCGTCCTTGTTGACAATGTATTTTCGGTTACTCAATTGCGTCATCAGCATGTCATCTTCCGGGATCTGCAGTAATCCGTCCTTCAATTTCTGTCGGATGGCTCCCCACATTAAGCCGGTGCTGTTGACATATTCGATCGGATCGTCATCATCGACCTTGCCGCCAGCACCGCCGAAGTGACACTCTACAATGTGAAGGTCCAGTTCCGGAACCTCCTGGCAGTCCCGCCATTGGTTCCCGTCTTTCGGATCCAGTCCTGCTTCCCGGCAACGATCCTCCCACACCGCCTGCACGATTCTTTCCTTCTGCTCATCCAGGTTGTCGTATACACCAACGCCCAGACCATCGCAGTCCACTTTCACGTGTATGGACGCTTCCGGATAGGCTGCCGCATACCGTTTGATCATCTGCACCGCATACCCGGAGATCTCCGTAGTTTTGTTATGATTGTGCGTCTCGATCTCTCCGGACTTCTGCTTATCGAACACCACATACAGAACGGAACTGTCATCGCCATACCGCGCTACGTCGATGCCAATGTCGATCCGAAGCTTCGCGGTCTTGATCTCCAGCTGTGTTGCCTTCTCACACCACTCCATGGCAATCAGGGAATCCGGCGTGCTCTTCGGGAACTCTCCTGCTACACGGACACGGAAGACGTCTGAGTCCTCTCCAAACATCTTGATGATCTTCTCAACGAACTGTTTGGATACGTGGGCGCTGTCTCGGCCGTCGATGTGAATCGCGCTGTACTCTCCGCGTGACTTGTGATGCGAATCATAAAAAAATCCCGACAGTCTTGTCGGGTTCCCCATCATGAGAAGCTTTGCGTCCTCTCCAGTCATCGCGCCGAGTACCGGCTCGAAGACTTTGTCCGAAACACCGGATGCCTCATCAATGATATACAGGACATGCTCTGAATGGAATCCCTGCAGAGCTTCCGGGTTTGTTGCCGTCCGCGGAACCGCAAACCATTCTTCCGGATGCCCCCGCATATAAAGCTTCTCATTCGTCCAGATCAGCTCATCCTTAAATGCCGGATTGTTTCTCATCCATTTGCTGATCTCCGCCCACAGGACGTCCATGAGCTGATGCTCCGTAGGCGCCGTGCACGGGATCTTCGGAAACGGGCGGGTGCAGATGAACCACAGCACTGACCAGGCTTCCACGGCGCTCTTTCCGACTCCGTGCCCCGATCGGACCGAGGTCATGGGATAATCTCGAAGACTCCGCAGAATGTCACGTTGCTTTTCGTCCGGAATTGCTTTTATGATATCCTCCACAAAATAGATCGGCTCATTTGCATAGAACCGGATCGCATCACTGCTCAGTGCTGGCATTCTCCTCATCTCCCTTCATTTCCTTCTGTCTGCGCTCATACGCACCGATAATCGTCTCGGCAAGCTTCTGCTGGTTTCCGGTTCCCATCGCCATATGATCCGCCAGCCACTCCATAGCCTTCATCGCATCATACAGTTCGATGCTGGCACCGTCTTTCCCCATTTTGACCTTCTTGATCACGCGGCCGTCCACCTGACTGGATTCACGGAAATCCACATAGTTGACTTCACGCATGACCGGCGATCCCGTCTTCTTATCCGTGATCGGACCGAAGGCTCCCATCGCCTGAATCTCTTTCCTGCCGAACGTCACGAAATCCGTAATGCTGGCGGTCGCGATATCCAGATACCACTGGAAGACATCATGCTCATCGAACAGCTGGCTTTCAAAGCGCTCTTTTTTCAGACGCTGGATCTCCGCCTTCACTCTGTCATTTCTCAGCAGCCGGAAGCTGTTGGTCATAGCTGATTCATAGCTGCACCCATACGCCTTCATGTATGACTGCGTAGCATTCAGCGTCTTCGCATAAAGAATGCAAAAAAGCTGCTGCTCCGCAGTCAGTTCCGTGTTCTCCATCACAGACTCGACCGTCTTCGCATCAGCTTTCGCAACGTTGCGTTTTTCTTTTTTGCAACGCTGCACTTTTTTCTGCAACGTTGCACTCTCAGATTTATCCCATCCATACCGGCTTTTCCAGCTTCGGACCGTCCCCGCCGAGACCTTCAGGATCTCTGCGATCTCAACCAGACTCTTCCCGGAATCGAATAATTCCTTCGCCTTCACAACCTGTTCATTCGGACTTCTGGCCAACCACCTCACCTTCCAATCACATAAAACTAAAAAAGGCACCTCGTCTCGGGTGCCTCAAAATCTATTATAATCATATCACAGGTAACTACTGCAAAACAATGCAAACATGGACCACTTTATGCAGGAATCGCACACTTTTATGTGCTTTTTACTTGGCAAGCACATATTTATGTGCTATAATTATATTATCAAAAGGAAAGGAGGTAACCGAGTGGGAAAGAAAAAGAGGAAAAAGCAAGAACGCCTCATCAATCTGATGATCGAAGCTGTGGCGGCCACCGCAACATTGATCTTATCCATAGCAGAATTGATAAAGGCGCTCAAGTAAGAACAGGGGAGAGAGATCTCCCCTCCTCAAAATCATCTTACCACATTCGGTTAAAAATGTAAAATGAGAATCCGCTTTCATATGTTATTCCTGTTGTTTTCCGTGCTTTTCGCAGTCGGATCCGGCTGGTCTATCGTGTCCTGCCTCTTCACGATCTGCGCGTCGGTGTTCGTCCTTGCCGACGTAATTCCAAAAATCTGGAGGTATTATCATGCGTCTAAAAGAAATCCGTAAAGCCCGGAAGCTCTCTGTTCCGGCACTCGCAGAATTATCTGGAGTTCCACGCCGCACAATCCAGGAACTGGAAGTCCGGGATGACGGCCGGGTCTCCACGATGATCAAACTGGCTGATGCCCTCGGTGTCTCCCTAGATGAGCTCTGCCGGGATCCGGATGACTCTGATGATGGGGAACCAGTTTAGGTTCCCCCATCATTTTACAACGCAATGTTTATTGTAACCGCCATCATGCTGAAATAGATTGTACGTGCTGTGTCCTGCTTATTCGCATAATAATACGCAGTCATCCAACAACATACCGCTGTAATTGCCTTTATCGCCTTCCAAATCATCCTCTCACCACCGATCTCCATTCTCATCAACCAGCACCACTTTACCAAGGATCTTCAGATGAAAAATGATTCCCATCGCTTTGAGCATCCGCCGGAACTGGATCACGTTCTCCGGCTCCCGCTTGGCAGCCCGGATTGCGTCTCCTGGTGTTTTATCTATGTATCCTTCACCATTTCTGTACAGTTTAGTCTTCTTCATTTTCCGTTCCCTCTCTTAAACATTCCCAGCTTTTCTCCAAGATAGATGCAGCCTGTTACAATTCTCTCAAGTTCCTTCCCCTGCACATCGACCATGTTGAAGATGAGATTGCCGCTACCGTCCTCATTTTCCCGCATCTCACAGAAAAATCCTTTTTCTACGGTTTTACTTGTCCCGTCCTCATAATTGATTATAAAGTTCTTGATATCCTTATCTTTTTTATCGCTCATGATATCCTCCAGTTTTTATTTCTACTCATTTAGCAATATTCTCTTAGCATCAGCGACATCTCTCCAATCCTGATAGCATGTCGGATGACCAAAGCTATCGTCCTCATACATTTGATTTATTGGAAAACCCATTTGTCCTTCTACCCCTTTCGCCTCAAGCTGCTTATACCGTACCTCAGATCCATAAATGTACCACTCCATGACATCTGCTGCTGTTTTCCATTTATCAAAATGACGTCCTTCCAGCATATGCTTAAATGCCAAATAATAGGCATTCTCGAATTTTGGCCAACGTCTGAACTCTTTGATAATCTGCTTACTTGATGTAAGGGGACACCCAACACAACCAAGGCGTGTAAATCCCTCATCATATGTACAGCAGTACGGAATATGATTATCATCTATAACGGCCCACACCTGCTCTTCAGTCCAATCTATGATCGGATTGAAGAAACCCACGTTTGCATCTAATCTACAGATTTCATACTTTCTTCTACTGGCCCGCTTAAGGCTTTCTTTTTGCCTCACTCCTGTGCATGTCACGGCGTTTTTGGAACAAGTGTTTCGTTCCTTAAATTCCCGGCAGCAATACCTACACATCCTTGTCGGCGGAAATCCCTTTTTAATGATGAGCGGGAACATCCCAATTCTGGGCATATCCCATAGTACATCTTTATGATACTTCCTTACAAAGTCTAAGGCCTCCGGTGGATCTACGGTTGTAGGGCTGAATCTCGCTGTGTACTCGATTCCAGCTTGATCAAACAGCCATTTAAGGACGACGCTATCCTTTCCGCCTGAGAATCGAACACATAGGTGAATCCCATTTCGAGCGAACCGCTGGATCTCTTTGATAGCTTGTCCTACATAATCACCATATACTGGCAATTCAACTTGTCCTCTCATCCTACTCTTTGCTTTTCACTCCTGTCTTCCAGTCTAACTTCTGTCCGCAGTCATAACAGTACTTCATTTTCTGTATACGAAGCTCCCATCCTAATCCTGTTTTGCATGCCGGGCAGGAACACCAATTTTTTTTAATATCATTGTTATAATCTCGTATAGGTTGCATCTCGACCTGCTTTTTAATGGCTTTTTCAGCGATATCCAATCCCTTGAGGAATTCTGCAACTCTGGTTGCCCGCCCACATATTTCAAAACCACCCTCAAGCTTCAAGGCCTGTAACGCTTCACTCTCTGTCATACTCTCGCTCCTTTCTCTCGGAGTTTTACTTATAATAGCTGTGAAGAATACTCTTGGCTGCAAGAATCCCCTCTTCATAACCTTTTTCGCTTTTAAAGTTGCTGGTACGACTATAGGGATTGTTCTGCATTTTTTTCAAGGCGTTCTTGCAGCAGTTTATATTCATGTGATTCCATTTTTACTACTTCTCCTCGTCCGAATTCATCGGGCAACCCGGACATCTACATACCAGATTGCCCTCCTTGTCCTCATAATAGTTATCGCCGTATCCCGTACATTCATAGCAATAATCATCGTCCATAATATTTACAGCTGCTCCTTTATCGTACCATAACGCTTTTTCTTCGCATTCCACTCGACAGCAACCGGTGCCCCGCAGGAAATGCAGTTCACATCAATCATCGGATCCTCAATATTGGTGCGGTAATAGGATCTTTGCCCGCACTCACAATTTGCATATAACGGCTTCAAATCATGGAGATCTGTTTTATGACCGCACTCACATTTATGGTATGTAACAGGATAATTACTGCAGTACGCCCGTATCTTTCCACAATGTTCGCAACGGATCAGGAGGAATCCTCTATACTGCTCTGGCTCATTTTCTGAGAGGCTATTAGCAAGTCCTGACATAGCGTTTTGAAAATTATGCTGCGCTTCTTCCGCTACCCTGATCAACGGCGAGAACGGACTCCGCTCCTCGGGTTCATCCTTCATGTTCACGTCTTCCCGGACGATCTTCGCTGGAGGCTTTTCGGCTTCTTCTTTTTCTGTTTGTGGCTCCGACGCTCCTGTCTGCAGCAGGAGTCTTTCCGCCAATCCACGATAAATGCCCATTGCCTTTTTGTCGGACACTTCCACGTTCAAAGATGCTCCCTGCATCGATAACCGAATTTTCATGATGCTTCCTCCGTTTCTTTCTTCCATTCCTCAGGGACCTGCAGCTTATGCAGGGCGCGGCCGTGAATGTAATAAACAGATCTCACAGAATATCCCAGTCCATCGGCGATCCGTTCCCATCCCCATCCAAGGAGATACTTTTTCGTGAGAACGTACCGTTCGATTCCTTCCGGGACTTCACCGATCGCTCTGTTGATTAACACGGCGGCCCGCACCAGCCGATACCGTTCCTGATTCATTTCTCTTATCAGTTCATCAAGTTTTGCTGCATAATCCGACAGATCAGACCCAGCATGTGCGTGCGGCATTCCGTCCCCGATCCCGCATGAGACACCCATCTTAGCTGCTCTTAACTCTGCAATCTGATCGGACAGGACTGCAACATTCCTTTTGATTCTCCGGTATGACCGGAGAAATGATTTCTTGAATTCGTTTTCTGCTCTACGCTGATCCATCGTCTATCCCCTACTTTCCTGCTTCATATGGCTCCGGACATTTGACACAGGTCATCAACTCCGCAACCGGATAACTTAAGTCTCTGATCTTACTACTGTCCCCGACTTTAATGTCGGAAACAGTAGCTCTTAATCGTCCTGACCTTATTCAACTTTTTCAAATCGTCCCCTATAGTGGTCTTTCCATCCGGTATCCGCAACAAGCTTTTCTTCCACCTCTGACCTGTACGGCTCCGGCAATGGCATCCATGCATTCACATAAAATCCCACAGAAAGATACGTATAATCCTCATCACCCGGGTAAAATGCTCCGCTGCCGTCATCATCAACTCTATAAGTCGCAATATCCGGGAGTGTAAAATTATCAAACGAAACCAATATATAGGTCTCTGGTTCCGGAAGCTTTTCTGTCACCGGGATCCACCGCCGGATCTCTTTCAGTGCCTCTTTCGCATCCTTCTGATCTTCCTCGCTCTCGCAGTGGATCACGATGTCATAGGTATCGTCATATACGTCTGCGACTCCGTCCTTGTTGATGAAAAATTTTATACCAGGATCGCCACCATGCTTCAGCTGCTCAATCTCATCCGAGAGCTTTGCGACTCGCTCCAGCATCTTGCGCGCCTCCTTCTGTGTCTCCGCATTCAGCGCTGTTACTTCATTCGGCATCAGCCCGGTATCCTCATAGTCTTTCAACTTCCAGAGCACCCCGTAGAGCTTCTCCCAAGTTTTCTTAGTAATCACTGCGCCGGGCTTCAGGTCATCCCACGGAACATCCTTTAAACACCAGTTACCGTTATCTTTCTTTTCCGTTAATCTCACCACTTATCCCTCCCAACTGTTTTTCCAACTCTTTCAGTTCGCAAGCTCCTGTGCCATAAATGCTGACGTCTGCCCAGCTGCATCTATCGCAGTCATAGTCCTCACTGGATTTCATCATCTTCTGGCACTCCGCATAATCCCTCTCCATCTCCTCTGACACATGGATCCTGATCTCGACATGCGGTGCCAGAAATAACTTAATCTTTCTCATTTGTCTGTCTCCCTGTCCTCATACATTCATGGTGAATATGCAGCGTAGTGTGACGTCTCGTCTGGATGACCACATGATTGCCAGAGATCTCTTTTCCGCACACGCTGCAGATAAACTGCTCCTTCGGTATATCGTTATTCTTCTTCATCGTCATCCTCCGTATTGCTGTTCATGATATCTGTCCAGAGAACACTTTCACACACACCACTCTGAAGGCGGACATGAACAAAGTTGCGGAAAATGCCGATCACGGTTCCTTTTCTCCAGACACCAGATTTGCCGCTCATGCCCTCATCGACACTGCAGCATTTATTTGTTTTCACATTAACCGTATCGCCGATCTTTACCTGTCTCTGAATCGCCTCAATCCATTTCGGTGATGCATTTCCCTGATCTTTCTGTCTGTGGTTTTCCACCGCTGCTCCTGTATTGATCTTAGTTTTTGTCATCTCGACTCTTCCTCCAATAAGCTGAAAGCCGCCAGCATCAGCCGTGCGCAGATGGTTGAATTGTGATTTTTCTGAAGGATATCTGCAAAGTCATCTGTCGCTGCTTTCCACATTCCAGGCTCCACCGGATGCCCATGATATTTCTGATAGAAAAGGTACGAATCGCACCACGCTGCTTTCGCTTCTACTGCCTGTTTTTCACGTTTTGTCATAAAATGCATCCTGCCTTTCTGTAATGGGTCTTTCTCCGCTTGAACTGATTCTGGCAGAACTGAATATCATCTACATAGTCAAAGCAGATTGCGTCTTGTTTTCCATCGAAGATCCGTGCGATCCGGCCGACAGATTGGGTGACCACCGCATAATCTTTCTTCGGTGTCACAAGATACAACCGGTCAAGCCGTGGGATATCCAGTCCTTCTTTTGCAAGACCATATGAAGCGAAGAGGAAGTGCTTTTTCCCGTTCCTCATATTTTCAATGGCCTTTTCTCTTGCCAGACGTCCACTCTTGCTCTGCATCTTCCCGTCGATCATCACCGCCTGCATCCGAAGATCTTCCGGCAGCTGATCCATAAGATTCTTCAGATGTTCCAGCCGATCAGAGAGAACCAGATTAAAATGTTCCACATTGTCTTTCAGATCCTTCACAATCTGATCATTCCGCTCTGAGCAGTTGATCAGATACGGGATCAGTTTCGAATACTCCAATGTCCCGTCCGTATCCAGCACGCACCGATTGACCTTTACTCCCGTGCTTCGTTCACAGATCCGGACCTTCATGGTCTTGTCCGCAACCGCCTCATCAGGCACCCGGTACACCACCGGTCCAAGAACGGCAAATGTGCTTCTGATCATCCCATCCGACCGGTGTACTGTGGCAGATAACCCATACTTGTGTCTCGCCGCCAGACTGTTCAAGATCTTATAAAACATCGTGACCTGCGTCGGCGTCCCTGCGAGCCGGTGACACTCATCCACGATGACGGTATCCCATATGTATTCGTATCTGGAAAGATCCAGCTTGCAAAGCGTCTGAGCTGTCGCGAAGGTCATATGGCTGCCGATCATCACCTTCCCAGCTGTGATCTTTCCCAGGGTGCTCTTCGGGAAGTACTGTGCTGCACGCTCATAGGACTGATTCAGAAGGTCTTGAGTATGTGTGACCCATAAGGTCTTCCCGCTAAGTTCCGCGGCCAGCGCAATTCCCATCTGTGTTTTTCCAGATCCACAAGGTGCCTGAAGGATCCCGCAGCTCTGTTCCTTCATCGCAGCCACCGCCGTTCTCTGGTAGTCATACAGCGGCAGCTCTCCATCGTACTGAACATGTGCCGGGTCTGCAAGATGGATCTCAATCAGATCCTGCTCCGTTAAAAACTTCCGGATCTCCTTTCCGGTCCCGGTCGGAACCACCAGATCCTGACCATCGACCCGGAACAGCCACAGGTATTCCGGCGTCTTTCCGGTCCAGAGTCCCCGGCGCATCCGGTCATCATACTCCGGATTCCGCAGCACAAGATTCTCATCACACCACTTTTTAAGCTGTGGAGTCGGATCTTTGATGCGAATCTCAGCGCCAATCTGTATGATCAATTGTCTCATCTCCTGTCTCTGAATCG
>OOCS01000556.1_pt1 | contig 25700 bp, 24 predicted proteins | sample 1671411 | NCBI WGS metagenome assembly OOCS01 (sample SAMN06348154, study PRJEB24527) | human gut metagenome | biome: human gut; feature: ankylosing spondylitis patient; material: feces | host: Homo sapiens | place: China | collected 2015-10 | reverse complement strand
CACGCTGTCGGCGCGGGTCGCACCGCCCTGTACGACGGCGCAGGGCTTGGGACAGGCGGCGGCGATGGCCTCGCAGGCGGCGCGGTTGCCGCCGCAGACCAGCACAAGCTGGGTAATTGCCGGGTGCGCAGCCAGTGCGGCACAGCTTGTCTCCAGCACGGTGCGGCCATCCGGCAGACGGTAGCTCAATTTGTCAAAGCCCATACGGCGGGATGCCCCTGCCGCCACCACAATGGCGGTCACGGCGGGAAGATTCGGTTGTGCCATGGGCACACTGCCCCCTTTACCTATTTATAATAAACATTATACAGGGTTATGCCAAGAAAATCCACTAAAATCAGGATGATTTTTTTGTGAGAATAAAAAAATATCGCATTCTCCGCAGGGGCCGGGCACACCCGGTCCGCAGCCCTGCGGAAAACGCGATTTTGCGGAAAGGCCGCGGGCGGGACCTCTCCCACCCCTACCGTGCGGCAGGATCTTCCGTCACCGGCAGCACCAGCACCGCCTTTGCCCCGCGCGGTGCGTTCCGGGCAAAGGCCGCCGTGCCGCCGTGGGCGTGGATGATCTGCTCGACGACGTGCAGACCCAGAATGTGGGGCGTATTCTCCCCCGCTTCACCGGTCTGCAGGGTGTGCAGCACGGCGAGCGGGTAGCCCGCGCCGTCGTCGGCTATCGTGATCCTTCAGTGTTTTTCCTGTGCGCACCGCGGAAAGCTGCACCTGCACGGGGCCGGGGTTGTGGCAGGCCGCATTGTGCAGCAGGTTTTCCACTGCGCGGGCCAGCAGCGCGGCGTCCGCGTCCAGAATCGCCTTGTCGGCGTCGGGTGCAATTTCCAACGCCACCGTGCAGCTGGCCGCCAGCGGGCTGTCACAGAACTCGGCGGCCAGCCTGCGCAGCAGCGGTCCGGCCTGAGTCGGTTGGCAGCGCAGCGGCTGCGCGCCGTATTGCAGCTTGCTGGTCAGGTTCAGATCCTCGATCAAAGCGCGCAGCTTCTCGCTCTGGGTGCGGATGCCGCACGCCTTCTGCCGCGCCGCGGCGGGCAGGGCGGTGTCCTGCTCGAGTTGCTCGGCCCAGCCCAGAATCAGCGCCAGCGGTGTGCGCACATCATGGCTGACCCCCGCGATCCAACTTGTGCGGGCATCGTCCCGCCGGGCGATGATCTCATTGCGGCGGCGCAGCTGCTCACTCGTGCGGTTGACCGTGTCGGCCAGCTCCCCCGCAAAACCGTCTGTCGGCAGCCGGATCGTACCGCCATCGGCTACGGTGGCCAGTCCTGCGGCAATCGTCTGCAAGCGCCGCGCACCGCGCCAGCTGAACAGCAGACAACATGCAGCTGGCACACCCAGCAGCAGCGCCAGCGCGGGCAGCATACCCGCTGCCATGGCGTTCATAAGCTGCGCATTGTTGTAAATATTGCACCTCCAGACCGAACCGCGCGGCATGGCGGCCACAAACAGGCCGTAGTCTGCCGTCCAGCAGAACACCAGCCAGTCGTCAAGATACCACCGCGAGAACGAGGCGATTTCCGACGCTGTGTAGTGTTTATTCAAGTTCTGCGGCAGGTCATGCTGCCAGATCACACTGCCGTCGTCGTCCAGCACCATCGCCCAGGCGTAGCCCTGCAGCCAGTCCGCGGGCGTGCGGGCGGGGTCCAGCTGCAAGCCGTCGGCGGTAGGGATCAGGGCCTCTGCCAGCGTACCGATGCGGACGCGGCTGTCCGCGGCCTCGCCGTAGTGCAGCCCCAGATAGACCACCGCCCCCAGCAGCAGACCCACCACCAGCAGCACCACCGCCGCCGTGGCCAGCACATAGCGCCCGATCATTCGTGTAAAGGTTTTCAACTTCACACCTCCCCAGTCAGCCGGTAGCCGATGCCCCGCACCGTGAGAAGCCACTGCGGATGCCCGGGGTCAGGCTCGATTTTCTCCCGCAGATGGCGGATATGCACGTTCAGGCTGTTCTCGTACCCGTAATAGTCCGCGCCCCAGACGGCCTCGCAAACGGCATCATAGGTTACGATGTGCCCGCGGTCATCGGCCAGCCTTTGCAGCAGGGCGCGCTCGGTGGCGGTCAGGGCCAGCGTTGTGCCGTCAGCGCGGCGGACGGCGGCGTCCTGCAAATTGACCGTGCAGTCCCCCAGCGTCAGCACCCGGCTGCGGCGCAGCTCGGTGCGGTAGGCGCGCTGCAAAAGGTGCTGCACGCGCAAAAGCAGCTCCTGCATCAGGAACGGCTTGGTCAGATAGTCGTCCGCGCCAAGCCCCAGCCCGAACAGCCTGTCCGCGTCGCCGTCCCGTGCCGAGAGAAACAGCGCCGGGACGTCCGATTCTGTCCGCAGGGTGCGGAACAACCCGAAGCCGTCGCCGTCCGGCAGGTTGATGTCCAGAATCATCAGGTCCGGGCGGTGCGCGGCGAAGGCCGCCCGTGCCGCGGCGCAGTCTGCGGCAGTGCATACGCTTTTATAGCCTGCCGTGCGCAGGTTGTCCGTGACTAGGGTAAGCAGGTCTGGGTTGTCATCGACCAGGAGGATGGCGGCGTCGTAGATGGTGGTCATAGGTTTTCCCCTTTTTTTGAGCTTGTAGGGGCCGCCCATATACGCCCCCTGCCTATCATACTACGATTCACCCCCGCCCACCATAGCACGACCCCAAAATTAAGGCAAAATTAAGCTGCTCTTACAGTTCGTTTAAGGCGCAGGGTGTAGCATAGGGCCATACCGAAAGCAAAGGAGTGTGCATTATGCAAACCGTAATCGAGACAAAGGCCCTGTGCAAGCAGTACGGGCCGCATACAGCCGTGGACCATGTGGAGCTGCACGTACCGCAGGGGTGCGTGTACGGGTTCATCGGGCCGAACGGCGCGGGCAAATCCACCACCATGAAGATGCTGCTGGGGCTCATCCACCCCACGGCGGGCCGGGTGCGCCTGCTCGGGCAGGAGCTGACCGAGAAAAGCCGACTGCCGCTGCTGCGCCAGACCGGCAGTCTGATTGAGTCCCCCGCCGGGTATCTGCATCTGACCGCACAGGAGAATCTGGAGATCGTAGCCGACTTAAAGGGTGTGCCCCATAAGGACATCGGCCGCGTGCTCGACATTGTGCATCTGACGCAGGACCGCAGCCGCAGGGTCGGGCAGTATTCGCTCGGCATGAAGCAGCGGCTCGGCATTGCCATGGCGCTGCTGGGCAGCCCGAAGCTGCTGATTCTGGATGAGCCGACGAACGGTCTGGATCCCGCGGGCATTCAGGAGATGCGCGCGCTCATCCGGAACATGCCCGCCGCCACGGGCGCGACGGTGCTGATCTCGAGCCATCTTTTGGGCGAGATGGAACAGATGGTCGAGCAGGTCGGCATCATCGACCACGGCCATATACTGTTTGAGGGACCGCTGACCGAATTGCAGCGCCACAGCCGCGGCAATGTCACGCTGCGGCTGCTGGACCCGGCCAAGGCCGCGCCGATCCTGCGTGCCAACGGCCTGACCGCGCACAGCGACAGCTGCGTTGTGACGCTGCCGCCCCTGCAGGATGCCCTGCTGGCCGACCTCGTGCAAAAACTGGCTGCCTGCGGCGCGGGCGTTGTGGAGCTGACGCCCCACACCAAGACGCTGGAGGAGATTTTCCTGAGCCTGACGAGCGAGGAGGCGGACTGAGATGGGCAAAGCACTGCATGCGGAGCTGCAAAAGGCCCGCCGCCGCCACGATTTGCTAATCTGCCTGGCCGTGCCGGTGGTCGTGTATCTCTGGGCCGGGGCGCAGGCCCCCACCGGCGCGGACGAGCTGGCCAACGCCTACAGCGCGCTTTTGTACGCGCTGCCCCTTCTGAACGCCATTTTAATGCCCATTGTGATGGCACTGATCGCCAGCCGCCTGTGGGACATGGAGGTCAAGGGCAGCACCACAAAACTGCTGTACACGCTGCAAAGCCGCCGCAGTCTGTTTGCGGGCAAGGCGCTGCTGGGCACGGGCGAGGTCCTGCTGATGGTCACGCTGGAAATGGCCGTATTCATCCTGCTGGGGCGGGTGCAGGGCTATACCGAGACGCTCCCCGCCGGGCCGTTTGTGTACACGGGCATTTGCACGCTGGCTGTCGATGTCATGCTGTTTTTCTCGGAGCTTCTGCTGATGTTGATTTTTGACAACCCGCTGCCTGCGCTTTGTGTCGGCATTGTGGGGGCACTGATCGGGCTGTTTTCGGCGTTCATGCCGCCCCTTGTCAGTTATTTTGTGCCGTGGGGCTACTTTGTCCCGCTGTCCTGCTATGAGATTGCCCTCTGGGACCGGGCCACCCGCACTGTGACCTACGGCCTGCGGCCCTACAGCTGGGGACTGCTGGCGTTTACCGTGGTACTGGCAGCGGTTTTGTTCGCCGCCGCCTGGCGCATGATGCGCGATAAGGAGGTATAACGAATGCTGAAGCGTTGTATAATTGCCGAGAACCGCAAACTGCATGCGTCGCCCATCTGGGTGATTTTCTTTGTGCTGCCGTTGATTTCCGCCGGGTACGGGACATTCAACTATCTGCAAAATCTGGAAATCCTGACCGAGCGGTGGTACAGCCTGTGGACGCAGCACACGCTGTTTTACTCGATGCTGTTCTTTCCCGCGATGGTGTCGGCGTATGCAGCCTACCTTTGGCGGCTTGAGCACCTTGGCCACAACTGGAACCTGATCATGGCAGCACCCGTGCGGCCCTTTGCGCTGTTTGCGGCAAAGTTTCTTGTTGTTGTAAAGCTGATGTGCTTTACGCAATGTTTTGTTTTTGTGCTGTACGTGGCGTGCGGGCGGCTGTTTGCCGGGTTCAGCGATTGGCCGCCGATGAGCATCGTTTTCTATCTGGTGCGCGGCATTTTCGGCGGTCTGGCTGTGGCGGCGGTGCAGCTTTTGCTGGCCATGCTGATCCGCAGCTTTGCGGTGCCGATTTTCTTAGGGCTGGTCGGCGGCATTGCGGGAATGCTGATCGGCAACAAGGGCTATGCCCTGCTGTGGCCCTACTGCCTGATGCAGCAGGGCATGAACGCCAACCGCAGCACCGACGTGCTGGCCGGGAATGTGCTGCCGTTTTTGCTGGCGTGTGCGGGCTGGCTGGCGGTGGTGCTTTTGACCGCAAAAGTGCTGCTGGAAAAAACGGATGTGAAAGCGTAAGGTTTTACCGCGCAGCAGGGGCCGCATATAGGCGGCCCGGCGGTATATGGCAGGTGGGCATTTGCGGGAGAGCACCGGGCCGGGCATGCCCGGCCCCTACCGCCGCGCCCTATATTTCTGCTTGCGAAACGCCCCGCCCTGCTGTATAATAAAAGCATCAACAAACAGGAGGGCACGCCATGACTGCCAATGCTGCCGATTTTGCCGGGTCCGGGTGCGGGCGCCGTTATGAGAAAGAGCTGGAGACCCATTTTCGCGATTGTCTGCTGTTTTATCTGGATGGCCGCATCCGCTTTGAGCGCTACTGCTACGGCGAGGCCGCCTGTCTGGTGTTCAGCGTCTGGGCCCACGGCTTTGACGCTGACGGAAACATTTTATGGGACCGCGAACCGGAGTTTGAGAGCCAGAAAACCGCCATTCCCCGCGTGCTGACCGACATTCAGGAGGACGGGAACGCCCTGCAGTTTGACGGTGCCTTCAAACGCTACGTCAAGACCGAGGAATTCGACGAGGACAAGCCCAACGGATACGGGAAGTTTAAGGTGTTCTGGCTGAAAAGGAAAAAGTAAAAAAGACTCCTGCAGCGTGAATTAAACGCTGCAGGAGCTTTTTTGTGTTTGCAGCACCCCTAAACAGCAGAACATTTCTCAAAGTTATAATGAAAAATTTCGATAAAAGGCCAGCGGCGGCTTTCGCAAAGAAAGCCGCCGCTGTCGGTACTCGAGCCGCTGGAACTGCTGTTGTCCTTGACGGGGTCGTACGTTTCGGTCTCGGTGGTGTGGGTGTAGGTGTCCATCACCAGCGGCATTTCGGCAAACGCCGACAGGGTGCTGGCCGAAAGCTCGCTGCTGACCGAATTCCGCATCCGGCTGTGGGCGCGGGCCTGGCAGGTGTCGGCGTCCTCGTCGTATTTGTCGGCCATGTAGCCCGGCAGATAGGCGGTCGAGAAGGGCTGGAAGGCGCGGTAGTCATACGGCTCGATGGCATCCATGTGGCCGTTGGGCATCTTGGTCGAGCCGTCCACCGGCACACCCATAAACTGCGTAGTACCCGCGCGGCGGACATCGTAGTGGCGGGTCGTGGTGATGACGTAATCGCCGCTGCGGTGGCTGGAGCTGGTCGTGGCTTCATATTGGCCCGAGCCGGAGGCGTTGGCATCGAACAGCCAGAACGGGACATACACGCCCTTGATCTCCTCGATATGGTTCTGCGAGGAGAACGCATTGGGCAGGAACCTCTTGCCGCGATAGTATTTTTTCAGCGCGGCCTTGGCGGCGTTCTTATCCAGCACAAACGGCAGGACAAGCTCGGGCCGCTGCATACCGCTGAACTGCCCCGCAATGACCGTTGGGTTACCGCAGTACGGGCAGCTTGTCGCGGCAGTCGTCTCGTCACAGATCAGCTCTGCGCCGCAGGACGGGCAGGAATAGCTGCGCAGCCCGGCGGCCTCGTTTTCGCTCCAGACGGAGTCGGGCGGCGGTGCCTGTTTATTCTGTGCCGCGGTTTCGGCAGCGGCTTCTTTTTCGGCATAGAGCGCTTCGATCTCGGCAGTATCGTAGCTGCTGCCGCAGAAGTCACAGACCAGCTTTCCGCTGGCGCCGTCAAAGTGCAGCGGGCCGGTACAGGCAGGGCATTGGTAGTTGGTAAGCTGTGTTGCCATTATGCGTCACCTCTCTTTCCTTCGGTTTGCAGCTGCCCTGCCATATCCTCAAAAAAATCACGCAGGGCGCTGCGCGTATTGCCATCGGCATCCAGATAACGGTAGACGATCTCGTCATCCGGAGCCTTGTAAATCAGGCAAACGCTATCTAACGTTTCATCGGTGATAAATAAGCCGGGAGAATTTTTCTTTTCGTCCGGCAGGCTTTCCAGCCCCAGCTTTTCTGCCAGAGCCAGTGCTTCTTGCCAATGAGTGTCCTCAACCGGGATGTTTTCCAGCTCCACCCATTCATCCTCCTTGTAATTACAGCTGAAAAGGCAGCCGTCAGCCGGGTCGTTTCTTATGCTAAACCCATAGGTGTCGTCATAGCACATACCAGAATAACTGATGCTGATACCGGTCAGTGTGCCGGGCGGTGCTTTTTTACAGCCGGACATTGTCAGGAAAACGGCTGCGGCGCAAAGCACCGCAGCGATTTTTTTGCGCATCACTGGCCAAACAGCTTACCGCACTCCGGGCAGAACTTAGGCGGATGGGCCGGGTCATCCGGGGTCCAACCACACTGGCTGCACTTGGCGGGGGCCGGTGCGGGCTTGGGGCTGCCGCAGTTGCTGCAGAACTTACCGGTGTTGGAGGTGCCGCAGCTGCAGGTCCACCCGGCGGGGGCAGGTGCCGGGGCCGGGGCGGGCTGTGCGGCGGGCTGCTGCGCGCCCATCTGGTACAGGTTCTGGGCGTTCATACCGCCGGCTGCACCGGCCATATTCATGCCCATAAAGGCCATGGCGGGGCCTGCGCCCTGATTGCCGGCTGCGGTCTGCATAGCACTGGCCTGTGCGCCGACAAGATGCGCAGCGGCGCGGGTCGGGTCCATAAAGGCTGCGTTGCGCTGCATTTCCTTGAGCATCTGCTCGTCTTCCTCGCTGGCCTTCACGCTGGAAACACCGAAGGATACGATCTCAATGCCGCGCAGCTTGCCCCACTTGGCGCTCAGTACGTCGTTCAGGGCCTCGGCAAGCTCCATCGTATGGCCGGGCAGTGCGGAATAGCGGATGCCCATATCGCTGATCTTGGCAAAGGCGGGCTGCAGGGCGGTCATCAGCTCGGATTTCAGCTGCCCGTCGATTTCATCGCGGGTGTAGCCTTCTTCCACATTGCCGCAGACATTGGTGTAGAACAAAATGGGGTTGGTGATGCGGTAGCTGTACTCACCGAAGCAGCGGATGGCAATGTCGATGTCGATGCCGGCGCGCTGATCCACCACGCGGAAGGGCACCGGGCTGGGCGTGCCGTATTTGTTGCCCACCAGCTCCTTGGTGTTGAAGTAGTAGATGCGCTGATCCATCGGGGCCTCGCCGCCGAAGGTAAAGCGCTTGCCGATGTTCTGGAACACTGCGCCGATAGAGTCGGACAGGTCGCCGCTGAACAGCGTCGGCGCGCTGCCGGTGTCGTAGGTGTACTCGCCGGGTTCGGCGCACATATCCACGACCTTGCCCTGCTCCACGATCATGGCACACTGGCCGTCGGCAACGGCCACAATGGAGCCGTTTGTAATGATGTTGTCGCTGCCCTTTGTGTTGGCGCTGCGTCCGCTCTGGCGTTTCCAGCCGCGGGTAGCCAACAGGTCAGCCGGCATGGCTTCACAATAAAAGTATTCCTTCCACTGGTCGGCCATAACGCCGCCGGCAGCGCCCATTGCAGCTCTGATAAGTCCCATAGTGATCGTCCTATGTCAGGGGCGGGCAGGACCCGCCCCGTTTTGTTACAGATAAATCAGGTCGTCATTTGTTGGCCAGTGCGGCCTTGTACTCCTCATAGCGGGGCGGCAGCTCCTCGAGTTCCTCGTTCCACTCGGTGCCGTCCAGTCTCATGTAGAAGCTGACCGCACAGGCCGTGCCGTCGTCGCCCTCGTAGTCATACATGAACAGCGAGATGCAGTCGTTGTACGGGTAGATATTGAAGTTGTATGCTTCGCTGTCGTCAATATGCTGATCCAGCACCCAATCGCTGCCGTCCAGAATCGGCTCAATGTGGTCATCATAGACATTGACCCACATCGTGATGACCGGGTCATCGGGCATACCGTCGCGGTAAACCTCAAAGTAGTGGCTGCCGTCCTCGCTCTCACCGATGTAGCCCCAGCAATCGTAGGTGTCGGTGTCAAAGTAGTCGCGGTTCGGTACATTCTTGTAGTTTTCCATCCGGAACCAGCCGTACCAGTTGGTGTTGCCCAAATCAGCGTAGGTGTTGCCGTCATCGTAGGTGTAGGGCGGGTCAGGCTCATCCGGGCCGTCGATGTCATATTCGTCATCGCCGCCGTCCAGCAAAGCGGGGTCGATTTCAGGCTTGGTGTCGCTGCGCTTAAAGACCATGGTCATACCGTCAAACTCAATGGTCAGCAGGTCACCCTCGCGGGTGTAGGTCATGGCCGGGGTATTGGGGTCGGTCAGCGCATAGAAGTTGCCGTCCTTCCATTGGAAGGTGACAAAATCCTCCATGTAGGTTTCGCCGGTGCCGTCCGCACGCAGCTCAATGTAGAAGTCCTCCATATCGACAAGGGCAAGCTCCTCCTTGGAGAGGGTGTACTCGCTGTCGGAGGCGGATTCCAGCACATAGATGCCCACATCGGTATCGCTGCCTGCGGTGGTGCCCTGGGTCATGTTGTCACCGTCCAGAGGCTGCTGCATGGTGCTGCCGGACTTGACGAAGTAGAGCGTTACGCCCTGTCCCTGCACATCGTTCAGGGTCAGGATTTCGTCCTGCAGGGTGCCGGTGCAGCTCAGGCCGCCGCAATCCAGCTGGAAGGCCCCGCCGTTCAGCGTCCACTTGCCATAGGACTTGGTGCCGTCCACCGTTACAACGCACTTGCCCTTGTCATTCAGGTCCATCAGGAACCCGCTGCCGAAAGCATCCTCGACCTGCGTCACGGAGCCGCCGATCTCGGCGTAGGCTGCTTCCCAGGTGCCCTGGTTCGGGTCACTGGCGTTCGGCTTGCCGGTGCGGATTGAGCCGCTGATCATTGTTACGATGATCATAAGCAGGAATATCACCGGGATGGCGATCAGGATCATCCGCTTGGGGGTCATTGGTGCGCGGGGGCGCTTGGGCTTGCCGCCGGGGGCCACATTGCCGTAAGGGTTGCCGCCCGTGCCGCCGGGTGGCGGCGGCGTGACAGCATGGGGAGCATCCGGCGGTGTGGACGCAGGCGGGGGTGTGTTTCTGGCGTAAAGCGGTGCGCCCGCGCCGGTCTGCAGCGGTGTGCCGGGCGCATTGCCTGCGTAAGGATTCGCTGCGTTCGTCTGGGGCTGCGGGGCGGCAGGTGCGCCGCCAGCATAGGGATTGCCGCCGCCTGCCTGCGGCTGCGGGGGCGTCTGTACAGGCTGTGGGGGTTGCGGCGCAGCCTGGGTAGGCTGAACCGGGGGCTGGGGCACAGCTGCGGGCTGTGCGGCGGGCTGCGGTACGGATACTTTTGCACCGCAATTCTCGCAGAATTTAGTACCGGGCTTTAACTCGGCACCACATTGCGTACATGTTGCCATAGTGTCTGCCTCCTTTTATAAAGTAATATTTTAGAACCTTGCTGTCCTGTGCGCAGCCTGCCGCAGACAGCAGCATTGCCGCCGCCAATAGTACGGCACAGCGTCTTTTCATGGTCGAATCACCCGCCTTTCGTTTGAGAGTGTGGCAAACTGCCTGTGCTTAGCCAAAGGTGACGCTGTTCAGCACGGTGTCGCCCTCGGTGCCGGGGTCAATGTCTACGCCGGAAATCTTGATGGCCAGCCAGCCGCCGGTGGGCATCTCACCGTAGTATTCCGTCCACCACATACCGACGTTTTTGTAGGTGCGTCCGGCCATCTCCACGCCGCCGATGGTGCGCGGGGTAAGCTCCTCCACATTTTCAAAGTCGTCGTAATAGTAGTTGATCTTATCCAGACCGCTTTTCAGCTCAAAGGTTATGCGCGGGTCACCGGAGAAGATATGGCTGGGGTCATCGGTCGGGAACAGCTTGAAATCCCCGAAACTGGTCGCGGACTTGTACCAGCCCTGGTCGGGGCAGGTCACGTTGAGCACCAGCGTAAAGTCCGTGCCGAATGCCTCCAAAGTCTGGGTGTTCGGGCCGGCAGCCGATGGATAATCGGGATTGTCCGCAGGAGCGGAAGCAGGGGCCGGCTCGGCGGTAGCTTCCGGCTCCGACGCTGCAGCGGGCTCCGATGCAGGTTCGGATGCAGGTTCGGATGCCGCGTCGGTCTTGGGCTCTGCCGGGGTCTCCGTCTGGGGTTCAACGGCCGGTTCGGCAGCCTGCGCTTTCAGGTCGGATAAGCCGGAATTGACCTCTTTGGTTACATCCCCCTTGGAGCAACCGGCCAAAGCCATAAGCATCATGGCTGCCAATGCGGCAGCGAGCGTTCGTTGTACTTTTTTCATAGCTGTCCTCCTTTTGGTCATAAAGTGTCCATCATAGCGCTCAAATAGGCAGGCGAGACGGAAGCGTAGACGAAATCATCGACAATGTGATCCTTTTTTGCCAGGCACACGGCGGTGGCCAGCTCGGGATATTCGGCCTCATCCACAAGCAGTACCGTTTTGCAGTGCGGGCAGACATCCCGCAGGTCGTTTGCCAGCAGCAGTCTGTCCTGCAGGGTGCGCGGCGAATGCGGGCAGACCTCCAGCAGCAGGACATCTGCCCTGCAGGAACGGCATAGCTTTACAATATCCTTTGTCTTAGGGCCAGCGTTTTGTACCTGGAAATCCGGTCTGCCGTGTTTCAGTGCCATTGTCAATGCGCTCGTCATCACAGAGTATTGGACGTCCAAAACGATCCTTCGCACGGCGCAGCCCTCCTTCCCTGCAAAGAATACGATTTGTCACCTTCATCATACAGGAATCGGACGATTTCTGCCCCCACCATTTGGATAGTTTTTTGCGCTTTTTACTGCTTTTTCAACACTATTGCAAAACAAGGCGGATTGCGTCATAATAATAGTGTGAAAAGGCAGCACGATACCCTTTTGGGCAGACTGTCGAAAAACTCCTGTAGGGGCGAGCATTGCTCGCCCGTGCCCGTATGCCTTGTAAGAAAGCCATCTCGGAAAGCGCGTTGCTGCGCCAAGCTGGCGGGCGACCAATGGTCGCCCCTACATTCTCTATATGGCAAAGCCGGTGTTTTTCGACACGCTGACCCTTTTTGGAAAGGACAGGCGCTATGACAAAAGTACGGCTTGGCAATCTGTATTTAGCCGCTGCGGTTGCAGGGGTGATTCTCTGCGCTGTCCTGATGCGGGCGTTTTATATGCCGTATTCCGGCTTTTTGCGCACGGTGCTGTATAATATCCTGATCTTTTCCTGGGCGGTATCGGTCTGGTGGCGTATCCTGCACGCACAGACCCGCCACTGCCTGCTGGGCGCTGCCGCCCTGATGCTGTTCTGGCTGGATATACGCCTGATCCGCTATGACTTTGCCCAGACACCGGAGATGCTGCGGCGATTGTGGTATGCGTACTATATCCCGATGCTGCTGATCCCGACCCTTGCACTTTATACGCTTTTCTTTTTGGATCGTGGGCAGTCCGCCCCGCTGTACAAATATCGGCATCTGATTTTTGTATTCCCTGTGGTGCTGTTCAGCCTCGTGCTGACAAACGACTGCCATCAGCTTGCGTTTGCGTTCCCGCCCGGGCAGGAGGTACTGGGCAGCCCCGATTACACCTATCGGTTCGTATATTACCTCTGTCTGCTGTGGATATTTTCCTGTGCTGTGTTCACGGTGGTGTACCTGGTACGGCGCTGCCGTATTCCGCATACAAAGCGCATCCTCTGGCTGCCGCTTGTGCCGATTTTTTTGGCCACCCTCTACGCTTTACTGTACAAGCATATTTTGAATGTGCCGTGGATGCATGCGATTGCCGGTGATATGACCGTGGTGCAATGCCTGACCTTTACAGCGACCTTTGAGGCGTGCATCCAGTGCGGGCTTATCCAATCCAACATGGGGTATGCCACGCTGTTTGAGGTATCTATGGCCAAGGGTCTGATCACAGACCGGGCGTTTGTGCCTGTGCAATGCTCGATGCAGGCAGCGCCGCTCCGCGAGGAGCAGCTGCGTCAGGCGCTCACCGGCAGTGTCCAGCTGGACGCCACGACCCAGCTTCACGGCCACCCGATCCGAAAAGGGTATGTTTTCTGGCAGGAGGACATCACCGAATTGGTGGCACTGCTGGAGGAGCTGCGCCTCACGCAGGAGGAATTGCATGACATCGGGGACATCATACAGGCGGAAACAGCCCAGAAGGCACAATGGCTGAAGCTGAGCGAGCAGAACCGGCTGTATGACAAAATCGAGACCGTCACAGCCCGCCAGCTGGCACGGATACAAGAATATCTGATCGCGCTCAGGGCCACGGACGATGTCGATACCGCCCGCCGGCTGCTGAAGCGCATCGTCATTTTGGGGACCTATATCAAGCGGCGCAGCAACCTTGTTTTTGTCTGCGACAAGGCGGAGGACATCGACACCACGGAGCTGCGGCTGAGCCTGTTTGAATCGGCAGAGAGCCTGCGCCTGAGTGATATACGCTGCGCCGTACAGATCACCGACACAGCAAAGATCCCCTCTGCGTCCGCCGTGGCGATCTATGACGCCTTTGAAGCCATCATAGAAGCGACCCTGCCGGGATTGCAGGAGATCCTTTTCTGCGCCGAGCATACGGCGCAGGGCTGGGGGCTGCGCTGCAGCGTTCAATGCACCGACGCACCCGCTGCGCTGCCCGGCCTGCCGCAGATGCAGCTTGAACGGGATGAGGACGGGCTTTTGTATTTCACGATGTTTCCGGCAGAAGGAGGCGGCCTATGATTTCCCGAATCTCCCGCAATGCTGTCAAGGAAGGCTTTGACACGCTGCCGACGGCCATCTGCTACTTTGACCGCAATGGCCTGCTGCGCCTGATCAATCACAGGATGCAGGAGATCGCCGCAGTCCTCTGCGGCTGCGATCTGCAGACCCTTACGGATCTGGAGCAGGCGCTGCACAGTCCCGGCGGCGGTGTGCAGCTGCGCGATGAGGCCGCCCGCATCTACGCATTCCCGGACGGGACGGTGTACCATTTTGCGGTGCGCCCTGTTCAGGACAAATACGGCATACCGTACACCGACGTGATGGCCACCGATGTTACCCGGCTGGCGGCATTGCACGCTGCGCTGCAGCAGGAAAACGAGCGCCTTGCCGATGCGAACCGCCGTGCAAAGCGCTTATATGACAATATGCCCGACATTGTGCGGGAGGAAGAAATCCTGAAAATGAGGATGCGGGTGCATGACGACATCGGCCATACCCTGCTTGCCGCACGGCGCGCACTGCGGCATGAGCATGACCTTGCCCGGATCAGGAGCGAAGCTGCAAAGTGGGAAAGTCCCATCTCCCTGCTATGCCGCACCCGGCAGGAGAATGCTGCTGAGGACCCGCTGAGCTATATGCAAAGGCGGGCGGCTGTTCTGGGCGCAGCCGTACAGCTGCGCGGTGCGTACCCTGCGGCACGCGCCACCCGCGAGTTCTACGCACTGATCCTGCGGGAGTGTACCTCCAACGCTGTGCGGCATGCGGGCGCCACGGAATTGTACGCCGACTCCGAGCATCGGCCGCAGGAATGGCACCTTTGCATCACGAACAACGGCGCGCCGCCCAAGGCGAAGATAAAGGAAGGCGGCGGGCTTTCCTCGCTCCGCCGCCGTATTGAAAAAGCAGGGGGTACAGTAACCGTACACTCCCTGCCTGTGTTTGTTCTGGAAGTCACCCTGCCCGATAAGGAGAGCACTTATGATACGCGTTATGATCGTTGAGGACCAAAAGCTGGTCCGGAGCCTGCTTGAAAGCTATATTCAGAACGAGGACGGGTATCAGCTTGCTGTGTCTATCCCCGGCGCTGCAGAGGCTCCGATCCTGTGCGATACCGAGGACATCGACCTTGTGCTGATGGATGTGCAGACCGAACACCGCGAAAACGGTCTGGCCGCCGCCAAAAAGATACGAAAAGCGCACCCGGAAATCAAGATCGTGGTGGCGACCTCGCTTATTGACACACAGGTTTTAGCCCGGGCCAAGGCCGTGGGCGCGGACAGCCTGTGGTATAAGGACGGCGATGAAGGGACCCTGATGCAGGTCGTGCGCCGCACGATGGCGGGGGAGCATATCTTTCCCGATGCACCGCCCAGCGTGGAGATCGGCACCGCCATGAGCGCAGAGTTCACCAAAGGCGAGATGAAGGTCTTGCGCTGTCTTGTGCGCGGGCTGTCCTATAACGAGATTGCAAAAGAACTCGGCATCGAGCCATCCACCGTGAAGTTCCACGTCATCAATATGCTGCAAAAGACGAACTTAGAGAATAAGCTCCAGCTTGCCATTGCCGCCACCGAAGCCAAATTGGTGGTAGAGTTGTCAGATACCTGAACCGTTATTCCATAGCAAACAGTGCGTAAAAATGAAGCACCCGGGAGGGCTGAATCCCTCCCGGGTGTTTCAATTTAGAACCGCTCCACGCCATCACTCGTTACGCGCGCGTAGACGAGGGGTGGAAGCGTCGGCGGCTCATCGCGGATGACAAGGCCGCCGCGGTACATTTCCTCGGCTGCGGCAAACAGGCTCTCGTCGTCGGCATAGAACGTGCAGATGCTCTCCCCTGCCTTGACGTAGTCGCCCAGCTTTTTGTGCATCGTAATGCCCGCGGCAAAGTCGATGCTGTCCTCCTTCTTGATGCGGCCCGCGCCCAGCAGCACGCTGGCATTGCCGATCTTCTCGACGTCGTTTTTGTATATATAGCCGTCGGCGGGGGCGGTCAGCTCATAGCTGTACTTTGCCTTTTGGAACTTGTCGGCGTCGCGCAGTACGCTGATGTCGCCGCCCTGCGCGGCAAACATCTGGCAGCACTTTTCAAACGCGGAGCCGTCGGCAATGACGCTCTCGGCCAGCTTACGGCAGGTAGGCATATCGCCCTTGCCCGCCAGCACCAGCATGTTGCCGGCCAGCTGCAGGCAGACCTCGGTCAGGTCCGCGGGGCCCTTGCCCTGCAGAACGGCCATGCTCTCGGCGACCTCCAGCGCATTGCCGATGTTGTGGCCGAGAGGCTTGTCCATATCGGTGATGAGCGCCGCGACCTTGCGGCCATGCGCCGTGCCGATGGCGACCATCTGGCGGGCCAGCTCCAGCGCACCGTCCAGGTCCTTCATGAACGCGCCGTCGCCCATCGTGACATCGAGCAGGATCGCGTCCGAACCGGCGGCCAGCTTCTTGGACATGATGGAGGACGCGATCAGCGGGATGCAGCCGACGGTGGCGGTCACATCGCGCAGGGCGTACATCTTCTTGTCGGCGACGGCGATCTTGCCGCTTTGGCCGATGACCGAAATGCCGATCTCGTTGACCTGTCTGAAAAATTCTTCCTGCGTCAGGCTCGTGCGGGTGCCGGGGACAGCCTCCATCTTATCAATCGTGCCGCCCGTGTGGCCGAGGCCGCGCCCGCTCATCTTGGCGATCTTGACACCGCAGGCCGCCACGATGGGCGCAATGACCAGCGTCGTCTTGTCACCGACGCCGCCGGTGGAGTGCTTGTCGGCCTTGATGCCCGCGATGGCAGACAGATCGACCATGTCGCCGGAGTGGGCCATGACGTCGGTCAGCATGGCGGTTTCCTCGTCAGTCATGCCGCGCAGGTAGATGGCCATGAGAAGCGCCGACATCTGGTAGTCGGGCACATCGCCTGCCACATAGCCGTTGACGGCAAAGGACAGTTCTTCATGGTTCAGCGTACCGCCGTCGCGCTTCTTGGCGATAATATCGTACATTCGCATAGTTTTTCTCCTTGTAAAAGGCAGGCCGCCCGGTTGGGATACCGGGCGGCCTGCTGTGATTTGTGATTAACGGCTGCCCTTGTCGTAGGGAATGCCCTCGGCCTTCGGGGCCTGGGAGTTCTTGGAGGTGAAGATCAGCACGATCATCGTGACGATATACGGCAGCATCTGGTAGAAGTTCGAAATTTCCTTGACGCCCTCAAACTTCGGCAGGAAGGTCAGCGTGGCGTTCAGCGCAGCAATGACCTTGAACAGCGCGAAGAACAGCGACGCGCCGAGGATCGGCAGCGGCTTCCAGTTGCCGAAGATCATAACGGCCAGCGCCAGGAAGCCGTAGCCGCCAACGTCGGAGTTGAAGCCGGAGCCGGCTGCCAGCGTGTAGGCCAGGCCGCCGATGCCGCCCAGGAAGCCGGAGATCAACACACCGGCGTAGCGCATCTTGTAGACGTTGATGCCGACAGAGTCCGCCGCCTGGGGATGCTCACCGCAGGCGCGCAGCCGCAGACCGAAGCGGGTCTTGTACATGACGATGTAGGCCGCGATGAACAGGACGATGGCAACGGGGGTCGTCAGGTAGAAATACTTGAAAATCAGGTTGTTCCAGAAGCTGGGGCCGTCCACCGGGGCGAGGCCGAAGGTATCGCGGGTGATGCGCACCCAGTTGGGAATGAAGATCGTGGTCAGGCCCTGGCCCTGGATGGCCCAGGTCATGACGACGGCGAAGGCGGGCGCGAACTGGTTCAGCGCCGTGCCGCCGATGGTCTGGTCGGCCTTCAGGTTGATGGCCGCAAAGCCCAGCAGCAGCGAAAAAATCATGCCGGTGACGCCCGCCACCAGAATGGCAATGAACATCGACAGCTGCGGATGTGCGGGACCGAAGCCGCTCTGGTCCAGGCCCTGCAGCGTAAAGCAGGCGAACAGCGCGCCAATGATCATCATGCCCTCAAGTGCGATGTTGATGACGCCGGAATGCTCACTGAACATGCCGCCCATGGCGACGAGCAGCAGCGGCACTGCGAACAAAATGGTCATACTGATAATGTTGGCAGCGATCATCATTTTGCAGCACCTTCCTTTCCCTTATGGCCGGAGACCGCCTTGGTAATGATGCCGCGCATCAGCAGGGCAAAGGCCGCCAGATAGATGATGACGGCAATGACGATGTCAATGGTCTCGGACGAGTAGGCGGGCTGCATGGCGGCACCGCCGACCTGGATATAGCTGATAAAGAGCGACGCAAAAATCGTGCCGATGGGGTTGGAGCTGGCCAGCAGGGCGACAGGGATGCCGTTGAAGCCCATGCCGAGGATGGATTTTTCCAGCACGTATTGGCCCGTACCGGCCAGGTAGTAGATGCCGCCGCCGATGCCGGACAGCGCGCCGGAGATGACCATGGACAGCACGATGTTGCGCTTGGAGTTGATGCCCGCGTACTGGGCAGCGTCGCGGCTCAGGCCGCAGGCCTTCAGCTCATAGCCGAAGGTCGTCTTTTGCAGGATGACCCAGACGAGGATGGCAAAAATAATCGTGATGATGATGGAAATATTGATCCAGCTCGAGTTGCCGAACAGTGCCGCAAACGGCCCCCTGGGCAGGATCGCGCCGGGGTTTGCAACGTTCAGCGCGGCGGTGCGGTCCGAGTTAGACGCGCCCCAGCCGGAGGCCAGCATATTGGGCATGTTGGCCAGCAGCAGATTGACGAGGTACATGCCGATCCAGTTGAACATGATGGCGGTGATGACCTCATTGACGTTGAAATACGCCTTGAACAGGCCCGGGAAAATGCCCCAGATCGCACCGCCGACAGCGCCCGTCAGCAGGCAGACGTACCACGGCAGCTGGAATTGAATGGCGCACAGCAGCGAGAAGAAAGCGCCCATCGTGTACTGGCCGGACGCACCGATGTTGAACAGGCCCGTCTTGAACGCAAAGCCGACGGACAGGCCGCACATCATCAGGGGTGCCGCCTGGTACAGCACCTTGCCGAGTTTGTCCATGCTGGAAAAGCCGGTGGCCAGCATAGCTCTCATGCCGCCCACGGCGGCGCCGGGATTCAGCAGGACCAGCAGTACAAAGCCCAGCACCAGACCGACGACGATGGACAAAAGGCTGGCCAGGACCCCTACGACGGCAGGACGCTGCAGAAGCGGCTGTTTATTCTGTTTGCTCATGCTTTCGCCTCCCCTTGCTTTTTGGCACCGGCCATATACAGGCCCAGTTCCTCGACGGTGGTCTTTTTCGGGTCGAATTCGCCGACGATCTCCCCCTCGTAAATCACGAGGATGCGGTCAGACAGGTTCATGACCTCGTCCAGCTCAAGGCTGACGAGCAGGACCGCACGGCCCTTGTCGCACTCGGCCACGATCTGTTTGTGGATATACTCGATCGCGCCGACGTCAAGGCCGCGGGTGGGCTGCACGGCAACGAGCAGCTGCGGGTCCTTATCGACCTCGCGGGCGATGATAGCCTTCTGCTGGTTGCCGCCGGACATGCTGCGGGCAATCGTCGCAGGGCCCTGGCCGCTGCGGACATCGTATTGCTTTATCAGGCGCTCGGCGTACTGCAATACGGCGTTCTTTTTAATAAAGCCGTGGTTCTGGAACTCCGGCTGCCAGTAACGCTGCAAAACCATGTTGTCGGCCAGCGTGTAATCCAGCACCAGACCGTGCTTGTGGCGGTCCTCCGGGATGTGGCTCATACCGGCCTTGCTGCGCTCGCGGATGGGGGCATTCGTGATGTCCCTGCCCTCGAGTCTGATGGTGCCGGACGTGGGCTTTTCGAGGCCCGTAATACCGTAGATCAGCTCGCTCTGGCCGTTGCCGTCGATACCGGCAACGCAGACGATCTCGCCCGCGCGGACGTTGAAGCTGACGCCGCGGACGGCATTGTTCTTGTGGACCTTGCTCGGCACGACGAGGTTCTCGACCTCCAGGATCGGCTTGCCGACCTCGCAGGGCTTCTTATCGACGGCAAACTGCACGTCGCGGCCAACCATCATCTTGGACAGTTCCTCTTTCGTGGTGTCCTTGATGTCAACGGTGCCGATATACCTGCCCTTGCGCAGGACAGAGCAGCGGTCAGAGACCGCCATGATTTCGTTGAGCTTGTGGGTGATGAACAGGATGCTCTTGCCCTCGGCCTTGAAGCCGCGCATGATGTCCATGAGCTCGTCAATTTCCTGCGGGGTCAGAACTGCCGTGGGCTCGTCGAAAATCAGAATTTCATTGTCGCGGTAGAGCATTTTCAGGATCTCGACACGCTGCTGCATGCCGACGGAGATGTCGCTGACCAGCGCGTCCGGGTCGACCTTCAGACCGTACTTTTCGCTCAGGGCCATGACCTTTTTGCGAGCCTCGTCCTTCTGCAAAAAGCCGTGCTTTGTGTCCTCAACACCCAGGATGATGTTGTCGAGCACCGTGAAGCACTCCACCAGCTTGAAATGCTGGTGCACCATGCCGATGCCCAGTGCGTTGGCATCGTTCGGGTTGTTGATCTTGACCTCCTGTCCGTTTTTCCGTATCGTACCCTGCTCCGGCTGATACAGACCGAACAGCACACTCATCAAGGTGGATTTACCGGCGCCGTTTTCGCCCAGCAGGGCGTGGATCTCACCCTTGCGCAGCTGCAGGGTGATGTCGTCGTTGGCTTTGATGCCGGGGAACTCCTTGGTAATGTGCAGCATTTCGATGACATAATTATCTGCCAATCGTTGCACTCCCCTTTCAATGTGTACGGGCTTGTACACAAATTCTTACACTATATTATACAGAAAAATCGCGCCATGTACAATAGAATCTGCACAAAAAGTAGCCAAAATTTGGCGAAGCAGAACAAAAACCGCCCTGCGCGGGGTGCGCAGGGCGGTTAAAAGTCATACTTTTAAAGCCTTATCATAAAGCCTTATCAGCTCTGGTAGTCAACCGTGATGGTGGTGACAGCGGGCTTGACATCGGCGTCATAGCTGTCGTCGATGGCCAGGGTGCCGTCCACGATGGAGGCGTACAGGGAATCGTACTGCTCCTGGGTGAACTTGGTGAACTTGGAGGTGCTCATCGGCAGACCGACGCAGTTCTCGGCAGCACCGAGCTTGGTCTCCTTGCCGGAGTAGGTCTCGCTGAACTTCCAGCCGTTGTTCATGGCATCGGTCAGAGCCTCGTTCACGGACTCGGCCAGGCCCTTCATAGCGGAGGTGATGACCGTGTCGAACTGGCCGGACTGGTCAACGTCAACGCCGATCATCTTGCCGCCGTTGGCCTTAGCAGCAGCGTCGCAGCTCGTGCAGACGGGACCGCCGCAGGCAAAGACGACCTCGGTACCCTCGGAGTACCAGCCGTCCATCTTGTTCTTGACCTCATCGGTAGCTGCGAAGCCGCCAGAGTACCAGTACTTGATGTTGACATCCGTAGCGCCGATCTCCTTGGCAGCGGCGTCAGCGCCCTGCACGAAGCCGTAGCCGTAGCGGATAACTGCGGGGACAGCCATGCCGCCCAGGAAGCCCAGCTCCTTGTAGCCGTCATAGACAGCGGCATAACCGGCCAGGTAGCCGGCCTGCTCCTCTTTATAGGTGATCAGAGCGGTGTTGGCGGTGGGAGCCTTGTCGCCCAGGTCGCTGGCAGAAACATCCAGTGCCAGGAACTGCACGTCAGGGTACTTCTCCTGAGCCTCGGCGATGGCATTGCCGAACAGGTAGCCGGCGACGACGATGGACTTAGCACCGTCGTTGACAGCGTTGTCCATCTGCTCCAGACGGGCGGCGTCGGAGTCCTCGGTGGGACGGTAGTAGTTGGCGTTCAGGCTGTTTGCAGAGCAGAAATCCTGCACGCCCTGCCAGGTGTACTGGTTGAAGGACTGGTCATCGATGTTGCCGACGTCGGTAACAAAGGCGACATCGGTCTTGCTGCCGGAGGTGGAAGCGGCAGCCTCAGAGGTAGCCTCCGTCGTGGTGCTCGTGGCGGTGCTGGCGGAAGGACCGCCGCAGGCAGCCAGAGAGAGCGCCATGCTGGCAGCCATTACAAAAGCGAGAAACTTTTTCATGGTTTTGATCTCCTTAGGTTGTTTTCAATTGCGCAGCAGGGCGGTTCCCTGCCGCTTTGCTTTCAGTATACCGCATTTGCGCTGTTAATTCAATGACAAAACGGCGTAAAAAGCATTACAAAAGCATAACAAAGCGCAGCCCCCTGCCTCTCTCGGCGAGGGAGGTGCCCCGCAGGGGCGGAACTCTCTCACAGAGGGGGCCAAGTGGGGGGTTACGGCAGGCGGTTCACCGTGACGTTCGGGGTATCCGGCAGCGTATCCAGATCCGAGTAGGCATCCACCTTCAGGACGCTGGTGCGCAGCTCCTCATACAGCGTGCGGTAGTCGTCCTGCGTGAAGCTGTCAAACCGCCAGGGCGTCCCGGCCACCAGCGCGACTTCGCCGTTCGTGAAGCCGGTCTTCTCGGTCTGGCCGCCGGTCTGGCCATTCCAGGTGCCCGCCGCAAAGAAGGTGTACAGCTGACGCTGCACGGCAGCGTTGTAGCACTTGATGGCGCTGCCCAGCACGCGGTCCCCCAGCTCTGTGTTGTCATAATCCGTCGTGATCGCCTTGCCGCCGGTCTGGTTGACGGCGCCGGACACACCCTCGTACAGGTTGCCGCCGCTGACCATAATAAGCGACGTACCGTTATTATACCAGTCGATCATCCGCTTGGTAATGGCGTCGTTATTCTCATAGGTATCGGTGAACCAGGTCTGCAGGGTGACATACTCGCCCTGCAGCTCGGCAGCGGCCTCCGCGCCCTGCAGAAAGCCGGTGCAGTACCGCACAATGCCCGGTATCTCCCGCGCGCCGATGAAGCCGAGCGTGGTGTAGCCATCGGTCACAGCGGCGTACCCGGCCAGATACCCGGCCTGTTCCTCCTGAAAGAGGACGCAATGGACAAGGCTGGCCGTATTGTAAGCGCTATAGTCGTCGCTGTGGGGCTCGCTGTCAAACAGCAGGTAGTGGACGTCAGGGTAGTTTTCCTGCACGCGGTAGAGCGCCGCGCCCATGGTGTCGCCGCGGCAGACCACGAGCTTTGCGCCGCTCTCAGCGGCAGCGCGCAGGGCGGCCTCGGCCTCGTCTGCGGTGTTGCCCGCGGCAGTCTGGGCGTCGGCGGTATAGCCGTACGTGTTGGCGAACGTCTGTATGCCCTGCCACAGCATGGCATCCTCGCCGGATTCCGTGCCGTCGGGGCCGGTCACCAGCACGACGGACTCTCCGCCGGGCAGTGTGGCCGCCGGGTCATCGGGCTGGTAGACAAAAGTCGCGTCGTTCGTCGGGGCGGTTACAGTGTGCTGCTCCTGCGCGGTGCTGGCAGCCTCCGTATCCTTGCAGGCGGTCAGCCCTGCCAGCAGCGCCAGCGTCAGAAGCAGTGCTAAGAATTTCTTCATGTGGTAAGGGAACTCCTTTGGTTTTCTGAAAAAGCCTCCCCTTGAGGGGAGGTGGCCCCGCAGGGCCGGAGGGGCGGGCGGGAGACTCCGCGTAAATCGTGCGGCACCCAGCCACCCCTCACCCGCTGCAGCGGGAGCTCCCCTCAAGGGGAGCCAAAGAAAGTAATTTTACTCCAGATTTGCCGGGCCGAAGCCGTAGGGCAGCAGGTCGCCGAGGGTCGTGACGATGTAATCGGCCTCACTTCTGGCCATGATGACGGTCAATTCGGGGCCGCCGAACTCATAGAGCGCCTGACGGCAGACTCCGCACGGGCCGGTGACGAGGGTGTTCGTCTCCCCCACCTTGCTGCCAACGATGGCGATGGCGTCAAACTCGCGCACACCCTCGCTGACGGCCTTGAACAGAGCCGTGCGCTCGGCGCAGTTCGTGGGGGTGTAGCTCGCGTTCTCAATATTGCAGCCCCGGAACACCTGCCCGTTTTTGCCGCGCAGCGCCGCACCCACGTGGAAGTGGGAGTACGGTACATAGGCGAACTTCTGCGCGGCGAACGCCTCGCGGATGAGCGCCTGAATCTCAGCCTTTTCCATGCTCACTTCTCCAGAAATGCGTCAACGCCCAGCGCGACCTTCATCATGGCGGTGAAGCTGGTCTGGCGCTGCTCGGCAGTCGTGATCTCCGGCGAAACAAAGCTGTCGGAGATCGTCAACAGGCAGGCGGCGCGCTTGCCCAGGACCCTGGCGTTGTGGAACAGCGCAAAGCTCTCCATCTCGACGGCCAGGCAGCCCTTTTCGTCGCGCAGTTTTTCCCAGTAGGTCGGCTTCTCGTCGCTGGGCTGGCGGTAGAACACGTCGGAGGAATGGATGTTGCCCTCAATCAGCGGAATACCGGCAGCCTTGGCGCTGGCGCGCAGGGCATCGTTCAGCGCGGCGCTCGGCGTCTGGATGTCGTCGGTGTCGCCGCTCTGGGTCACGGCGTAGTTGCTCTCGGAGTAGGCACCCGTGGCCAGCACCACGTCAAACAGTTTTGCCTTGTCGGTGTAGGAGCCGGCGGAGCCGATGCGGATAATGTTCTCGACGCCGTACTGGGTGTACAGCTCGTAGGAATAAATGCCAATAGACGGCATGCCCATGCCGCTGCCCATCACGCTGATGGGGCGGCCCTGATAGGTGCCGGTGTAGCCGTACATACCGCGGACGTCGGTGACAAGGCGCGGGTCCTCGAGGAAGGTCTCGGCAATGAATTTGGCGCGCAGCGGGTCGCCGGGCATCAGGACGGTCTTGGCGAAATCGCCGTTTTCAGCGCGGTTATGAGGGGTAGACATAAAAGCACTCTCCTTTATTTTGCAATATCGGTAGATACAGTATACCACACTTTCGCCGTTTGTGGTAAACTAAAAGCAAGAAATTTTGTGAAAGAGGCATTTTATCATGCAGATACCCCATCACTGCACCCTTTGCCCCCGGGCCTGCGGGGCGGACCGCGCCGCAGGGCAGCGCGGCTTTTGCGGGGCAGACAACACCCTGCGCGTGGCCCGCGCCGCTCTGCACCACTGGGAGGAGCCGTGCCTGAGCGGCGACCCGAACGCCGAAACCGGGAGCGGCACGGTATTTTTCAGCGGCTGCACGCTGAAATGCTGCTATTGCCAGAATCACCCGATCAGTCAGGGCGAGGTCGGCAAGGCGATTTCTGTGGAGCGGCTGACCGAGATTTTTATGAATTTGCAGAACGGCGGGGCGAAAAACATAAACCTCGTCACGGCATCGCAGTATCTGCCGTGGGTCACTGCCGCGCTGGATGCCGGGCGGGCGCAGGGCTTTTCCCTGCCCGTCGTCTACAACACGGGCGGGTATGAGACGGTGGACGCCGTCAGGGCGCTGGCCGGGTATGTGGACATCTGGCTGGCGGATTACAAGTACGCGGACGGTGCGCTGGCAGCGGAGCTTTCCGCCGCGCGGGACTACCCTGCCGTGGCGGACGCAGCGCTGCGGCAGATGCTTTTGCAGACCGGCGCACCGGTGTACGACGCGGACGGGTATTTGCAGAAGGGCGTCATTGTGCGGCATCTGGCCCTGCCAGGCCACGTGGCAGACAGCAAGGCCGTGCTGCGGCGGCTGGCAGCGCTGCGGGAGGAAACGGGCATAGAATTTATCCCCAGCTTAATGAGCCAGTTTACACCCTTTTATAAGGCGGCAGAGCACGGCCTCGGGCGGCGCATCACGACCTATGAGTACCGGCAGGTCATCGACGAGGCCGTGCGGCTGGGGCTGACCGACGGGTATATGCAGGAAAAGAGCAGTGCCCGGGAGGAGTATACACCGCCGTTTGATTTGGAGGGGGTGTAAGCTCACCCAAAAGCCTCCTCCGCTTGCGGGGGAGGTGGCCCGAAGGGCCGGAGGGAGGGTGGCCGCAGGCTACCGCTCCCCCACCGCCTGCGGGCGGAGCCCCCTCGCAAGCGAAGGGGCCTTAGGAATTGTGAGGTTCTTCATGTTATTTTCCGTTTTCTATCTTTCCCTGTTTCTCTCCGTCGGTCTGCTGTCGGCCCGGCGGGCGGTGCCGGACGGGTCGGCGGCGGTGATCGTGCCGCTGGGCTGCGGGTTCGGCGTGTCGCTGCTGGCCGTGCTGCCTGCACTGTTTGCGGTGGTACTGGGCTTT
>OOCS01000545.1_pt1 | contig 26091 bp, 27 predicted proteins | sample 1671411 | NCBI WGS metagenome assembly OOCS01 (sample SAMN06348154, study PRJEB24527) | human gut metagenome | biome: human gut; feature: ankylosing spondylitis patient; material: feces | host: Homo sapiens | place: China | collected 2015-10 | reverse complement strand
AAAAAATACCGCAGGCTTTCCGGCTGACCGTCTGGAAAAAATACAGGCTGCCTTTGCCGACTTTAAGAAAGAAGCATTACAGAGAAAAAAGGCTGTAAAAACAGGAACAGCCAGCCCGAAAGAATTTACGGACTGGCTGTATCAACAGAGTGATATTATTTTGAAATTAACTACCTTTTAAGTGATGTCTATACAAAAGATCATTCCTCCCTTATGGCATACAAGATGCTTGTTTTCTTCAACTCGGATTTTGCGTATGCAGTGAAAATCAAATATATAACTGCTAAAACAACGACTAACGCCAGTAGAAACAGCCACGGCAATACCAACGTAATGCAATGGTTTACCGCATCCAATCGTCTACAAACAATTACACTTAAAATGCTTCCAAATACAAGAGCTATTACCAACGAACCTCCGAGGTAAATTCCCATCTCCCTATCCAGCATTGCTTTCAACTGTTGCCGTGTTGTTCCAACAGCTTCAAGCAAACCGAATTCACGCTTTCTATTCTGAAAATCAACCATAAGCATATTCGTAAGGCTGATACTTCCAAAGACGAACAGAATAGCAGAAGTCATGTACAGAGCATTTATAGATGCACTGTATCGATACTGAATATTTTTAATCGTTTGTTCAATCGTATTTACTTCTATTTTTCCATTTTTATCCGCAATCTTCTGAACTGCGGTCAAAACTTCATCAAAACATCCCTCTGAATTTTTAACTGCCAGAATTCCCGTCTGTTCCGTTATCCCTGTCAGCTTCTTTGCTGTGTCATAAGTCATAATGAAGTAGGGGCTTCCGGGAACAACCGGGCTATCCTCCATTAAATCAGACCTATTGTATGTGCCTACAACAACGGCTTCCACATCAAAGGTTCTACCATCAAAAGCTCTGCCCTCAATCTTCAAAGTATCGCCAACTTGTGCTATATCTTCTGCAACCAATATTCCATTTTTCTCAACCATATCGTCGTAATCTGCTGTTCCAGAGGATAACACCGCCTGCTTTTCTTCTGTCTGTTCCCGATTTAAGGTTGGAAAGAAGTCTGAAATGCTCGTGATAGAACCACTTCCGCCCGAAAAAGTAGCTGTCATATAAACGCTGTCAAATGCGGTGATTTTTTCTATCCCATCTACCTTTTCTAATTCCTGCATCAATGCCTGATCTTCAAGTGGATTTTCTTCCAGTTGCAATTTTACGCTTCCGTATGGCTCCGCTTCGTTATCGAAAGAGCTGCCCACTGTATTTCTTATTTGTATAAGAATGTTACCGGCAGGATAATATTTGAAACTTGCCTGTTTTGCTGGATCAATAGAACCAGCAACCGTAGAAGTAACCAGTAAAAGAGCCCCGCTTACTCCAAGCATTAAAAGCGTCAGGACTGCCTTTTGTTTGTTTCTTTGTATATTTATTTTCGCCAGATTAAACGGCGTAAGTTTCCGATGCAGTTTTGAGCTGCTTTTTGCCTTTCCAGCATACGCAAGGTATTTAGCACCCTCTACCGGGGAAGTATTCATTGCTACTCGGACAGGCTTAAAAATGGCAATATTCACTGTTACAAAGGCTACTGCGGCAATCAGTACAGCATAAATAACTGTTGTTTTTAGCCGGAATCCATCAGGACAGCCAATAAATCCAATCAGTACACCAATGACAAGCCCCAAAGGAATACCAGCTAAGGCATATAAACGTCCCTCTTTACTTGCCATCCGTTTAATCTGCCTTTTTGTCATGCCAACTGTCCGCAGTTGCCCAAACATCTGAACATTTTTTACAATCTTTGTGTAAAAAACACCATAGACAATCGTTGCCGCCAAAATAGCCGTCAACGCCGCCAGTAGTGGTACTGGAATCGGAATACCCGATGTTATCACACCCGACATAACAGCAGAATATTCTGTAAGCATTACCTGTTCCTCGACAATGCCTGTATTTTGTATTGCTTTGCCGGCAAAATCAAGAATAGCCGTGGAGCTTATGGCGTCTGTATTCAACCGCGTATATGCTGTAACCTGAAAAGAATCTTTTGCCAGATCTCGGGCAAGCTCTTTACTAACATAAATAAAATATCCGTTGCTTTCTTTCGTATTATTCAAAACACCTGAAAGTGTATATTCTGCTTCCTGTCCTGTTCCAGTCAGGTCAATAGAAATTGTATCGCCAGCCTGATAGGATTTTCCTAAAAAATCAAGGTAGTTCTGGGGGAGCATAATCTCATCCGCTTTCTGCGGCACACTTCCCTGAAAAGTTATTTCTTCCTGATGTAAAAAATAATCTTCATTTCCATAAGCAACAGTGATTGTTTTATTTTCAACATAAAACACACCTAGAGCGGAATATTCGCCAACCCACGTAATATTTCCGTTTTGACGCAGCTGAGCCGTTTGTTCGTCCGTAACTCCCAAAATGCCAATCTGCGCTTTATTCCTCTGTGTGTTCTTGAATTTCTCTTGTGTGCCTGTTGATATTAGGAGAATCGAAAAAACCATACAGACAGAGATGGCGATTGTCAAAAGCAGAAATGCCTTGTTTCTCTTATCCGCTTGCATACTCCTACCTGCCAATTTTTTTACAATGGCACTTGTATCATTCTCAAAAGGCCATGTCATAGTCTGCCACCTCCTTATTCCACAATCTTGCCGTCCTCAATGCGGATAATCCGATCTGCAAGGCGGGCAATGTCGTTGTTGTGTGTAATCATCACTACGGTTTGCCGGAACTCTGCACTGGTGCGCTTGATTAGCCCCAGCACCTCGGCGCTGGTCTTGCTGTCAAGGTTGCCGGTCGGTTCATCGGCTAACACAATAGCCGGTTTGGTAATCAGGGCACGAGCAATCGCTACTCGCTGTTGCTGACCGCCGGATAGATTATTTGGCATATTTTTCAGTTTATCTTCCAGCCCCAGCAGGTGAACGATCTCGTCCAAAAACTTCTGATCCACCGTGTCCCCGTCCAGCTCCACCGGCAGGACGATGTTCTCATACACATTCAGGATGGGAACAAGGTTATAGTTCTGAAAGATAAAGCCGATGTTGCGGCGGCGGAAGATAGTAAGCTGTTCATCGTTCATTTTCGACAGTTCTTTGTCCCGGACAATCACATTGCCGGAAGTGGGTGTGTCCAGCCCTCCCATCATGTGAAGTAAGGTGGATTTGCCGCTGCCAGATGTTCCCACAATAGCCACAAACTCGCCGTCCTCCACGGAGAAGTTCACACCGTCAAGGGCGCGGGTAATGTTCGGCTTTGTGCCATAATACTTTTTCAGGTCAATAGTCTGTAAAACGCTCATATTCAAAACTCCTTTCAAGGCTTCTTGCCTGTTGATAAAGGTATTATAAAACCCAAATGTCCGCGAAATGTTACAGCGGCCAAAAAATTTCATTGAAAATCGGGGTGAAATGTTACAACGCTCGGACATTTCAAAAAAATTTACGGCGGGCAGCCGGGAATGGCCGTCCGCCGCGTTCTATTTTGTAGGCAGCATAATGGAAAATTCCGAACCCTTGCCCGGCTCCGAAACCACTTTGATATAGCCGCCCTGTCGCGTTACGATCTCGCGGGCCAGATACAGGCCAATGCCCACGCCCTGCTGTTCGTGTACTTCTTCCTCACGATAGAAGCGCCGGAAGATGGCAGCCTGATTGCTTTCGGAAATGCCCTTGCCGGTGTCGGTCACTTTGATCTCCACATACATTTCCCACAGCACCACCGACACAGCGATTTTCCCGCCTGCCGGGGTGTACTTCACCGCATTGTCCAGCAGGTTAAAGAGGGCTTCCGATGTCCACTTGCTGTCATGGGAAACGGTCAAATCCTCCGGGCAGTCCACGGACACGGCGATTTCCTTTTTCTCCGCTGCATACACGATCCCACTCATGGCCTGCGCCACGGTATCAAAGAGGCGACCCGGTTTCTTGTCCAACTGGATCACGCCTGTTTCCAGACGGGAGGTTTTCACAAGGGCCTGAAAGAGAAAGTCCAGCTTATCCGTCTGGCTGCGGATTCCCCGGATAAAGTCGGTGCGCTCCGCCTCGGTCATAGGCTTTTCCAGCAGGGTGTCCGTCGCCATTTTCAGATTGCTTACCGGCGTTTTCACCTGATGGGAAATATCCGATACAAGGGTCTGTAACTCCTGCCGTTCCTCGTCCACCCGGCGGCGGTTCTCCTGCATGATCTGGTAAAGCCTTGCCAGCCGGTGTCCGATTCTGGCAAGCTGGGTTTCGCTGTCCTCTGGCCGCTGGGGCGCTTCATTCCCGGCGATCATGTGGTCTAAGGTCTGGCACAGGTCAGCGGTAAACTGCGACAGCCGCTTTCCAAACGCCTGCGTCAGTACAAAAATCCCCACAAGGGCGCACAGTAGCAGCGCCCCGCCAGTCAGCAGCACCGCCGTCTGTTTTGTCACAAGAAACAGGGCTATGGTGATCCCGGACATGGAGAGGACAAGCTCCATTGCCACCCGGCCAAACAGCCGCTTTACCGAGAGGTTTTGAAACTTCATTTTGCCTCGCCTCCCGTCCATTGATATCCCATGCCGTAAACGGTCTTGATGTAGGGCGCGCCGCCGTCGGATTCAATCTTGCTGCGAATCCGGCTGATAGAAGTTGTCAGGGTGTGTTCGTCTACAAACCTTTCGTCTATATCCCACAGCTTTTCCAAAAGCTGCCCACGGGTCAGCACTTGCCGGGGATTTTTACGGAACAGATTCAGCATTTTATATTCCATCAGGGATAGGGTCAGGGGCTTGCCGTTTAAGGAAGCCGTCTGCTCCGAGAAGTCCAGAAACAGCCGCCCGTCGTCGTAAATGTCCTTGGCCGGTTTGTGGTGTTCCAGCATGGCGAACATGGCTTTGATTTTCCGCTGCAAGGCCCCGATCACAAAGGGCTTTGTGATGTAGTCCACCGCGCCCACCTCATAGCCCCGTATCTGGTCGCTCTCCTGATCGTTGGCGGTCAGGAATATTACGATGGTGTCCGGGTGCTGGGGCTTTATCAGCTTGCACAGTTCAAAACCGTTCCCGTCCGGCAGGTTGATGTCCAGCAGCACTAAATCAAATTCCCGCTGGCGGATGGCGTCGGCTGCGGTTCTGGCATTTAGGGCAGAAGTCACGCCGTAGCCGTCTGCGGTCAGGTTATAGGCCAACATCTTATTCAAAAAACTGTCGTCCTCGACAATTAAAATCTGCTTCATATCCTCACTTCCTTTGCTTTTTGCAGATAGTATAACAGGCAAATGTCCGAGAATTGTTACAAGGACAAATATATTTATCATTTTACAGCTTTTTTCTGTGTACTGCAATTTTATAAAAGAAAGGACAGCAGTATCAAATTGCTGTCCTTGCGGTTTATTATAGCTGGTAGTGTATAAGCGTGGGTTCATCATATTTGGTGTGGTATCTTTAACTATGGGAAACTCCGTTTTCCCATTTAGATATGGTTTTATCACTGACACCGATCTGATCACCGAGATCTTTCTGCGTGAGTCCTTTGGCTTTTCTGGATTGTTGTATAAATTCACCAATCTTATTTTGTGACATAGTGGAACCTCCTTCGTAAGAGACAGTTGCTGCAGCATCTGTCTGTTTTCAGTATAGAAGAAACGTGCAGAGAATACAATCTATGAGTTGGAGAGTTGGAGGTTCGTTGTCTCAGAGAAAGAGAAGGACGGTTCTGTCGAAAGAATTCTCCCAAAAGGAGAATCTGAAAGAAATGGCTTTCAAAAAGGAATCACTCATTTTATAATAGAATGAACAGACAAGAGAGGATACAAAATATGGACAAGAAAAATGAATATCAGGATGAGGGATTAAAGGGCAATGAAAGAATAGAAGATGCAATTTTTGCGCTTCAGAAAGAAGCCACACAGGAGCAGCTTGCACATACGTTGACGGTGATCCGGCGGCGGATGAAAGAGGGAGGACAACTGATCGTTGCTGTGGAACCGGATCCGGCACAGGCACAAATGAAGTTACAGACAGTGAGAACTCCGGACGGTAAAATCTGGTGGTCGGCGTTTACCAGTTTTGAGGAAGAATTAAAAGGTGCAGATCAGGTGAAGTCGACATTTTTGTCAGAGATCAGCAGGATGTTTGAAGCAGCACTTACTGTGCCGGAGATCGCAGGGATTATTATCAATCCCTGGAACCGGACAATCATGTTGGATAAACATCTGATCCGGATTATTATGCCGGACTGAAAATTTTTATATTTTTTGCAACTATATGAGATACGATTCGAAAAGAACAGTGATACTATCGGGGAAACAGTATGTTCAGACCAATGAGAAGAAAGAAAAAGGGAATCAGCACAGAGACAGCAAAACAATTATTGCTTCATGAGCGGCGCAACAGTCGGATCAATATAGAGCTTACCGATCCGGAGGCGGATGTGACATTTTCTCGTATGAGACAAAATTAAGGAGGTATACAATGAGGATGATGGTTATGATAATCTATCTATTATTTTTAATATGCATGATCGTTTATTATGGAAAAATGATGTATAGAAATTATAAAAAAGAACTTCCTTTAGGATATGGGCAAAATAAAATCGTGTATTTTATGATCCTGCTATGTATCATAATCGGTCAATACACCATTCCTTCTGCTTGGGGACGACTGAGTGTAATTTTAATATTCGGTGTTGCATTCTTTTTGATCTATGCAATGATTGGTCTCCATAATAGAAAGAATCATTCCGGAGAATTATTTCGCTTATATCAAAAAGAAGTCACCACAGCAAAGAGGTGTATAATCATAGGCACAGGAGTTGTTGTAGTTGCTTTATTTTTGGTCTGTTTTATAAAAAAATAAACTAAATCTGCATCCGGATGACAAGCCTCCCCGCTTCATAAGCGGCATCCATCTGCCCGTGCATCTGCTCCACCAGTGTCCGTGCAATGAAAGCCCAAGTCCGGTCGGTCATGGTAATGTCCGGCGTGATCCGGTGTCTTTTGAGCACCGCATATATTGCGGCAATGCTTCCCTGTAAAATGCGATTTACCGACACTTCCTGCAGGGGCTGTGCCAAAGGCACAGACAGGACAACCGAATACCGGAACAGTTCTTCCGTCAGTTGTGTCATCACCTTTGTGCGTTCCCGGATGATGGCAACATACTGGCGGGAGACAGCAGATAACGGTTCCTTTTCCAAAAGTTCCAGGTAGCCGTAGATGGCAGTCAGCGGCGTGCGCAGATCGTGGGAAATGCTGGTGACTTTCGGATATAGAAGAGGTACGCAGCTGTCTGGCAAAAGGGAGATGCGTGGATACTTCAGATTTTCTTAAGGATATCTTAGAATTTCATACACAGGACGGTCACAGTTGGCTGATAACCTGTAACAAGCAAAAAGAAAGGAATGAAAGGGAATGAAACTACAAAAGAAAGCAGCCGTACAGCTGCTGCTCCTTGCAGCAGCAATGCTTATGGTTTGTTATGGCGCGATGCGTGGGGAGGCAGCCACGGTACTCTCCAAAGCAATTAAATTATGTCTGGAGTGTGTTGGCATTGGATAAAAAAAAGCATAAGGCATCACATATTCTTGCACATGTCCGTGGGTGGATTCAGGCTGTGGCAACGATTCTTACGAATATTCATCTGCCGAATTTTTTTAAGGGAGAGATCTACCGTGGTAATGCAAAGACGGTCTGTGTGCCGGGACTAAACTGCTATTCCTGTCCGGCAGCAGCGGGAGCGTGTCCGATTGGGGCCTTTCAGGCAGTGGTTGGTTCATCAAAATTTAAGTTTTCATATTATATAACCGGTTTCCTGATTCTGGCAGGTGTTCTGCTGGGACGGTTTGTGTGTGGTTTTTTGTGTCCGTTTGGATGGTTTCAGGAACTTTTGCATAAGATTCCGTTTAAAAAATTATCCACTCGGAAATTAAAGCCGCTTCGGTTTATCAAATATGGAATTCTTTTGGTTTTCGTTATTCTGCTTCCTTTATTGGTGACGAACCAGCTGGGAATGGGGGATCCATTTTTTTGCAAATACCTCTGTCCACAGGGAGTATTAGAGGGGGCACTTCCGCTTTCGGTTGCAAATGCAGGCATCCGTGCAGCATTGGGAAAGCTGTTTACATGGAAGGCAGGAATACTGGTTGCGGTTGTGCTGTTAAGCCTTATGTTTTATCGTCCGTTCTGCAAGTGGATCTGTCCGCTTGGCGCAGTCTATGCGCTTTTTAATAAAGTATCTCTTTTACAGATGCATATAGATACCGGTAAATGTGTATCTTGCGGCAAATGTGCCGGTGTCTGTAAAATGGATGTGGATGTGGTCAGGCATCCAAATCATACGGAATGTATACGTTGCGGAGCCTGCGTGAAAGAATGTCCGGTGGAAGCAATCAGTTATAAGTATGGATTTGCGGAAAAATCAAAAAAGAAGAAGGAGAATAATTAAAATGAAAAAACTTACAGGAATATTACTGGTTATGACTATGGTATTTGGACTTACTGCTTGTGGCAATGCCTCGAAAAAAGGAAGCAATGTGACGGAAACACAGGCACAGTCTGCGGAAGATACAGGGGCTGGTAATGCAGAACTCAACAAACTGTACGAAAAGGAAAATGCCATTATTGCGAAACATCAGGAATTGTGGAATACGGTTTTTAATAACATTGACAAAGACAAAGCTGCAGACGCAGGAGAACAAAATTATGGAACGTTTCTGGAGACACAGCTGGATCATGTGAAGGACCAGTTTTCGGAGGCAGACCTGAAAAAGCTGGATAAGGATATCGAAGAGATTAAGAAAATCGAGGATCAGGTAACGGAACTTACCGCGCAGATGGGAACAGAAAATTCCGGCGCCCAAAGCGCGAATGCAGAAACATCCGTCTTTCCGTCTTTTCAGGCGAAGGATCTGGATGGAAATAAGGTGGACAGCAGCATTTTTTCACAGAATGCGGTAACGGTTGTTAATTTCTGGTTTAATGGATGCACGCCATGTGTGGAGGAACTTCCGGCACTCAACAAATTAAATGAAGAACTGAAGGCAAAGGGCGGTCAGGTCATTGGCGTAAACACGGATTCACTCGATGGTAATAAAGAGGGAATTGCGGAAGCAAAAAGCATCCTGAAAAAACAGGGGGCAGACTATACCAACCTTTCCCTTGATTCGGACAGTGAGGCCGGTAAATACGCAACAAATATTATGGCATTTCCAACGACAGTTCTCGTTGACCGTAATGGCAACATTGTCGGAGATCCAATCATGGGCGGAATCACGAGTGATGAAGTTTACAAAAAGGTGACAGCTGCGATTGACCAGATCTTAGAGAAGGATCAGCAGTAAGATGGATACGGATAGGGTGGTAACTTTAAAAGGAGAATCCCATGGAATATGAACACATTGTCCATTCGTTTGAGCCGGTGTACGACAAAGATTCCGAAATCCTCATATTAGGAACCCTGCCGTCCGCCAAATCAAGAGAAAACAATTTTTATTACGGGCACAAACAGAACCGTTTCTGGAAAGTGCTTGCAACACTTTTAAAGGAGCCGGTTCCGGATACAATTGAGGAGAAAAAAGCCATGCTGCTTGCCCACCGGATTGCCCTGTGGGATGTGATCCAAAGCTGTGACATCAAAGGCTCAAGTGACAGCAGTATTAAAAATGTACAGCCGACGGATATTGGCATGATTCTGGAAAAAACGAACATAACACGTATTTATGCAAACGGAAACAAGGCAGGACAGCTTTATAAAAGATACCAGTTTCCGGTCACGGGAAGGAAAGCAACGGTGCTTCCATCCACAAGTCCGGCAAATGCCGCGTGGTCGCTGGAACGGCTGTGTGAGGCGTGGCATGTGATTCTGGAACAATGATAACAGAGCCTTTTATAAAAGATTTAAAAAGCCATCTTTGTAAAGAAAGATGGCTTTTTTTAGTACAAATCAACGGCAAAGTGACGGAATGACAAAGAAAAAATATGAAAAAATTGAACAAATAACGGAAAAAATATGAAAATTTTTAATGTGAATCAAAAAATATTCTATAGTTTATGAGATGAAAACCTCTTATACTAGCATTACAAACAAAACAAGAAGGGGGAAATTCTTATGAAAAAGAAAATTGTTGCAATTATGATGATGGCAGTATTGGCACTTTCAACTGCTGCATGCGGAGCAGATGGGGGCAACTCCGGCAAAGACACACAGACAGGAAATACAGGGGGAGGCACTTCTACCTCAACTGTCGCAAATAAGGATAAACCATTGGTATGGTTTAACCGTCAGCCGTCAAACAGTTCCACAGGAGAGCTTGATATGACAGCACTCAATTTTAACAAAGATACTTATTATGTAGGGTTTGATGCAAATCAGGGTGCAGAACTTCAGGGTACCATGGTAAAAGATTACATCGAGAAAAATATTGACAAGATTGACCGTAACGGAGATGGCGTGATCGGCTATGTTTTAGCAATCGGTGATATCGGTCACAATGATTCCATTGCCCGTACAAGAGGTGTCAGAAAAGCACTTGGAACAGCAGTGGATAAAAACGGCGAGGCAGACAGTGCACCGGCAGGAACCAATACCGATGGAAAAGCATCACAGGTTCAGGACGGAAGCATTGAAGTAGGTGGAAAAACCTATGTGATCCGTGAACTTGCTTCCCAGGAAATGAAAAACTCAGCAGGTGCTACATGGGATGCAGCAACAGCCGGCAATGCGATTGGTACATGGTCATCTTCTTTCGGGGATTCCATTGATGTCGTTGTATCCAACAATGATGGAATGGGAATGTCAATGTTTAATGCATGGTCAAAGGATAACGGTGTACCGACATTCGGATATGATGCAAACAGCGATGCGGTTGCAGCAATTGCAGAAGGCTACGGTGGAACGATCAGCCAGCATGCAGACGTACAGGCATACCTGACACTGCGTGTTCTTAGAAATGCACTGGATGGTGTAGATGTTGACACGGGTATCGGAACTGCAGACGATGCAGGAAATGTATTAAGCAGTGACGTTTATGTATACAAAGAAGACGAGAGATCTTACTATTCCCTGAACGTGGCAGTAACCGCTGATAACTACAAAGATTTTACAGATTCTACCGTTGTATGGGAACCGGTATCCAAACAGTTAGATGCATCTGCCCATCCGACAAAGAAGGTATGGCTGAATATTTACAATGCTTCTGATAACTTCTTAAGTTCTACCTATCAGCCGCTGTTACAGAAGTATGATGACCTTTTAAATCTGGATGTTGAGTACATTGGTGGTGACGGACAGACAGAGTCTAATATCACAAACCGTCTGGGCAATCCGGGACAGTACGATGCTTTTGCCATCAACATGGTGAAAACAGATAATGCAGCTTCTTACACAGCTCTTTTAAATCAGTAAAACAACTTAACTTCGGGGGGAGAAATACTGGTTCTCTCCCCGAAAACAAAAGGATAGGAGCGGATAGTATGGGGGATCAGAGCAAAGATATTATCTTATCGATACGTGGCATGAGTAAATCATTTGGCCGCAACAGAGTACTTGATCATATCAACCTTGATGTGAGAAAAGGAACAGTTATGGGACTTATGGGAGAAAATGGTGCCGGTAAGTCAACAATGATGAAATGTCTTTTTGGAACTTATCAGAAAGACGAAGGAACTATATACCTTGACGGAAAAGAAGTGAATTTTTCCGGTCCGAAGGATGCACTTGAAAATGGGATTGCAATGGTGCATCAGGAGTTAAACCAGTGTCTGGAGAGAAATGTTGTGGATAATCTCTTTCTTGGCAGATACCCGGTAAATTCCCTTGGGATGATCGATGAGGGAAGAATGAAAAATGAAGCCTCGGAATTATTCCGGAAACTGGGAATGACGGTGAATCTGGATCAGCCGATGAGAAATATGTCCGTTTCCCAGCGGCAGATGTGTGAAATTGCAAAGGCGATCTCATATAATTCGAAAGTAATCGTATTGGATGAGCCAACATCATCACTTACCGTACAGGAAGTGGATAAACTTTTTGATATGATGCGGATGCTTCGTGACCAGGGCATCTCCCTTATTTATATTTCCCATAAAATGGATGAAATATTTGAGATCTGTGATGATATTTCCGTACTCCGGGATGGAAATCTGGTCATGACAAAAAGTGCAAAAGAAACAAATATGAATGAACTGATTACTGCAATGGTAGGCCGTGTGCTGGAAAACCGTTTTCCACCGGTGGATAATCAGCCGAAAGATGTTATTTTATCAATCCAGCATTTGTCCACAAAATATGAGCCGTATTTACAGGATGTTACATTTGATGTCCGTGAAGGGGAGATTTTTGGCTTATATGGCCTTGTGGGAGCCGGACGGACAGAATTGCTGGAAACCATATTCGGTATCCGCACAAGAGCCGCAGGCCGTGTTTATCTGAACCATAAGCTTATGAATTTCAGCTGTGCAAAAGAGGCAATGGATTATGGATTCGCGCTTATTACGGAAGAACGGAAGGCAAATGGATTATTCCTGAAAGGGAATCTTACATTTAATACAACCATTGCAAATCTTAATGCATATAAAAAAGGCGCGGCACTTTCAGAACCGAAAATGACAAAGGCTACCGCAAATGAAATTAAAGTCATGCATACCAAATGTCTGGGACCAAACGATATGATTTCAAGTCTTTCCGGAGGAAACCAGCAGAAGGTTATTTTTGGAAAGTGGCTCGAGCGTGAACCGAAGGTGTTTATGATGGATGAACCGACAAGAGGAATTGATGTCGGCGCAAAATATGAAATTTATGACCTGATCATACAGATGGCAAAACAGGGAAAGACCATTATCGTGGTTTCTTCTGAGATGCCGGAAATCCTTGGTATTACAAACCGGATCGGTGTCATGTCGAACGGACGGCTTGCGGGCATTGTCAATACAAAGGAAACGAATCAGGAAGAATTACTTCGCCTCAGCGCGAAATATTTATAGGCAGGGGGGACAGATATGGCAAATAGCAAGATTCTTACAGCGGAGCAGGAAAAAACACTGCGTCAGCCGATTGAGGAATATGTCGGAAAAATACAAAAAGAGATTGATGAACTCAGAAAAGATGGTACGGCAAAAGTCATTATGTACCAGGGCAGGATCGAAAACGTAAAAAGAGATAAAACACTTTCCAAAGGGGAAAAAGATTCTGAGATTGCATCCTGCCAGAAGGAGCTTGAACAGGCAAAAGCGGTAGAGGCACAGAACAAAGACCAGATCGCAAAACTGATCGGGAAAGCAGAAAATTATCTCAAAAATAATTTTGACAAGTATTATAATGCAGTTAAGGCAAGTTGTATAGCGGAAAAGGAACAGGCACTGCAGGAGCATCAGCAGAGACTTGCAAAGATTGAAAAGGAACACAAAGAAACTCTGGCAAAGACTTCCGCCCAGGCCGAGGTCAAAGAAGAAAATTATGTATATAAGAACCGTGTTTCCAATGAAAAGATTGAACTGGAAAAAGAGTATCAGAGGATTAAAGACCGGAAGCATGATGCGTACAGTTACAAGTATCATCTGATTGATCTGCTCCGGTTGTCCAAATTTACATTTGCAGAAAATCAGGCACAGAAATGGGAAAATTATAAGTATACATTTAACCGGAGAACATTCCTTTTACAGAATGGACTCTACATCGCGATCATTCTTATTTTTGTTGCGTTATGTATCATAACTCCAATCAAAAAAGGAACGCCGCTTCTTACGTATAATAATATTTTAAATATTCTCCAGCAGGCATCGCCTAGAATGTTTTTAGCACTTGGAGTTGCAGGTCTGATCCTTCTTACAGGAACGGATCTTTCCGTTGGACGAATGGTTGGTATGGGAATGACAACCGCAACCATTATCATGCATCAGGGTGTAAATACAGGTGGTGTGTTCGGACACATCTTTGATTTTACGAAAGTACCGACACCGGCAAGAGTCGTGCTGGCACTTGTGGCATGTATTGTATTATGTACGTTCTTTACAAGTATAGCCGGATTTTTTACAGCGAAATTCAAGATGCATCCTTTTATATCGACCATGGCAAACATGCTTGTCATTTTTGGTCTGGTCACCTATGCGACAAAAGGTGTTTCCTTCGGAGCGATCGAGCCGACCATTCCGAATATGGTAATTCCAAAAGTCAATGGATTCCCGACCATCATTCTCTGGGCAGTTGCAGCAATTGTCATTGTATGGTTTATCTGGAACAAAACAACCTTTGGTAAAAATCTTTATGCAGTCGGAGGAAATCCGGAGGCAGCAGCTGTTTCAGGAATTTCTGTCTTTGCAGTAACACTTGGTGCATTTATTATGGCAGGTATCCTTTACGGATTTGGTTCCTGGCTTGAATGTACCCGAATGGTAGGATCTGGTTCTGCCGCTTATGGACAGGGCTGGGATATGGATGCCATTGCAGCCTGCGTTGTCGGTGGTGTATCATTTACCGGTGGTATTGGTAAGATTTCCGGTGTTGTTACCGGTGTATGTATCTTTACAGCATTAACATACTCCCTCACAATCCTGGGTATTGATACCAACCTCCAGTTCGTATTCTCGGGTATTATCATCCTTGTTGCAGTAACACTGGATTGTCTGAAATACGTTCAGAAAAAATAAAACATATACTCTCCTCTATAATGAAAAAGCAGGGATGCCGGTGATGCATGAAACATGCAGGGCATCTCTGTTTTATGTTGGAAAGGTTTTACTTTATCTGGACAAATTGCTATAATAAATAAAATAACATGGGGGAAGAGGTATGTATACATTATTGCTGGTGGATGATGAAGAAGAAGTCATTGAAGCCATCGTTAAAAAAGTTAAATGGGAGGAACTCGGCTTTCAGGTTGCCGGGCATGCAAACAACGGATTTAAAGCAATGGACATGCTTGAAGAAATGCAGCCGGATGTTGTTATGACGGACATCCGGATGCCATATATGGACGGACTGGAATTGTGTGCACATATAAAAGCAAAGTATCCGGCAACAAAAATTCTGCTTTTTACCGGGTTTGATGATTTTGAATATGCAAAAGAAGCCGTGCATCTTGAAATTGAGGAATATATTTTAAAGCCGCTTAATGCTGTGGAAATAACAGAAGTGTTTGAGCGTCTGAAAGAGAAACTGGACTATGAGATCAGTGAAAAAAGAAATACGGATCTTTTGAAAAAATATTATGCGGATTCCCTTCCAATGCTGCAGGCGAATTTGTATACAACGCTTATTGAAGGACGTATTCCGGAAGAGGAGATGCCGCATTATTTTAAGGATTACCAGATTGCTTTTACAGGCCCGTGGTATTGCTGCCTGATCATACACACATCGGCAAGTCAGGTTCCGGAGGGCATGGATATACGGCTGCTTTCGGTATCGGTAGACCGGCAGGCAGGGGAGAACCTCGGGGAAAAATGGAACGCGAAGCGTTTTCGCTATCTTGGGGATACCATTATGATTATGCAGTTAAAAAGTGAGGAAGAAATTTCAGAATTGACGGATGCCTGTGACCGTTTCTGTAAATATATCCATCATATTATGGGGGCAAAAGTAACCATAGGGATCGGTCAGGTATGTGGGCACATTGCAAAGATTGCAGCATCGTATCAAAGTGCCAGGGAAGCGGTTTCCTATCGTGTTTTATATGGAAGCAACCGGGCGATAAATTTAAAAGAGATTGTTCCACAGAGAAAAATCCAAAGGGATGCCGGAGAGAAAACAGAACTGTCCAATGTGTTCAAAAAGATCTGCCTTGGAGAAAATGAAGATATTGCAAATGCCATAGAAGTTTACATGCAGCATAATTTCCTTGACCTGAAATCATTGGAAAAATATCATGTGGCAGTTATGGAACTCATTGGCGAACTGTATCATTTTATGGTCAACAATGAAATGGATACCACAAAAATACCGGGAGGTATCGGTTCTTTGTATAATGAATTGTGTAATTTAGAACCGCAGGTTTTGCAGAAATGGCTTTTAAAATTCTGCTGTATGCTGCATGATGACATGGCAGATGCCCGGTATCATTCCAAGAAATCCCTGATCGGGAGGGCAAAAGAATATGTGCACGACAATTATCAGCAGGAAGATTTGGGGCTTGACGATATCTGTAAAGAACTGGGCGTGTCAAATTCTTATTTTTCAAGCATGTTCAAAAAAGAAACAGGGAATTCTTTTGTCGGATACCTGACGGAATACCGTATGGATAAGGCGGCACGCATGCTTGTGGAAACCGCGGAAAAAAGTTATATGATTGCAAAGAGTGTGGGATATTCCGATCCAAATTACTTCAGTTATGTGTTTAAAAGACAGTTTGGGGTATCCCCTTCAAAATACAGGACAGCATATGAAAAAAATGAAAAATAAACCGGGAGATATCCAGTCAACCATTATGGTTGCATTTTCTGTAATATCAACCTTAATTATGGTCTGTATGGGCATGATGGTATATTGGAGATTTTCGGGGATCACACAGCAGAATATTGTGGATAATAATCGAAAGATTATGGATCAGACGGTGGATTCCATAGAAAATTATCTTGTGAATATGAGGCAGGTATCGGATGCCGCATATTATGATGTTATAAAGGAAAACGATATCCGGGAACAGAACGAATCCATCCACAAAGGGTTAAATCTTTTATATGAGGCAAATAAAGAGAACTTAAGGAGCATTGCTATATATAATGGATACGGAAGCCTTATGGCAGCAGAGCCGGTTGTTGCCCAGAAAGAAGAACCGGATGTGACCAGACAGGGATGGTTTATGCAGGCAAAAACACGTATGGAGAATATCCATTTTTCCACACCCCATGTCCAGAATTTATTTGATGACGGTACCTGTCGGTATTACTGGGTGATTTCTTCCAGCCGTGTCGTGGAACTTACGAATGGGACAGATACACAGTTGGGAGTGCTGCTTGTGGATATGGACTATTCCGGAATTTCACGTATGATGGAACGGATCAATACGTCAGGAAAAGGACAGTATTTTTATCTGTGTGATGGTGAGGGAAATATTATTTATCATCCGCATCAGGCAAGAATTGACAATGGCATGAATACAGAAAGCAGCGTAAAGGCAGCTTTGTCCAAAGAAAAAATTTACGATGAATATTTGGAAAAAAACCACAGAAAAGTTATGGTGGATGCAATCAGTTATACAGGATGGCGCCTGGTCTGTGTTATGCCGTATGAAATATTCACAAATAAGATGGCCGATGTAAAGCAGTTTGTCCTGCTTATTTTACTGCTTATGGCAATGATGCTTGTATTTGTAAACCGCATGATTTCCGTGCGGATATCACGGCCGATTATGAAGCTGGATCACTCGGTGCGTGAATATCAGGAAGGGAAAGAAGAAAAGATTGCAATCGGAGGCTCAACAGAGATCCGGCATCTGGGACAATCCATTCAGGAATCCTACCGGCAGAATTCCGAACTGATGAAAAAAGTCATATGGGAACAGAATGAAAGAAGAAAAAGCGAATTTGATGTGCTGCAAAGCCAGATCAACCCGCATTTTTTATACAATACATTAGACTCCATCACCTGGATGATAGAAAGCGGTAAAAATGAGGAAGCTGCCTTTATGATCACACAGCTGGCAAAGCTTTTCCGGATCAGCCTTTCAAAAGGACATACGGTTATCCGCATAAGGGATGAACTGCAGCACGCACAAAGTTATGTTAATATACAAAAAGTGCGGTATAAAAACAAGTTTGAGGTTGTATTTGATATCAGTCCGGATATTCTGGATGATTGTATCGTGAAACTTGTGCTGCAGCCGATCCTTGAAAATGCGATTAATTACGGTGTAAGGGAGATGGATGACTGCGGAAAAATTCTCATTCGCGGATGGAAAGAACAAGAAAATATCTTTATGCAGGTATCGGATAACGGAATGGGGATTCCGGAAGAGGAGATTGACCTGCTATTGAAGGATACAAACCGTGTACATAAAAAAGGCTCCGGAGTCGGGCTTGTGAATGTAAATAACCGGCTTCGGTTATTGTTTGGAGAACCATATGGACTTCAGATAGAAAGTGAACTGGATGAGGGAACGACAGTGACAGTTATCATTCCTGAGATTGTTTACAGTGAGGAAAATCGCAGGAAATTTGAGGAACACCATATGCCGGAGGATTCTTAAAATGAAACATGGGAAAAAAACATTTGTGATAATAGAGGCAGTTCTGGGAATTCTCGTGATTCTGGTTCTCGGCTTTATCATCTATAAGCAAAACGGCCATGATCCGGAAACAATTGCGGTGATCATACCGGATGTGGATGAGAGCGAGTGGTCAGCGTTTAAATACGGACTGAAAATGGCAGCACGGGAATATGATGCAGATGTTGTGATCATCAGTAAGGACAATATGGAAACCGCCAATGATGAGATTGAGATTATGAATCAGGAAATTGCAAAAGGAGCAGATGCGGTGATCGTAAAACCGATTGCAAACCGGGATGGGCAGCAAAAGCTAAAACAGCTGGAAAAAAGTGTTCCTATAATGGCCGTGGGAGATACATTTACCGAAGAACCGTCCGGATTGCATACAATAGAACCTGATCATTACCATATGGGTGCGGATCTTGCCCAAAAGCTTCTGGAAAATTACCGTGGAAATCTGATCGGGAAGAAGATTGGGATCTATTCGCAGCATGCCACTTCAGAAGCAGTGATAAAAAGAAAGAAGGGGATTTGCGATACATTAAAGGGGAGTGGCGCAGAAATTTTATGGTCTGTATCAAAAGAAAATGATTCGAAAGAGAAAATCAATTTACAGACACAAAGAAAGGTGGATATCGTGATGGCTTTGGATAATGCAAGCTTTGTGGAAGCCGGGGAGGCGGCAAAGGATAATGACTTGTATGGGGCGGTACTCTATGGAATTGGAAATTCAACGGAGGCAGTTTATTATCTGGATGCAGGATGGGCACAATGTCTGGTTGCTCCGGATGAGTTTGACGCAGGCTATGAAAGTGTTGCAGAACTTATTAAAAAACGACGTAATTTTTTCTATAAAATGAAAGACCGGCAGATTACATATACCATTCTCACACGGGAAAATCTTTTTTCGGAGGAGAACCGGAATCTGCTGTTTACAATCAGCCGGTAAAATCAGGGGTTATCATGGATAAAAGAAAAATAAAAAACACTATGGCATTATTTGGTCTGATGGGAATTCTTTTGTATGGTGCATGTGGAAGCGAAAAAAAGGAAATACCGAAACAGATTTATATTGGTGTCGCATGTTATGACCAGAGAGATACCTTTCTGGGGGAGCTTCTGGAAGATTTTAAAAGGGAATGCAGGACACTGGAAAAAAGGGGATATGATATCAGCCTGACCATTATGGATGCTGCAAATTCGCAAAGAACGCAGGACGATCAGGTGCAGGAAATGATCGGCAATGGCTGTGATATTCTGTGCGTCAACCTGGCAGACCGGACGGATCCGTCACAGATCATTACAGCCGCGCAGGAACACGATATTCCCATTATATTTTTTAACAGGGAACCGGTGGAAGAAGACCTGATGCAGTGGGATCAGTTATACTATGTCGGAGCAGAAGCAAAACAATCCGGACAGATGCAGGGACAGCTTGCAGCAGCTTATATCAAAGAACATCCGGATGTGGACCGTAATCATGATGGAAAGATCCAGTATGTGATTCTTGAGGGGGAAATGGGGCATCAGGATGCCATTATAAGAACCGAAAGTGTTGTGGAGAGTCTGAAAGAACAGGGAATTGAACTGGAAAAGCTGAGCTATCAGATTGCAAACTGGAACCGTGCACAGGCACAGAACCGTATGATGCAGCTGATTGGACAATATAACAACCGGATGGAAGTTGTTCTTGCCAATAATGATGCAATGGCACTCGGTGCTATGGATGCTTATGAAAAGCTCGGGTATACGGAAACAAACCGGCCGGTATTTTTTGGAATAGATGGAACAAAAGAAGGGCTTGAAGCGGTAAAAGACGGAACACTTGCAGCAACCGTATATAATGATAAAGAAGGGCAGGCAGCAGCAATGGCAAATCTTGCATTTTCGATTGCCACAGAGGATGAAAATAATCCAAATCCGTTTAAAAATTATAAATATATATATCGCGCATATCAGAAGGTTACAAAAGAAAATGTGCAGACATTTCTGGAGAAAGAAGAATAAGGGATGAGATCAGAAAAAAGGAGAAACAGACATGAATAACTGGGAAAGAATGAAAGCCGGCAGACTCTACAATGCCGACAGCAAAGATCTGGAAAAATACCATTCGTTTGGGATGCTGACTTGAATACAGAAATAGCAAATGCTGTGAATGCAACAGATGATAAAGCACAATATGATGAGAGGCTAAGAGACTGCTTGGTCATAAAAGTATTCTTGCACATATTTTAGTTGATACGGTAGAAGAATTTCGAGGTATGAATCCCAGAGATGTAGTAAAATATATTGAGGGAGAACCTAAGATTGGTGTAGTTCCAACGGAACCGGGACTTACAAATATTAATGGTGAGCGTGTGGTTGGAATGAATACGGAAAACACAGAAATCAATGAAGGAACAATTAATTTTGATATTGTGTTTTATGTGCGAATGAAAGATGGATTATCGCAGATTATGGTAAATGTGGAAGCACAAAAAGATATGCCAACCGAATATCATATATTAAACAGAGCTATCTTTTATGCATGTCGTCTTGTTTCATCACAAAGTCTATACGTTTCTCCCTTTTATACCGATACATCAATAGAATTACGAACGAGTCTGTTACCATTTTGGACAAGTGTAGCTTCTACGGATTCTCTTGTGACATTATCAAGAATGCCTGTATCAAATGCTTGTCCAGGTTTCCAATTTGGATTGGCTGATTTTACGGCTGCATACATAGCAGCTCTATATTGTCCTTCATATTGTTCTAAAGTCCATGTACCACTTAAACGCTTATCTTTGCTGACACTCAATTGATAATCTTTGAAAATATCGGAACGCTTCGTTGTGTCACCATTTGAAAGACCTTTTTCCTGAATAAATTCCCGCTTCACATTATCAAACATTTTTTGACGATGATCTTCGGATACATTTGTAAGTTTCTGCCATGATGTACCCTTGCCAGTCACATCCATACCTGCAACACCATTTGCATTCAGTAAATCTCCGTCCGAATCAAACTGCTTCATCAGATTTTTAATAATCGTATCCCTTCCACCGAATATTTCATATATCATCTTTTCTTCCGGAGACATCATGGATTCATTTTCAATTACTCCAGATAACCAGCCTTTTTCTTTCAATGCCTTATACTGTTTGCTATTTGTATTGATACTATTATAGGTATTACCTAAACCGTTAATATTCATTGACATATAAAAGCCTCCCTACAAATAAATTCAAAATACGTTTAGAATCAGTACTATATATAATATATCGTCGCAAATTCCAGAAAATTAATAACACAGTATATAATATAAAATGCTTTTCCCGATATAATTAGGTAAGATTTATGATGTGAAATGAGGAAAAGCATGAACATTATTATTTGCGATGACAGCCCAAAAGACCGAGAAACTTTAATAGAGCTGTTACAAAATTATGCACAGGAGAGAAATGAGTGCTTTGAAATAACGGAGTACGATTCAGGATTCAATTTATGTGAGGGGGAGTGTATTATGACACAGGAAGAAAGAAGATGCTACCTGATTCAATATCTTCTGAAAGAGGAAATCCGTTTTCGGAAGCAAAAGATTCCTAAAGATAAACAGGGACAGGAGAATTTGCTCCGTTCCCTGATGAATACCAGATTGCCAAAACCAATCCCGGCAGATTTCTTAAAGATTCAGGACGAATATCTTATCGAAAGAAACAGGGAGCGAGGGATCACAGACATTGCAGACCTGACACCGGTAGCATCTGATCCAAGACTTTATATCTGGCCCTGAAAATGTATGAAATTATGAAAAAGCAGGGACATGAAGAAGAAACCGGAAAGGCAAAGATTACGTCCGGTTATAATCTTCCGGCAAAATATATTCTTCACACCGTAGGACCGATCATACAGTGGGAGGTTACAGGAAAAGAGGAAGAATTGCTGGCAAGCTGCTACAGAGAATGTCTCAAGCTGGCGGCGGACACGGGAGCAGAGTCCGTAGCTTTTTGTTGTCTGTCAACGGGGGTGTTTCGTTTTCCACAGCAAAGGGCGGCAGAAATCGCTACCGAGACGGTAAAGAATTATATCAATGAGGACAGCAGAATAAAAAAAGTCATATTTAACGTATTCAAGGACGATGATCTGAGAATCTATCATGCACTAATTGGATAAATCGTGTTAGAATAAAACTGTCACGTAAGACAGAAAGGAAATTATTCTATGGAAAAGAAAACCGGTTACGATGCAGTTGTATTTGATATGGACGGTGTGATTTTTGATTCTGAGCGGGCTGTGATGCAGTGCTGGAAGGAGCTTGCAGATAAATACCAGATTCCAGATATTGAGAAGGCGGTGCTTTCCTGTACGGGGACGACGATGAAACGGACGCGGGAGATTATGCTGGAAATTTATGGGGAGGATTTTCCGTATGATATTTATGCGAAAGAGTCCTCTGCTATCTACCACAGCAGATATGATGACGGCAGGCTCCCGATGAAGCCGGGGGTTGTGGAACTGCTCACCTTTTTAAAAGAAGATGGAAAGAAGATTGCGCTGGCATCTTCGACACGCAGACAGACCGTGACAAACCAGTTAAAGGATGCTGGAATTTTGGATTTTTTTGACAAAGTGATCTGCGGGGATATGGTGGAGCACAGCAAACCGGCACCGGACATTTTCTTAAAGGCCTGTGCAGAACTTGGGGTTGAACCGGAGCGCGCGTATGCGATTGAGGATTCCTACAATGGGATTCGTGCGGCACATGCAGGACATTTGCTTCCGATCATGGTTCCGGATCTGCTGCCTGCAAATGAAGAAATGCAGGAAAAAGCAGCGGTGGTGTTACCGGATCTATTCGAAGTGATTGCCTATTTGAAGGGAGAGGGAGCATGTTAATCGAGCAGTTTGATACATTTTTTTAGCCAGTCAATCATCATTTCCTCGCGCATAATAGCACCTAAGAGAACCAGATAGTCACCAAACTTCAGTTTCCTGTATTGCAAAAGTTTGTTATACTAAAGGAAATAAAAAAGAGGGAGATAAACATGAATAACTGGGAACGAATGAAAGCCGGCAGACTTTACAATGCCGACAGCAAAGATCTGGAACAATATCATAAATTTGGCATGGAAACCTGTGATAAATTCAACCGCACTCCGCTGTGGATGAAAAAAAGAAAACAGCGTTTGTTAGAAAAACTGATTCCATCTGCAAAGGATGGAGGAGCAGCCATTTTTGCCCCATTTTATTGTGAATATGGCGTCAATATCCATTTTGGAAAAGGCTGTTTTGTCAACTATAAATGTACATTTTTGGACTGTGCGCCGATTACGCTGGAGGATGGTGTGTGGGTAGGCGCAAATGTGACCATTGCAACCCCGTGTCATCCGTTTCTTTCCGATGAGCGGCTGCCGCAGCAGTATCCGGATGGTTTTCATGACCTGGAGTATGCAAAGCCCATCCATATCGGAAGCGGAAGCTGGATTTGTTCGAGTGTAACGATCTGTGGCGGGGTGACCATCGGAAAAAACTGTATTGTAGCGGCAGGGGCAGTCGTAACCCGCGATGTTCCGGATAACTGTATTGTGGCAGGTGTTCCGGCAAAAGTTTTGCGCAAACTGGATGAGCAGGATCGGATGCAGGTGTGGGATACTTACATGAAAAATGAAGTCCCGATGTCGGAGCGGGAAAGAGGGAGAAAGTAATTGCAAGTGTACATAAAGAATGCTACACTGATATCTATGAGGTGATGAAGGTATGGATGCAGTAACAATAATGACAGCTGTCAATAATTTAAATATGGTAAATACCCTCAATATGCTGGCAGTTCAGGATGAGAATTCGTTTATTGTGACAGAGAATGGAAAGGAATGTGAAATTATGAGTGGTTCAATTTTAGATGCTTATATAGGAAAAGATTGTGCGGTAAGTTTATTTAATGATGTGGGTGGTATCAAAGGAAAACTGATGGACGTGGATGCGCAGTGGGTGAAGATCGAGACACCGAAAAAGGGGACACAGATCATCAACCGTAACATGATCCGCAGTGTTAATTTTGAAAATAAGTAGTAGTATTTCAGAAGCCATTTTCGCAGGAGAGAATGGCTTCTTTTTCAAAGACAAGGAGGAGCGGGGATGAAGATAACGGCAAAAGCGTATTATCACCTTCCGGGCTTGTTTGAATTTTATGAACTATACCGCGTGTTTCTTCCGTTATATCGGGAGCACAGGGACTGGTTTTATGACTGGTGTGAAATCGGTTCGATCTATGGAGCTCCGGCAGATTGTATCTGGGGCGGCGGACGTGCCGGTTTTGGAGAGAATGATCCGAAAGAAGTTCTGGCACTGATGCAGGAGTATGGAATATCCGCGCGGCTGACCTTCAGCAACTCTCTTTTAAAAGAGAAGCATCTTTCTGACCGGAAATGCAATGCGCTCTGTGCTTTACTGGAAGAAAATAAAGATGTGCAAAACGGTGTGATTGTCCATTCGGATCTGCTGTTGGAATATCTGAAAAAACATTATCCGCACCTTTATTTTGTTTCGTCCACCACAAAAGTAATCACGGATTTTAAGCAGCTGGTAGAGGAAATACGACGTGAAGATTTCCGGTATGTTGTTCCTGATTTTCGCTTAAATAAAGCCTATGACCGATGGAAGACACTGTCTTGGCCAGAAAAAGACAAGGTGGAGTTTTTGTGCAATGAATGCTGCTGGTTTGGCTGTAAGGACAGGAAAGCCTGTTATGAAGCGGTCAGCCGCAAGAATCTTGGAGAAAATAGGGAACATCACTGTACGGCACCGGAATCTGAGCAGGGATATCGCTTTTCCAAAGCCATGCAAAATCCGGGATTTATTGGAATAGAGGCAATCCAAAATGTTTACTTTCCAATGGGATTTTCTAATTTTAAGATCGAGGGACGGGGACTTGGAAGTGCACTGATTTTAGAGTTTCTGCTATATTACATGACAAAGCCACAATATCAGCTGCATGTCCGGGAAGAAATTTATCTGGATAACATGCTGGATTTGTTTTGAAAAATGTGCTAGAATTACTTGTTATCTGGAACAAAGGAGAGATACAGGAGAATGAAAGTATTATTTACGATTCTAGTAACATTTTTTGCAGGTATGGGAGCCGGACTTGGAACCGGTTTTGCCGGGATGAGTGCGGCAGCGGTTATCAGCCCGATGCTTATCACATTTCTTGGGATGGAGCCGTATATGGCGGTCGGGATTGCGCTGTCTTCTGATGTACTTGCCAGTGCAGTGTCTGCGTATACCTATGGAAAAAATAAGAATCTTGATGTGAAAAATGGTCTGATCATGATGGTTAGTGTCCTTGCATTTACCGTGGTGGGAAGCTATGTTTCAAGCCTTGTACCATCTGCCACAATGGGAAATTTTTCTGTCTTTATGACATTTTTGCTTGGTATCAAATTTATTGTTCGCCCGGTTATGACAACCAAAGAGACCATGCAGAGGGTATCCGCACAAAAGCGTGCCATCCAGTCGGTCATAAGCGGTATCTGTATCGGATTTATCTGTGGATTTGTCGGTGCTGGCGGCGGCATGATGATGCTTCTTATCCTGACTTCTGTACTTGGGTATGAACTGAAGACAGCGGTCGGAACCAGCGTATTTATTATGGCATTTACTGCATTTACAGGGGCTGCTTCCCATTTTGTTATTGGCGGGAAACCGGACGGACTGGTGTTTACGCTGTGTGTGATTTTTACCCTGATCTGGGCGAGAATTGCTGCGGTATTTGCAAATAAAGCCACACCGAAAACACTTAACCGTGTGACGGGCGTGGTTCTTGTTATTCTTGGAATCGTAGTATTTTTATTTTCACTTTGGGGATAGAAAAATGCCTGAATCAAAAAATGATTCAGGCATTTCTTCTAGTGTGCCGAGCATGGCACTAATCTTACTGGTGAAAGTCCAGTCACGGGTA
>OOCS01000536.1_pt1 | contig 26626 bp, 8 predicted proteins | sample 1671411 | NCBI WGS metagenome assembly OOCS01 (sample SAMN06348154, study PRJEB24527) | human gut metagenome | biome: human gut; feature: ankylosing spondylitis patient; material: feces | host: Homo sapiens | place: China | collected 2015-10 | reverse complement strand
ACCCCCTACATCGATTAACCTTGAACGAGCCGCCCACAAAAAATTACACACCCTCCCGCGGTGAGTTTCTGAAACGGATTCTTTCTTTTCCATTGCCTGGCTTTCATGGCAGTCTCCTTTGAGACCAGGGCCGGGTTTCTGACACCCGATCTATCTCGTTATCTTCTTTGGGCGGAAGCGGGGTTCGGCAGCAAGCGTTCTGAATTTCACCTCTGCCTGATTTCTCATTCCGTTATGATGTATTTTACAACTTTACTTAACAAAACTTAACTTCTTGTTTCCTGAACGCAACGAGGGATTGACTGCTTTTAAGATCGATCACTCAATAGATTGGGCTTTAGGAGGCAGACCGTTCATCTGTGGGAAAATGTAAAGCTGTTAAAAAATCCCGCCTGTTTTTGACAGGCGGGATTCCTTTTTTGACGTTCCTGCAGAGCGTTTAGAAGAGGTACTTGAGCCCGGCGAGCGCCTCAAGATTCCGGAAGCCTTCGCTTCCCTGCTGGTAACCAGCAAACCCCCAGACGTTCCAGTTTTTCTTCACCTTCCCTTCAACGCCGATCTTTACTTCGCCGAAGTTCCGGGCTCCGTCAATATGGTCCGCGACCCCTGCGATCCGTGCCCCAAAGGCCTTCGTGTCGTGGTACCAGTTAAGCCCAATGAAAGGCTTCCAGGCGCGGTCTTTCGCGTCATTCGTGAACTGGTGATAGAGCTTGAGACCAACCCGGGTTCTCACGTTCCCGGCACCGATCCCCTGAACCGTGGATCCAATCGCGTCCGTCCACGCGCCGTCCCGCACGCCCATCCGGATCATCTGTGCCTGGAGCTGCAGCCGCACCGCGTTATCGGTCCCGTCATCATCCCGCCAATCCTTCAGCGGGAACGTGTAGCCGCCTTCAATCGACCACGTGAAGCCTTTGGAGTGGTAAGTGTCGGTATCGGTGTAGTTGCCAGACGACACCGTGTTCTTGAACCTCGACCACAGGAGCCAGGTGTCAGCGTAAGGGCCAGAACCTTCCGGCTTCTGATTCATCCAGGTACCGTAAATCCCAACCGAGTAGCCGGTGACCTTCCCCTTCGCGCTGTAACCCGCGGTCGGGCTTGTGGTGCGGGAACGTTCCGTCGCCGACCCCGCCATCAGCCCGAGATGCACCCGGTGACTGCCGGACGTCGGCCAGCTGACGAGGTCACCCCCGACCTGCACCAGCCCCCAGTTTCCGCGGGTCGTCAGATGCCCGTCCGTCATTCCATTTCTCGTGTGGCCGCCTGCCGCTCTCACCCAGAGATTCCCGGACTTCGTGTTGTCCTTCGTCCTCAAGGCGTCCGAATACATCGTTTCGCCAAGCCGCTCATAGAGACTCATCGTGAAGAGGGTATTCGCGGCGTAGAGGTTATTCGCGTAGCTCCCGAATTCCGGACGCATGTTGTGGTTTGTAATGTCATCCGTTCCCGGTATAACGTCAGGGGTCACCGGAGTCACGGGATGATCGGGATCCGCAGAGTCCGCAGGCGTCACAGGGACCGGAGAGAGCGTACTCATCAGATACCAGTTTTTGTCAGCCTTCTTCAGGCTGTAAACATAAGCCCCGGCCCGGACAGGGGACTTCTCGGTGAATACCGCGTCTGAATTTCCGAGAACCTCAACCACCCGGATGCCATCCCGCGTCTCAGCGCCTGCGCCTCCCGCGTTCGTGACTGATAGGACCGCGGTGCCGGACGTATTCCCCTTCACGATGATCTTATCGGTTTCGGAATCATCTCCTCCGAGCGCGGTATTCATTTCAAACACCGCGCCGTCCGCCCGGAGGTCAGCGGCAACGGTGAGTGTCTTTCCAGCGAACATCCCGGCGTCTTTCCCAAACGACACAGTGCCCTTCCCCGCGTCCAGACTCGTGACAGAGGAGGATTTCGTGATATTCCAGCGTCCCGCCGGATCCGTCACCGCGACGGTCACGGTGGCTGGGTCAGTGTTTGAGGTATCGGTTGTTGAAACCGCGAAACCGTTCCAGGTACCGGCGACGTGAACATCCGATGTGCCGCTCGTTTCCGTCTGCCCCGTAAGGGTGGTTTCTTCGGATGTCACAGAGCCATTCCAGACACCGGTCTGAAGCACGGTAATATCCGCGTGACCGCCGCTTACGTCTGACGGTCCGATTTTGGAAGCTCCGGCTGTCGCGTCACCGTTCCATTCGCCACCGACCGTGATCTTCACGTCCGCGCCTTGATCCGAGCTCCCGGAGCGGGATGCGCCGTCCGCCGTCGCGTTGCCGTTCCACCTGCTGCCCTGATCAACAGTTACCGCGGCGATACCGCCGAACCCTTTGATTCTGTCTGAATCCGCCGCTTTTGCCGCCGCGTTTCCATCCCACTCACCGCCATTCAGGACATGCACCTGAATGGTGCCCGGCGTCATCGTATCGGCGGTTTTGGTGCTGACACCTGGGTTTGCCGCGGCGTCCCCTGTCCATTTGCCTCCGAGATCGATATCGAGTGACGCGCCCTTTGTGGTCCTCTCATACTCAAAAACCCCGCCATCCGCGGTGGCGTTCCCGGTGAAGGTGCCGTTCAGCGTTAGCTTCATTGACGCGCCCCGGATACTTCTAAAGTCCCCCGTCACCAAGGTTCCAGCGTCCGCGGTTTCCGTGAAAACGGATCCGAGCCCTTCCGAAATCCCGACTTCCGGTGCCTCGCCCGACGCTTTCTGAGAGGCGTTTCCGCTGAGATGGATCACTGCCTTACTGATAATCGAGGTGGACGGCGTGTAGGATGACTCTCTAACCCAGGTGCGGCCTGTCACCGTGGATCCGCTCCCCGCGTTCAGCGTATAGGTGCCGCCGCCGACGAGTGTGTTTCCGTTCAGTTCCGCGGTTCCGCCATCAGACGGCTTGAGCGTAATCGACGTCGAGGCGTTCATCCCCGTGACGATGCCGCCTGTGATCGAGGACCCGGTACCGGTGAGCCTTATATCTACCGTGCTGCCTTCATTTTCCGAGCTATCCACGCCGGAATTCATGATTCCGCCCGTGAGGGTCACACGGGTTGCGGTCTCATTCCGATTGACAGCAACGGTGTTCCCGGACCCCTTCACGCGAATCGCGCTGCGGTACAGAACGCCGGATGCCGATTTCCCATTCTTGATTGTGAGCGTTCCCTTGGAATCCAGCGTCAGAACAGAGTTCCTCGCAACCCCGGTTTTCGATTCCCCTTGAGCGAGAGCGCTTGCCCCAACCTCTGACGCGTCGGTATAGCGATCCGTCACCGTGGCGTTTCCTTCACTCCATTTCGACTCACCGTCGATATCCGCGTTCTGGATGAGGAGGTCTGTGTCCGCGCTTACCGAGATGGTGTTTCCGGTGCCGCCTAGCTGCACGGCATTCGACGTCAGACTTCCGCTTCCGATCGTGATGTCGGACCCCGTGAGGCTGAGAACCGGCTGACTCGCAGCCTGAGACCCGTAGGAACCAATCGACGTGTAGTCAGACGCAAATGCGGCTGCGGGAAGCAGCGCCGCGATCACCGCGGCGGAGAGCGCTGTGGCGCTGAAGACAGATCGACGGGCACGGGGCCCTTTATTATCAGTGGTCATGAAGGACTCCAATGGCAGAATTGAGACACAGAATTTACTTCTGCTCTCTTGCCTTGTTTTTTAACTGTGTGTCGTTTTTAATTTCCGTACCAGTGCGAAGTAAATCGGACCTGCCTATATACAGAAATTTACCTAATTAAACAGTATTGTTTATAAAAATGCAATTGGTTTTATGATGTTTTTGTCGATTGTCTTTTTTTATCAGATAAGTCGTTAATCAGCAGATTCATACAGTCTTTGTAATCCGCAAAGTCAGACACAAAAATACCCCGCCAGGGGTTTAATCCCGGCGGGGTTTAAAGGAAATCGGCGATTGACGAGACTTTGTCAGAAAAGATATTTAAGACCGACAAGGGCCTCGAGATTCCGGAAGCCTTCCGTCCCCCACTGATAGCCGCCGAATCCCCAGACGTTCCAGTTCTTCTTCACCTTGCCTTCGACCCCGAGTTTCACCTCGCCGAAGTTCCGGCTTCCATCGATCCGGTCCGCGATGCCGTCAATCCGAACCCCGAACGCCTTGGTGTCGTGGTACCAGTTAAGTTCGGCAAACGGTTTCCAGATCCGGTCCTTCGCGTCGTTTGTGAACTCGTGGTAGAGCTTCGCCCCGAGCCGCGTTCTCACGTTTCCGGCCCCGATCCCCTGAACCGAGGAACCGATTGTGTCGGTCCACGCGCCGTCCCTCACTCCCATCCGGATCAGCTGCGCCTGGAGCTGCAGCCGCACGTCGTTATCCGTGCCGTCGTCATCCCGCCAGGACTTCAGCGGGAACGTGTAGCCGCCCTCAATCGACCACGTGAAGCCCTTCGCGTGATAGGAGTTCGTATCCGCGTAGTTGCCGGATGTCACCCGGTTCTTGAACCGCGACCAGAGAAGCCACGTGTCGAGATACGGCCCTTTTCCTTCCGGGTTCTCGTTCATCCAGGTGCCGTAAAGTCCCACCGAGTAGCCGGACACCTTCCCCTTCGCGGAGTACCCGGCCTCCGGGCTCGTGGTGCGGGAGTGTTCATGCGCGTAACCCGCCATGAGACCGAGGTGGAACCGGTGAGCGTCCTCTGTCGGCCATCTGACGAGGTCTCCCCCCACCTGCACGCCCCCCCCAGTTGCCGCGGGTCGTAAGGTCACCGTCCTCCATCTTGTTCCGGGTGTGACCCCCAAGCGCCCTCACCCAAACGTTTCCAGACTTCGTGTCGTCCTTCGTCCGGAGGGCGTCAGAATACATCGTGTCCCCGAGCCGCTCGTAGAGGCTCATGTTGAATAGTGTGTTCGCGGCGTAGAGGTTATTCGCGTAGCTTCCGATCTCAGGGCGCATCACGTGTGTCGTGATATCGCCGCTATCCGGAATCACCGCTGGCGTATCGGGTTCAGGCGTCACGTCCTTCGTGCTGACGAGATACCAGTCCGTTCCAACCTTTTCGAGGTGATAGACATAAGCGCCTGCCTTCAGGATGTTGTCAGCCGGTTTCGTGAAGACGCCGTCAGACGTCCCCCCGACCTCCACAACGCGGATCCCGTCCACGGTCTGGGCGCCCGCGCCCCCAACGTTTGTGAACGTAAGCGTCGTGGTTCCAGCCGTATTGCCTTTTACGACAAGCTTATCGGTCGCCGCATTGTCGTCTGCGAGCACCGTGTTCATCGCGATCGTGCCGCCGTTTCCGGTGTAGTTTCCGGCGACGGTCAGCGTTTTGCCGGCAAAAGTTCCGGCGTCACGCGTGAAGCTCACTTTGCCGCTCCCGATATCAAGAGCGGTGACAGAGGAATCCTTCGTCACATTCCAGAGGCTGGTTGATTCCGTAAGCGACACATTCACGATCGCGGGATCGGTAAGCGTCGTATCCGTGGAAGCGGTGGAGCTTCCGGTCCAGGTGCCCGCGATTTTCACGTCCGCGCTTCCGCTTGATCCGGTCTGACCCGTAAGCGTGGTTTCTTCCGCCGTGATATCACCGGTCCACGTTCCGCCCGTTCTGACCGTCACATCCGTGTAGCCGCCGCTGCCTTCAGAGGGAATTGCGGTCGCGGCTTTTGACTCAGCGTTACCGGTCCAGCCGCCCGAGATATCGATCGAGACAGTCGCGCCCTGATCCTTGAGGTTCGCTCCCGCGCCGCCTTCAGCGACAGAATCTCCGGTCCACGTGCCGCCGGCATCGACTGCGACCGTCACCTTGCCGCCCGGACCGCCCACCTGGGGCTTCTCCGGATTATCCGTGACGTTCGGAGCCTTGGCGGTGGCACTTCCTGTCCAGCTGCCGCCATTCAGGATGTGAATATGTGACTCGCCGGGAGCCAGCAGGTCAACCCCTAATTGATCACCAAAATCTTTGTGCGACGTATAGTAAGCAAGCGGTTCTATGTCGGCAGGAAGGGCAGCGGTATCACCTTTCCAGGTACCGGAGAGATTCAGTTCTAGGACCGCAGACCCGTACGGTGTTTCGATCCCCCAGCCGCCGCCTGACACGTTCGCGGAACCCGTGAGAGATCCGGCAATATTAAGCGTCATCTTACTGCCATAAGTTGCGGAGAAATCACCGGTCAGCGTCGTGTCAGGTCCAGCGCTCTCCTGATAGGTGCCTTCATATTCAGCAAGACCAATAAACGGATTGGAGTCCAAAGTTTTCTGAACCGCGTTTCCCGTGAGAGTCAGGTAAGCGTAGCCTCCCGGGTCGCCAAAGGGCACATAGCTCCCTGTCACCAGGGTCACGCCTTCAATCGTCGAGCCGCTACCCGCCGTGAGAGTGAATGTACCGCCGTCGGTCTCGCTCCCGCCGGTAAGGAGAGCGGTGCCTCCCTCGCTCGGCGCGAGAGTTATCGTGGTTACATAGGGGTATTTTGTGGAAACCACGCCATCAATCTTTGACCCATTTCCTGTCAGCCAGATCTCAAGTGTGCTAGGGGTGTTCGCCCGGCCTGTCGGCCCGTTATTCACGATATCCCCGATAATTGTCACCCGCTCCGCGGTCTGGCTTTTATTGATGGAAATGGAATCGCCTTGATGCGTCACGCTGATTGCAATACCAAAACCATTCCGCTGCTCCCATTCATCGGGTTGATACGCGGCGTTAATAATGTCAATTGTTCCTTTCGAATCGATCGTCAGTGAATTTCCCCTGGTGGCGTCCCAGTCCCAGGAATTGCCCGACGCTATATCCCCGGCGCTCTTTCCAGTCGTTTCGGCATCGGTATAGAAATCGTCAATCGTGGCTTTGCCGTTATTGCTGAAATATCCTTTTTGGTTATTTTGAATAACTACACTCGCATCCGCGGAAATCACGATCGAGTTTCCGATCCCGCCTAACTGTACCGCGCTGCCTGCGAGCGTATCGGAACCAATCGTTATGTTGTCGCCCGTGATATTAAGAACCGGCTGAGACGGCGCTTCGGAGCCGAAGGAACCGATACTCGTGTACGTCACGTCCTGAGCGAGCGCCGCACCTGACGCGAGCGCGAGAAGGACGCCGGCAGCCGCTGCCGTGAATTTCAAGGGAACCTTCTTAGTGACTCTCTTCGTTTTCATGACTGCACTCCTTCTCCATCAAGCCCCGTGACGGATTCCTTTTCTGAAGACATCCCTGCCGCGTCTAACGCCCAGGCGGTCCGAAACACGTAAATCTGTTAACTCAATCATAACCCTGCGCTTAACAAATGTTAACAAAATTGAATAAATAAAAAATTACGGGAATTTTTACTGATAAATTTGGTTTAATCCCATATTTTCAACAATAAACCGGTGTACTTGCATGAATAGAAATGGGATAAATACACACAAATATTTCTTTTCAGGGATTGATTTGTTAAGTCCCAGTCAACCGATTCTGTAAAGAACAGCACCCCGAAATCTCTTCTTTGTTTCCGCGTTTTTCTCTCAGCGTCTGTCATCCATCCCGATTGAGGAAATCTCAAAAAAACAATCCCTCACCTCAAATTTTAGGTGTCACTTCAGGTTCTAATTAATAACCTATTGTTTATACAAATATTTATAAAACTAGCATTCAACGGTTTATTTTTCTGCCATAAAGAAAACCCCGCCCGGCATTGATCCGGGCGGGGTTCTGAGGGGATTCTGAAGCGTTTTATCAGAAGAGGATCTTCGCGCCGACGAGCGCCTCCACGTTCCGATAGCTCTCAGAGCCGGCCTCATAACCGACAGAGCCCCAGAGGTTCACGTTCTTCCGAAGCTTCGCCTCGAGCCCCAGCTTCACTTCGCCGGTGTTGCGGCCTCCGTCGATCCGGTCCGCGATGCCATCAAAGCGGGCACCGAAGGCCTTCGTGTCGTGGTACCAGTTGAGAGCGAGGAAGGGTTTGAACGCCGTCCCCTTCTCCCCGTTCGCCTTCTGGTAATAGAGCTTCGCGCCAAGCCTCGTTCTCACGTTCCCGGCCCCAAGCCCCTCAATCGACGTCCCGTAGGCGTCAATCACGCCGTCATCCCGGACGCCCATCCGGATCACCTGACCCTGGAGCTGGAGACGAAGCGCGTTATCCGCCCCATCCGCGGACTTCCAGTCTTTGAGCCCGAAGGCGTAGCCGCCTTCAAAGGAAAGCGTGAAACCCTTCGCGTGGTAGGACACGGTGTCGGGGGACGACGCCGAGACCTTATTCTTAAAGCGCTGCCACTGCGCCCAGACATCCGCGTACGGGCCCGTGCCGTCCGATTTCTCGTTCATCCACGTGCCGTAGAGACCGACGGAGTAACCGGACACCTTGCCCTTCGCGGAATACCCCGCGTCAGGGCTAGTCGTGCGGCTCGACTCGTGAGCGTAACCGGCCATCAGACCAGCGTGGAACCGGTGGCTGCCGGATGTCGGCCAGCTGATCACATCACCCCCGACCTGCATCACGCCCCAGTTCCCGCGGGTCGTGAGGACGCCGTCCTCCATGCCGTTCCGGGTGTGACCGCCGTGCGCCCGGATCCAGAAGCTTCCGGACTTCTCACCGTCTTTCCCGCGCATCGCATCCGCGTATTTCGCTTCGCCAAGCCGCTCCTCGAGACTCATCGAGAAGAGCGTATTCGAGGCGAGCGCGTTATTCGCGTAAGCGCCGAGTTCCGGACGGATCACGTGATTCGCGAACCCCGGGGTAGCCGGGATAATGTCAGGCAGATCCGAGGCTTCGGGCGTGTTCCCCTTCGAGGGATCATCAGCCGAGGGATTCTCGGGATCCACATCCCCCGTGAACGGCAGGAACACGAGCTGCTTCTGGCTCGTAAGGTACCAGCTGTTCTGTACCTGCTTCAGCTGATAAATATAGGGGCCGGCCCGGAGGAAATTCTTCGCGGGTTTCGTGATCGTGAGATCGGAATTCCCTTCCACCACCGCGACCCGGATGCCGTCAACCGTCTGAGCGCCGGTGCCGCCGACATTCGTAAACGTCATCTGCGCGGTGCCGGTGGCGTTCCCCTTCACGATCAGCTTATCGGTCGCCGCGGCGTCGTTCGAAAGCACCGTGTTCATCGTGAACAGGCCGCCGTTTCCGGTGAAGTCACCGTTCACGGTGAGAGTCGTACCGGTGAAGGTGTCATTCGAAGCCGGAGTCGGGAAATTCACGGTGCCCGAGTCAATATTGAGCGACCCGACGGTCCCGCTTTCTGTCACATTCCAGACCGAGCCGGAGCCATTCAGCGTGACGGGGATCGCGGTATCCGTGGCAGCCGCTCCCGAGTCGGTGTCAGAAACCGCGAGGAGCGTCATGACCTGCGTTTCGTCCTCCGCCGCTGCTTCCTCAGCCCGGGCCATAGCCTCCTGCCGCAGCACGTAGCTCCGCGGCGTCTGAAGCCCCGGATCCTTCACCATGCCGGTCCAGGTCCCGGTGACCGTGACAGAAGCCGTGCCGCCGTTTTTCGCCCAGACGCTGCCGGTCCAGTTTCCGCCATCCGTGACCGTGAGATCAGTGCCGTCAGCGACCGCGCTGCCGACCCAGGTGCCGTTCGATGTCACCGCGGCTGGCGCGGCGTTCAGCGCGAGGACGTCACCCTTAAAGGTGCCGCCCGGATTCACCGTGACAGTGAGCTTCGCGTCATCCGCCGCGAACGCGACGCCAGGTGTCCTCGTGAGGAGGTCGTTCCCGACTTCCCACACGCCGCCCTCTCCCACCGTGATATCAAGAAGCGTATCCGTCCCATAAGCCGAAACCGTGCCCCGGAGTGTCCCGTTATCGATAACGGTAATCTCAGCGCCATCCGACGCGTTCACCGTGTCGTTCAGGAGCTTATACGAATTTTCCCAGACACCTCCAGACGCGACTTCCACCTTGGAGACCGATCCGGTCGAACCGTAAAGCGAGCCGTTCCAGTGACCGTCCACGACGCCATTCACCTGCGACTTCACGATTTCCGCCTCAGGCTCTGTGTCGGACTCCGTGTCGTCGAGCGCAGCCATCTCGACAGCGATAGGCTCGTCCTCGATTTCTTCGGCATACTTTTCCCCGGTTCCCGCGACGAGGATCGATCCGGTCATCTCGCCGCTATCCCGGAAGGTGAGGGTCGACCCCTCGCCGACGGTCGCGAGAATCGGGACTTCGAGCGTTTCAAGCTGATCATCCGTGGGCTCCGTGTCGGCAGGCAGATCGGCTGTCAGGACCTTGATAGTGCCGTTATCCGGCGAAAAGCTCCACTTGCCGGTCTTCCCAATGTCCACCTCGAGACTCGAGAGTTCAGTGACCGACGCGTCACCCGTCCACTCGCCCTTCACGGTCACCTTGCCGGAGCTTTCTTCAGAAAGCGACGCCGCGACAGGGCCGCTTTCCTTGACAGCGGACGTGGTAACAGTGAAAGGTCCGCTCGTGGTAACCGATCCCGCTGCCGCGTCCCCGGTCGGATCGCCGGGGTACCGGTTCGCCCAGACACCCGTTTCCCCAATCTCGATATCAAAGGTCGATTCACCGGCGGCCGTGATACCGCCGTACAGTTTCCCGTCCACCGTCGCGCTGAGATTGCTGTAACTATCCAGTTCAGCGGCCGCGATGGCGTTACTAAGGGAAAGCACATTGGCTTCGTTTTCCGCCTCAGCCTCGGTCACGGCTGACGCCTCAATAACGGAATTCAGGCTGACGGAGCCGCCGTTATATTCGTTCGTGACCGTTCTTGTCGAATCCGGGTCATAGCGCCAGACACCCGATTCATTCACCGTGACTGAGGTATCCGAGCCTGCCCTTGCGTAAAGACTCCCGACCCAGGATCCATTGATGGTCGCGTCAAAGGACTTTACGCCGGCCTCACGCCCCGTTTCGGGCATCGTGAATTCCTGTACCGCCAGGCTGACTGATTGCATCTCAACCGGATCATCATCCATGTCGGGGATAATGAAGAAAGGAGAACCCCAATAGGACGCCAGAGCGCCGCCGGTCCAGGTGCCATCCACTGTCACTCGCATCTCGCTGCCACCAAGCGAAGCCGCGGTAATCATGCCGCCCGAACTGTATGGGGTCAGATAACCAGGCCCAACCACGGTGACGTTCGACGTGATAATGCTGTTCACCGGAGTCGGTTCATCATTCACGTCAGAGAACGACCCCTCCGGCGCGAGATAGGTCCAGGTTCCGGTCTTCCCGATCTTCACGTCCATCGAGGAACCGTCCTGAAGCACCGCGGCCCCGTACCACTCGCCATCCACCGTAACATCCGCGTGACTGCCTTCGGTGAGGATAGCCGCAGCGGGCGCGGGGAAACGCGCGAGAGAATACCCGGGAACAACTGAAGACAGACTGTTGTCATTTTCGAGAAGAGAAACCGTGAGGGTCTCGTCAGTCTCAGACACCGTATTCATCGAGAGAGCCGACGCGGACTGCAGCTGAGTGCTGGACGCCGCGCTCCTGCTCGTGGAGGATCCGTAGCGCCAGATCCCGCCCTGATTCACGGTCACGGTGGAATCGGAATACCCGCTCGCGTTCAGCGCGCCGACCCAGATCCCGTTCACCGTGACAGACATGTCAGAAGCCGCGGCTATCGGTACCATGTCAATCTGAGTCTCCCCTTCTTCATCCACAGTGGATTCGATCGTGGGGTAAATGCCGGTCAGGTAGGCGTCACCTTCCCAGCTGCCGCCGAGGCTGATCTCCGAGTGGCTCCCGCCGAGTCCCTCAAAATCGCCGTATACCGAGACGCCGCTCGAAGTCGTTTCCTTAAATGAGGATCCGGGGCCCACAACCATGGCGATTAAATCGCCAAATTGACCACTCGTTGAATAACTCGCCTGCACGGAGTCCCCCGTGAGATTCACGGTGACACTGCCCCCATCGATCGCGATATACCTATTGACATCCAGCGTATCAGACGCGTTGACGGTAACGGATCCGCCATGATCCGCGGACACGATTCCCTCCATCACGGTGGTCGGATCTTTTTCAGCCTCAACCGCCGTTCCGATGGAGTTCAGCACCGCCTTGCCGCCCTGAGAAGCAGAAAAGTCGCCGGTGAAACTCGACTCAACGCCCGTAAGCGTGATATCCGACTTCGCGTTAGGTCCGAACGTCAGAATGCTCGACTCGACTATTGTGTTCACGGCGTTTTGATCACCATTCACCGTGAAGGTGAGCGGGTTCTTCGCGTCAGGCGCGTTCGCGATCAGCACGGCCCCCTCGCCCAGCTCGATCGTTCCCCCCTCACCGCCTTTCACGCCTGACTCAATATCAATCGAACCGCCGTCAGGCGCTCCGGTAACGGTGGTGTACGGCCACGCGCTATACATCATCGGGATCTGTGCGTCAGACTCACCGCTGAATGACAAAGTGTTGGATGATGCGATCAGTAGTGCCCCGTTACTGGAGGATTCTTCCGTCGCGTCCGGATCCCCGATCGTCACGCTTTTAGTCGCGCGGAGGGTGATTGTCTGACCGCTTTGCGTGAGATAAACCCCAGGGGTGGTACCGGACACCGTCAGCGTACCAGCGTCATAGTCGTAGACAGGATCACCGATCGCGGTGATTTCAAGGGTATCCGGCGCGGATTCATTTCCTGCCGGAATGGATGACGTCACGCCCTGTAAAGAGGCGGCCCAGACCGGGGCGGATAACGACGCTATCGCCGCGATTACCGCGGCGGCCGCGGCCGTGCGGTAAAAATGTTTTTGCTCTGCCGGGTGTTTCATGTCTTCTTCTCCTCAGGTTCCGCGTCCAGGACGGGGGAATTCCGTGCCGGAAGCGCCGCAGCGCCGCTCTTCCCCACCTCTTCCCGCGGAAAACTTTTTCTATGAGGGCGTGGCTGAGACCCGCTTTTCAGCTCCTTTCCGGATTCCAGCCCGCCCTTTTTGCCCGCGATCCGCGCCTCGCTCACGAAGTCTGACCGTGAGAAATCATCGGGACTGTTTTTAACATCTCATTAACCGTGAAACGTGTTAATGCGTTAAATAACCAAATCTTTTCTATCTGCTTTCAATGATAAATTTCTTAACCAATATTAGCAATTAATCCGAAATCCGAAAGAAAAAGGTAGTTTTTATAATATATTGTTTTATTGTATGTTTTAGATTGATTAGTTATTATGGCTTAGGGGTTAATATCTGTGTATTTTCAACAACAGATCCCCGCATTTGTTCTGTTTTTTTCGTATTTGCTAATTGCTGTTAATGGGGTATGAAAAAAACAGAAATCTGACCCTGAAATGACGCCGCGCCTCAAAGTGTCAGCTTCCAGGAAACGGCGGTTAACCGTCGTTACGCTTTCTCAACCTAACAAAACGCCCTCCCCCGGGGTCACCGGGAGAGGGCGGATTTCGGTCGTTTAAAGACGGAGCGGTTTAGAAGAGGATCTTCGCGCCTAGCAGCGCCTCCACGTTCCGAAAACCGTCCGTACCGCCCTGGTACCCGACGGAACCCCAGAGGTTCACATTCTTCCGGAGTTTTCCTTCGACCCCGAGTTTCACTTCGCCGACATTCCGGCTCCCGTCGATCGTGTTCCTCACGCCGTCAAACTCGGACCCAAACCGCTTCGTGTCGTGGATCCAATTGAGAGTCAGATACGGTTTTACCGCGGTGCCGCGCGTGTCGTTCGTGAACATATGGAAGAGAGTCGCGCCGATCCGCGTCCTCACGTTTCCGGCCCCGGTGCCCTCGATAACGGTCCCCGTGCTGTCCGTCACATTGTTCGCCCGGACGCCCATCCGAATCACCTGCCCTTCAAGGCGGAGACGAGCGGCGTTCGAGACCGCCCCGTTCTGCCAATCCTTCAGCGCGAACGTGTACCCGGCTTCCAGACTCCCGGTGAAGCCCTTCGAGTGGTAGGTTTCATCCACGTCGTAGTCTGAGCTCGTCACGGTGTTCTTGAACCGCTGGTATTGCAGCCAGGCGTCCACATACGGCCCGTCTCCCGTCGCGTTTGAGTTCATCCAGGTCGCGTAGAGGCCGCCTGAGAAACCGGACACTTTCCCCTTCGACTGATAGTTCACGACAGAGCTCCCGGTCTTCGCGGACTCATGCGCGTACCCCGCCATGAGCCCCACGTGCAGCCGGAGCGAACCCGAGGTCGGCCACGAGACGAGGTCACCTCCCATCTGCACGAGACCCCAGTTCCCGCGGGTCGTGTTTTCGCCATCCGCCATGCCGTGCCGCGTATGGCCGCCCGCCGTACGGATCCAGACATTCCCGGAGTTTTTGTCCGACTTCAGGGCGTCCGAGAAAGCGGTTTCGCCCAGGCGGTCCGAGAGTTTCATCGCGAACATTGTGTTCGCGGCGTAGAGGTTTGTCGCGAAACTCCCCATCTCAGGCCGCACCGCGTGGCGCGTGATATCCGGTGTATCTGGAGTTACCGGGGTATCAGGGATAGGCTCAGGGCTGAGGAGACTCGTGAGGTACCAGTTCTTGCCGTTCTGAGTGAGGCTATAGACATAAGCGCCGGCCCGCACCGTGTCCGCGGTCTCAAAGGTGCCGGCGGAGTCCCCCGCGACCGTGATCATCTCAATCCCGTCTGTCGTCTGAGCCCCCGCGCCGCCGACATTCTGGATTTTCACTTTTGTTGTACCCGACGTGCTGCCTTCGACCGCGAGCTTATCCGAGGCCGACCCGTCCCCCGCGAGCACCGTGTTCATGACGAGCGTCCCGCCGTCTGACACGTAGTCCCCGGTCACCGTGACCGTCGTTCCGGTGAAGGACGCGGTGTCCTCTGGCGTTGGGAAAGTCACCGTGCCGCCATTAAGCGTCAGGTTCCGGACTGAGGCGTCGCCCGGCACGTTCCAGTTCCCGGTGCTTCCAAGTGTCAGATCCACCCCCACCGCGGACGCCTGCGGCACTGCCGCCGCGAGCACCCGGAAGAGCGACACGGTACTCGTGCTGTCTGACGTTTCCGCGCTCTTCACCGTGCCGTTCCAGGTGCCGTTTACGGTAACCGAGGCAGACCCCGTGTCCGCCGTGACATTCCCGTTCCAGACACCGCCATCCGCAACCGTAAGAACCGCGGACGCCGAGTCGCTTGTCACGAGATTGCCGTTCCACGTTCCCGCGATCGTCCCGGTGCCCGCGGTGCCGGCACCGGTGAGCGACGCGTCACCGGTCCAGGTGCCGCCGGACAGGGTACTGAAGGCTGCTGCCGCGCCGTCCGTCGCCGTGAGGTTCCCGTTCCAGACACCGCTGACCGCGGTCGTGAGGGAAGCGGAGGAGCCGCTCGCCTCAGCGTTTCCGGTCCACGTGCCGAGGTCCGTGACCGAGAGAGTGCCTTCTGTCACGCTCGCCGTTTCTTCTGTACTGAGGAGGGTGTTTGTAAACGTGCCGCCCGTGCCGATCGTGATGTCAGCCGTTGCTCCGCCTGTCACCAGAACACCGCCATCCCACGCGCCGGACCCGGAGACGGTGATCGAGCTCGGCGCGGTCCCCGCGCCGTCCGCCGTGAGGAAACCGGTCATCACACCGTCATTCGTGACCGTGAGCGCCGCGCCGCCTGAGACCGCGGCGAGGCTGTTAAGGACGAGATCAGTCTCCGTGTCATCCTCTCTGACCTCGGGGTGAGACCAGGTGCCGGTCTTTCCGATAACGATATTCCCCGCGGTGCCGTCATCCGTGAGTGTCACACCTTCAATCCAGGTGCCGTCATCCTGGACCTTTAATTGAGACGCGCCGCTCAGATCTGTTCTTGTAAAGGTTTTTGTGGACCGCGCGCAGTCCATCTCCTCACAGTAGAGCTCATCGACTACCAGCGAGTCTGTCGCGTAAGTCCAGAGCGCCCCCTCACCGATCGTGATATCGAGCGTGCCGCCGTATCGCGCGTCCGCGGACCCGTACCACTTGCCGTCATCCTTCACGGTGAGCGGGCTTGATTCCGTGGCGACGGATCTCGGAGCGTACCAGTCGGCGTACCACGGTTCATATTCATCACCCGAAACGCTCTGCCCCTCGGTCGTCCAGACCCCGGTCTTTCCGATGGTCACAGTGACCGCGCCGGTTCCGGCGTCATCCTCTTCATCGGCTTCCGAATCCTGAAAGAGGTATTTATCGCTTCCCGCAATGGCGTTTCCGGTCCAGGTGCCGTTCACGGTCACGTTAACGGTGCCGCCGCTGGCCTCATAGCCGCCCCAGGCATCTCCGACAAAAACCCCGTTATCAAACGCCGTTATTGTGGCGTCGTCTTCAGCACGCAGCATGCCGTGAAAATAAGCGGGTTCCGATGAGTCCGCGGCCTGAGCCGCGCTGATCGTGAAGAGTACAGAAGTGGGTGCCTCGGAGTCGTTCACTCCCGGCGCGTGAATAACAATTCCATAGTCATTAAAAGTTGACCACACGCCATTGAGATTGACGGTGAGGCTCAAACCGCCTCCCCATAAAATGGCCCCGCGGCTCCAATTTCCATTTATCGTCAGCTCAGCCGAGGTAACGGCGCTCGCCCTGCTGTAATTACGCATGTACAGATTATTGGTCCACTCGCCGTTTACCGTGACATCCGCCGTCGCGCCGTCATTCACATCCACCTGGTCCTGAAGTTCGGTTCCCGCTCCTGTATTCAGGGGGATCTTGGAAGGTGTCCCGGCAGACGATTGCCCGTCAGCACACAAGCGATTTATTGCGTAGCCTGTGTATTTTATTGATGACCCATCGCCCTCGAGATTCACGTCAATAGACGCGCCGCCCATTGCGGTAATACTGCCTGAAAGGCTGCTGGTTCCCGTGAGATTGATGAGTCCTGTGGCACGCGGGCCCGCGAGAACCACTTGGCCGATAATCGTCACCGCTGACGCGGCGTTGTTTCCATTGATCGTCAGCGTGAGATCTTTATCCGCGTCCTGCGCGTTCGCGAGCACAATGACCCCCTGCTGTGCGGCAACTTGCAGACCTTCTTTCCGGAGAATCTGAATCGTCCCGCCGGCTCCTGTCTCGATGTCAACCGATCCGCCATTCACCGCGCTGCTGTAATCCACTCCCGAAGAGGTGTTGGCGGCCTCTGCGTCATCACTGGCCGCGATCACGGCGCCCTCGAGGTAGTCTTTTGTGGACTTCACATAATAGCCGCTGTTCTCGATCGTAACGCTCTTCGTACCGGTGATTGAAATGGAACTGCCCGAAGGAAGCAGCACCGCCGCGGGCGCGGTGTCCGTGTACTGGCTGGGTGACGCGTAGTGCGGCCCCTTGATCGTGACGTTATCGGGCGCGGTGTCGTCGTCGGAGGCCGGAATTGACTCCGTTACCTGCGTTGTCACTGTCACATCGTCCGCCCAGGCCGGTGCCGCCGCGATCGCGGCGAGCACCGCGGCCGCCGCGGCGTTCCGGATAAATGTTTTCTTCGTCATCACCGCTCCTCCTTCGGGACCGCGCCCGGGCGAGTCCGGGTGCCGCTCAGAAGTTATCCGCGGTGGTATCCTTCGAGGCCTTCGTTCACTTCAGAAGCAGAGTCCGAAGCGACGCTATCCCATTACTGCTTTTAACAATTTACGATAGCTATATTAATCGTTATTCGGTGGTTTTTGCGCTATAAGCAATCAGAAGAAGAAGATCCAATGCTGGCGCGGGATCTGTGGGGTCTGAAAGCGTATCAGAAAAGCTTCCCCGGAGCCGAATGGCGCTCACTTCTGCGGCTCTCTTCACATAACTAAATTGACAGGTTATGTAAAGAAAAATTGACTTCTTTATCGAACAAAGGTCCCGTCAGGGATCACCCCGCGGGACCTTTGTTGATGTCAGCGTACTGAAGCGATCAGAAGAGGATCTTCGCTCCAAGCAGCGCTTCCACGTTCCGGAAGCCGTCCGTTCCGCCCTGGTACCCGACTGAGCCCCAGAGGCTCACATTCTTCCGAAGTTTGCCTTCAACGACAAGCTTCACCTCTCCGACATTGCGGCTCCCGTCGATCGTGTTCTTTACCCCATCAAACTCGGACCCAAACCGCTTCGTGTCGTGGATCCAATTGAGAGTCAGATACGGTTTCACCGCGGTGCCGCGCGTGTCGTTCGTGAACAGATGGAACGCCGTCAGACCGATCCTCGTTCTCACGTTTCCGGCCCCGGTGCCCTCGATAACGGTCCCCGTGCTGTCCGTCACGTTATTCGCCCGGACCCCCATCCGGATCACCTGACCTTCAAGCCTGAGCCTCGCGGCGTTCGAGACCGCGCCGTTCTGCCAATCCTTCACGTCAAACGTGTAGCCGGCTTCGATCGACCCGGTGAAGCCCTTCGAGTGGTACGTTTCATCCACGTCATAATCCGAACTCGTCACGGTATTCTTGAACCGCTGGTACTGCAGCCACGCGTCCACATACGGGCCGTCCCCCGTGGCGTTTGAGTTCATCCAGGTCGCGTAGAGGCCGCCTGAGAAACCGGACACCTTCCCCTTCGACTGATAGTTCACGACAGAGCTCCCGGTCTTCGCGCTCTCGTGGGCGTAACCGGCCATGAGCCCCACGTGCAGCCGGTGCGAACCCGAGGTCGGCCACGAGACGAGGTTACCCCCCATCTGCACGAGGCCCCAGTTCCCGCGGGTCGTGTTTTGGCCATCCGCCATGCCGTGGCGCGTATGGCCGCCCGCGGTCCGGATCCAGACGTTCCCGGAGTTCTTATCGGACTTCAGGGCGTCCGAGAAAGCGGTTTCGCCGAGCCGATCCGAGAGCTTCATCGCGAACATCGTGTTCGCGGCGTAGAGGTTTGTCGCGAAGCTCCCCATCTCGGGGCGCACCGCGTGGCGCGTGATATCCGGCGTATCCGGAGTCACCGGGGTATCCGGAGTCACCGGGGTATCCGCGGAGTATCAGGTACAGGTGGTTCTGGGCTAAGGAGACTGGTGAGGTACCAGTTCTTGCCGTTCTGAGTGAGGCTATAGACATAAGCGCCGGCCCGCACCGTGTCCGCGGTCTCAAAGGTGCCGGCGGAGTCCCCCGCGACCGTGATCATCTCAATCCCGTCTGTCGTCTGAGCCCCCGCGCCGCCGACATTCTGGATTTTCACTTTTGTTGTACCCGACGTGCTGCCTTCGACCGCGAGCTTATCCGAGGCCGACCCGTCCCCCGCGAGCACCGTGTTCATGACGAGCGTCCCGCCGTCTGACACGTAGTCCCCGGTCACCGTGACCGTCGTTCCGGTGAAGGACGCGGTGTCCTCTGGCGTTGGGAAAGTCACCGTGCCGCCATTAAGCGTCAGGTTCCGGACTGAGGCGTCGCCCGGCACGTTCCAGTTCCCGGTGCTTCCAAGTGTCAGATCCACCCCCACCGCGGACGCCTGCGGCACTGCCGCCGCGAGCACCCGGAAGAGCGACACGGTACTCGTGCTGTCTGACGTTTCCGCGCTCTTCACCGTGCCGTTCCAGGTGCCGTTTACGGTAACCGAGGCAGACCCCGTGTCCGCCGTGACATTCCCGTTCCAGACACCGCCATCCGCAACCGTAAGAACCGCGGACGCCGAGTCGCTTGTCACGAGATTGCCGTTCCACGTTCCCGCGATCGTCCCGGTGCCCGCGGTGCCGGCACCGGTGAGCGACGCGTCACCGGTCCAGGTGCCGCCGGACAGGGTACTGAAGGCCGCCGTAGCGCCGTCTGCCGCCGTGAGGTTTCCGTTCCAGACACCGCCGACCGATGCGGTGAGGGTCGACTCGGAGCCAGACGCGACGGCATTCCCCGTCCACGTGCCGAGGTCCGTGACCGAGAGCGTTCCGTCTGTCACGCTCGCCGTTTCCTGAGAGGAAAGGATCGTGTTCTGGAAACTCCCGCCCGTGCCGATCGTGATGTCGGCCGCTGCCCCGCCTGTCACGGTGATGCCGCCATCCCACGCGCCGGATCCGGTCACGGTGATCGAACTCGGGGCGGTTCCCGCGCCGTCCGCCGTGAGGAAGCCGGTCATCACACCGTCATTCGTGACCGTAAGCGCCGCGCCGCCTGAGACCGCGGCGAGGCTGTTAAGGACGAGATCCGTCTCCGTGTCATCCTCTTTGACCTCGGGGTGAAACCAGGTGCCGGTCTTCCCGATGACAATATTCCCCGCAGTGCCATCATCCGTGAGTGTCACGCCTTCAATCCAGGTGCCGTCATCCTGCACCTTTAACTGAGCCGCGCCGCTCAGATCCGTTTTCGTAAAAGTCTTTGTGGTCGGGTCGCAGTTATCCTCGATACAGACTTCCATCGTGTCGGTTTCGTAAGTCCAGAGCGCCCCCTGGCCGATGGTGACATCGAGCGTGCCGCCGTAACGCACATCCGCGGATCCATACCACGCGCCGTCATCCTTCACGGTGAGCGGGCTTGATTCCGTCGCGACGGATCTCGGAGCGTACCACCAGGTGTAGTACGGGTCATCCTCATCAGCCTCCACGGTTTGGCCCGCGGTTTTCCAGACCCCGGTCTTTCCGATGGTCACAGTGACCGCGCCGGTTCCCGAGTAAGCATCTTCTTCGGATTCCGAATCCTGAAAGAGATATTTATCGCTTCCCGCGATGGCGTTTCCGGTCCAGGTGCCGTTCACAGTGAAATTCACGGTGCCGCCGCTGCTCTCATAGCCGCCCCAGGCATCACCGGTAAATTCTCCGTTATCGATTGCCGTGATGACCGCGTTGCCCTCGGCGTCGAGGAGACCGTGAAAGTAGGCGGGTTTTGACGCGTCAGAAGCCTGGGCTGCGGCAATGGTGAAAAGAAGGTCGATCCGGCTGCATCGGAATCATCATTCCTTGCCATGATCCCATCGTCATACCCCGGATCCCAGACGCCATTGAGGTTCAGAGTGAGACTGTTATTCGATCCGAGCGAGTGCGCGTCCCCGGACCAGGTACCGTTCACGGTCACGGTCGCTTCCGTTTTAACCGAGTCCTTGTCATAGTGACCGATCGTTAATCTGCCGCTCCAGGTGCCATCTACCGTGACAGTCCCTGTCGCGCCGTCAGAGATCGTCACATAGCTATCGAGTTCAGTCCCGGCCCCCGTATAGAGTGTAACGGACGACGCGGTGCCGTCAGAAGCCTGCCCATCCGCCTCAATCAGCCGCATTCCGCGGCTGACATCCTTAATAACCGAGCCCTCCCCTTTCAGGTTGACGACGGCGGACGCGCCCGCCAGCGCGTAAACGCCGCCTGTGAGGCTGGATCCGGCTCCCGTGAGGTTGATGAGTCCCGAGGTATTGGGACCCGCGAGATAGATGCCGCCATTCACCGTGACGGATGACGCGGCGTTTGTTCCGTTGATCGTGAGCGTCAGATCCTGATCCGCGTTTTCCGCGTTCGTCAGGAGGACCGCGGCCTGGTACGGGGAGACAGTGCCGCTGTCCCGCCTCAGAATCGAGATCGTTCCGTCATTCCCCGTTTCAATATCGACCGAACCGCCATTCACGGCACCCGTGTAATCCACTTCGGAGTCTTCCGACGAGACTGCCGCGTCATCACTCGTCGCGATCACGAAACCATTCGAATACGCGGTTTGGCTCGTGCCCGACGCCGCGATACCGCTGTTCGCGATCGTGACGCTCTTCGTACCGGTGATTGAGATGGAGCCGCCTGAAGGAAGCAGCACCGCGGCGGGGGCGGTGTCCGTAGTTCTGGGCGCATTGAGGTGCGACCCCGTGATCGTGACGTTATCCGGTGTAGCGACGCCGGAGGCCGGAATTGACTCCGTTACCTGCGTTGTCACTGTCACATCGTCCGCCAAGGCCGGTGCCGCCGCGATTGCCGCGAGCACCGCGGCCGCCGCGGCGTTCCGGATAAATGTTTTCTTCGTCATCACCGCTCCTCCTTCGGGACCGCGCCCGGGCGAGTCCGGGTGCCGCTCAGAAGTTATCCGCGGTGGTATCCGTCGAGGCCTTCGTTCACTTCAGACGCAGAGTCCGAAGCGACGCTATCCCAATCACTGCTTTTGACAATTTACGATAGCTATATTAATCGTTATTCAGTGGTTTTTGCGTTATAAGCAATCAGCAGAATATCCACTGATATAGGGGGATACGCGGGGTCAGAAAGGATGTCATAACTGCGTTTCAGAAGCCCTTTGGTATTCACTTTTCGTACTCTTTTCGCATAACCAAATTGACAGGTTATGTAAAGAAAAATTTACTTATTCACGATAAAAAGTCCCGTCAGGGAACACCCCGCGGGACCTTTCTTTATGCCGGCGTACTAAAGCGATCAGAAGAGGATCTTCGCTCCCAAGAGAGCTTCCACGTTCCGGAAGCCGTCCGTTCCGCCCTGGTACCCGACGGAACCCCAGAGGTTCACATTCTTCCGAAGTTTGCCTTCAACGCCAAGCTTCACCTCTCCGACATTGCGGCTCCCGTCGATCGTGTTCCTCACGCCGTCAAACTCGGACCCAAACCGCTTCGTGTCGTGGATCCAATTGAGAGTCAGATACGGTTTTACCGCGGTGCCGCGCGTGTCGTTCGTGAACATATGGAAGAGAGTCGCGCCGATCCGCGTCCTCACGTTTCCGGCCCCGGTGCCCTCGATAACGGTCCCCGTGCTGTCCGTCACATTGTTCGCCCGGACGCCCATCCGGATCACCTGCCCTTCAAGGCGGAGACGAGCGGCGTTCGACACCGCCCCGTTCTGCCAATCCTTCAGCGCGAACGTGTAGCCAGCTTCCAGACTTCCGGTAAAGCCTTTCGAGTGATACGACTCTTCTTCCGCATAGTTCCCGACGGACGTCGTGTTCTTAAAGCGCTGGTACTGCAGCCAGGCGTCGACATAAGGGCCGTCCCCGGTGGCGTTCGAATTCATCCACGTCGCGTAGAGACCGCCCGAGAACCCGGAGACCTTGCCTTTCGATGAATAATCCGCCGTGTCGCTTCCGGTCTTATTGCTTTCGTGCGCGTAACCGGCCATGAGCCCCACATGCATCCGGTGCGTCCCTGAGGTGGGCCACGAGATCAGGTCACCCCCGAGCTGCACAAGACCCCAGTTCCCGCGGGTCGTGTTTTCGCCATCCGCCATCACGTTCCGCGTGTGGCCGCCCGCGGTCCGGATCCAGAAACTTCCGGCTTTCTTTCCAGCTGCCTTGATCGCGTCTGAGTACGCCGTTTCGCCGAGGCGGTCCGAAAGCTTCATCGCGAACATCGTGTTCGCGGCGTAGAGGTTATTCGCGTAGGAAGCGATCTCGGGACGGATCACGTGGGCCGAGAGATCAGAGGTCCCCGGGATCACGGTGCCCGACACGGTTTCAGGCGTCTCCACGGTGTTCATGAGGTACCAGCCGGAACCCGCCTTCCTGAGAGAATAGATATAGGCGCCGGACTTCAGCGTCCTCGGCATCGTGAATGTGGCGTTCGAGGAATCCCCCGTGACAGACACGAGTTCCACGCCGTCCGCCTTCGGTTCGCCGGTTGAGGGGAACGCCGTCACATTGATCGTGGTCGCCCCCGTCGCGGCTCCGGTGACCGTGAGGAGGTCAGAAGCGGAATTTTCGCCAGAGAGTGACGCAGACATATTGAGCGTCGCGTTCGATGCCGTATAGTCGCCGTTCACCGTAAGCGTGGTGCCCGTAAAGGATTCACCCGAAGCCGGAGTCGGGAACGAAATCGTGCCGTCTCCGATATTGAGGCCAGAGAGTTCTGAATCGCCCGTGAGGTTCCAGCTCACGTTGTCACCCTCGAAATTCACGCTGACACCGGGTGCGGGAGTGGATTCCTCTTCAGCATCCGCGGCATCGCCGGTCCCCGTGGCTTCTGTGGTGTCTGACGTATCCGTAAGGTCGTTCGACGCGGTATTCACGGCGAGAAGCCTTGCGAACCGGAGAACCCCATGCGTTGACGACGTGGATTCTGTCGTATCCGCTGTGGTTTCAGTCTTGGTTTCCGTATTGGATGATGTGTTATCCGTGATATCGACCGTGGAGTCTTCTGACGCCTCAACCACCGCGCCGTTCCACGTGCCCTTGATATTGAGGGCGACAGCGGAGCCCTTCGTCGCGGAAACGTTCCCGTTCCACGTGCCATTCATGTCAACCGTCATGATGCCGTTTGATGTGACCGAGGCACTGCCGTTCCACGTGCCGTTGAGGGCCACATCCATGCGGCCGGCGTTTGAGACCGCCGCGTCACCGGTCCAGGTACCGTCAAGCGCGAGTGTCATCGTGCCGGCTGAGACCGACGCGTTCCCGTTCCAGGTTCCCGGGAGCGACACCGTGAGTTTCGACCCCGAGTCCGTGACCGTCGCGTTTCCGTTCCAGGTCTGCAGAGCGCCGACTGTCATCACGGCGGAATCCGCGACCGTGGCGCTTCCGTTCCAGACTCCGGCGTCCGTCACTTCCATCGTGGAGCCAGACCCCGTCGCTTTCGCGTCACCGGTCCACTCTTTCAGGTTACTCACCGTAAGAGAAGCGCCATCAGAAGCAGAAGCGTTCCCGCTCCAGACCCCGGTATTTGTAATACCCATCGTGGAGCCGGATCCGGTCGCCGTCGCGTCACCCGTCCACTGGTTCAGATCGCTCACCGTCATCGCGGCTCCGGATTCAGCTGTCGCGCTGCCATTCCACACACCCGAATCCGTAATCGTGAGCGTGGTACCGGAGTCAGACGCTTTCGCGTCCCCGGTCCACGCGCCTGATACATCGATTGTCATAACAGAACCTGAAGCGGCTGCTGCGCTGCCGTTCCAGGTGCCGGAACTCGTAATCGTCATCGAGGAACCGGTATCCTCGGTGCTTGCGTCACCGGTCCAGGTCCCGCTGTTATCCACCGTGAGGAGACTCGCCCCATCCGCTCTGGCGTCGCCATTCCAAACTCCGGCGTTATCCACATGGACTTCTGACGCTTTATCGTCATAGGAGTCTGTCGACACCGCGTCACCCGTCCAGACACCGGTCTCTTTAATATTGGCGTTCAGAACCGCGCCGTAATCGGATTTCGCGTCTCCTTCCCACGTACCCGCGATATCCGCTGTCAGATGAGCGTAGACCCCGTTTTCAACGTCCGTCGAATACGCGTCACCGCTCCACTTTGCCCCATCCGCGACTGAAACACCAAACGTTCCGCCGCAATAGGCCCAGCCGTCACCCGTCCATGATCCTGAACCTATGATCGAGACGGAATTTTCGCCGGTGTAGTAAGCCGTGGATTCTCCGACCCACGAGCCTGAAACGGTGACATCTCCCGTTGAATAATCCCAGGCTTCGACCATACCGTTCATCGAACCGTTGATCGTAAGGGTCAGATCCGAATGTGAAGGATTACTGCTGTTTTGGTTCGCCTCAGCGTCGCCATTCAGAGTTCCATCGACCGTGACGGTCAGGGAGGAACCATTTTCAACATCTACGCCGCCAGTCTGTGTGCCGCTGACAGTCAGAGTTGTTTCAGAATTCCCTTTCGACAGCACGTCGCCATCCAGCGTGCCGCCAATCGAAAGTTTCATCGTGGATTCGTCTTCCGCCACGAAATCGCCGGTCACCTGGGTTCCAGACTCAGTTATTTCGGTGAATGAAGACCCCGACATCGCGCCGCCCGCGACATTTTTCTCTGTGATAGACCCAATAACGGCTTTGATTTCCGTAGCTGGAGAAATAACGACGCGGACACAGGAACTACTGGTGCAGGTAAAGATCGATTCTTCTTCCCGTGTCGGGAGAGACCCATGGACAGCGGAGAATCCCGACGTCTTTTCCGGGGCCGTCTGCACGGAGTTCCCGGTGAGCGTCACGGTGGTCGTGCCGCCATCGAGCGCATAGTAACCGCCATTCAGCACGGCGTTATTCGCATTCACGGTCATCACGGAATCCGTGCCATCCGCGAGACCGGATCCGGTGACGGTCGCCGTTGACCCCGTTTTCGGATCGACATTCAGCGTAATCGCCGCACCGTCCTTCGCGTACACCTGCCCCGTGAGGCTCGAATCCGTCCCAGTGAGATTGATTTCGGCAGCGGTATTCTCGTTCTGAGTGAGGACATTCCCCGTCATCACGACCTGAGCCGCGGTCTTTTCGCCATTCACGGTGAGTTTGAGGGGTGTGTCGCTGTCCCCATTCTCGATATCGATGACCTGATTATTACCGCCCGCGGTGTTTGAGAGCGTGACTGTGCCATCTGACTCAATATCAATCGTGCCGCCCGCGGAGTAGGACGAAGGTGTTTCCGCCCAGGGATTTCCGGAGAAGTTCGAGATCGGGGCGTATTGGGAATTCGCCGTGATCGAAACAGACTCAGTCCCATCAATGAGAATGGTGTTTCCGGTTCCGGTGAGGGTCAGCGCGTGGGCATTCCCTGAATTCGTAATCGATACCGCGTCCCCGGTGACGCTCTGGGTCTCACCCGTACCCGTCCCCGCGGTCACATTGATATACGCGCCGTCTGAATTTGTTTCCAGCTCCGGGACGTCAGCCCAGGCCGGATGCATGGCAGCGAAAGCGCCTGCCACGGCAAGCGCGAGAGCGCTTCGCAGATACCGTTTTCCTTCTTTTGACTGAGGCATCGACAGTTCTCCTTTCCTCACGGTCCGACAGCGGACGCCGGAGACTGTTCGTGACAAAACACAGGTACCGCCTCTGGTACGTTTGATTCACTGCCGACCTATTCAGGGGCGCGACGGACTCCGTGTTTCGTTCCGGGAGTCGGAAGACGACCGACCTTCCGCCGTTTTCCCCGGAAAACTCACTTTTTTCCAAAAAAAGCTACACGGAAATCGAACCCCTAAAATAATTTACATAGCCTGAAAGTTCTACAACAGGCACACGTTCGGTTGATTTCGGCTGAGTAGACCGCA
>OOCS01000525.1_pt1 | contig 26829 bp, 19 predicted proteins | sample 1671411 | NCBI WGS metagenome assembly OOCS01 (sample SAMN06348154, study PRJEB24527) | human gut metagenome | biome: human gut; feature: ankylosing spondylitis patient; material: feces | host: Homo sapiens | place: China | collected 2015-10 | reverse complement strand
TAATCTTAATATCTCTCACATATTGTATATTATCAATTTGTGGGAGATATTTGTCATAAAGTATATGGAGGATTATTATGAATAAATTCAGAGAGCAGAAAGTAGAGATTAGACCTATAGACAACCTTAATAAAAATTTCATTTGTGGTATGGATGCTTCGGAGGTTTTAGCAGAAGAAAAAAGTGGTGTGATTTATTATGATTATGAAGGTAATGAGCAGGATATATTTAAGACACTTTCAGAATCTGGTGTGAATTATATCAGACTCCGCGTGTGGAATGATCCATATGATGAGGATGGACATGGTTATGGTGGAGCAAATGCAGATCTTAAAACGGCAATAGAACTTGGAAAACGTGCAACAGCTTATGGTATGAAGGTATGTGTTGATTTCCATTATTCTGATTTTTGGGCAGACCCGAACAGACAGCTTGCACCGAAAACGTGGATGAATTATTCGCCGGAAAAAAAAGAAGCAGCATTATATCAGTTTACGATAGATAGTCTGGCACGTATAATAGAATCCGGTGTAGATGTAGGAATGGTTCAGGTGGGAAATGAAATCAACAATGGAATGTCGGGTGAGAAAGATGTATCTGTTGTTAATAAGCTGCTTAAGGAAGGTGTAAGGGCTGTCAGAAATCTGGCTAAAAAATACAAAAAAGATATAAAAGTTGCACTTCATTATACACTTATCAAGGATGCTGAAGGTATTGCAAAAATTGTTGAAAAACTGAATCAGGATGAGGTTGATTATGATATTTTTGGAATGTCGTATTATCCTATGTGGGATGGAACTAACGAAAATATGCAGAATGTTGCGAGAAATATAATTGAGAACTATGGTAAGAATGTTATTATTGCAGAGACATCATACTGTTTCACAACTGAAACTGGGGATGGATTTAAAAATGCTTTTGTTGGAGATGAGAATCTGGTAGAAGGATATGATGCAAGTGTTGAGGGGCAGGCAACTATAATAAGAGATATATGCGAAGCAGCAAATGACGCTGGATTGATAGGGGTATTTTATTGGGGTGGTACATGGGTGCCAGTCGCGGAATATGATAAGAATGCTACTAATGCTGATGAAGTACTTGCGTCTAATAAAGAGAAATGGGAAAAATTCGGAAGTGGATGGGCATGTAAATGTGTTGGAGACTATGATGAATTTTCTAAGAATTATGGTGGTTCGGAATGGAATAATCAGGCAATGTTTGACTTTAATGGACATCCATTACAATCGTTGAAAGTGTTCAAATATATTCGTGAATGAAGTATAAGCTGGAATCAAATGAGAAATGACGAGGTTTGTGGAGATTGCTGACGGATATATTTAATGAGGAAAAGAAAAATGGGTACATTTGAAATTAAAGAAAATTTCTATTTGAATGGAGATTAGATACAAATAATATCAGGAGGAGTGCATTATTTTAGAATAGTGCCTGAATTTACAATTATTGGATAGGGGACACATCAATATCTATATGTTTATAGGTGGTACTAATTGGGGCTTTATGAACGGTTCAAATTATTATGATGAGTTGACACCTGATGTTACGAGCTACGATTATGATGCATTGCTTACTGAGGATGGCAGATTTACGGACAAGTATTATGCTTTCAGAAATGTTATCTTGAAATATTTAAGTACAGATAAGAAAAAAGAATGTGATGAGCTTCTAATCAGACTACAGGAAAATTCTGTATCCGCAAGGGAGTACGGAGCCATTAAGGTAAAACGTATTGCAGGCTTGTTTGATAATTTGGATAACATATCTAAAAGGATAGAGATGTTGTCGCCCGACATAGCTTTTTGGAAAATAGGCTGCACACTGATTCTTAGTGCGCAGCCCATTCTGTTATTTTTTAGTTGCACCATATTTCAAATATTTGAAAACCTTAAGGGATTCAAGAGGATGTCCATTAAAATCGAACATTGCCTGATTGTCCCATGAACAACCACCGTAATATTTTCCTGCATCGTCAGGATCGTAATCGCCGGCATAGCTGCTTGCCCAGCCACTTCCGTATTTTTCCCATATAGCTGAATTATCAGATGTAGCGGAGCCGACAGGAATCCAAGTTCCTTCCCAGTAGAAAACACCCGTTGCTCCGGCTTCATTAGCCGCAGCAAAAACATCTCTGACCATGTCAGCCTGACCTTGGACTGTAGCAGGATAGCCGTCCACAATATCATCTGTGCCGACCAGACTGTTTGCGCAACCATCACCATCCTCTGAGGTATAGCAGTATGATGTCTCGGCTATCATTACCTTTTTCTTGAAGTTATCTTTTATATCTTTCACAACACTTTTCATATTGTCCATTGTACCATCCCAGAAAGGATAAAATGATAGGCCTATTATATCATAATCGAGCTTTTCATCCTGTAGATTGCTGACAAGTCCGTGGACTTCTCCAGAGTTTGAAATATTGGTATAATGAACTACTATCTGTATATCTTTACCATATTCCTTTGATTTCTCGCGTACGGCTTTACTTCCTGATTTGAGTAATTGTACTACAGCATCAGGCTTAACAGCATCGCACATGCCATTGTTTATTTCGTTACCAATTTGAACCATTTCCACATCAACACCGGCATCTATAATTTTATTCAGAGAATCTTTGGTGAAATCATAGAGTGCATCACTTTTTTCATCAATGTCCATGCCTTCCCAGGCTTTTGGAGTATGTTGTCTCTTAGGGTCGGCCCAAAAATCGGAGTAGTGAAAATCGATGCATACTTTCATTCCATATTTGGTAGCTCTTTGTCCTAGTTTTATAGCAGTATCCACATCATTATTGCCACCGCCGTAGCCGTTACCGTCTTTGTCGTATGGATCGTTCCAGACTCTGAGTCGGATATAATTGACGCCTGATTCGGCAAGTGTTTCAAATACATCCTGTTCTTTTCCATCATAATTGTAATATTTTACTCCACTGTTTTCGAGTGCCTGAACTGATGAAGCGTCCATTCCACGGATGAAATCATTTGCAATATCGTCGATTGCCTTTACTTCAATTTCTGACGTTTCAGATTTTTTTGGCAGCTCAAATGTGGTTACATCACCAATATCTGTTGATGGTTTTTTGGTATTCTCTCCCCCACAGCCTGTTAGTGATGTGATACAAAGGGCAGCACACAGACCAAGCGCCACAAGTTTACTGTGCATTAATTTCATATACATTCCTCCATTTGCATATTGATTTTGTTAATCGGTGTTTGTATTATCGCGCAACCGTTTACATTATTATATTCATAACTGCATTAATGGTCAAATGCTTAGCGTAAATATATAGAAACTGTGTAATGGCAGGAATTGCACACTTTGCATGAAAAACCAAAGAATAGTATGCAAAATAAAATATTATTTTATGAAATTGGACTTTATAACTATATATATAGGTAAAAGTGACGAAAATCACACAATTTCATGAAGCATATCCACAATCACTTCTCTGCAATGAGCTCCGAGATGCTTCTGTTCCTCTTTACTGAGTGCTGTCGGATCAATAGGAGTGCCATAGCGGATAACCACATGATTCTTTTTGACCCATGGAAGGTGATCCTCAAATATTTCATTTGTTCCCATGATTGCCATTGGCACTATCTTGCATTTGCTCTTTGTGGCAATCTTGAAAGTACCTTCTTTGAAAGACGCTACATCTGTCAGGTCATCCTTGTTCTTGCAGCGTGTGCCCTCGGGAAATACACATATGCTGATGCCGGATTTGACCTTATCTATGGCGGCAAGCACGACCTTTAGTCCCTGCTTGATGTCATCGCGGTCCAAAAACAGGCAGTGCAGACGCTTCATCCAGAGACCCAGCACCGGTATTTTTGTGATACTCTGCTTTGAGATGTAGCCGGTTAAGCGTGGACATCTGGAGTAGGTGATTATGATGTCAAAGAAACTACGGTGATTTCCTATATATAGTACAGCCTCGTCCTTTGGCACATTTTCCTCCCCTATAAATTCAATGTCTGCTCCGCTTAGGAATATGATGACACGGAAAGCCCACTGTACCAGGCGAAGCTGTGCCATATCGGCCCATGCCGGTGCAAATTTGTGTATTATCCACATGGCTCCGAGTACCGGAAGACCGAGCAGCAGATAGAAAAATACGAATATTACGATTAAAACTGAACGCATATTTGACCTCTCTTTTTCATAATCTATATAAATTGTAGTTCAATATTTGATATTATATCATATCATAAGCGGTATGATAAGAAAGAGAGGAAAAAATGTCAGAAAAATTGAGAAAATTTCTGGTGATGGCTGCAGGTGTGCTTGTGATATTGGAAACGACAGTGATTTCGGGCTGCCGCGCAAATATTTCAGGCACGGAGAGTGACAGGATGGTTGAGTACACGGTGATTTGCGGGGATGAAATCCCGGAGGAGTTTAAAAAGCAGATAAATGAAAACAAGGCAAAGGCGATGAAGCTGACGTACAAGGATGATGAATATTTATACATAGCGGAAGGCTTTGGCACAAAGGAGACAGGTGGCTACAGTATTACGGTTAACCAGTTTTATGTTAAGGATAAGGCAATGTATTTTGATACGCGTCTGATAGCCCCGGATAAAGGCGAGAAGGTCAGCAATCAGGCTAGTTATCCGTATATAGTAATAAAGACGGAATTGAGTGAAATGCCTGTTGTGTTTGAGTGAAAATTTCGTAAATTGTGTTAAAAGTTGCGAAAAAACTGACAATCAGTACTAATGCCCTATTGCTATCACTGCGATACTTTGCTATAGTAAAGTTACTAGATATTGTGGTGACATATTTATATATTCAAATATATTGATTGATATAATTGTTGATTAATTTGACCTGTTTTATATTTATACAGAGATTGATTTCATATATATGACACCGTCGTTACAATACTGGTTACCATGAGGACTATAGTTATGTGCCAGTGGGCATACCCACAATAAGGAGGCTTAAAATGGAACAGACAGAAATTAGAAAAGTCAGAGCATCGATTCACCAGCAGTGTGGCAACAGGGTAAAAATCCAGCAGGATCTCGGCCGCAACAAGGTTGACATCCAGGAGGGTGTTATTCAGCAGGCATACCCAAGTGTGTTTACGGTTCTGATAGATGATGAGTTTGAGCAGAATCCGCCACAGCTCTTATCTTTCACCTACACTGATGTGATTACAAAAGATATAAGGATGCAGCTTTGCTAGTATCATGAAGTAAAGATGTTACATCTTTATTATAATGATCATGAATTTAAATATTTGCATCTGCATAAAGTTACTCCATCTTGAATATGTATTATATATACATATTTGAAGTGGGGTATTTTTTATGGAATTAATTACACAAAAAATCAGACAGTGCATAGAAAAGGTAAAGGATATTTCGCAGGTGGGCTTCGACAGGGACTATGTCATAAAGGACAACAAGCCTGATGTTTCCAAGGTGGTTTGTCAGAACGGGCAGGTAAAGGTTGACGAGATAAAAGCGTCCGGCGAGAATATCTGGCTAAGCGGAAGCATTGAGTTTGAAGTGCTGTATACGAGAGAGGAGGTCTTTGAAGGCGATGAGCCACAGGAGAATATCACCGGAAACAGGGTGGAGCATATAAAGGATGCAATACCGTTTCAGGAGAAGCTTGTGCTTCAGGGAGTCTGCGAGAAGGATACGGTGCGTGTGTATACCGGGCTTGATGAGCTAACGGTGGGAGTTATTAATTCACGAAAGCTTTCGGTCAGAGGCAGCATAAGCGTGGAGCTTTATGGAGAGAGGGAGGAAAATCTTGAGATTGCACAAAGGATTGATGACAAGGATGTGGAGCAGCTTATAGGACAGATGAAGGTGCTTAAGCTTGACAGTGCTGTCAGGGATATTGTCAGAATCAAAAATGTCGTCACCCTGCCAAAGACCAAGCCGAATATATGCAAGCTCATATCAAGTCTTGTTGATATGAGAAATCTGGAGTATACATACGAGCGTGACCATATTACACTGACAGGCGAGTGCCATGCGTGTATAGTGTATCTGAGTGAAGAACAGGAAATTTGCTGCTTTGAGGTGCAGGAGGGATTTTCAAATGAAATACGCTGCGAGGGTGATAATGCCGGAAATATTGCCTGGCTTCGCACACAGCCTGCCATGCATCAGGTTGAGGCGGAAAATGATTACGACGGAGAGCTCAGGCAGCTTTCGATTGAGGCAGCGCTTGCGGTGGATGGAAAGGTCTGGAGTGAGGAAACAGTAGAGGTGCTCAATGACATGTACAGCGTATCATGTCCGGTAAAACCTGTGTTTGAAAATATGAAGGTATGCAGCCTTCTTATGAAAAATGACACAAAATGCCGTATTTTGGAGCAGTTGTACAGAGAAAACAGCAAAAAGAGGATTTTAAGAATCTGTGGTACAAAGACGCAGGCCGCTATTGCACAGATAAAAAATGCAGACACAGGAATTATTGTGTCAGGTGTATTGCAGGTGAACTGTGTGAATATTGTGGAGGACGATGGCTGTCCGATAGAGATGCATACAGACTCTGTGCCGTTTGAACAGTTTGTTGAGATACCCGGCATGGATGCCAACACCTGCTGCGAGGTAAATGTGCAGGTAGACCAGGTGCAGGTCAATCTACTCGACAACAGCGAATATGAAATTAAGGGTGTTGTCAGCATAAACGCTATTGCCCTGCAGCAGGATGAAGTGTCAGTCATAACATCGGTGGAGCAGGAAAAGAACGCGCCTGAAACTGAGGCTGAAGCAGCTTTGGTCGGCTATATAGTGCAGAAGGATGATAAAATGTGGGACATTGCAAAAAGATACCGCACCACTGTTGAAAACATAATGGAAATAAATGCTCTGACCTCCGATATCATCAAACCTGATGATAGACTTATAATAGCGCGCATGTGAATCATAAATTAGGGGCAAAATACCTTTTGACCCTCATATCATTATATAAAATGTGGAAAATTCTGTAAATTTACAAAAAGGTGTGGAAAAAAGATTCATTTTGTGCGATAATATATCCGAATGTATATTGAACGTAAATTGTGGAGGGTAAGATTAATCTGACCGTCGTATTACAGGAGGAATAAAATGAATCAGAAATGGACACGTGCTATATGTACTGTGTTAACATCGGCACTCGTTTTTACAGGACCGGCAGTAGAGGGCACTACATTTAGCGGATACATAAACAGTGGACTTGAGAAGGTATATGCCAAGACACAGAAGCAGAAGGATGCAGAGAAGAAGAAGTCACAGGCTGAGCAGGGTCTCAAGGATAAGAAGAATGAGATTAGTGGTCTCAAGGATCAGCAGCAGACTACTGCTGATGATATAAAGAATAAATCTGCAAAGCTTGATGAGATTCTTGCAGCACAAAAGAAGCTTCAGACAGATATCACAAGCAAGCAGGCAGAGATAGAGCAGAATCAGAAGGATCTTGCAGCGGCTCAGGAAAAGCAGCAGGAGCAGTATGATGCCATGAAGAAGCGTATACAGTTCATGTATGAAAACAGCGCTGAGGACAATATCTGGACAGCAATTATTGAGTCAAATGGCATCACAGATATGCTCAATCGTATAGAGTACGTGTCAGATGTATATGATTCGGATCGTGCTCTTATGGATTCTTATCAGGCAGCAGTTGAGCAGGTGAAGGAGATTGGTACCAAGCTTGACAACGACATGAATGAGCTCACAGCCATGCAGGATGATTATGAGAAGCAGCAGGCAGATGTCGAGGCGGCTATAGTAGCTCTTGAAAATCAGAAGGAGCAGTATGCAAGCCAGATAGCTCAGGCACAGCAGCAGGCAGACAATTATCAGAATATCATTACGGCACAGGGCAAAATCATTCAGGAGCAGGAAGCCGCAGCAGCTGCCGCAGCCGCCGCTGCTGCCAGAGCGAACAGCTCATCAGGCAGTTCAAGCTATGATGGTGGTGGAGCCGGCAAGGGCGGAAGCATTGCCAGTGATTATGCATCAGGCGGTGGAAAGAACCCGAGTGCTTCAACAGGAGTTTCAGGAAGCTCTGTGGTATCATACGCTATGCAGTTTGTGGGCAATCCATATGTATGGGCTGGAAACAGTCTTACAAACGGTGTAGACTGTTCGGGCTTTGTACATGAGGTATATGCACATTTTGGTATCAGCACACCGAGATATTCACAGGCATTTAAGTCTGTGGGACAGGCCGTATCCTTCGATAATATACAGCCGGGAGACGTAGTGGTATATCCGGGACATGTAGCTATATATGCAGGTGGTGGTGTGATAGTGGAGGCACAGTCCACAAAGGCAGGCATCACAGCAAACAGAAGCGTGCAGTGTCATACAATACTTGCTATACGACGTCTTGTATAGGATGGTTAGGAGCCGATAAGTATATTTATTATACTTACCGGCTCTTTTTTCAGGAAACAAACACATTGCAATAAACGATAGCAATTTCCATCCATAAGGTGTATTATAGAGACAGACGGCACCAATTCGCACAAAACGAACTAGCAAGCCTGTAAATAAAGTAAGAAAAGCAGGAGGAACAAGCCATGCAGATGGAACAATTACAAAAAGACATGATTGCAGCAATGAAAGCAAGAGACAAGGTAAGAAAGAATGCTATATCCTCACTTGTATCGGCAGCCAAAAAGGCGGCAATAGATGAGGGCTGCAGAGACAATATACCGGAGGAGCTTGTCAACAAGGTCATCCTTAAGGAAATGAAATCCGTGAAGGAGCAGATTGACACATGCCCTGCCACAAGAACAGATCTGCTTGATGAGTACAATACCAGATATGCAATCTTTGAGGAGTACGCTCCTGCAATGATGTCGGCAGAAGAGGTAGAAAAGGAGCTCACAGAGCAGTTCTCGGATGTAATCGCAACAGGAAACAAAGGACAGATAATGAAGGCAGTCATGCCGCATTTCAAGGGTAAGGCTGACGGAAAGGTCATAAATCAGGTGGTTGCAAAGCTTTGCGCAAAATAAGAAAACACATCACAACAATTATACTTGCAGTGCTGGCTGTCATAGCCGGTGTGTATGCATATAATTATCATGATATGAAGCAGAATATTGTATACAATGAGCATCTGGAAGACGTGGCTGTTACCGTGAATGGGAAAGAGCTGACATTGCGCGATATGGCATTTTATGTGGCATATGAGGAGATGAATGTCGAGAAGCAGGCTCTTGTGTATGATTCCGATAATCCAAACAAGTATTGGAATATCCACACAAACGGTGAATTTGTTCGTGTTACAGCGCGTAAAGCAGCTATGTCCATGGCCATTCACGATGAGATTTTTTATGAGATGGCCAAAAAAGAGAGCATTACACTTACTGACGACGAGAAAGCAGCTTTGAAAAATTCCGAGAAGGACTTCTGGTATGATTTGTCTGATATAGATGGTGCAAAGAAGCTTGGAGTCGAAAAAAAGGATATTTATTCGTCCATGGAAAAGTCTGCAATAGCCCGGAAATATCAGGAAATATATGCAGGGCTTGACAATGCTGATATAACGGATTATGATTTCTCGGGAGGCAGATATGAGAAGCTGCTGGAGAAAAATAACTATAAAATAAAAGAAAAAGTGTGGAAAAGAGTCGATATGGGAAACGTTACTCTTGATCACTAGAAAGAAGATTTTATGTCAACAAAAATTGGAAGAAATGACCCTTGCTGGTGTGGCAGCGGAAAGAAATATAAGACCTGTCATGCGGCATTTGATATGAAGCTTGAAAAGCTTGCTGAGGCACATCATAAGATACCGAGCCATTCAATCATCAAGACACCTGACCAGATAGCGGGAATCAAGGAGAGCGCCAAGATAAATGTCGCAGTGCTCGACTACATAGGAGAGCATATCCACGAGGGTATGAACACAGCAGAGATTGATAAAATAGTCTATGATATGACAACCAGCATGGGTGGCATCCCTGCACCGCTCAACTATGAGGGTTATCCTTACAGCGTATGTACATCAGTAAATGAGCAGGTTTGTCACGGATTTCCTTCAAAGGACGTCATCTTAAAGGATGGTGACATCATAAATGTAGACTGTTCTACAATTTTAAACGGATATTTTTCGGATTCATCAAGAATGTACTGTATCGGAAATGTAAGCCCGGAGAAGAAAAAGCTCGTTGAAGTCACAAAGGAGTGTGTGGAGCTCGGACTCAAAGAGGTAAAGCCATGGGGCTTCCTCGGAGATATGGGACAGGCAGTGCACGACCATGCATTTGCAAATGGTTACACAGTAGTGCGTGAAATTGGTGGACACGGAGTGGGACTTGAATTTCACGAGGATCCGTGGGTAGGCTACAACACCAAGCGCGGCACCGACATGGTCATGGCACCAGGCATGATATTTACCATCGAGCCAATGGTCAACATGGGCAAGGCCGATATCTACGTAGATGACAAGAACAACTGGGAAGTATACACTGACGACGGACTTCCATCAGCCCAGTGGGAAATCATGGTACTCGTCACAGAGGATGGCCATGAGGTGCTAAGCTGGTAAACCGGTAAGTATTATCAGAGTGCTATTATTAGCAGACATTAGTTCATAGGTGATAACATTATGAAGGGCGTGTGAAAAACGAAGTGTTTTTCACACGCCCTTTTATATAACAATAAGATAAGCAACTTGATGGTTAAGCCCTGTCCGGGCGCAGAAACGCCCTCTCGGAAGCGTTAGCTTCGGGAGAGCATTTCTGCATCCACGGACATGGCTTATAAACTCATAGTAGATTGCTTCGCATAAGTACTCTAAATTTACCGGAGAGTATGCAGTGTGTTCCGAAGAAAAATATAAACTGCCACGGCGTTCCATAAAATGTGGATACGACAATTCATAGCAAACTATCAATAAACTATCTGCAAATGATGCCGTGGCTGATTTTATATTTTTCTGAGGAATATACTGCATGCTATGCCGGTCTTCACAGCCTAAATATGCGAAGCCACATAAGCGATGGCGTCCCTACAGATTTGTATTCACCCCATTTATGGTCGCATTCTCATTCTCCCTCATAGGAATGACGAGACACTTCTCCCCATTGATGACCTGCGCATGAATCTGTGAAGCCTTCTCCGGCTTTACATGAAGCACCACATCATAAGTCTTAATTTGGGCAGTGTAATTATCAATCTCCTCCTGCTTCTCAAGAAGCTGTGAGGTGCGCTCCTCAATCTGATTATTTTTCTCCTGGATAACAGAATCCTTCTCCTCAAGCTGCGCATTTTTCTCATTGAGCTCGAGAGTTAAATCGCCGACCTGGCTCTCAAGAGCAAGCTTTTCCACGCGGATTTCATTAGCTGCAAGAGCCTTTGAATCAATGACATTGGCTGCGATAGGCGGCTTGTCACCGAAGGCCTCATTGACGGATTTTTCAATGCGTGAAATCTTTTCCTCAGAGACATGGCAGTCACTCAGCACCTTGTTCATAGCCTCGCTGTCGAGAATGAACGGATCATCGTCATCATCGTGAGTCTCAGCGTAGTCATCGGCCATCTCGGACAGATTCTGCTGGATATCAAGCAGCTTGTCATCAGTGCTCTCGTCCTCAGCACCTAGCACGTTTCTGACGATTGAATGGAAAGCCATCTTCTGCTCGGTAGCTGTGCGCTCCACACCGCAGCCGAGGCCGTTTGTCATAAACTCAGAGTGAGGCTCCTTGGTATTTTTCGTATAGAAAAGGGTGGAGTGTATGTCAGTGCTTCTATCGTTGAAGGCAGGGAATAAAAAGCCTGTCTCAGGTGCACCGACCACCCAGTCCCTTATGCGGGCTCCGATACGCTGCTCCTTTTCCAGATAGCCAAGGCCCGGCTTTGAAAGTGTGACAGGGCAGATGGCGCAGAGCATGTATTTGTACACCTCCTCGGACTCATCCACGTTGATGTTGTCCTTTGTGCGTGTCATGACATCGTAGCTGTCGAGATACAAAAGAATCAGATAGTTCCCGGCCTCATCGTAGGTGTCGATGACCAGATCATAGTATGTATCGAGCAGAGTCTCATCATTAAGCTCGCTGTCGCGAAGCGCCATGAGAATCTGCTGGCGGCCTCCGACCTCTTCCTCCTCAAGCGGAAACTGCAGATTGAGCAGGTTGTTTCCGAGAGTGCCGGAAAGCACCTTGTTTGAAATCTCCAGATATTTGTAGTATTCATCCTCCTCCAGAGTGAGAAATTTGCCACCGAATTTGCAGACCTTTTCATGGTTGCAGTCCACGTAGCAGCCGACCAGACGGGTGAATGTTGCCTGGTCTTTTTTTAATCTTCGTTTTAATTCCAATACTTCTTTTTTGTTCATATTATCCTCGCATTATTTCCATACCATTCAAAAATTTCCGTAATCACATTATATGTATGGAATAAATATTTGTCAATTGAGCGGCGCCTTTTATGTCATGCTGTCAATCAAGAAAAAAGATGACAGAGCAACCACAAAATGCTATAATTTAGGAAATCAACGGATTATGATATAAAGGCTGACACAGAGACATCCACAGGTGTCTCTGTTCTTGGATTGAGGCATAAATGGAGCAGAACATGACAAACAATCACATTACAATAGGCATTCTCGCACATGTAGATGCGGGAAAGACAACCCTGTCTGAGGCCATGCTCTACAGCACCGGGCAGATCCGCTCACTCGGGCGCGTGGACCATCAGGATGCATATTTAGACAACGATGCACAGGAGCGAGAGCGTGGAATAACCATTTTTTCAAAGCAGGCAAGGCTTGATATTTCGCGTGGCACAAATGCGGCAGATACAGCAGATACAGCTCGTACATGGCATGTAGTCATGCTTGATACACCGGGGCATGTGGATTTCTCGGCAGAGATGGAGCGTACCCTTCAGGTGCTCGACTATGCGGTACTTGTAATCAGCGCAACTGATGGAGTGCAGGGACACACGCGCACACTGTGGGGGCTTTTAAAGCACTATAACGTGCCGACATTTATTTTTGTAAACAAGATGGATATGCAGGGCACGGATGCGGAGAAAGTGCAGGCAGAGCTAAAGAGCGAGTTGAGTGATGGCTGCGTGGATTTTTCTTCACAGGATTTATTTGATGAGCTTGCCATGTGCAGCGAGCCTCTTTTAGATGAATTTATGGAATCGGGAGAGCTTGTGGATGCACATATTGCGCAGGCGGTGGCTCAAAGGGAGGTGTTTCCCTGCTTTTACGGCTCGGCACTTAAGCTCGACAGAGTGGATACGCTGCTTCAGGGGCTTTCGCGGTTTATGTGTGAAAGAAATTACCCTGACGATTTTTCTGCCCGCGTATACAAGATAGGCAGGGATGACAGAGGCAGCAGGCTGACATTTTTAAAGGTTACCGGAGGCTGTCTTAGGGTCAGGGACAAAATAGAGTATAAAGCTCATGGCGGTGACGAGGCAAAAGGCATTCTGATTGAGAAAATCGATCAGATAAGAAAGTATTCCGGTGAAAAATATGAGATAGCTGATGTGGCAGAGGCGGGTGAGATAGTTGCTGTCACAGGTCTTAGCTCGACATTTCCAGGGCAGGGGCTGGGTAGTGAGCTGCAGTCCAATATGCCAATCCTTGAACCGGTACTAAACTATAGGATGATTCTGCCGGACGATGTAAATCCGGCGGCATTTATGGAAAAGCTAAAGCAGCTTGAGGAGGAGGATCCACAGCTTTACATAGTGTGGGTGGAGGAATTTAAGGAAATCCATGTGCAGCTCATGGGACAGGTGCAGATGGAGGTGCTTGTACGTCTCATAAAGGACAGGTTTGGTGTTGTTGTCACATTCGGACCGGGCAGCATTGTATACAAGGAAACGATAGCAAGGGCTGTCGAGGGAGTAGGACATTTCGAGCCGCTGCGCCACTATGCAGAGGTGCATCTGCTTTTGTCGCCGGCGGAGCGTGGCAGCGGAATCACAGTTACATCTACCTGCAGTGAGGATGTGCTCGACAAAAACTGGCAGCGCCTCATAGCCACACACGTTGAGGAGAAGGAGCACAGGGGTGTACTCACAGGCTCAGCGCTTACCGACGTGAAGGTCACGATTCTTATAGGAAGAGCACATGTAAAGCATACGGAGGGAGGCGATTTCCGCCAGGCTACATACAGAGCAATCCGCCAGGGACTTAAATCCACAGAGAGCGTGCTGCTGGAGCCATACTACAGCTTTATCCTACAGGTGCCGATGGAGTATGTCGGCCGTGCAATGACAGATCTGGAGCAGAGATTTGCAAGAGCCGAGAGCCCGCAGTTTGCCACAACCGCTGCGAGGGAGATGGCAACAATTACAGGAAAGGCACCGGTTGCGACAATGCAGGATTATGTGAGTCTGGTGCATGCGTATACAAAGGGGCTCGGGCACCTGACACTGGAGCTGTGGGGTTATGATGAGTGTCACAATCCTGCGGAGGTGATTGCGCAGATGCACTATGACAGCGAGGAGGATTTCCGCAATCCGACAGGCTCGGTATTTTGTGCGCACGGCTCAGGCTACGTGGTGCCGTGGGATGAGGTCCCGGAGCATATGCACCTGCCGTATGTCTACCACGGAGATGAGTCTGAGGAGGCACTTGCAGCGAGTGCCCGCACGCAGAATGCATTTTCAGCGGAGGATGCGCAGGCGCTTGCCGGAAACCGCCGCAGGACGAGCTTTGAGAAAGCTGTTTCCGGTATGTCATCAGTTGAGCTTGATGCGCAGCTTGCAGATGTTTATGCCAGGGAGTTTGGCATGGGAAAAAACGATATCGCAGAGGATCAGAGGCGCAAATGGTCAGGTAAAAAGAAAAATGAGTATGAAGGTCTAAGTGGTAAACCGCGCACCGTAAAGCATGATAAGCACGGCAATCCGATTTATCCGAAGAAATCCCCGGGGGAAGAGTACCTGATAGTTGACGGATATAATATAATATTTGCATGGGAGGATTTAAAGGAGCTTTCACGCATAAACATCGATTCGGCGAGAGATGCGCTTAAGGATGTTTTATCGGATTACCAGGGCTATAAGGGCTGTCATCTGCTGCTGGTGTTTGATGCGTACAAGGTGAAGGGCAATGCCGGAAAGCACGAGACCTTCCACAACATAGAGGTCGTGTATACAAAGCAGGACGAGACAGCCGATGCATTTATCGAAAAGACTGTGTTTGGCATACGTGACAGGTACAAGGTAACAGTGGCAACCTCTGACGGACTGGAGCAGCAGACGGTCATGAGCCTGGGGGCACTGCGAATGTCAGCCCGCGAGCTTAAGGAGCATATTGAGATGACGAAGCGTGCCGGGATGGAGGCATTCATATCACGATAAACGATCATGAATGGTAACAATATGTGTATAAAGAGATGTTTATAAAGACATTTGTATGTCATAAGCTAAGATAAGGAGACAAGAAAATGGTAGTAAACGAAAGCATGTACCAGCTTGGAAGTGTGCGCTCAGCAATCAGGGAGCTTTTCGAGTATGGTAAAAAAAGAGCAGCAATTGTAGGAAAAGAAAATGTATATGATTTCTCAATAGGAAACCCGAGCATACCGGCTCCGCAGATAGTAAACGACACGATAAAGGAGCTTGTCACAGATTACGATTCTGTTGCGCTGCACGGCTACACCTCAGCACAGGGAGACGTGGAAACGAGAGCGGCAATAGCTGAATTTTTGAACAACACACACGGCACACATTTTAATGCGGACAACTTTTACATGACAATGGGAGCAGCGGCATCGCTGTCAATCTGCTTTCGTGCATTGACAAGTGACGCATATGATGAGTTTATTACCATAGCGCCATATTTCCCGGAGTATAAGGTATTTGTGAATGCAGCAGGAGCAAGGCTTGTAGAGGTGCCTGCAGATACAGAGCATTTTCAGATAGATTTTGAGGCTCTTGAGGAGAGAATCAATGAGCACACCAGAGGTGTCATAATCAATTCACCAAACAACCCATCCGGCACAGTATATTCTGAGGAGACCATCAAAAAGCTCTCAGACCTCCTTGAGAAAAAGTCTAAGGAGATAGGAAGACCGATATTCATTATCGCAGATGAGCCGTACAGGGAGATAGTATACGACGGAATCAAGGTGCCGTTTGTGACCAAATATTACGACAACACACTGGTATGCTACTCATACAGCAAGTCACTTTCGCTGCCGGGAGAGAGAATAGGATATGTCCTCGTGCCTGATGAGGTGTACGATAAGGCGGAGCTGTATGCAGCAGTCTGTGGTGCGGGAAGAGCACTCGGTTACGTGTGCGCACCAAGCCTGTTCCAGAAGATGATAGTAAAATGCCAGGGGGCAACCGGTGATATCAATGCCTACAAAGAAAACAGAGACCTTCTGTACGAGGGACTTACAAGGATAGGCTATCACTGTTTCAAGCCGGACGGAGCATTTTATATGTTTGTAAAGGCACTCGAGGATGACAGCAATGCATTCTGTGAGAAGGCAAAGGAGGAGGATGTGCTCATAGTAGCAGCAGACGGCTTCGGCTGTCCGGGCTGGGTGAGAATATCATACTGTGTGGACAGGGAAATGATAAAACGCTCCATGCCTGCGTTTGAAAAGATATACAACAAGTATAATAAATAATAGTTACAATAAAAAAATAATCCGAAAAAGCGCCGAAAATTGCCTAAAAAATATGCAATTTTCGGCGCTTTTAATATGCAATTTTCACAAAGTTGTCTCCGCGTGACCGCTGTGTGACCGTTGTGTGACCATTGTTTTGTATAATGGAATAAAGAGTGGGAATATAAATAAAATCATAACGGAATAGTTATAAAAAATACAATAGAAAAGGAGATATGAGAGTGTTTAATAAAAAACTTAACAGGTTACTAGCAATCATGCTAGCTTCTGTAATGGGTGCGACATCGCTTCCGGCAACACCGGTAAGTGCTGATACACCATCTTCAGAGTATGATATATCTAACGACGCAGCCTCGGATGATATATCTGACAGTAAAATTCCAGATGAACAGGATTCGGATAATAATGCCACCGAGGAAAAACAGCCACAGCAGCTGACGGTAGAGTATACACCGGCGGATGATATGTATGTGGGGAACAAAGTTGTTCCGGTGGTAAAATCCGACAGGGCGGATGCAGCCGTTGACAATTTAAAATACACTGTTGTAGAAGGCAAAAATCTGATTGAAAAGGATACAGACTTTGCATCAAACGGTATATGGACAGCAAAGGATACCGGAACTGTAAGGATAAAGGTGACAAAAGCAGAAGATGACAAATATAAGTCAGCAGAGGCAGAATATACTGTTACCATCAAAGAATATGATTACAGCAGTATGAATAACAGCCTGACAGGGACAATGCTGCAGGGTACAAAATTTTATGTAGAAGCACCTATATTATCGCTGGCAAGTGACAATCAGGCGGTATATGTGGTTAGAAAAGGTGATGAATGGATTGAAGCTGATAAATATCAGCTTATGCCACAGCAGGGTGATAACAGACAGACTCTTGTAATAGCACGTAAGGACAAGGAAAGCGGAGCTATCACAGATATTGGAAGTCTGCAGCTCGACTACAAATATGATACACAGCCTCCAAAGATAACATTGAATCCAAAGGAGGATGATAAACCTGCTTTCACAAAGGATGCTGTGGATTATTATGGAAATGTCAGAAAAGTAGACATGAATATCCACGATGTCTCTTTGGATGATGGTTCCACACAGCTTTGGGTAAAGGTTGATGACCGGGAAGAATTCGATGTATTTGATGTCGATAATGCCCAGAAGCTGATTGATGCAGGAATAGAGTATAGTGACTGGATCGTGACAGGGGCTGATTATAGCAGCTGCATCACATTTGGTACAAAAGCGGATGAGGAACACAAATATCAGATAATCGGAATGTATGCGAAGGATCAGGCGGAGCATGAGTGTAATGATACAAGCTCAATAGAGCAGCCGTTTTATGTGGATAGAAAAGCGCCTTCAGGTACTATTGGATATGATGCTGATTTAATAGACGAGCAGAATATGGTCAGTCAGCAGGCATCAAATGTATATGGACAGCTGGAGGATATCAGCGGAATAAAGCAGGCATTCTACTATGTGAATGAATCAGATGAAAGTGGCAGTATTTTAAATGATGAGCAGGTAAAAGCGCTTGATGATTCAGCATGGAAGCCGTTAGAGCTTATTGAGGATACATATGATGCCCGATATAAGTACAAGATTAATACATCTGATCTGAAGGATACTTCATATAACGTATATGTAAAGGCTCAGGACAATTGTAATGGCGAGACAGCATTTTTCTCCACATCGAAGCTGGTTGTTGATACCCTGCCACCGGAGCTTACAGTGTCCCAGGATACCATGACAGCAGCCGATGAAAAAGGCTGGCATAAGGATGATATAAGCTATATCGTTAAGGCTGATGACAGCTTATCAGGAATTAAGAGTGTTGAATACACTGTATTTGATGGGAAAAGGAAAATTGTATCAGGACAGACTGTTGAGCTTGACGCAAGCGGGGAAGGAAGGATAACCATTCCGGCAACAGAGCAGTTTAACGGAATTGATCTGATGCTTTCAGTAAAGGCAACTGATTATGCCGGTCTTAAGACAGAGGTTAAAGGTGACAGCTTCAAGTTCAGCATGGACAGTCAGTCACCTGATGTCAGTATAGAGCCTGAAGCGGGCAAAAACAGAAAATATTTCAATGACGATGTCCGTATAAAAACAAGTGTAGCTGACAGCATTTCAGGTGTTGTATCAGCAAAATACCAGATAGTGACAGATGATCAGTCAGTATCGGATGATGAAGGTGCATGGAATGAGCTTGATGAATCAGGAATCATAAATGTATCGGCTGAGGCTTATCTGGATAAAAAGGCAGATGTATATGTTAAAGCTGTTGATGAGGCAGGAAACGTGACTGTAGCGGATTTGACAGCAAGCGGCAGCCAGCCATTTTATATTCACAAGGCAGCGCCTGCAATAACAGTGACATATGGTACACCTGAGCAGCCGGATCCACAGTGCATCAGCAGTGTAAAAGGCACTGAGTATTACAGGGAAAACAGGATTGCAACCATTTCGGTAAAAGAGAATGAGCTTTTCTTTGACCCAGATGAAACAAAAATCAATGTAAAGGTTGATGGAAATGAACAGACACAGTCAGATGCATGGTCTGAAAAGTCATACTGGGTAAAGACAGGCGAGGGAGCAGAAGCTGTTTACAGTAAGCAGCTTGTATTCAATGCAGGACACAAGTATGAGCTGAGTGTCAGTGCAAAAGATTTGTGTGGTAATTCAGATAATGGATTTGAGATAGAAGGAGACAAATCAGCAGAGTTTGTAATTGACGTACAGTCGCCGACAGGAAATATCAGGTTTGACGGACTTTCAACAGGCATGGATACCGTGTGGGATTTATTGCTGCCAAAAGACAAATATGAGATTTCAAGCTTTGCTGCCAAGAAGGTCAATATTGCCGGACAGCTTGGAGATGAGCATGGCGGCATCAAGTCAGCAGAGTATTTCGTTTCAGCAGAGGATGCAATAATTGACGTAGACAGTATTCAGGAGGCTGACTGGAAGACACTTGACAGCCTTAATGAGGATGGCACCTTCAGTGAACCGATAGAATGCGAGAACAAAAACTGCGTGGTATATGTCAGGGTTACAGATTTAAGCGGTAATGTCTCATATATCAGCACAAATGGATTGGTAGTTGATACATGCGCACCGGCAATATCAGTCATCACACCTGAGACAGCATCAGGAGTGTACAGTGCAGATGTGCCGGTAAGTATAGAGGTATCAGATGAGAATGCCACAGGAGTTGCATCAGGAATAAAGAGCGTAAACTATACGGTAACAAATATGGGACAGCCGACACAGGATGGAACATTATATAGCTATGATAAGACAGCAGCGGGCTTAAAAGATCTGGAAAATCATGTAACAGAGCAATTTGACATAAGCGCGGCTTCAAACAACAGTAATGAAGTGCGTATAGATGTTACCGCAACAGACAATGCAGGAACGGCATACACAGTAACAAAATACATAAAAATAGATACAACAGCACCAACAGTGCAGGTAAGCTATGACAATAACAGTGCAGATACATCATTTGGAGACACAGCATACTTCAAAGCACCGCGAACAGCAACCGTAAAAGTAACAGAGCGTAACTTTGATGCATCAAAGGTAGCAGCGGAAATAAAAGCCGCAGCAGGTAAGGCACCTGCTCTTTCAGACTGGAGCACAGAAGGTGGAAGCGGTAACGGTGATGATACAGTACATGTTGCCACAATATATTACGGACATGATGACGATTACACATTTGGAATCGGAGTAAAAGACATTGCGGGAAATGCCGCAGCAGGAGTGGATTATGCAAATTCGCTTGCACCGACAAAATTTACAATTGATACGACAGTACCTGTTATTTCGGTAGCATATGATAACAACAGTGCATCAAACGGAAACTATTATAATAACAAGAGAACAGCAACTGTGACAATCACAGAGCACAATTTTGATACAAGCAGAATAGCACTGAGCATGACTGCGCAGGATGCAGGAAAATCAGTAGCAGCACCGGCATTTGGAAGCTGGTCAGATAATGGTGATATACATACGGCAACATTAAGCTTTGATGCGGATGCCACATATACATGGTCACTTGCATATACAGACAAAGCCGGCAATAAGGCAAAAGACCTTGCAAAGCAGGAATTCTGCATAGATACGACAAAGCCTGTTGTAACAATCAACGGAGTAACCCCGGGCTCAGTAAACAATAATTCAGGAAATATGTCATTTGTAATAGAGTGCACAGATACTAATCTTGAATACTTTTCACCGGTGCTTACAGTTGAGGTATATGAAAATAGCAGATTCGTAAGAAAAACGATTACCGGAAATGTGATATCAATTACAAACGGACAACGTGTAGAGTTTAGAAATCTCAATGAGGATGGAGTGTATTCACTGACATGCCATGCACAGGATAAGGCCGGAAATTCTTATGAAACAGTCAATATTATAGATGCAGGCGGAAAGCAGGTGACAGAGACTGCAGGGCAGGGAGGAAAATTGTTGGATTTCTCCATAAACAAAGGCGGTTCAATCTTCTCGCTGGATGACAATACGATGAAGCTTGTAAAGGATTACTATGTGCAGAAGGTATACCATGATGTGGTAGTCAGAGAGATAAATCCGGATGAAGTTACCAGCTGTACTGTCAAAGTAAATGGAAAAGCACTTAAGCAGGGAACAGACTTCAGTGTGAATAATGTAAGTGAAAGCGATGGCTGGCATAAGTACGAATATGTGATATCAAATGCGGTATTTGAAAAAGAGGGTCAGTACAATATCGTTGTGGAGACAAAGGACAAAGCAGATTCAGTTGCCTACAGTGATGTGAAGAGTGTAAATATTGAATTTATTGTGGACAAGACAGCACCTACATATACATTGACAGGTGTAGATAAAAACAATGAAAACTATATTGGCTCAAAGAATGCAGTATTGATGCCGAAGGATGATGGCGGAAAGCTTGGACGTGTAAAGATTACTGTAGTGGGCAAGGATGACAAAGAAAAAAAGGTTATCAAGGAAATGTCGGGAGACGATATGCTTGACTATCTGGACAAGCATGACGGAAAGATAGAGTTTGAAGTACCTAAGGAGGTGCTCTCTGCAAAAGACGGTGATTCAAGGCTTATGGTAGAGTGTGCAGACTGTTCTGTTGACGAAGGTGGAAAGACCAATGAAGTGAAAAAAATATATGGTAAGGATACAGAAGCAGATACAGAGATTGCCGAAGATGATGTACCTATGGAATCAAATTCGTCAGATGTCAAATCAGTAGAAACAAACAATGATAAGGCAGTATATATAATTGGAGCAATAATATTATTTGTACTTATAATTGCTATATTGATAATCGCTTATTACATGAGAAAAAAGCTGAAAGAAAAAAAAGACAATGATGAGCAATAAGATAATTATCTATGTGTTTACATCACCATGTGGTGGTGTGGGAAAAACAACAGTGTCTGTGGCATGCGCGAAAGCGCATGCCCTTCAAGGCAGACCTGGCAACGAAGATTTTGAATTCTGGGAGGAGTGTGTATGAGATTTGAAATAGCAGCTGACACGGACAGAGGAATCGTAAAAGAAACTAATCAGGATAGTCTGCTGGTAAAGTGCTTCTCAACATGCAAAGGAGACATGGCATTTGCAGTATTATGTGACGGCATGGGCGGCTTATCGAAGGGTGAGCTGGCCAGTGCCACTGTAGTCAGGGCATTTGACAGATGGAGTGACGAGCAGCTGCCTGAGCTCTGCAAATTGTCGAACCCGGATATTGACAGTCTGATTCTGGAAAGACAGTGGGATGAAGTAATACAGCAGCAGAACGAAAAAATAAAAGCATATGGCAAAGCACATGCAGTAAACATGGGAACAACAGTGGTAGCGCTGCTTGTCACGCAAAAAGCCTACTACATTATAAACGTGGGCGATTCCAGAATATATAGCCTTTCAGACCATATAGAAAGGCTTACGACAGACCAGACATATGTACAGCGGGAAATTATGAATGGAAATATGACACAGGAGCAGGCTATGAGAGATCCGCGAAGGAATGTACTGCTGCAGTGTGTCGGGGCATCAGCAGAGGTAAAGCCGGAGTACAGGACCGGGGCAATGAAAAATGGAATGTCACTTCTGCTTTGTTCAGATGGCTTCAGGCATGAGGTATCAGAACAGGAAATCTATGAGATGCTGAAAACGGCAGCAACTGTAGACGGGCAGAATATGCACGACAGACTGGAGCAGCTCATCAGACTCAGCATGCAAAGAGGAGAGCGCGATAATATAACAGCAGCGCTCATAAAGGCACAGTAGGAGGAATAGATGCTTGAAATTGGCTCTTTAATTGACGGAAAATACAAGATACTAAACGAAGTTGGACACGGCGGAATGAGCGTTGTGTACCTGGCTATGAATGAAAGGGCAAACAAACAGTGGGCAATAAAAGAGGTCAGAAAGGATGGAGTAAAGGATTTTGAGGTGGTAAAGCAAAGTCTTGTTGCGGAGACCAATATGCTCAAAAAACTGAGCCATCCCAGTCTTCCTGATATTGTCGATGTCATAGATGAGGATGACAGATTCCTTATCGTAATGGATTATATAGAGGGAAATTCTCTCAAGACAGCATTGCAGGAGTACGGAGCCCAGTCGCAGAAAAATGTGATAAAGTGGGCCAAACAGCTATGCGACGTTCTTGGGTATCTGCACTCACAGAACCCGCCAATCATATATCGTGATATGAAGCCGGCAAACATAATGCTAAAGCCTGATGGAAATGTGGTGCTTATAGATTTTGGAACAGCAAGGGAATATAAGGAAAATAACATAGAGGATACAACATGTCTTGGCACGATGGGATATGCTGCACCGGAACAGTTTGGTGGAATGGGGCAGACAGACGCGAGAACAGATATATATTGTCTGGGAGCCACAATGTATCATCTTGTTACGGGAATGAATCCCTGTGAGCCACCTTACGAAATAAGGCCGATCAGAGAAATTGACCCAACATTGTCAGGTGGTCTTGAACGTATTATTACAAAGTGTACACAGCCGGATCCAAACAACAGATATCAGAGCGCAGCTGAGCTGATGTATGACCTTGAGCACTATACAGAGATTGATGACATGTATAGGAAGAATCTAAAGAGAAAGCTTGCGGTATTTATCACCACATCAGTTTTGACGATGCTGCTTGGAACAAGCACAGTATTAAGCTATTGTGCGGCAGAACACAAAAAAAATGAAAACTATAATAGCATATTAAAAGAAGCGGATACCTATGACAATTATGACAATGGATATTACACGGCTATAGTCACCGACCCGACAAGGACGGAGGCATATCTTAAGCTGAATGACAAACTGACAGACGATTTTGTGCTGGACAGGGATGAGGCGCAGATATTGAACAGGCTGATGGTAGGTATAGATTGCAAGGACCACAATGGCCGGGTGCATACATATGATGTTATGGCAAAGCTGAAAGAAAAAAATCCAAAGGGATATGAGGATGTATGCTATAAGATTGGTGAAAGCTTTTTATTCTACTACGAAATCAATGTGGAAAAAGACAGATACTCCAGTGCTGCGCAGTGGTTCAAGGAAGTAAAGGAGAATCATCCGGAGGCAGGAATATACTGTGAGATATCAGATTGTCTGACATTGATTAGCCAGTATGATGGAGCAAAGATAAAACAGACAGAAAAAACATATGAAGAATACAAAAAGCTATGGAAGCAAATAAATGAGCTATATGCAAAATCAGAGAATTTTGACAGCTTAGACGCAAAGATTCAGGTATGGAATGAGATAGATGATATAGTTGACACAAATATCACATCATTTATAGCAGTGACAGATAAGGATAAAGTTATGGATTTATTACAGACAATAAAGGACAAAACAGAAAAGCTGGATAAATCCATAATGCGCGAGCAGATAACAGGATTGCAGGATAATATAGACAGAACAATTGAGAAGGCACAGAGCGTGAAGGAGGAAAACAAAGATGACTTATAATCAGTACAGGATGATATTTTACGTATCCTTCACGGCATTTGCCATAATGCTTATAGCTTCAATAGTCATACTTATAGTACTTGAAATACCGAAGGTCATAGGTGCACTTACCGGAAAATCTGCCCGGAAAGGAATTGCAGCAATTGTACAAAAGCAGACAGTGGGACATATTGACATAACATCGTCCGGTCCGATAGCACCGTCATATAACCTGGCAGGGGAGAATAAGAAAAAGCCGGGATATACACAAAATATAGATGAAACTACTGTGCTGGATGCACCGACAGAAGTATTGCAGGATGAAACCACAGTATTGGAAGATATAACCGAAAAGCTGCAAAAAACCAATATCAGGTTCGAAGTAACAAAGAAAATAGAATTTTTACATACGACAGAATGTATCTCATAAGGAATGGAAAATAGCGAATGTCTAAATTAAAAGTAAGCATAAAAAAATCGACCGTTACTGCCATGATGAAGGCAGGACGAAAGGAAAGAATAAATGAAACCGAACTAAGTCAGCTAGCCAGAATAAAACCATGTGGAATCATGCATGTGACAAAAACAAAAAAAGACAGTGTCATATATACGTGCCCTGCAAATATAAATCTTACCGATAGATTGAAAAAAGCCATAAGCAAATATGATTTCTTTTTCATGATTGAGCAGATAGTAATAATGGTTGAGGATGTATACAATAACGGACTGAACGTAAACAGTGTTCGTTTTAATATGGATGACGTATACATAAACGAGATGACAAAAGAGATGTACTTTATATATTTTCCGATAGTAGGAGGACAGGAAAGTGCAGATATTGTCGGGTTTATAGAAAACATAATTTATACAATGACACCTGTTATCAATGAGGATACGAATTATATATCCAGATTTATGTATTATGTCAGAAGCTTCCATGGCTTCAACGGCAATGCAATAGAAAAATATATCTCACGCGAAGAGCGTGCAGTTGTGAACGTGCTGAAAAACAAAGCAGTGACAATGCAGCAGACAATGCAGCAACAGACAATGCAACAGACAATGCAGCAACAGATAATGCAGCAGGTAATGCAGGGCAGCATGGATGGAACTACAGTGTTGTCAGATGATGGCATATCCATACAGCAGATACAGCAGATGCAACCGGTGAACTATCATTTTGCAAGTCTTACAAGGCAGGTAACAGGTGAAAAGATAGAGCTTGGCAAACCGTCGTTTGTGCTGGGAAAGAATCCGGAAAAGTCAGATTATGCGGTAGCAGGCAATACGAATATCAGCAGGGTGCATGCAGTGATAACCATGCGAAACGGACGTTATTATGTAATGGACCAAAATTCTACCAATGGCACATTTATCAATGGAAGGATAATAAAGGCGGGGCAGGAAACAGAGATATTACCGGGAGACTGTCTGATGTTAGCTAATGAGGAATTTATATTTAATGAATAGCTTTAAATATAAAAGGTGAGGAGAATAATACTATTATGGAACTAAAAGAATTAAGTCGCAGAATATCAAGGTACCGGGCAAATGTAGAAAATCTGCAGCTTGAGAAAAACAGGCTGCTTAATGAAATAGATGCTTTGGATCAGGAAGCATTGAAAATAAAGGAATATAAATGGCAGGCGCAAAACAGGTTTAAATGCAGAGTTGATAATATAGCCGGCATGGACAGATATAGCAGTCGTAATATAACAAATCTGAAGGGCAGACTTAAGAGTATTAATTCATTAAACGACGGAAAATCGTATGTAGCCAATGCGATGAATGCTATAGATTCAATGCTGAGAGATGTAGAGAATGCAATCAGGAGCAGAAATGACAGGATATATGAAATAAATCAGCAGCTGTGTACATATGAGGACAATATAGAGCAGCTGAGAATAAAAAAAAGAAGAATGGAGAGTAAGTAATGGGACAGTACAATTTAAGGTTTGAGCAGGAGGAATTTACAGAACTTGTGCGTTTATACTCAGAACTTGCAAAGATTGCAGATAGACAGATGAACGAATATCAGATGATACTTGATATTATAAACACAAATGCAGTTATAAGCGGTGAATTGCACGATAAGCTGGAAGTGTACGAGGATGCTGTTCATACATATCAGAGTATACTGGGGGAATCCTTCAAGGAAATGTCAAAAAAACTTAATGAATTTGTGAGAGATGTAGATGAGGCAGATGGAGATATATATGGTATAGGAACATATGAAGCGTA
>OOCS01000496.1_pt1 | contig 28444 bp, 40 predicted proteins | sample 1671411 | NCBI WGS metagenome assembly OOCS01 (sample SAMN06348154, study PRJEB24527) | human gut metagenome | biome: human gut; feature: ankylosing spondylitis patient; material: feces | host: Homo sapiens | place: China | collected 2015-10 | reverse complement strand
AAAGCTGAAATCAACTTATCTTTACAAACTAGTAAAGGTGAAAACTACTACATCATTTCAACATCAATATACGAATACAACACAAAAGTACACTACATCACATTTACAAGTGCAGCTTACAATGCACTAGACCTATTAAGAGATATATCAGACCTATTAGACAACTATATAGAAGGCATAAGGGAGGTGATATAAATGACTATTACCTGTTCGCCAGAATACCTAAATAGAGCAGCAAAAGATTATCCAGAGTTTACATTTTTAGAATACATAGCAATGTTACAAACTGGAAGATTAACAGAAGAACAAGAAGAAATGACATTAGAAGAAGCAAGAGAATTTGCACAAATGGAAAGAGACAGAATAGATCTAGAATATGACATGACACATCAATAAAAAGAAAAGTACCTCTCTAATGGTGACTAGGGAGGTACAAAAGACATATAATAAGTGTTCATTTATTAACGTTTAATTAATTATAACATAAGCAAAGGGGAACTCGGAAGATGAAAATTCAATTAAAATCAGAAGGAGTTAAAAACTCAGATATAAAAACACTAGAACAAAGATTATTCCTAGTTAGACTTTCTAGAAGTTCAGATGATTTAGGCAGACTAGGATTTATAGAAGGAGCTGAATTTGCTCTAAGAAATAGAAAATTTATGACATTAGATATATTCAAAGAACACTATAAAGACACATTAAAACAAATAGGAAATAGAAAACATGATAGTTACGAAAGCAGTTTATTATATGCTTTACGACTTAATATAGAAGAATTAGAAAAGGAAGGTGAATAACATGAACTTGCATCAAAAGCTAGTAGAAATAAGAAAAAATATCAAAGGCTTTTCAAAAGACACTAAAGGATATGACTATATATTTGTAAGTGGAACTCAAATTTTAAGAGCTATTAAAGATAAAATGGACGAGCTAGGAGTGTTATTAGTACCAGAAATAGATTATAGTACATTTCATTGGGAAAAACATGAATATGTAACAGCAAAAGGAAAAGAAAAATTAGATTTTATAGTTACTGCAAAAATGACATACACATGGATTAATGCCGAAGAACCAACAGATAAATTGGTAGTTCCTTGGGTTTGTATCGGACAACAAACAGATGATATCAGCAAGGCTATGGGGACAGCACTAACATACAACGAAAGATACTTTCTATTGAAGTTCTTAGGAATACCAACAGATGAAGATGATGCTGATTCTAAACCACCAACCGAAGCACAAAGAAGTTATAGCAATAATTATAATTCTAAAAAATTATCGGACAAGCAACTAGCTAGATTATATGCACTAGCTAACAAAGCTGGAGTAGATAAAGATCTAGTTAAGCAACAAGTAATGAAAAAATTCAACAAGGAAGTAAAAGACTTGACTAAACCAGAATATGATTTAGTTTGCAACGGATATGAAAAAGCAGCAGAAAAAACAGCATAAGTTAGGTTGGGGAGCAATCCCCTTCCTATGATAAACAACAAATAAGGAGGCTTAGTAATGAGCGACAATCAAAAATATTATTATCTAAAATTAGTAGATAATTTCTTTGACAGAGATGAAATGATAATACTTGAAAGTATGCCAGATGGTTATTTATATTCAAACATACTTTTAAAACTTTATCTTAGAAGTTTAAAAAATACAGGGAAATTAATGTTTAATGACAGAATACCATATAATTCAACAATGCTTGCTAATGTTACTAGGCATCCAGTAGCAGTAGTAGAAAAAGCAGTCGATATATTTAGACAATTAGGATTAGTAGAAATACTAGACAATGGGGCTATCTATATGCTAGATATTCAAGACTTTATAGGTAAAAGTTCTACAGAAGCAGATAGAAAAAGAAATTACAGAAGAAGAATTGATGAAGAAAAGAAACAATTATCAGAAGGAAAAGGACAAACAACAGGACAAATGTCCCAACAATCGTCCGAAAGTACAGGACAAATGTCCGACCAAATCTCCACCATAATTAGAGATAGAGATAGAGATAGAGATAGAGATAGAGATAGACCTACATATATAGAAGAGGATACAAATAATAAGTTGGTAGGTAAGTTTGCTAAACTCTATGAAAATAATATAGGAGTAATAAATGGAGTAACATCAGAATGGCTTATAGATATAAGTAAGGACATAGATTATTCACTTTTTAAAAGAGCAATAGAGATATGTACAGAGCGAAGTAAAACTAACTTAGGCTATCTAAAAGGGATAATCAACAACTGGACCAACAATAACATAACAACATATGACCAGCTAAAAGCATACAAATTACAGCAAGAACAAAACAAACCTAGACAACAAGATGAATTAAATAAACAAGATCTAGATTTTCTAGACAAAATAGATGAAAAATTCGGATTATAAGGAGATGAATAAAATGGATGCAGTTTTATTGGATAGATTAAAAGTTGCTTTGGAAAAACATGCTCCAGAACCAGCAAAATATGATTGCCCTCTATGTGAAGATAGAGGATATACATTCGAGATAAAAGATGGATATGAAGTGGCTGTACCTTGTAGCTGTTTAGAAAAAAGACAAAGTATCGAAAAACTTGCTTTAAGCAATCTCACAGATGTTTTTAAACAAAAGACAATTAATTCCTTTAAAACTAACAAAGAATGGCAAATAAAGGCAAAGAACGAGGTTTTACGATATATTAATGACTTCTTAAAAAAAGAAACTAATGCAAGTTTGATATTAAGCGGAACCCCTGGAAGTGGGAAGACTCACTTAGGAATTTCAGCGATGCTAGAACTAATCGACAACAATGTTGGCTGCGTATACAAAGAATATATATCAATGCTGACTAATCTAAAACAAGTTATCAATGAAGAAGAAGAATTTATAAGAGAGTTAGAAAAATATATAAATCCAAGAGTTCTATTTTTAGATGATTTCTTGAAAGGCGAGCCAACACAAGCAGATAGAAAATATATATACAAGGTAATCAACACACGATATCTAAAAGGCAAACCTATGATTATATCGACAGAAAAATCAATTAAGGAAATATTGATGTTTGATGAAGCTGTTGGTTCACGAATCGTAGAAATGGCACAAGGTAATATAATAACATTCCCTAGAGGAATAGAAAACAACTATAGATTAAGAAATATAATATAGGGCTTTAGCGAGCTCTAGGAGGGGGACAGGAAGAATGATAAAAGCAAATGTAAAAGATGGAGAAGTAAGAGCAACATTAAATGGAGAACTTCATGATATAATGGCTGATTTATGCATGCTAAACGATACAGTAATAAGCAAATTAGAAGAAAAAAGTGGTATACCAGCAGAAGAATTTTTAAAATGCATGATTGGTGCTATAAAGCTAGGCTTGAAAGAAAATAGAATCAAAGAAAAATTAGACATTAAAGAAGATATATCAGATTCAATAAGCAAAGACATATTTAAAAATAACGATATAAGATAGCAATACTTACAAATAAATAGCCTAGAAGTTAAATCTTCTAGGCGAAAGGGGGATAATCAAATGGCATTAAGACTATCAGACTTAGAAAAAAGAAAGATAAAAAGATTATATAACGAAGGATTAAGCATTTTGAATATTTCATACGAACTAAATAGAGATAAAAGCACTATAAGAAGATACGTAAAGGATATGGGACTTACTAGACAGCCAAAAGTAGTAGATTTGACAGGTAAAATATATGGGAAATTAGTTGTATTAGAACTAGATCATGTAGAAAAAAGCAGAAGATACTGGAAATGTCAATGTGAATGTGGAAATACAACAGTGGTAAGAGAAAGTAATCTACAACATAGAATAACAAAAAGTTGTGGATGCTTGAAGAAAGTATATTCCAAAGGACCCAAAGTAGCAATACAACAAGTAAAAACTAGACATAACAACGGGGGTGTATATTATTTTCAGCCAGGCGAGATAGTCCTAAAAGGCAATTATGAAAGCAAGGGCAGTAAAGTAAAAGAATATAAACTAAGTCCTGAAGAACTAGCAGCTTATTTAAAAGAACTAGAAACAAAAAAAGTAAAGAAAAGGGGTGAATAGTAATGGGAAAAAATATAATCGAAGTGAAAAATATAAAAACTGGAGAAGTATTAGAATTTACAGGACAAAATGCAGTAGCGAAGTATCTTACAGGTGTATATGGCAAGAAAATATACGCTGGAGCTGTAGCATCAGCTATAAGACAAGAAAAACCTTATAAAAATACATGGGAAATAAATTTCATAAAAAATGCTAATAAAAAAATATGCGAGTATTGTGGCAAAGAATATACAAGTAATAGAGCAAATCAAAGATTTTGCAGTGATACTTGTAGAGAAGAATATCGTGCAGAAGAAAAAAGAGGACCAGCGATAAACAGTGAGGCAAAAATAACAAAAGACAAAGAAATATTAGTACATAAATTAGTAACAATGTTAGCACCATACAGAACAGCAAAATAGGAGGGAATATGGAGAGATATCAGCTAAATAAAAATGGAGAAGGATATACAGATAACACAGCAATGGAAGGAATTAAAAGAGCAGATAAAAATAAAACAAGCAAGCAAAGAGTAACAGAAGCAGAGGAACAAAAGGCCCTAATACAATGGGCCAAGTTCCAAGAAAAGAAATACTCAGAGTTAAAAATGCTTATGCATGTTCCGAATGAAGGTAAAAGAAGTCCAAGATATGGAGCAGAACTGAAACGTTTAGGATTACAAGCAGGATTTCCAGATCTAGCATTATTTGTTCCTAGAAATGGAAAAGCAGCACTATTTATAGAGATGAAAGTTGGGCGTAACAAATGCACAGAAAATCAAAAGAAATGGATTAGAAACCTATTAGAGCAAGGTTATGAGGTTAAAGTGTGCTACTCGTGCGAAGAAGCTATACAGATAATAAAAAAATATCTAAATATATAAGGGGGCGAAGATATGTCAAAGCAAAGTGGTGGAAGTGAATTAATGTTTTTCATTGTAATGATTATATTTTGCTTGTTTTTAGGTGACTGTATTTTTAACGACTACGAAGATACAAAGGCTCACAAATTTCTTGAACAAAGAGGAATTTCTCAAAAAATAGAACAATTTGAGAACAACTTAAACAAATAAATGATTAAGGAGAAGTAAATGCAACAAAATAAAGAGTTTATGAAAGCAACAGAAAATGAAGAACTTTGTACAACTATTGCAATGGAAGAATGTTCAGAACTTATTCAAGCGATAAGTAAAGCAAAGAGAGGAAAATTGGATGCTGACAACATGGCAGAGGAAATAGCAGATGTATTAATAGGAATTGAATGGATCAAAGAAATATATGACATAGATACTCTAGAAGTACAAAAGTGGTTAGCATACAAAGAAAATAGAATTGTTACCAGATTAGCAGAAAATAAATTCGATTAAATAAAAAGAAGGAGGGTGAAACTATTCACTCCCCTTCGATTTTAATAAAGTATTCAAGTCACATTCTAAAGCATTACAAATCTTATAAAGATTTTCAAATGTAATAGAAGTTGTTTCATTATCAGCTATCTTTTTTAGTGCTGGATAAGAGATACCAGTTTCTCTAGAAAGCCAATAACGAGTTTTATTTTTCTGTTTTAGTAAATCATCAATGTTAAATTGAAACATAATACACCTCCTAATTATATTATAGTGAAAATACTATTATTTAACAATATATAATGTTGACAATATATAATATAGACTTTATAATATAGTTAGGAAACAAATAACACATCATAGGAACGGACATATCAAAATCAAATCAAAGGGGGAACAGGGATTGAAAACACATATAGATTTAGGAAATAAAAACTATAAACTGTTAATTGGAAGTAAGCGAATCATAGACAATTCAAACATACAAGAAGTATCAAAAGGAACGTTTGGAGCATGGGAAATAAACAATAAACATTACTTAAATTCAGAAAATGCAAAATCTAAAAAGAATACCAATAAAATAACAGAAGAAAAGAAGGCATTATTAGGACGAGCATTATATCCTTTAGTAAAAGAAGGTGATGAAGTTGAAATAGTAACACTATTACCACTTAGTCAATACATCAATCAAGATAACAGAGGTAAGTTTGAAGAACTTTTAAAGGGCGAATATACAGTATCAAATCAAAGTGAAGCACAAAAACAATTCAAAGTAACAAATGTAGAAATATGCGCAGAAGGATTTAGTTCACTTATGACTGATCCAAGTTTATTAGCAGAACCGTTATTTTTAGTTGATATAGGTGGAGTTGATTTAACAGGAGTATATGTAAACAGAACTCCAGATGCAAGCAGAATGTTTACGACTGAAAAAGGCATGAATATTTTTTATACAGAACTAGGCAGATATCTTACTGGAAGATTATTAGAAACTTATACAGATAAAGATACAGAAATACTGTATAACAAATATAAAAAACTATCAGATGACTTAAAACAAATCATTGATGAATTTGCAAAAGAATACATAGATAAGCATATATATCAACCTCTGAAGGATATAGGATATAAACCATTACTTCACAGACTTATATTTGTAGGAGGTGGAGCTATAGCCTTAAAAAGTTATTTAGAAGTAGATGACAATGTAACTGTTTTAGAAAATGCTTTATGGTCCAATGTAGAAGGTGCAGAACTTATTTCTACTAGAAGGAATAAAAAGAAATGTTAATTAAATTAAACCTTGAAGGGGAACTTTTAGAGAACTTACTAAAAGATGCTAAAAGAAATTGCAGAACAAATCCAATGCAAATTATATATTATCTTCAAGAAATATATGCAGGTAATATAATGGTGCTTGAAGATGATAAACAAGGTACTAACAGAGTACTAACAGAGTACGAAAATAAACCTGTTAGTACCAACAAGACCGATGAAAGTGCCTTAAAGGGTAAAAGTAGTACTAAAACAGGCAAACATAGTACACAAAAGGATATGGAACAGTTACAAAAACAAGTAGATGACTTAGGGGATGACATAATAGATTGGTAATGATAAGGGGGCGAAACTGGAATATGAGGATAAAATTTAGTTTTAAAACACTAAAATGGTACATCGAAGGAATAACACAAATGCACTTTGACAGCTATAAATTAGCAAAACAGTACAGAGAAGGTGTTAGAAATGTCAGAAGATAAAGCAACACTTTGGGATGTACTAATATGGCTTATAGCAAGGGTTTGGCATCTAGGATGGGTATTTATAAGAGGTACATTGTTTTACTTTTGTAAATTACTATATTTCTTATTTAAATTAGAAGAATTTGAGAAACCAGAGGATCAATCAGATGATGTAATTGAGATTATTGACGATTTAAATCATACATTCAACTTCCAAAGAAGCAAGGAATTTACAGAGGTTTGGGACGATTACAATTTCAATTTAGAGAATATAATACCTGCTGCTGAAACAGATGCTTGTAATGGCAATACCGAATGGACAACAGAAATAAAAAACTCAATAGAAATAGACGTAAAGAAATTAATTATAATGGCTGAAAAAGAAGCATCTAACAGAACATACAGATATTATTGTCGTAGTAAAGGTAAAAACATATCAGATTTTCAATTTAATGAGTTAATGTACGATGAAATGTTATCAGGCTACGATAATACAAGAAATGATTTAAGTAAGGCAAAATAAACCGAGTATATGGAGTAGTGGTCGAAAATACCTCTACTCTATCGGTAAAAAGGACTCGAGAGGGGTAAAAGTAAGAATGCAGTATTTGCAACGTTTATAACCTCTCTCCTACTCCTATCAAGGCACTAAAAAGTCAAAGAGGGGGTATAAATACCATAGGAATGTGATTTCAAAAGTAGTGGTAAAAATAAAATACAAATTAAGGAGTAAAAACATGAAAATAACAAAAGAAATGAAAATAACAAAAGAAATGTTAGATAAGAAAATAAAAGATTACGAAATAGAAGCAAATCATGATTTAACTTTTAGAGAATGGATTGAAATGCTAGAGGATGAATTTGAAATAGAACACAGAGATTTAGACAACATGGCAGATGATGAACTAGACAATTATGATACATTTTTATTTGAACTAAGCTTGAAATAGGGGGAAATAAAATGAATAATATAAAGAATGTTGAGTATATACCGAAACACACTAATTGCACTAATTGTGGCAAATGTTGTGGTCCAGTTTTAATGGGAGAAAGAGAATATAAAACTATCAAGGATTATTGCATAAAGAATAATATAAAACCATTTTTTCGTTTAGATAACACTTGTTATTTTAGAGATGAAGAAAATAAAAAATGTTTGATATACAAAGTTAGACCAGTTATTTGCAAGTTATTCGGAGTTGCAAAAGGAATGAAATGTGTAAATGGTAATACTTGCGAAATAGATGGATATAAATACATACCAAAATCAAGCAAGATATTTTCAATGTTTAGATTAGCAAAAGAATTGGAAGATAAACAAGGTGAATAAAATGATTGGATTAATAGATGTAGATAGTAAAATTCCTAATCTTGCACTTATGAAACTTTCAACTTATTACAAGTCAATCGGAGAAACAGTCGAATTTGTGCAAGAAGGAAAAGAATATGAAAAAATATTTGCTAGTTCAATCTTTACTAGAAGTAAATCGGTTTGTGAAGATCTAGTAAAGAAATACGAAGATAAAATAGAAATCGGTGGAACAGGCTGGGATATAAAAAAGACTTTGCCTGATGAAATTGAAAAACTTAGACCTGATTATGAGCTATATAGCATAGAAGAAATAGCTAGTAGAATGAAAGGTATTGGAACAAAGGAACACAAAAGAAAAAAAGCCAAAGAAATTGTAGAGGCTGGTATGGGATATACATCTAGAGGTTGTGTAAGAAATTGTGGATTTTGCTTTGTACCAGAAAAAGAAGGTGAGTTTCATGATGTAGCTGAAATAAGTGATTTACTTAATCCTAAAAGTAATGTATTAATTTTACATGATAACAACTTTACAGCTGATCCGTATTGCATAGACAAGCTAAAAGAAATAAAAGAACGAAAATTAAAAGTCGATATAAATCAAGGCTGCGATGTAAGGCTTATGACAGATGAAAAGGCTTACTGGTTAGGACAAGTAAAACATTTAAGAAGTTTACACTATGCTTGGGATTTGATGGGACACGAAAGAAAGGTCTTAGAAGGCATTGAAACACTTAGCAAACATGTAAAGAAATATAAACATATGTGCGTTGGTTATAACACTACTTTTGAGGAAGATATGTATAGATTTAAAACATTAACTTCGTTAAAAGTAGACCCATTTGTAATGGTTTATAATCAAATACCTGATTTAAGACTTAAACATTTTGCTAGATGGGTTAATAGTAGAATTTATAAGAAATGCACAAATTTTGAAGAATACGGACCTTGGGTAAAGGCTCAAGTGAAATATAATCAACTGACATTTTTTTAGGAGGTGATTGATTGATATTAGCAAGATACAAAGAATTAGTCGAACTGGCTAAGAAATACATAGAAAAGGGATATAGCACATTGGAAGCAATTAAATTAGCTGAAAAGGAATTGGAGGAAGATTAATGGAAGAAGTAAAACAAGCATTACTAACAATAAAAAAAGAATGCAGTAGCAATGAAGATTGCAACAAATGTCAAGTAAAAAAAATATTAGGTGACTGTGTACAAAGTTTTTACGTTCCAACACCAGAAAATTGGATACCAGAAAATTGGACTACACAAAGAAGATAAATATAAATAATTGACATAAAAAAAGGAATGCTTTCACATTCCCACAAATATTGACAATATTATTATAACAGGAGTGTGGGAGCATGGCTAGTAAAACAATAGAAAAAGATAAAACATTTTCAGATGCAGAAGGTAAGTTATACAATTATAATTCTATGAAAATAGAGCTAAACAGCTTAAAAATAGATTTAGAGTACCTAGAGGTGGAGTACAAGGGATGCAAAGCTATTAGCTATGCTGATGAAAGAACATCACAAACAAATAACATAAGCAATACAGTCGAAAATGAAGTACTTGCAAAAGAGAGACAGATAATAGAAATAGAAAAAGCGATAAATAAAAAAGAGAGACAAATTAGAAAAATAGAAAATGCATTAGAATTGTTAAAAGAAGAAGAGAAAAGACTTGTTAGCTTTAGATATTTCTCTAATAGAAAAAAAGCACCAAGCTGGTTAGATGTAGGGGAGGAAATAGGATATAGTGATAAAAAATGTAGAATTATGAGAAACGATATAATAAACAAAATAAAATCACTTATATGATTTCCGTAAAAGTTCCGTAAAGTTACCTCATAATTTCCGTAAAAGTTCCTTTTTTAGACAGAAAACTATAGTATATTTGTATTATAGGAAAATATAAAGGTTGTTTTCTTTACAAACTCTTATTGAATGTCAGATAGCCTGGTAACCTATTTGACTAGTATAATTGCTACAGTTTTTTTAAAACATTGGTTTTTTCTTGGCACAGACTTGTGTCCTCCCTAAGTATTAAGTATATAATTAACAACTTAGTTATGACAGGAAATGGCTGGGGGTAAAACCTCAGCAACGTGCAAGTAATGGAAATCACGCCCCCATGTGATACAGGTTCGAATCCTGTAGCTTGCTAAAACTTCAACTAATAATTATTACTACAGTTAACAATTTAATGAATTTTTTCTTAAATTTCTAACTGTCCCCTAAGTTATTTTATAGTTACACATACATCAGATTGAAAGGACCCTAACTAGGGTTCTTTTTATTTTGTAGAAAAGGAATGATCTAAATGGGTGAAAAAGTGTACGAGAAAAAAGAATACATAATATTAGCTGTAAAGAAAGGATATGTTGTGTATAATACACAGAAACCTTTTTCAATGGGACATTCACATATTTATGGATTTAACATGGCTAAGACTGTAGTAGATAATTGCATACGAAAGAAAAGACCTAAAACTAGAAATTTATATTTATTAACAAGTCATGTTAGAGTAAGCAATGATGAAAAATATATAAAATCAATAAATGAATTGATAGAAGCAAGAAAAAACAAGGATAGAAATAAATATAGAAATAGAAGTAAATAAATTAGAAAATAACGAGGTGGTGATAAATGTCGAGAGCAAGAAGTCCAAATAGAGATAAAGCATTTGAAATATATAAACAACATAATGGAGAAATCTTGCTAAAAGATATCGCCACACAACTTGGTGTAAAAGATGCTCAAATTAGAAAATGGAAATCTCAAGATAAATGGGAAGAAAATTTAAAAGGAACGTTACCAAAAAACAAAAGGAACGTTACCAATGAAATAGACACAAAAAAAACTACAAAAGCTAGTAAACAAGCTAATTGTGATGATTTAAATAAATTAAATAAAGAAAGTTCCAAAACAAACTCAACTCTATTAGGTGGAGCACCAATAGGGAATAAAAATGCTGTTGGAAATATAGGTGGTGGAGCTCCATTATTTAATAAAAATGCAGAAACTCATGGATTTTTTTCAAAATATCTACCAAAAGATACTTTAGAAATAATAGAAGAAATAAAAGAGAAAAATCCATTAGATATTTTATTAGAACAAATAACTATTCAATATGCAGCTATAATAAGAGCTCAAAAAATTATGTATGTAAAAGATAAAAACGAAATGATTAAAGAAATTAAAAAGCATAAAGATACAGAATTTGGAGAGGAAATAGAATATGAGTTTCAATTTGCATGGGACAGACAAGCAACTTTTTTAAATGCTCAATCTAGAGCCATGGGAGAACTTAGGAGTCTTATAAAACAAGCAAATACTATGATTAATGAAAACCCAGAATTAGCTTCAGAAGAACAAAAACTAAGAGTAGATAAATTAAGAGCTGAAATAGGTAGACTTAGCAGTGATGATTTAGATGATGAATTACATATAATTGTTGATTATGGTGATTGATATGAATATAGTAATTGGATTTAATAAAAGTTTTAAAGAAGCTAATAAAACTAGAAAAAGATATAGAGCTATGAAAGGTTCTGCTGGTAGTGGAAAATCAGTAAATGTAGCTCAAGACTATATATTAAAGCTAAGTGATCCAAAATATAAAGGCGCTAATTTATTAGTAGTTAGAAAATCAGAATCAACTCATAAATATTCAACTTATGCAGAATTAACAAGTGCTATCAATGAAATATATGGTAAAAATGCTAATAAATATTGGAAAATAACAGCTAATCCCTTAGAAATGAGAAGTAGAGTAACTGGAAACTCTATAATATTTAGAGGTGTTAATGATGCTAAACAAAGAGAAAAGTTAAAATCTATAAACTTCCCTACTGGAAAGTTAACATGGGTTTGGTGTGAAGAAGCTACAGAGCTAGCAGAAAGTGATGTGGATATATTAGATGACCGTTTAAGAGGGATTTTAACTAATCCTAATTTATATTATCAAATAACTTTTACGTTTAACCCAGTTGCAGCAACTCATTGGATTAAAAAGAAATATTTTGATTATGAAAGTGAAGATATATTTACTCATCATAGTACATATTTAGAAAACAGATTTATAGATGCTGCTTATCACAAAAGAATGATGATGAGAAAAGAACAAGACCCAGAAGGATATAAAGTTTATGGGCTTGGAGAATGGGGAGAAACTGGTGGAACTATATTAAACAACTATATAGTACATGAATTTCCTACAAACTTTGAAAACTTTGACAATATGAGATTGGCACAAGACTTTGGTTTTAATCATGCTGATGCAATACTTAGAGCTGGTTTTAAAGACGGCGAATTATATATTTGTGATGAAATATATGTACACGAAAAAGATACATCTGAAATAATTGACATTGCTAATGCTTATGGTATGGAAAAACATTTAACTATGTATTGTGATAGTGCTGAACCAGACAGAATTAAAATGTGGAAAAAAGCAGGATATAGAGCAAGACCTGTAGTAAAAGGTCCAGGAAGTGTTAAAGCACAAATTGACTATTTAAAACAAATGAAAATACATATACATCCTAAATGTGTAAACTTTTATAAAGAAATTACACAATGGAAGTGGAAATATGACGAGAAAAGAGGTATTTACCTAGATGAGCCAGTAGAATTTATGGATGATGCTATGGCTGCTTTAAGGTATTTAATTGATGATAAATTAAAAGGCAATAGATTAAAATCTAAGAAATTAAACCTAGGAATATAAAACATGTATAGAAGGAGGTGATAAAGTGATACTGCATAATGATATGCCATTCTTTCAAACGAATGTAAAAGAAATTCAACCACAAGATGTTGAGAAGCTTATATCTAGACATAAAGAATTTCAAGGTAAGTTTATAAGAAATGAAAATTATTATAGTGATAAGCATAAAATACTGCTTAGAAAACAAGCAGATGAAAATAAACCTAACTATAAAATAATAGAATCTTTACCAAGCTACGCTGTGGATATAAGAACAGGTTATTTTTCTGGAGAACCAATTACATTTACATGTAAAGACGGAACTCAACAGGAGCTTCTTGATAATATATTAGAATACAATGACTTTCAAGAGTGCAATATGGAACTAGATCACTTTACTTCGATTGACGGACAAGCATTTTTAATACTTTATACAGATGAAGAAGCTAATGTTAGGTTTGCCACTGAATCTGCCAAGAACTGCTTTGTTATCCATGATACAAGTTTATCTAAGAATATGATAGGCGCTATAAGATATTATGAATATGAAGATGTTGAAGAAGATACAATTAATCTAGATGTTAGATTATGGACTAAAGATAAAATTTATCACTATACAGGACCTTCTGGAACATTAACACTACAAGAAGAATCAACACATAACTTTGGTGACATACCAGTGATTGAGTTTATAGAAAATACAGAGCGAAAAGGCTGTTTTGAAAATCAAATATCACTTGTAGATGCTATTGAAAGTATCATATCTAGCTGCGTTAACGAAGTTGAATATTTCGATAACGCTTATTTAATGCTTAAAAATCTAAGTGCTACAGATGAAAATGATGTAAAAGATATGAAAAATAATAGGATACTATTAGTTGATGAAGATGGTGATGCTAAATTTCTTGTAAAAGATATTAATGATACATATATACAAAATACATTAAATAGATTAGTAGCTGATTTTCATAAATTAACTAAAACACCTCCTTTAACTGATGAAAGCTTCGCTGGAAATGCATCTGGAGTAGCGTTGAAATTTAAGTTATTCGGATTAGAAAAAGACATGAGTAAAAAAGAACGTAAATGGAAGAAGTCTATACAAAGAATGCTTGAACTTGTAACTAATGTTATTAATGCTAAAAACAATAAAAGCTTTGATTATAGAGATGTGAAACTTACATTTACTAGAGCATTGCCAACGAATACAACAGAAATGGCAGATATGGTAGCGAAATTAAACGGAATCTTATCTGATGAAACTCTTATATCTCAATTATCTTTTGTAGAAAATGCAAAAGAAGAAATAGAACGTAAACAAAAGGAAGATGAAGAAAAGATGCAAGTAATGGATATATATCGAGATAGTAATATAGGTGATCCAAAACTTGAAAAAGATGATGAAGGAGAAAACGAAGATGTTAATAACGATAATAGCATGGATAGTTCTAATAGTTAGTGGTTTGGTGCTAATGATAGATAGCATAGGAATATTTACTAGCGCAACTACAAAAAAGAGACTGTATTGCTTTGGAGATGCAATCTTTTATAGTTTTACTATAATGCTTGCTTTGAGGTTTATTTATGGGTAGAAAAGCTAAATACTATGCTGGTATGAAAAGCAGAGAATACTGGCATCAACGTATGCTAGACAGAGATAAAAAGAGTAAATTATCAGAAGATAAGATTATAAAAAAAATACGTAAAGCTTATCATAATGCTTATATAGAAATATCAAAAGAATTAAATGATTTTTACAACAAATATGCTATAGAAAATAATTTGACTTATACAGAAGCAACTAAGCTTCTAAATCTCATAGAATTAGGAGAATACAGGGATAAAGTCCAAGAACTAAGAGAACTGTATAATAAAACTAATGGTAAAGAAGTGTTAATAGAATGGCAAAGAATAGGCGCTAGAGAGAATGTAACAAGGTTACAAAGCTTACTAGATGCAATAGACATACAATTAATAAAGCATACAAACAACATGCAAATGACTATGACAGACCATTTAACTGGAGCTTACAAAAGAACATATAAAGAAGCTTTAAAAGATGTAGGCAGAAGTAATGCTGTATTACCTAAGAAGGCTATTGAAGAAGCTATTAGATATCCTTGGAGTGGTAGACAGTTTAGCAGTAGAATATGGACTAACAAAACAGCTACGCTGAATAAAATCCAAGAAACTATTACAAAAGGATTAATACAAGGTCAATCAGTTCAGAAAATGGGTAGCGAAGTAAGAAAGTTTGAAAAAGTTACTAAGTATGAAGCTGAAAGGCTTATACGAACTGAGACTAATTTTTTTATGACCAAAGGCCATGTTGATGGATATAAAGACAATGGAGTAAAAGCCTTAGAGATATGTGTTGCATTTGATGAAAGAACATGTGCTGACTGTGAAAGTATGGACAGGGAGGTGGTTAAAATCGAAGAAGTAAGTTATGGTAGTAATGTTCCACCGTTTCATTGCTTCTGTCGAACGATGCACTATAATCCCTGTAACTGATTATAAGGAAGGAGAATATTAATGAACGATTCTCAAAATAATACAAATCCTTTACATAAAGTTAGTATTAAAGATACAAAAGAAAAATTTGAGTTAAAATTAGATGATTTTGAAATAAAAGGTATTACTGATTATAAAATAACAGGTACTACAAATGATTTTACAAGGCTTGGACTTGAATTAATTGTATCTGAAATAAATACATAATTTTAAATAAAAAGTTTACATAATTCAACCTTCTAAAATCGTTTTTAAGGCGCTTGCAAAAAGTTCCTTGATAGTTTATACCTTTAAAAATAAATGGGAAATTAAATAAAAACAATAAAAGTCCGAAAGGGCTTATTTTTATGTCCAAAACGTGATGACGACTTAAAAAGCTTCATGGAAATATGTTTGACGAAACTAAAACGGAAAGGAAATACAAAATGGAAGATAACAAATTAAAAATGAACCTTCAACTATTAGCAGAAGGCAACGAAGGTGGAGAAGAACCTCCACAAGATAATCATATAGATAATACTAATGGTGGCGAAGGTGGAGAAAGTAAAGTATTAAATATCACTCAAGAAGAATTAGACAAAATGATTGATAGAAAGTATTCTCAATGGCAAAAGAAAGCGGACGAAAAAGTAAAACGAGCTGAAATAAAAGCTAGACAACAAGTAGAAAAAGAAAAAGAAGCCCAAAGACTTGCAAATATGACAGAAAATGAAAGACTACAAGAACAAGTCAGACAAGCTAACGCTAATTATGAGAAACTTCAAAGAAGTATGGAATTAAGAGACTTAAATGAAGAAAAGAGAAAACAATTAAAAGTGGATAATATTCCAGAAGAATATGCAGAATTTATCGGTGGAAATAATGCAGAAGAAATACATGCTAACTTAGAAAAATTTAAAGCTCTTAAAAAAGCAGAGAGTGAAGCTTTTGAAAAACGAATTGAAGAAGAAGTTGAAAAAAGAGTTAGTGCGCGCCTAAGAAACAATGGAAACTTCAAAGATACATATCAACGAGCTAATTACAATCAAAATACTTCTGACATGACAGACGAAGAATATTACAGACAATACTTTGCTAATAAGAAATAACAATACAATAAGAAAAGGACTGATGATTAATGGCAAATCAATTTATTGAAGTAAAAGAGATAGCAAGACAATTGCTACCTAGATTAATAGAAAATCTAGTATTCCCTAACTTAGTTTACAAAGACTATTCTGGCGACTTTGTAAAAGGGAAAGGTGCTAAAATACAAGAAAAAAAACCAGTTGTATTAAAAGCAGAGGACTTCAACCAAGCAACAGGAACAACACCACAAGATGTAGTTGAAGATTCTGTAGAAGTTACATTAGATAAATTTGCTACTGTAGATGTAGACTTTACATCTATTCAAATGGTTACTAATGTAGATGATCTAAATAGATTATTCTTAGAACCTGCAGCAGTTGCATTAGCAGAAAAAATAAATGCAGATGGATTAGAATTATACAAAGATATACCTTACTGTGTTGGTACTGCTGGAACAACTCCTTCAACATTAGATGATATAGCTGACGCTAGAAAAATGTTAAACATAAATAAAGTGCCTATAGCTGGCAGAGTTGCTATATGGGACCCAGAAGCTGACGCTAATTTTACTACTATTCCAGCTATAGTAAATGCTGAAAAATCTGGTTCAACTCAAGCATTAAGAGAAGGTTCTATAGGTAGAGTTATGGGATTAGATAATTACATGGCTCAAGGTATAAAAGTACATGAAGCTGGTTCTTTAGGTGGTACAAATGATTTAAAAGCTAGTGCTACAACTAAAGCCGGACAAACTCAATTAGTGTTAGCAAAGACAACTTTAACTGGAGACTTAAAACAAGGTGATATATTAACTATATTAGGTAATTCTTATGTTGTAACAAAAGATGCAACAGCTTCTTCAAATTCAATAACAGTTGATATATATCCAGCACTTAAAAAAGACATAACTACATCTACTGTTATAAAAGTAGAAGCAGGTCATACTGCTAACTTAGCGTTTAACCCTGCTGCTTTCGCATTTGTAACTAGACCTTTAGCTGCGCCAAGTGGCGTAGAAGCTTATACAACTTCTTACAATGGTATAACTTTAAGAGTTGTAAAAGGATATGACATGAAAACTAAAAAAGAAATGTTATCTATGGATGTACTTTACGGATATAAAACAATGTATCCAGAACTAGCAACTAGAATATTAGGATAATATTATGGATATTTCAAATATAAAACTAAAATTAGGATTAACAGAGGACAGTTCGGAGGATAATCTCTTAACTGTCCTTTTAAGTGATGCTGCTAATTATCTATCTGTATATTTAGAAGGTAATGAAATACCAAAGCAACTTGAATATATAGCAGAGGAAGTGGCAATAAAAAGATATCGCAGAATCGGTGCAGAGGGAATAACAACAGAAAAAATAGATGTATTATCGACTACTTATAGCACAGATGATTTTAGCGATTATCTAGGTATTTTAGATTTATATAAGAAAGAAAACATAAAATCTAAATCCAAAAGATTAAGGATGTTGTAATGGATTACAGAGAAAAAGCAACTATCTTAGTTGTAGAGAAAATATCTGATAATATGGGGGGCTACGAAGAAACTGAGACAGAATTAAAGACAATAAAATGTAAAGTAGCACCTTATACAGTTAAATCTATAGATAGCAAAGGAAGAGAAATATCATATTCTCTAAATAAACTATTTACCAAAGAAAAAATATTAGATGATCTAGATGATGATTTTAAAATTCTTTATAAGGATAAAAAATATAAAAAAGTATCTATAGCAGACTATGGTAAATGTTATATGGTAGTTATGGAGCGTGATGATTAATGGAAATTAAAATACAGGTTGAAGCAGGAGAATTGTTCAATATTAAAAATGTAGAAAATGAAGTATCAAACTTAGTAAAAAGCACTTTATATGGTATAGAAACAGATGCTAAAAGAAACTGTTCAGTTGATACTGGTCGACTTAGAGGTTCTATAACTACTAATATAACTGGCAAAATGAGTGGTGAAACAGGAACAAACATTTCGTACGCCACAGCAGTTGAATACGGAACAAGACCTCACACGATAAAACCAAAAGACAAACAAGCACTCCATTGGAAAGAAGGAAATACAGATGTATTCGCAAAAGAAGTTCATCATCCAGGAACAAAAGCTAAGCCATTCTTTGAACCAGCAGTAAAGAAAAACGAAGATAAGCTAGATAAAGACTTAGATAAGCTTATTGAAAGGATATCAAAATGATTGATGTAAAAGTACAAGAATATTTATATTACTTACTAAATAAGCTTCCTTATGATGTTTATGACAGCGTACCTAAAGATGCTAAATGCCCATATATTCAAATTGGTGTAGATTATGGCGGTGACAATTCAACTAAAACAGATTTTGCTTACAAGGATTATCAAACTATAGATATTTTTTCAGATTATAATGGTAAAAAAGAAGTTAGAGAAATAATGAAGCAAGTAAATAGCTTATTACAGAATCAAGAACTAATGTTCGATGATATGCAAATATACTTCTACTTGGATTCAAGTAGAATAATAGAACAAACGGATGCCGAGGGTAAATATTACCACGGCATTTTAATTTATAGAGTAGAGACTCAAATGAAATAAGACGAAAGGATGATATTATGACTGAAACAGCAGTAAAAGACAAAGTAGTAAGAGGTGTCGACCTATTATTATATGCTGGCGAACAAGCGATAGGTGGACAACAAAATACATCAATAAAAATGCAAGCTGACACTATAGATGCTTCTTCAAAAGATAGTGGTGACTGGTATATAAATATATCTGGTGCTAAACAATGGTCAGCAGACTGTGATGGTGTTGTTTATGTAAGCGATGCAGGATATAAAGCTGCTCAAACTGCTTTCTTAAACAGTTCCGAAATAAAAGCGGTTATAAAAAATAAAACTGGAACTATTAGCCTTGAAGGTGAAGCTTACATAACAGAATTAGATTTAGATGCTCCATATGAAGATTTAGTTAAATATTCAATGAGTTTATCTGGGGCTGGTAAATTAGAAGATAAATCATCAGCTTCACCACAAGTATAATGAAAGGATATAATGAAATATGACAGGTAAAACTTTAAATATAAATGGTAAAGAATATACTCTAAAATTTACTATAAATACTATGTGCGCTATGGAAGGTGCTGGAATAGATGTAATGAATTTAGACGCTATATATTTTAATATGCCAATAATAAGAAAATTCTTCTATTATGCTTTAAAATCAACTAATGTAAAAATGACAGAAAATAAAGCTGGAGAATTAATGGATCAATACATTGGAGAAGGTCATGACATAAGTGATATATTAGATGTAATAATGGAAACATTAGTAGAAAGCTTAGGTTCAAAAGAAAATATTGAAGCTGACGAAGATGCTGATGAGGGAAAGTAAAAGAAAAGAAGCTTAGTTTTATTAATATAATTGAAAACCTGTTTAGAAAGTTGGTAGGGGGCATGAAAATGTCGCCTACTACTTTTTATGCATTGACTTATAAAGAAGCTAAGTTGATTTTAGAAGGATACAAACAAGAACAAGAAGATGATTATTACCATAATTACTATGCTGTATATAATGCGATTGGTGCTTTTTTAGGTGGTAAGAAATTTGCACCTGTTGAAGTATTTGAAAATAGTAAAAAGGAAGATAAAAAGAAAGCTACAAAAGAAGAAAAGCAACAGATATTAGATATGTTTAGAGACTATGACAAGGCAAAAGGTGATTACTAAATGAGTGACAACAAAAAAATAAATATTAAAATTACGGCTGATGTCTCAAAATTTAAATCAAGCATGGATAATGCTAATAAACAGGTTAAAAAGTTTAAAACAGAGACTAAAACGGCTGGAAACACAAAACTTGATAATGTCACTAAACAGGTTGATAAAATAAATAATAAAACTAAGCAATTAAATAATACAACTAAGAATACAACTAAGAATTTTAAAAATGTAAATAGCGTAAAGTTAGGCAATGCTACTAAGCAGGTTGATAAGATAAATAGAAAAGTATCTGAAACAAGCAAAAAAACTGCTGATAGTACAAAAAAAATTACTAGTTTAAAAGATAAAATAAACTCGATAAAAGACAAAGCATTATCTGGCGTAAGTAAAACAATGTCTAGTTTAAGAGATAAAGCTACAGGTGCTAATAGTTCTACTGGAAAGCTAAAAGATTCTATAAGCAATTTAACAGGTATTTTTTCAGCATTTAAAAGTGGTAATTTCAGTGAAGCTTTTAGCCGAATAAGTTCAGCTTCATTGCCTATTCCAGGGAATGTAAAAGCTATTATAGCTTCCGTTACCATATTAGTAGGTGCTTTAAAAAAATTATATGAAGCAGGTAAGCAAAGATTCTTCGAAGGTTTAACTGATATGAAGAATGATTTTTCACCTATAACTAATGCTATTACCTCTTTAGGTAGTGCAGTAAAGACTACATTTGAGTCTATTACAGAATTTTCACTATCATTACAAGGATTAGCTACCGCTGGTATAAACTTTGAAACACAAATGAATAAAGTTCAACAATTAAGTGGAGCAACAGGGAATCAATTAGAACAATTAAGTGATAAAGCTAAGTATTTAGGTAGTACCACTAGATTCCAAGCTTATCAAATTGGCCAAGGGTTTGAATATATGAGTATGGCTGGCTGGAACGCCTCAGAGATGCTAAGTGGAATTAATTCTGTAGTCAACCTTAGTATTCTTTCAGGACAATCACTCGCCAGTTGTTCAGATATCGTCACTGACGACCTTACAGCACTTGGATTGGAAGCAAATCAAGCAAGTGATTTTGTTGATAAATTAGCTTCTACAATTACAAGAAGTAATACCAATGTAGAATTGTATGGTTATGCATTAACTCAATGTGGTGCACAAGCTGGTACATTAGGAGTAAATGTAACTGATTTAAATACTGCTATTGGCCTAATGGCAAATGCGGGTAGACATATATGCTCGGTTACTAAGAAATTAGTAGCATAAAATACAGGGTTAAAATTGGAAAGCTAAGTTAATTGCAAAAATTAATATGCCAATCAATTACCACTTCTATTAGGGATAATAGAAAGGTTTAGAGACTAGATAAAGTAAACTAGAACAGTTGAAATATCCACGAAATCCTGCACCTAAGTTTATTAAATATGGTGAAGAGATAGTCCGATACTCTTAGGAAACTAGGAGAGATAAGGATAAAGAGCCTTATTGTAACAATTGGTAAAAGGTTCAAAGGCAGGGATGTCTTTGAAGAATATGTTGGCTAGAATATTGGTCGGTTTAGTAGAAATACTATTCAAAAAAGATTCGGCAATATCGGTGAAGGCTAAGTTTATTAATAATTGTAAATATGTTATAATATTCTTAGGGATAGTTAAGGAAGTCGCGAGCCTTAATGACAAGAAAGTTATCCGAGCTTTCTTCCCTTGTTAAATAAATCGGAAAAGAAAAATACTGTCGGAGGTGTTTTTTATTATGAAAAAAATATGCATTTGTTGTGGTTTAGAAAAAGATATAACAGAATTTTCTTTTAGAAAAGATACTAATAAGTATAGAAATCAATGTAAAGATTGCAGAAAGCAACAGAAAGCTAAATACGATAAAGAGTATAATACCAAAAACAAAGAACGTAGAAAACAATATAGAAAAGAAAATGAAGCTAAAATAAAAGAACATAATAAACAATATTATGAAGAACATAAAGAAGTTTTAAAGAAAAATACTTCTGAATATTACCACAACAACAAAGCAAAAGTTTTAGAAAAATGCAAAGAATATAGAGAAAATAATAAAGAAAAAATAAAAATATCACAAAAGAAATATCGTGAAAGCAATAAAGTGTATTTAAATGAAAAGAGTAAACAGTATTATGAAGAACATAAAGAAGTTTTAAATGAAAGAAGAAAAAATTATCGTATAGAAAATAATTTAGAAGTATGTAAATTAGATCACGAATATAGATTAAAAAATAAACACAGATATAAACACACTTGTAAGAATTGTGGCAAAAACTTCACGGATTTTAAATTAGGAAGAAAGTTTTGTTCAAATGAATGTTTTAACGAGTATAATCAAGGCAGTAATAATCCTAATTACAATGTGAATTTAACAGATGAAGAAAGAGCTGAAAATAGAGATACAAAAGAATATAAAGTATGGAGAGAAAAGATTTTTGAAAAATATAATTATACTTGTCAATGTTGTGGGCAACAAGGCGGAGATATAGTTGCTCATCATTTAGATTCTTTTGATAAGAACAAAGAAAGTAGACTTGACATAGAAAACGGAATAGTTCTTTGCAAGAAACATCATAAAGAATTTCATCATATATACGGATATGGTAACAATACAAAAGAACAATATGAACAATTTATAAATGATAAGGTATCTGAATAAGATGCCTTTTTATTTTGCAATTATTAATAAATATGTTAATACCGAGATAACTTTATAGATTGCGAAAGGCTATAAAGTATCGTAGAGCGTAGAGGGTGAATAAATATAATCCCTCCAAGAGTGTCGAACATCTTAACAAGTGAAGTTGAAGATGAAAATGTACGCCAAACTGAGTTGGAATTGACCAACTGATGAAAATGAAGGAAACTTCCAGAGGTGAAGATAAAAAGCTTCACGATAATAACTATTGAATATGGCAGCACCTACAGATAAAATGGAAGCTGCGCTTAAAAAATTAGGTATGACTGCTGACGAAACAGGAAGTTATCTAAAAACAACAGCAGATGGAAATGTAGATTTAGCTGCTACTTGTAAAACACTTATGTCAGCTATGAATGGTATGGAAAAATCACAAAAAGTTGCATTGCTTACTGCTATAGTAGGTAAAAATGCTGCTCCAGGTATATTGGCAATGCTATCACAAGGCGAAGGTGCTTGGAATGAATTATCAGATTCTATAGAAAATTCTACATCAACAGTACAGTTCTGGAATGAAAATATGTCTATAATGGGTAAAAAAGGCAATGAAGCTAGAAAGATTATAGATAACTTTAAAGATGTATATGACTCTGTAGAAGAAAGAGCAACTGACTTAGGATTTTCTACAAAAGATTTAGCACTATCTATACAGGTTTTAGGTGCTGATGGAAAAGTAACTAAGAAAAATATGAGTGATTTACTAGATGTATTTGAATCAATGGATTCTGCTACAGGCAAAAGTGCTGTAAAATGGCGTGAACTTGGTGGAGCTATGAAAAATACAAAGAGTGAAATTGTTAAGAATGTAAAAAGCGGATACGATTACGATTCGACTATTTCTAAAATAGATAGTGATACATCAGGACTTACACAAAAACAAAAGAAACAAATAGAAAGTCAAATAAACGCTAATATGACTTACAAAGAAGCTAATAAAATATTGAAAAAATATGGATTATCAGCAGACCATGTAAGTTTATCTAGTTTAAATACTTCTCAAAAGCTAGAATATCTAAGAGAAACAACAAAAGGATTATCTGATGATCAAAGAAAAGCAGCTTTAAAAAGTTTAGGATTATCTGATAGCTTTGATGAAGTAACAGAAGTATGTAGAATGTCTGATAAGGACTTTAAAAAATATCAAAAGAACTTAGAAACTATAGAAGGTTTATCTTCTAAAATGGCTAAGGCTATGGATTCCGACACAAAGGGTTCTTTGCTATCGTTAGCATCTGCAATAGAAGGTAAAGCAATACAAGTATTTGAAAAATTAAAAGGTTCTATTAAAGGAGCTTCTAATACATTAGCAGAGTTCTTTGGAGCATGGCAAAACCAAGGATTAGAAAAAGCATTACTAGGTGGATATAAAGACAGTGATGGAGGAATTGCCTCTGGACTTGTTAAGAGTGTACAAAATGCAGCTAAACAAATACCACAAGCTATCCAAAATGCTATATCTAGTGCTAAAGGTTTTATTACTGGTGGTTCTATGCAAGGAATACTTGATATAGGAACAAGTATAGTACATGGAATATGCCAAGGTATTACAAACTCATATCAATCTGGAGATTTAACATCTGCTATATCTGGATTTATAAAAAATATATGCAATTGGATTATTCAAAACGGAGCTGATATAAAAAATGCTGTTAAATCACTTATGTCAGCTGCAAAAGAAGCTATAACAGAAAATCAAGATTTAATTAGACAAGCAACAGATACACTATTCCAAATTGTAAATGAATATATAGTTGGCAAAAAAGATGTTATGTGGACTTTAGGAGCAGAAGTCGGACCTTCACTTATAGGTGGATTAATTTCTGGTATCTCTGCTGAGATTCCTAATGCAGTAAGTGCTATTGGGTCAGCTATTGGTTCTGCATTACGAGGTGCTTTTGAAAGTATACAAAGTCAAATTGGAAATTTACTTAACTTTGACACTATAATGTCGGTTTGGATTGGTCCAGTGCAAAAATGGGGTATAGACATAGGTACAAATCTAATAGCTGGTATAGGTCAAGGATTAGGAATACCAAATATAGGTGAAATGATAGATAATGCCGTAAAAGGCATTGTAGATTGGTTTAAAAATCTATTCGGCATACATTCGCCTTCTACAGTGATGGCAGAAGAAGTAGGGCAATTCTTAATAACTGGTATAGGACAAGGTGTTATAGAGCATATTGGAGATTTCTTTGAAATGCTTGGTGGATTAAAAGATAAGGTAGTAGGCTTTTTTAAAGGTTTATTTACTGGAAATGATGATTCAGCATTTAAAAACTTAGATGCTTCACAAGTGACAAAATTAGATAAAGCATTACAAAGCCTTGATAAAACTGCTCAATCTTGTAAGAATAATTTATCTACTACATTTAATGGATTAAGAGATTCTATTAAAAATTCATTTGTATCTTGCTCTAATATAGCAAGAAATCAGTTTGTTAATATATCAAATATAGTTAGAAATCAATCAACTAATGCTAGAAACTCTGCAACAAGTCAGTTTATTTCACTTAAGAAAGTTATTAGCACACAATTATCAGAAGCTAGAAATATAGTTACAAGCAAGATGATATCTATTAGCAAAGTTGTTAATACTCAATCATCAAATGCTAGAAATAATGCAACTAGACAGTTTATATCACTAAGAAAAGTAATTACAACACAAATGTCACAAGCTTATAGTTCTGTATCTTCCTATATGAACAAGATAGCTCATGCAACCAATAGAACACTGAATACTAAGGTTAATGTTACAAGAAGCGTTAGAACAGTAAATGAAGGTGGAAAAACAGCATCTGCATTAGCTACATTATCTACAGCAGCATTTTCTTCTCTTAACGCTATGGCCATAGGTAGTAATCAAGGTTATGCGATGGCCACTGGAAACTATGGATATATTGAAGGAAAGCAGTCAAATGCTAGTAAAGATGATCAGGTAGTTTATCTTAATATAGTAACAGAATTAGATGGTAAGGTTGTAGCAAAAGAAACAGCTAAGTATATGGACGGAGAATTAATAAAAGTAAGAGATAGAAATAGTAGAAAGAGAGGGTCGAAATAATGTCATATCTAGCGTATAACGACATAATTGTTAGTGATTTTGACGGATTTGGAATAGTATCGGAAGAAATATCAAGTATTCCAGATAGAGAAATTAACTCAAAGGTAATTCAAGATAGAAGTGGTAGTATTTTTCTTTCTACTAGAGATGAAGATAGAGAAATAACACTAAATATAAATGTTAGAACTAAAAATAGAGATGATTATAATCAAACTGTTCAAGATATGAAAACTTGTTTTGATCATAGAGAAGAAGCTAAATTATATCTCGATTCAGAAGATAAATATATTAATGCAGCAGTTAAAAGTTATAACTTTTCAGATGTATTTGTAGTAGAAAACTCTTGCTATGGTGAAGGAGAAATAAAATTTATATGTTCTGATCCGTATTTTTATAAAGGTGATGAAAAATATTACGATAATGATAGCCAAGAAGAAGTTACAAATGAAGGGGATGTTGACACATACCCTAAAATATCAGTTGAATTCGAAGAAGATAGTACATTTTTACAAGTTGACAGTGAAAAAGGTTCTATTTTAATAGGAGAATATCCCAAAGTAGGTCAAACTAACGCTACAGAAGATGAACTTGTATTATATGAAAAATGTCAAAGTTTATCTGGATGGACTGCTGCTGGTAATGTAGTTGATGAAGGCGCTACAAATGATACTATGGTTCTAGGCGATGATGGTGATAGTTTTGTTCCTAATATATCATCTTCACAAGATACTGGATGGCATGGGTGTTGTTATCGTAGAAATTTAGATAGCAACATAAAAAACTTTATACTTAACGGATTTTTTTGCTTTTATTCTGATTATATTGACTTTGGAAATGGGGATACGAGTCAAGGTGGAAATACATCAAACGGAAGCTATAAAACCACAGCTGCATTAAGAATTCGAAATGGTAGAGGAACTAGTTATAAAATACTTGGAACTATTCCAAAAGGTACACTTGTATCTGTTACAGATATAAGCGGAGGATGGGGTAAAGTTACGTACAACGGGAAAACAGGATACTGTTATATGTTGTATTTATCGAAAGTTTCAGAATCATCTTCATCTTATAATTATAAAACTACAGCAAATTTAAGACTTAGAAGTGGAAGAGGTACAAAATATAAGATTAAAAAAACTATACCAAAGGGAACTTCTTTAAAAATAACAGATATTAGCAGTGGATGGGGCAAAACAACGTATAAAGGCTCTTCTGGGTATGTTAGTATGAGTTATGTAAGTAAATTAGCATCATCATCAGCAATATCAATCATAGGTAAAGAAGAAGATGATTCTGGGTCAGAAACAACAACAAGTGATATGTTAGGATTGTTGGAGCTATATGGATTCGATAGTAATAATAATAAGTTATTTAAGTTTCAACTGTTAGATAATAACTACTACTATAGAGATACAAAACCAAGTGCATACATAGGAAGTAATTTAGTCTTAACAGACACAACACAATGTCCAGCACCTAAAACTAAAAAAGATAAAGATGGAAATAGAATTAAAGTAAAATCTGGAGATAGTAGCTCTGCTTGGAATCGTGGGTATATAAGATTCCACATCGAAAGAAAAGAAGATATTTGGTCATTAAAAATAAGTAGAAATAATAGGAACAGTGAAACTATCACTCCGCCAACACCATTAATTTATGAAGGACTTTATAATGAAAAATATCCGATAGGGGATTTATCATATGTAGTACTCTATATGGCTGCTTATGGTAGTTATAAAATTCAAAATATGTCTATGACTTGTATGAATATACATAATTTAACTCCACAAACACCAGAACCTTTCAATCCGATAATTTTTACTGCTGGAGATAGACTTGATATAGATTGTAATGAAGGAACTGTATTAAAAAATGGAGAGTCATTTATGGAAAAAGTTGATATAGGTAGTACATTTTTCCCACTTGTTCCAGGAACAAATTCAGTAAGTGTTTACAGTTCAACAACTAGTTTAAGTGCTGCTATAAGTTTTATAGAAAAATTCAATTAGATTAGGAGGTGCGATTTAAAATTTGAAAACATTATTTATATTAGACAGAAATAAAAAAATAGTAGATGTTTTGTTTAATGGGGGTAAAGGGCTTACTCCCTTTTTTGATGATACATTTACACAAGAAATAAACGCAGCTTCTACATTTGAATTTACAACTATAGTAAATGAAAGAACAATGAGTAATTTAAAAGTAAGAAATTATATATTATTT
>OOCS01000491.1_pt1 | contig 28700 bp, 21 predicted proteins | sample 1671411 | NCBI WGS metagenome assembly OOCS01 (sample SAMN06348154, study PRJEB24527) | human gut metagenome | biome: human gut; feature: ankylosing spondylitis patient; material: feces | host: Homo sapiens | place: China | collected 2015-10 | reverse complement strand
GCGGCTGCAGCGTTGCGGGCATCGTGGGCGGCGCGGCGGGCGGGGGTGTCGTACCAGTAGCGCACGTCCTGCATGGCGGGCTTCTCGGCACCGTCGGCGTAGACAATGCCGTTGCCGCTGAAGTTGTAATCGGTGTTGCGGTCCGCAAAGTCGCCGCCGTAGCCCAGCACACTGCGGCCAAGCGCGTCGGTGTGCCGGAGCGCCTGGTCCATGTAGTCCCAGATGAAGCCGCCCTGGTACTGGTCGAACTCGTCGGCCAAGCGCACATAGCTCTCCATGCCGCCCAGCGAGTTGCCCATATCGTGCATATATTCGCAGAGAATGAAGGGCTTCTTCGGGTGGGATTCGAGATACTCGCGAATTTCCCACGGCTTGGCGTACATCCGGCTTTCCATGTCGCTGATGGCGTCGAACGCGCGGCAGTGGAACACACCCTCATAATGCACGAGGCGTCCCGGGTCGTGGTCGTGGAAGAACTGCGACATGGCGAGAATATCCTCGCCCGCGTAGCTCTCATTGCCGCATGACCAGATCAGGACGGCGGCGTGGTTCTTGTCGCGTTCAAACATGCTGCGGGCGCGGTCCACGACGCAGTCCTTCCACTCGGGCAGGCTGCCGGGCACGTTCCAGCTCGGCTCCACCGCGCCGAGCTTCTGCCAGCTGCCGTGGCTTTCAAGGTTCGTCTCGTCGATCATGTAGATGCCGTTCCGGTCACACAGGTCATACCACAGGCTCTGGTCGGGGTAGTGGCAGGTGCGCACGGCGTTGATGTTGTTCTTTTTGAACACGGCCATGGCGGCGTGCATGTCGTCGGCGCCGATGGCGCGGCCCCTGTCGGCGTTCCACTCGTGGCGGTTGACGCCGTTGAACACGACACGTTCCCCGTTCAGGCACATGACGCCGTTTATCATCTCAAAGCGGCGGAAGCCGATGTCGTAGGGCACAACCTCCTGCAAAACGCCGTCGGCATCGCGCAGGGTCAGTACGGCGTGGTAGAGCACCGGCGCAGCATGGCTCCACGGCTGGATGCCCTCGATCTCAATCGTATCGCCCGCGGCGGGGCCCTCGTAGACGGCGTAGCCCTCGGGGTCGGTCACGACGAGGGCAACCGACGCGCCGTCGGTCTCGCCGTCCAGCTTGACGAGGGGCGTCAGCAGGCCGGTGGTGTTGTCTGCCGCAAGGTCGGCCTTGAGCCAGATGTCGTTGATGTGGACCCTGGGCTTTGCGTACAGGTAGACCGAGCGGAAGATGCCCGAGAAGCGGAAGAAGTCCTGATCCTCGATCCAGGCGGCGCTGCTGCGCTTGTAGACCTCGACGCAGAGGCGGTTGTTCTCGTCCCGAATATACGGTGTCAGGTCAAATTCAGACGGGGTGAAGCTGTCCTCGGCATAGCCGACGAACTGGCCGTTGCACCACAGGTACATGGCCTGCTCCACGCCCTGAAAGCTGACGCAGACGCGCTGGCCGCGCAGGGACTCGTCCAGATCAAACTCTTTGACATAGCTGCCCACGGGGTCATCGTTCCAATCGACCTGCGGCGGGCGCAGGCAGCTGCGGCCATCCCACGGGTAGAGGGTGTTGGTGTACTGCAGCTGACCGTAGCCCTGCAGCTCGATGTGCCCGGGCACGCGGATGGTGCCGAAGCCGGACAGGTCGGCGTCCGGCTGCCAGAAATCCGCCGGGCGGGCGGCAGGGTTGGCGCTCCACGCAAAGCGCCATGCGCCGTCCAGTGACTGGCGCAGCGATGTCAGGCCGCTTTCGGCCTCGTCCAAGGTGCGGCAGCAGAGATGGTCAGAGTGTGCGTCCAGCCGGTTCACGGCAAAGACGGTGGGGTCACTCAGCCAGCGAAGTTCAGGGGTCATAGGGATCTCTCCTTTACACAATCAGGTTCTTACCGTCATTCTGCCACAGGGCGCGCGGGGTGTCAATGGAAAGTTTCACGCAGATATTTTCCGTATTTTTTGCATCTTTACGGGAATTGTGCTGTGTTTAACACTTCGCGGCAGGATTTTTTGAGTTTTTCCGTTTTGTCTGGTGGCAGATTGTACGCTGCAGCACCAGATATAGCGGTGGCGGCAGGATTTTTGCGGGGTGGGTTGTTATAGTCGGCACACCTGGGGCGGCGTTTTGGGGTCATACTTCTTCTGTCTCCGCCTCCGCGGCGGCGCGCAGACGCTCCCGCACGGGGCGCAGGGCCTCGGGCAGAGCCTCGTCGGGCAGGTCGCTGATGCCCTCGGTGCTGCCGCGGGCGGCGGCGGTCTCATAGAACCAGCACTTGTAGTCCAGGGTGTCCATCGTCTGCTGCAATTCAGCCATGCGGGTCTCGAGCACGGTGCGCTGCTTGCGGAACAGCTCCAGCCGCCGGGCAATGGTCTCATCGCCCTGCATGGCCAGCTCGATGTATTCGCGGATGTCCTTGAGGGACATGCCGGTCTTTTTCAGGCACTCGATGATGCGCAGCCACTCGAAGTCCTTCTCCGTAAAAACGCGGATGCCGCCGGACGAGCGCCCGACGAAGGGCAGCAGCCCTTCCTTATCGTAATAGCGGATCGTCGATGCTGGCACACCCAGCCGCCGTGCCATCTCCCCCACTGTATAGGCCATGTGTTTTCCTCCTATGACTTAAACCCAGGTTTAACCTGTGTATCAGTATAGGACAAAAGGGCGGCGTTGTCAAGGCGGGCGGGGTCACCCGCGGTATTCCCCCCTCATCCGGCTGAACAGTTTCCTGTTCTTGCGCACGCCGCGGGGCGTGCCGCCTCTCCTCTGCCCGCTTTTCTTTTATAGGGAAGGCTTTTTCTATTTTTTATTGACAAACGCGCGGTTTGTTTCTATCATGTTCATATAAGTAAGGGAGGGACCGCCACTATGCTGACCTATAATATGGACGTGGAGGAACGCAGCACCTGGCTGCGCGCCACCCCCGGCGCGGCGGCGCTGGCACAGCCGTTTTACTGCACCGAGGCCGGCAACTTTTATGGCCGCGCCCATTTTGCCACGGCCCGCACCGATAAGGAAAGCTTTCTGCTGTTTTATACGCTGTCCGGCTCCGGTCTGATCGAGCAGAACGACCAGCGCGTGGAGCTGCCCGCCGGCAGCGCCCTGCTGTTGAACTGCCGCACCCCGCAAAGCTACTGCACTGCCTCCGGGCAGGACCACTGGCACCACTACTGGGCGCATCTGGACGGCGCGGGCGTCGCCAATCTGGCCGAGGTACTGCAGCCGCAGGGGCGGCTGTCCCCCGTTACGGTCAGTCGGCTGGAGATGCAGCCGCTGTTTGAGTCACTGGCCGCCGAGTGGGAGCACGGCGCTGCCGCACAGATCGAGATCTGCTTGGCCCTGCACCGGATGCTGGCCCTGATGGCCCGCCAGCTGCTGGCCGGGGACGAGAGCCGCTCCAATCGCACCTTGATCGAACAGGCCGCCGAGTACATCCGCCAGCACTATGCCGAGCCGCTGTCGCTGGACAGCCTGCTGGCCCAGACGCCGGTGAGCAAGAGCTGGTTCCTGCGGCTGTTCCGCCAGTACATGGGCACGACGCCCTACAATTTTTTGCTGTCCACGCGGATCACACGCGCCAAGGAGCTGCTGGTGCTGACGGATTTCTCCGTCTGCGAGATCGCGCACCAGGTCGGCTTTGGGGATGAGAGCAACTTCTCGACCCGCTTTACCGCCATGGTGGGCCAAAGCCCCCAGCAGTACCGCAAAAGTGCAATGAAGCCCGCGGAAAACTGAATAATGGGAAAGAAGGCATTTGTATGTTGAAAACCGAACGCATGGACCGTGTCCGTGCTGCCCTGCGCGCGCAGGGACTGACGCAGATGATCGTCTGCGACCCCAAGAGCGTGTGGTATCTGACCGGCGTCGCCGTGGAGCCTTATGAGCGTCTGCTGGCGCTCTACCTGCCCACCGAGGGCGAGCCGGTGCTGTTTTTGAACAGGCTGTTCAATGTGCCCGAGCCGCCGTGCAGGACCGTCTGGCACACCGACACGGACAAGCCCGTGGCGCAGATCGCCGAGGTCGTGGACGCGGGCAGGCCGCTGGGCATTGACAAGGAGTGGCCCGCTAAGTTTCTGATCCCGCTGATGGAGACCCACCCCTGTATGCAGGTCGTGCTGTCCAGCGACTGCGTGGACGACTGCCGCGCCTGCAAGGACGCCGAGGAGCAGACCCTCATGCGCGAGGCGTCCCGCATCAACGACGCGGTAAACGAGGCCGCGAAGCACTATATAAAGGCCGGCATGACCGAACGCGAGGTCGCCGAGTTTATCGACGCGCAGTTCCGTGCCCACGGCTGCGAGGGGCCGAGCTTTACGACGATCGTCTCCTTTGGTGCCAACGCCGCCGACCCGCACCACGAGCCGGACGACACCGTGTTAAAAGAGGGCGACTGCGTGCTGTTTGACATGGGCTGCGTGAAGAGCCGCTATTGCAGCGACATGACCCGCACCTGGTTCTGCGGCCAGCCCACTGAAAAGCAGGCCGCCGTGCACGATCTGGTGCGCCGCGCGAATGAGGCTGCCGAGGCGCTCATCAAGCCCGGCGTGCGCCTGTGTGAGCTGGATGCCGCCGCGCGCGACCTGATTACGGAAGCGGGCTACGGCGCGTATTTCAACCACCGTCTGGGGCATTTCATCGGCCAGACCGACCACGAGAAGGGCGACGTCAGCAGTGCGAACACCGCCGTAGCCAGACCCGGCATGATCTTTTCGATTGAGCCGGGCGTCTACCTGCCCGGCGAGTTCGGCGTCCGCGTAGAGGACCTCGTCCTGGTGACCGAGACCGGCTGCGAGGTGCTGAACAGGAACGATAAGCATTGGGATGTGGTGGGGAAATAACTGCCGCCATCCCTGCCTCCCCTTGAGGGGAGGTGGCCCCGCAGGGCCGGAAGGGTGGCTGGCAGCCGACCTATAAAAGGGTTGTTGCGGCCCACCCCTCACCGCCTGCGGGCGGAGCTCCCCTCAAGGGGAGCCTAAAGAATTTCAGAGAGGTGTACGCTTGAAAAAACATCTGTTCCGTATCATTGCCGTCCTGTCCGCCGCGGTCCTGCTGGCGGGCTGTGCGGCGTCGCGGCTGCGGCTGGGGGCTGCGGCTGCTGGCGGCGTGTACAATGCGTTTGGTACCGCTATGTCCGCCCAGAACAGCACCATCGAGGTCAAACAGACCGCCGGGTCCGCCGCCAACCTGCGGCTGCTGGCGGGCGGCTATTTACAGCTGGCCGTTGCCCAGTCCGACATGGCGCAGGATGCCTACGACGGCAGCGGCATCTTTGCCCACGAGAGCACCGAGCGCAGCTTCAGCGCCGTGGCCGCCCTGTATGAGGAGGCCGTGCAGGTCGTTGTCCGGGCCGACTCCGGCATTACGACGCTGGAGGAACTGCAGGGCTGCACGCTCAGCGTCGGCGAGGAGGAATCCGGCACCGAGCAGAACGCCGGGCAGGTGTTGGCCGCCTGCGGCCTGAACAACCGCCTGGTGCATACTGTAAACCTGAACTACACCGACGCTGCCGCCCGGCTGGCCGACGGCACGATCGACGCGATGTTCGTCACCGCCGGTCTGCACGCCGACGCGCTGGAACAGCTGGCCGAGACCTGCTCCATCCGTCTGCTCTCCGTCGATGGGGGTGTCGGTGCGCGGCTGCTGGCGGCCTACCCGGCCTACCGCGCCTGCGTTATCCCCGCCGGGACCTACGCCGGTCAGGGTGAGGACGTCTGGACCGTCAGCGTGCAGGCGCTTCTGCTGGCGTCGAACGCGCTGTCCGACGAGACCGTCCAAAGGCTGACTGCCCGGTATTTTGACAGCGTGGACGCCGTGGCCGCCGCCGTGCCGGTGCCGCTGGTGACCGACCCCGCCGTGGCCGCCGCGCAGAGCGTTATCCCCTACCACACCGGGGCCGCTGCGTACTACACCGCGCAGGGCATCACCCCCGCAGGGCCGGAGACGGGCGCGTCCCCTGAACAGGAGGCCGCCGCATGATCATCTCACTGGATATGTACCAGACGCTGTTTGCGGCGGTCTGCGTGCTGATGCTGGGCCGTTTTTTGAAGGCGCGCATCGGCTTTCTGGAAAAATTCTGCATTCCCGCGCCGGTCATCGGCGGCGTGCTGTTTGCCGTTTTCACCTGTCTCTGCTATGTGACCGGCATTGCCGAGTTTGAATTTGACGACATTTTAAAGGAAGTCTGCATGGTGTTCTTCTTCACCTCGGTAGGCTTTCAGGCCAACCTCAAGGTGCTGAAAAGCGGCGGCAAATCGCTGATCCTCTTCTTGGGGCTGGTCATTGCGCTGATTTTGTGCCAGAACTTCCTCGCCGTCGGGCTGGCGGATCTGCTGGGCATCTCGCCGCTGATCGGTCTGTGCACCGGTTCCATCCCGATGGTCGGCGGCCACGGCACGGCGGGCGCGTTCGGCCCCGTCCTCGAGGACTTCAGCGTTGCGGGCGCGACCACGCTCTGCACGGCGGCGGCCACCTACGGCCTGATCGCGGGCAGCGTCATGGGCGGTCCGACGGGCCGTCTGCTCATTGAGCGCCGCAAGCTGCTGGACACCGTTGTGCCCGAGGACGACAGCCTGCTGGTGGAGGAAGAAATCAAGCACGAGCGCCACACCAGCATGTACCCGGCTGCTGTGTTCCAGCTGATTATCGCCATCGGCATCGGCACGTTCATCTCCAAGGCGCTGGCCATGACCGGGCTGACGTTCCCCATTTATATCGGTGCGATGATCGCCGCGGCGTGTATGCGCAACATCGGCGAATTCACCCACAAATTCACGACCCACATGGGCGAGATCAACGACATCGGCGGCATCAGCCTGTCGCTGTTCCTGGGCATTGCCATGATCACGCTGAAGCTGTGGCAGCTGGCCGCGCTGGCGCTGCCGCTCATCATCCTGCTGGCAGGCCAGACGCTGCTGATTTTCCTGTTCACCTACTTTGTGATTTTCAACATCATGGGCCGCGACTATGACGCTGCGGTCATTGCAGCGGGCGTCTGCGGCTTTGGCATGGGCGCGACGCCCAACGCCATGGCCAACATGCAGGCCCTGTGCGAAAAGTATGCCCCGTCGGTCAAGGCGTATCTGCTGATTCCGCTGGTAGGCAGTCTGTTTGCGGACTTCCTCAACAGTCTGGTCATCACCTTCTTTATCAACTTTATCTAATTGGGAGGTCTTTCTGATGTTCCGCAAGCTGCGCGAGGCGCTGAAAAAGCAGCGCTACCGTGTCCACAGTGACGACGTTGCCCTGCCCGAGGTCCACACCGGCCAGGTCACCCACAGCGACGCCCCCGAGACCCCGGAGAAGCACAAGTCCATCAACTATGAAAACGTCGCCATCCCGGAGGTTCATATTCCAAAGAAGAAGCCCTGAAGCCTTCTCCCCCTAGGGGAGAAGGTGGCTCCGCAGGGCCGGATGAGGGGAGAGCTTGCGCGGTTGCCCGCAAACGGGTTGCCACAGAGGGTTCGGCCCTCATCAGTCACCTTCGGTGACAGCTTCCCCCGATGGGGAAGCCTTTTTGTACAGCAAAACGCCCCTGACCGAACGGTCAGGGGCGTTTTGCCCGTAATGTTAGTCGAGGAAGTTCTCGTTGAGGGTGACACCGAAGTCGTGGGCGATGGCGCGCAGGTCATCGTCGGTGATGGTCTGGCGGATCAGGCCGCCGCCCATGGACAGGACCTTGACGTAGATCTCGGCACTCTTTTCAATCGTGTGGGCGAGGCCGAAGGTGATGTCAAAGTCAGGGCCGGAGGCAAACAGGCCGTGCTGTGCCCAGATAGCGGCCTGATAGGTTTTCATCTTCTCGGAGGTTGCCATGGCAATGTCCGCGCCGCCCGGGACCATCCAGGGGCAGACGCCAACGCCCTCGGGGAAAACGACGGGGCACTCGGTAGCGCTCTGCCACAGGGCGCGGGAGAAGTCACGGTCCGTCAGCGGCAGGATGTAGGTCAGCGCAATGACGTTGGTGGCGTGGCAGTGATAAATAACGCGGTTCGCGCCGTTGGTAGCGGCCTTGCGGACGCTGTGGTTCATGAAATGGCTGGGGAACTCGGACGTCGGGCGAGCGCCGTCGGCCAGACCCCAGACGATGCGCCAGCTGTCGCCCTTGTCGTTGATCTCCACAATGCCGATGCTGTGGATCGGGTCAGGCTCGACGTTGCGGAAGAACTTGCCGGAGCCGGTGGTGATGAAGTACTCACCGGCCAGATTATCAGCCTGCACGCCCATGTTGACCCACTCGCGCGGCTCGGCGTCGAAGTAGGGACGGCAGGCGGCGACGTCCTCCCCGGTCATGCGGTAGGTCAGGTTGCCGCCGTTGCGCTCGTGCCAGCCCTGCAGCCAGCCATCGTTGCACATGCGGATAAAGCCCTTGACGCAGGGAATTTCATAAATCGTAGACATAATTTCTGCTCCTTTATATCGTTGTGTTGGCTTCCCCCGGAGGGGGAAGCTGTCAGTGGCCCCGACCACTGACGGATGAGGGCAAAGCTGCCGACAGCAGCCCGTTACCGGACAATTGCCGCAAGGCCGCCCCTCATCCGTCCTCGGGCGAGGCCTCGGCCACCTTCCCCCAAGGGGGAAGGCATCCCGAAATCAGCGCGTGATCACATCCACCGGCACGTTGAAGATCTCGGCAACCTTCAAAATCGTGTCGATGTGGTGGCCGGTGGCGGCGGCCATGTGGTGGGTGGGGCCGGCCTCGCTCCAGCGGTTGACGAACTCGCGGGCACCGCAGCTGAAGCGGGTGCGCATGTTCGTGTCACCGAAGGTGAAGATCGGGCCGGGCTCGTTGACGCCCTCGGCCACGACAAACTTGAAGTGGCCGTCCTTGTCCTGCGTGATGGCCAGATAGGTCACATCGCCCACCGGCGGGTAGAACTGGGTCAGGTAGCCGCCGCCGGTCTTGCCGTGGAACACGGGCACGATCTTCATGGTCGGCTTTCTGGCCGTGGAGATGTCGGCGTCGCCGGAGCCGGAGTGGCCGATGATGCAGATGTCCTCATTGAAGTCGATGGAGTACATCTCGCTCAGCTGGCCGCAGCCCGCAATGGTCTTGAGGATGGACATGGCCATCGCGACCTTGATGTCGCCCTCGACGGCGCAGGCCGTGCCCTGCTTGATGAGCATCGAGAACGCGGGGATCAGCATCGAGTCCAGCTTACCGGCCACGCCCTTAGCGAAGCCGTCGTAGTGGCTGGCGACGAAGGCGATCTTCTCATCCCTGACCCACTGCTCAAATGCGACAACGTAGCGGGCCATATCCCAGACCTTCTCCACCGTGCCGCCGCCCTCAATATCGAAGGTATCCAGAATGTCCTGCGCCTTGGCGCGGATGGCGTCCTCGTCGGTGATGTTGTCGGCGATGGCCCACATCTTCTCCCAGTCAAACTGCTTGGTGTAGAGCCACATACGGTTGTACAGGTTCGTCTCGTCGATGTACAGATCCATCATGCCGGGGTACGGGCGGCCGATCTGCGCAAGGTTCGTATCACGGAAGCGGCGGCGCACCTGCGCGGCCTTGCACCAGTCGTTGATTTCGGCCTGCACGGCGGGGTCACCGCCCTCGACGACGCCTGTGATGACGGCGTGGCGCTTACCGGCGCGCTCCAAATCAGCGACCATCTCGCCGACAGCGCCGCAGGCGTACAGCTCCCCCAGCCAGGTGGGGGTGTCGGTGTTGGCGTAGTCGGGGGCCTTTTTCTTCTGCACATTGACGAGGACGACGGGCACGTCGAGGTCGCGCACGGCGGGCAGCATATTGTAAGAGGTAGCGTAGGTCAGCAGCTGCAGAATGACAAGGTCAACGTCGGCGGAGCGGAACTTATCGCCCGCGGCCATGGACTGCTCCTTGGTGGTGACGATGCCGCCGTCGATGACCTCGACGGTGTCGGGCAGCGTCTTTTTGAAGGCGGCGTACTGGCCCTCAAACTCAGGGACCAGCGTGGGGAACTGCGGCAGGTAAGCGCCCAGCGCAATGGCGAACACGCCAACGCGGGCTTTGGTTTCGACTAACATGGTGGGACCTCCTGTATATGGATTTGTTGTGATGTGCGTTTAGGGGAGGGATTTATCCCTCCCGGGAAGTATACGGTGTCGGGCGCGGGCACGGGAGGGTCAAGACCCTCCCCTACAAACCAGGGTGAACGGCAGGCTGGCGGCGGCATGAGGGCATGCCGCCCTACGGTTGGATGTAGGGCGGGGTGCCCCCACCCCGCCGGGTCGTTTACTCCGGCTGATACTCTTTAATTTCAAAGCTGCGCCGGATGGCGGCGCGGGCCTCGGCCAGGTCGGCAAAACCGCCGCTGTGGATGAACTGCACCATCAGGTTGCCCAGCGCTGTGCCCTCGGTGGGGCCTGCAAACACGGTCAGGCCGGTGGCGTTGGCGGTCTGCTGGTTCAGGTAGCCGTCCTGGCTGCCGCCGCCGACGATGTTCAGGCTTGTGTAGGTCTTGCCGGTCAGGCTTTGCAAGGTCTCCACGGCGCGGCGGTAGTCCTGCGTCAGGGAGTTGTAGACGCACTGCATGACCTCGCCGGTGGCGGCGGGCACGGGCTGGTGCGTGTCGGCGCAGGCGGCCCTGACTTCTTCGATCATGGAGGCAGGCGCTAAGAAGCGGTTGTCATCGGGGTCAACGCAGCTGGGGAAGTCGGCGGCCTCCTTCGCGGCGGCGATCAGCTCCGGGAAGCTCGGGCGGGTGCCGGTCTTTTCGCCAAGCTCACGGCGGACGGACTGGATCATCCACAGGCCCATGATGTTTTTCAGGTAACGGTAGCGGTATTCATAGCCGCCCTCGTTCGTAAAGTTGGCGGCGCAGCTGTCCGGGCCGGTGATGGCCGCTGCGTTTTCCACGCCCAGCAGGCTCCATGTGCCGCTGGACAGGTAAGCGGCGTACTCATCCCGCGCGGGCACGGCGAGGAACGCCGAGCCGGTGTCGTGGGTCGCGGGCAGAATGACCTCGGCGTCAAAGCCGACAGCCTTCTGAATTTCCGGCGTCAGATGCCCCAGCACGGTCCCGGCGGTCTTGATGGGCTGGAAGATGCCGCGCGGCAGACCCAGCTTTTCGATCAGTGCATCGTCCCAGTCCCTGCTGTCCGCGCCCACCAGCGCCGTGGTGCTGGCGTTCGTGTATTCATTGGCGGGCACGCCGCAGAGCAGGTAGTTCAGGTAATCGGGCACCATCAGGAACGTTTTGGCGGCGGCCAGCTGCTCCGGGTGCTCCTTTTTGAGCGCCATCAGCTGGTAGACCGTGTTGAACGGCTGGTACTGGATGCCGGTGTGGGCGTAGTGGTCGGCAAAGGTCAGGCCGTATTCCTTTTCCAGCGCCTCGCGGATACCCTCGGTGCGCTGGTCGCGGTAGGCGACGGCGTCGCCGATACGCTTATTGTCCGCATCCAGCAGCACAAAATCGACGGCCCAGGTGTCGATGCCGATGGTCACGGGGGCAAAGCCTGCGTCGTGTGCAGCCTTCAGGCCGTTGACGACCTCTTTCGCGAGGGTGTCGATGTCCCAGCAGAGGTGGCCGTTCTCGCGGTGGACGCCGTTTTCGAAGCGGTAGACCTCCTGCAGGGTGATTTTTCCGTTCTGCACGGTGCCTGCGATGTGCCGCCCGCTGGACGCGCCGATGTCGACTGCCAGTGTACAGGTTTGCATAAGCTCTCTCCTTCTTTGCAAAATAACAGTGTTGCAGCATTTGCTTTTTGTCTGCATTATACGACACCCGGGCCCGGCTTTCCATCCGCAAAAGAATTTGATTGTTTGGGAAAATTCCACACGCCCCTTTCCGCGTTCCCGGCGGTTTTGTCCGGGTCCCGTGCCGGAATAATCCGATTGACACGCCCCGTGCCGTCCCGTATAATAGACCCTGCAACCAATAAAGGAGATGTTACATTATGGCCACCGCGCACAAAAGCCGTGTGCTGGATATGACCCAAGGCGACCCGTTCCGCCTGGTGCTGCAATTTTCGATGCCGCTGTTCTGCTCCAACCTTTTGCAGCAGCTGTACAACCTGACCGACACTGCGCTGGCCGGGCACCTGCTGGGCTCCGCCGCGCTGGCGGAGATCGGCGCGACGGCGGCGCTGTACGGGCTTATCATGAACTTTGCCTTCGGCATGAACAACGGCCTGGCGCTGACGGTCAGCCGCTATTTTGGCGCGGGCGATGAAAGCGGGATACGCCGCGCCGTCGGCTGGATGGTCACGCTGTCGGCGGTGGTGTCGCTGGTGCTGACGGGGTGCTCCCTGCTGGGCCGCGACGCGCTGCTGACCGTTTTGCAGGTCCCGGCACAGGCATGGGGCGGCGCGTCCGCCTACCTGACCGTCATTCTGCTGGGCATCCCGCTGACGATGCTTTATAATATGGAGGCTGCGCTGCTGCGCGCCGTCGGCAACAGCGTGACGCCGCTGCTGTTCCTGCTGTTCAGCAGCGTGCTGAACGTCGGACTGGACGCCGCGTTCATGGGGCAGCTGGGGCTGGGCGTGCGCGGCGCGGCCATTGCCACGGTGCTGGCGCAGGGCATCAGCGCCGTGCTGGGCGTTGTGTACATCCTGCGCGGCTACCCGGAGCTGCGCTTTACGCCCCGGCAGCTCGGGGCTGCCACGCGCCGCGCCGTGACCAGTATGTTCTGGGCGGGCCTGAGCATGGGGCTGATGAGCGCCATCTACAATCTGGGCAGCGTGGCGCTGCAAAGCAGCATCAACGCGCTGGGCAGCGTCTACATCACGGCGCAGACCGCCGCGCGCCGCTTAGCGGAGCTGTACTTTATCCCGGGCGGTGCGCTGGGCATCGGCGTGACGACGTTCAGCAGCCAGAATCTGGGTGCGGGCCGCCGCAGCCGCATTTGGCAGAGCGTCAAGGCCGCGCTTGCGATCTATTTTGTGTGGTGGGTGTTTGTGATGGCGTTCACCTTCCTGCTGGGCGGGGCCGCCATCCGCGGCATCACGGGCAGCACGGACGAGGTCATTATCTCCAACGCGCTGCTGTACCTGAAAATCAGCGCACCGGTCATCCCGCCGATGGCCGTGCTGGTCATTCTGCGCAACATGCTGCAGGGCATCCGGCACACGGTAGAGCCGCTGCTGGCCAGCGGGCTGGAGCTTGTGGGCAAGGTGATCTTTGCCGTATGGCTCGTGCCGGTCCGGGGCTACCGCGCGGTCTGCTTTTGTGAGCCGACGACCTGGGTCGTATGCTTTGTGTTTATCCTGCTGGCGGTCTGGCGCTGCCGGGGCGATTTGCGCGACGCAGAAAAAATTTGAATTTTTTTGCAAAAAGGGCTTGCAATTTGGAAGTCGTTCTGCTATAATAATATGCGTCGCCAAGAGGCGGCGCAATAAGCGCGGTTAGCTCAGCTGGTAGAGCATCTGCTTGACGTGCAGGAGGTCACAGGTTCGAGTCCTGTACCGCGCACCAAGAGTCTGTGACATCTAAGATGTCACAGACTCTTTTTTTGTTGTATCGCCCAGAACCGGCAAGGCCGATGTTGAAAGCGAGATCCGTAGGGGCGCATTCTATATGCGCCCGCGGAGGTTTATCTTGCCGCAAGCGGGCACGGGCGGATATGGAATCCGCCCCTATGTTTTTTGTGGCGGGCGGAGTCCCCTCGCAGAGGCGGTGCCACGCGTGGAGTTGTCTCCCTTTGTTGAAAGCGTGATCCGTAGGGGCGCATTCTATATGCGCCCGCCGAAGTTTGTCTTACCGCAAGCGGGCACGGGCGGATATGGAATCCGCCCCTACGTTTTTTGTGGTGGGCGGTGCCCCCGCGCAGAGGGCGGTGCCCCGCGCGGAGTTTTCTCCCTTTGTCGAAAACGAAACCCGTAGGGGCGCATTCTATATGCGCCCGCGGAGGTTTATCCTGCCGCAAGCGGGCACGGGCGGATATGGAATCCGCCCCTACGTTTTTTGTGGCGGGCGGTGCCCCCGCGCAGAGGCGGTGCCCCGCGTGGAGTTGTCTCCCTTTGTTGAAAACGAAATCCGTAGGGGCGCATTCTATATGCGCCCGCGGAAGTTTGCCTTGCCGCAAGCAGGCACGGGCGGATATGGAATCCGCCCCTACGTTTTTTTGTAGGGGCGGAGAGGGGCGCGTTTTTGCCTGTTGTGCGTGCAAGCGGATTTTTTTCCGCTTGCGCCTTGTCAAAAACCATCTTATGTGGTATACTATTTCTCTACAAGCTCACAGGCAAACCCGGTGCAAACCGGCGACGCAAAGCTATAGGGGCCCATCGGGTCAGCCAGTTGCCAACAAGAAATTGTTGTTTTACTGCCGCCGATAGCTTCGCGTCCTTTTGGGGGCAGGAGTTGACGAGGGTGAAAACACATCGCTACACCGGCGGCACAAAGCAGGGCATCTATAACGCTCTGCTGTTTTTTGCTGCCCGCGGATATTGTTTAATACGGTCAGACAGCGCTTTCAGGTATGGGTCCGCCATGCCCTGAAGGCGTTTTTTCCTGCGTCACAGCCTATATAGCTGACCGTCAAAAAAATAAGGAGAAAAACCGGATGAAAAAGAAACCACTGCACAGAATTTCCTCCCTGCTTGCAGCCACGGTGCTGAGTCTGTTCCTGCTGACCGGCTGCGCCGGAAAAAGCACCGAGGCGGTGCAGGCACAGGAGGACGCCGACACCATTCAGGTCTATTTGTGGACCAACAGCCTCTACGAAAAGTACGCCCCCTACGTACAGGCGCATCTGCCGGACGTAAACATTGAGTTTATCGTGGGCAACAACGATCTGGACTTTTACAAATTCTTGCAGGAAAACGGCGGTCTGCCGGACATTATAACCTGCTGCCGCTTCTCCCTGCACGATGCGGCCCCCCTGAAGGACAGCCTGATGGACCTTGCCACCACCAACGAGGCAGGCGCTGTCTACAATACCTACCTCAACAGCTTTAGAAATGATGACGGCAGTGTAAACTGGCTGCCCGTATGCGCAGACGCCCACGGCTTTGTGGTCAACCGCGGCCTTTTTGAGGAATACGGTATCCCGCTGCCCACCGATTACGCCAGCTTTGCCGCTGCCTGCAAAGCCTTTGACGAAGCGGGCATCCGCGGCTTTACCGCCGATTATCTGTACGACTACACCTGCATGGAAACGCTGCAGGGGCTTTCCGCCGCCGAGCTTACGACCACGGAAGGGCGCAAATGGCGCACCGCCTACAGCGACCCCGCCGACACCGCCCGTATCGGGCTGGACAATACCATCTGGCCGGGCGCCTTTGCGCGTATGGAGCAGTTCATCCGGGACACCGGTCTTACGGCGGCGGACTTAGAGCTGAATTACGACGACGTGACCGGGATGTTCGGCAAGGGGGAGCTTGCCATGTACTTTAGCAGCTCCGCCGGCGTACAGATGTTTCGGGAGCAGGGCATCGACGCGACCTTTTTGCCGTTCTTCAGCCAGAACGGCGAAAAATGGCTGATGACCACCCCCTACTTCCAGGTGGCGCTGAACCGCGACCTGGAGCAGGACGCCGCCCGGCGCGTAAAGGCAATGCAGGTCCTGCACGTCATGCTGTCGGAGGGAGCGCAGGAGCAGATCCTCGCGGACGGGCAGGATCTTTTGAGCTACAGCCAGAATGTCAGCTACCACCTGACCCACACCATGGAGGACGTGCGCTCGGTGGTGGAAGAAAACCACATGTACATCCGCATCGCCTCCAACGATTTCTTTGCCATCTCCCAGGATGTGGTTTCCAAGATGATCGCGGGCGAATATGACGCCGGGCAGGCCTACCGTGCGTTCAACGCCCGCCTTTTGACAGAGAGAACGCCCGACACAAGCGATATTGTGCTGAGCAACGAAACCGCCTATTCCAACGTGTTCCACAAAAACGGCGGCAATGCGTCCTTCTCGGTTATGGCAAACACGCTGCGCGGGCTGTACGGCACCGACGTGCTGGTGGCACCTGCCAGCAGCTTTACCGGCAGCGTGCTGCAGGCAGACTATACCCAGACAACAGCGCGCGCCATGATCATGCCCAACGGGCTTATGTCGTACCGGCGCACCATGACGGGTGCCGAGCTGAAGGACACCGTGCGCGCCTTTGTGGAAGGCTGCGAGGGCGGCTTTACCCCGTTCAACCGCGGTTCCCTGCCGGTGGTCAGCGGCATTGCCGTGCAGGTGCAGGAGAACGGCGGCAGCTATACGCTGACCGGCATCACCCGCGGCGGCCAGCCGCTGCAGGATGACGACACCGTCACCGTGACCTGCCTGGCAACCGAAAAGCAGATGGCGCCGCTGCTGCAGGACGAAAGCCGCGCGTTTGAGCGCGGGGAGGCCACGGTCAGAAACGCCTGGAGCGAGGCACTTTCCGGCGGCAGCGTGACGCTGGCCGCGCCGGAAAGCTATATTACATTCGGGGGGGGTAATGCGCTGTGGAAGAAGCTAAGCATAAAATAAAAATAAAGCGACATTCCCGGCAAAATTGGTATGCTGCGGCGGCCTGCCTGCTGTCGATTGCGCTGCTTGTCTGCCTTAGCGCGCAGTACCTTTCGTTTGTGTCAAAAACCATCTATGCGGAAAGCACCGAGCATTTGGAGGAAGTCCTGCACAAATCCAACAATATGCTGAGCCTGATCGTCAGAAAGAACCTCTCCTACCTGCATTTGTGGAACGGCTTTCTGAGCAGTGACCCCGATGATGCCAGCACGCAGGCGTATCTGGAGTCAGCGCAGCAGCAGCTTGGCTTTGCCGAATTCTACTTTCTTTCTTACGACGGCAACTACATGACCCCCGGCGGGAAAACGGGCTACCTGGGCCTGCAGAGCAATCTGGACGAGCAGCTTTCCGACCAGAAGGACGTTGTGTTGAACACGGCCCTGCCCGGGCAGGACCCGATGCTGGTGTTCATCTGCCCCGAAACCAAGGGCATCTACCGCGGCTTTTCCTACGATGCCGTTGCCATCGGCCACTACAACAATGTTGTGATGAAGGCCGTGGACGATTCGGCTTTCGGCGGAACGGCCAGCTCCTTTGTCATCTACCCGGACGGGCAGGTCGTGATCGAAAATATCTCAGAAGGCTCGGAATCCATTTATAACTTTATAGCGATACTGCAAGAGTATTCCGACTTTTCCGAGGCGCAGATACAGGAGCTTACGGACGACTTTGCGCAGGGCATCACCGGAAACCGCGAGGTGACGCTGGACGGCACAAGATACTATATGGTCTACGAAAGCACCGGCATCCAGAACTGGACCCTGGTGGGGCTTATCCCGCGGAATACCGTCAATGCCGCCATGAACCGGCTTTGGCAGCGCACGGTGCAGATCGTAGCCCTCGTTGTCCTGTCGATTGCGGCAATGATCCTTCTGATGGTCATGCACCGGGGCCGCACCAAGCTGCGCCGCCAGAACACCGCGATTTTGTACCGGGATGTGCTGTTCGAGAAGCTGTCCCAGAACGTGGACGACGTTTTCCTGCTGCTGGATGCCCAAAAGCACCGGGCGGATTATGTCAGCCCGAACATAGAACGGCTGCTGGGCCTGACGCTGAAGAGCGTGCGCAATAATATCGGCACGCTGGCCCTGCTGCACCCGGCGGATTCCCCCGGCCGCACCAAAAATTATCTGGAAGGGCTTGCCTGCGGCGACCAGCGCGAATGGGACACGGAGTTTGTCCATCAGAAAACCGGGGAGCATCGCTGGTTCCATGTGGTTGCCATGGGCAGCGAGGTCGAGGGCAAAACCAAGCACATTCTGGTTCTGTCTGACCGCACCGCCGACAGGCAGGCGAACCAGGCGCTCTCGGATGCCGTGGCCGCCGCCGAAAACGCCAACCGCGCCAAGAGCACCTTCCTTTCCAATATGTCCCACGACATCCGCACCCCGATGAATGCCATCATCGGCTTTACCACGCTGGCGGTCAGCCATCTGGATGACAGGGACCGCGTGAAGCAATACCTTACCAAGATACTTGCCTCCGGCAACCACCTGCTTTCGCTCATCAATGATATTCTGGATATGAGCCGCATCGAAAGCGGAAAGATCCAGCTGGACGAGACCGAGGTCAACCTGTCCGACGTACTGCACGACATAAAGACCATCGTCAGCGGGCAGATATACGCAAAGCAGCTGGACCTGTACATGGACGCGATAGATATTACCGATGAGGACGTCTATTGCGACAAGACCCGGCTGAATCAGGTTTTGATGAACCTTTTGTCCAACGCCATCAAGTTCACCCCCACGGGCGGCACGGTGTCGCTGCGAGTGCGCCAGCTTGCCGGCCAGGTCAGCGGCTGCGGGCAGTATGAGTTCCGCGTCAAGGACAGCGGCATCGGCATGAGCCCGGAGTTTGCCCAAAAAATCTTTGAGCCCTTTGAGCGCGAGCGCACCTCCACGGTAAGCAAGATACAGGGCACCGGGCTGGGCATGGCCATCTGCAAAAACATCGTAGATATGATGGGCGGCACCATCGAGGTGCAGACCGCGCCGGGCAAGGGCTCTGAATTTATCGTCCGTGTGCCGCTGCGCATACAGGCAGAGCACCGCAAGGCGGAAAAGATCCCCGCGCTGGAGGGTCTGAAGGCGCTGGTGGTGAACGACGATTTCAACACCTGCGACAGCGTGACCAAGATGCTGGTCACGGTGGGTATGCGCGCCGATTGGACGCTTTCCGGCAAGGAGGCCGTGCTGCGCGCACGGCAGTCCATCGAGATGGGCGATACCTACAAGGCCTATATCATCGACTGGCGCCTGCCGGATATGAACGGCATCGAGGTCACCCGCCAGATTCGAAGTTTGAACGATGATACGCCTATTATTGTCCTGACCGCCTATGACTGGTCCGACATTGAGGCCGAGGCAAAGGCCGCCGGTGTCACGGCGTTCTGCCCCAAGCCGATGTTCCTGTCGGATCTGCGCGACTCCCTGATGACCGCCATCGGGCAGAAGCCGGAGGAGCAGCAGGGCGTATTGCCCAAGGAACCCACCGACTTTGCGGGCAAGCACATCCTGCTTGCCGAGGATAACGAGCTGAACCGCGAGATCGCCGTGGAGATCCTGAACGCCTACGGCTTTGAGGTCGATACCGCCGAGAACGGCGCCATCGCCGTGGAAAAGGTCTGCACCGCCGCGCCGGGGCAGTACGATCTGGTGCTGATGGACGTGCAGATGCCGATCATGGACGGCTACACCGCCACCCGCCGCATCCGCGAGCTGGAAAACCCCGCCCTGGCAGGCATCCCCATTCTTGCCATGACGGCGAACGCCTTTGACGAGGACCGCCGCAACGCCCTGGAATGCGGCATGAACGGTTTCCTGTCCAAGCCCATCGTGATTGCCGACCTTGTGCAGGAGATGCGCAAGGTCCTGTAACACGCGGGGTTTCAGAGCCGGGAATCATACGCAAAGCCAAAACAAAAAACGCAGCCACGCCATTTTACCGAAAAATAGCGTGGCTGCGTTTTTTGTGGGTGTCCCTGTTGGCCGAAAACGAAATCCGTAGGGGCGCATTCTATATGCGCCCGCGGAGGTTTATCCTGCCGCAAGCGGGCACGGGCGGATATGGAATCCGCCCCTACGTTTTTTGTGGGGACGGAGAGGGGCACGTTTTTCCCTGTTGCGTGTGTAGGGGCGACCATTGGTCGCCCGTCAACTTACCGCCGCAACGCATTTTCCGGGACAGTTTTCTTGTAAGGCAAGCGGGTACGGGCGAGCAATGCTCGCCCCTACAAATGTTTTTTGACAGCCTAAGCCCGAAATATTCCTGCCCGCCGCACGTTTCTCTCCCCCACCGCCTGCGGGCGGAGCCCCCTCGCAGAGGGGGCCAAGAGAGGGCGGTGCCCCGCGTGGAGTTTTCTCCCTTTGGCCGAAGACGTAATCCGTAGGGGCGCATTCTATATGCGCCCGCGGAAGTTTGCCCTTGCCGCAAGCGGGCACGGGCGGATATGGAATCCGCCCCTACGTTTTTTGTGGGGACGGAGAGGGGCACGTTTTTCCCTGTTGCGTGTGTAGGGGCGACCATTGGTCGCCCGTCAACTTACCGCCGCAACGCATTTTCCGGGACAGTTTTCTTGTAAGGCAAGCGGGTACGGGCGAGCAATGCTCGCCCCTACAAATGTTTTTTGACAGCCTAAGCCCGAAATATTCCTGCCCGCCGCACGTTTCTCTCCCCCACCGCCTGCGGGCGGAGCCCCCTCTCAGAGGGGGCCAAGAGAGAGCGGTGCCCTGCGCGGAGTTTTCTCCCTTTGGCCGAAGACGAAATCCGTAGGGGCGCATTCTATATGCGCCCGCGGAGGTTTATCTTATCGCAAGCGGGCACGGGCGGATATGGAATCCCCCCCTACGTTTTTGAAGCGGCAGAGCACCAGCCGTCACGGGGCGTGACGGCTGGTAAGAGTTATAGTTTTAGGGGGGCGGTGTTTACCCAACGCTGACTTCAAAGGTTTGTAAACCGTGTAAGCAGCATCGCTGCTAAGCACAGGGTAGTCGTCTGTGCCGATACGCTGCCCCCAAACCTGCGCGGCAGTTGTGCCCGGTGCTGCATCGTTTAGCGCTTGCTGCAGCAGGTACGCCACATAGTCGCTTTTGAACTCAGCTGCGGTTTTGGCAGTACCGCCTTTAGAAGTCTCTGCACTTGTATCAAGGTAATAGCAGTTGGTGGAGTCATCACCACCACCGCACACGCCGCCAATACGATTTTTGCCGGAAACCTTGCCGGTGTTGTGGCAGTTCAGCACACGCCCTACGTGATCACCCCTTTGGTTAGAACCGCAGATACCGCCGACAGCATTGCCTGTACCTTTTACTGTACAGCCGGAGGTACAGTTCTCTACGGTGCCACCATCGTTCCTCCCGCAGATGTCACCGACATTCACTTTCCCGGACACATAGGAATCCGCGATGGTGACATTTTTCACGGTGCCGCCCGCGCCAACGCAGCCGAACAAACCAACGTAGTTCTCATTGACATTAACGTACAGCCCTCTGATGGTGTGACCGTCGCCGTCAAATGTGCCAATAAACGGACGGTTTAGTGTACCAACGGGCTTCCACTTATCGAAGGTGGTGTTGGTGTTCAAATCGCCGTTGCTGTCTAATACGCCTTCGTTGATGGTGATGTCCTTCGTCAGCTTTGCCTTGTTTCAGCCAAGCATAATAATTCTGAGGCAGTGATGGAACTGTACAAGCGATGCCAGCCAACCATCAAAAAGTACAGCTACGTCAACGGAAAATTTGATGAGGACTTGTACCAGAACCTTGTGATTGCGTTTCTTGGCGTAATTGAAAAATTCAAATAACGGGAAGCGGGGCTTCGGCCCCGCTTTTCCTCTTGTTCGTAGTAAATCTCGATGGTATAATAATATTATTATTCGTTGAGGGAGGACGGTGCAGCTATGACAGAAACGGAAAAGGAAAAAGCCGCCACCAAATTTGCCGCAGATTGGAAAGATAAAGAACTGCGAAACCGGCGAGTACCTGCATATCGAAAATCTGACCGGCCATGTAGAGCATGGTGAGGTTCCAACAACTTGATGGAGTGCCCAGTGGACGGAATCGGAGGTTGATGGCTATACACGACTAATCGATCGTTGGCAGCCAGATTACTCTATCCACACCGAGGATTACCAGTGGTTGAACATACGTCGTTCGGGAAGGTGAAGCGCAAATAGCAAAAATCCAGTATTCATGCGGGTTTGCGGCGAGATGGCTCTCGATCAGATAGCTCTCTTTCAGACGCTCAAAGGGCTGAAATCACAATCGCATAGTTGTTTTCATGGGAGAATGGCGGTAACAGCGGTCATCCTCCCTTTTTTCGTTCCTGCCGCTTTCAATGAGGAGGAACACGAACATGGAAGAACCGAAAAGCACAGCAAAGCGCAGAACAAAAACCTCTGTTCCCGTGCAGGAGGATAAAATCACGCTGCTCCCGCTGTCGGAGCTGCACGACTTCCCAAATCACCCGTTCAAGGTGCGGGACGACGAGGCCATGCAGGAAACGACGGAGAGCATCCGGCAGTACGGCGTTCTCGTCCCGGCTATCGTCCGTCCCCGCGAGGACGGCGGCTATGAGATCATCGCCGGACACCGGCGCAGGCACGGCAGCGAGCTGGCGGGGCTTTCCGCCATGCCCTGCATCGTGCGGCAGATGGACGACGACACCGCCACCATCCTCATGGTGGACAGCAACATCCAACGGGAGAACATCCTGCCCTCTGAACGGGCGCAGGCGTACAAAATGAAGCTGGAGGCTATCCGCCGCAAGGCTGGCAGACCGGCAAAAACAGAGGAAAAGGCGGATGAAAATAATTCGCCGCAAGTTGCGGCGAATTTCCGAGCAGATGACGAAGCGGCAAAGGACGCCGGTATCAGTGGCGACACTGTGCGCCGCTACATCCGTCTGACCGAACTCACCCCGGAGCTTCAGCAGATGGTGGACGAGAAGAAGATCGGCATGACCCCCGCCGTGGAAATCTCCTACCTCAAGCCGGAGGAACAGCAGATGCTCCTGACCGCCATCGACAGCGAACAGGCTACGCCCTCGCTTTCGCAGGCGCAGCGCATCACAAAACACCCCAACTACAAGTATCTTTCGGACGCGAATCCCAAGAACGCCTTTGACATTGAAAAATTCCTCTCCACAAAGCTCAAGCTGAAGTCGGAGGAGGAATTTGAGGTTTTTGACGCGTGCGTGGCCGCAGGTTCAGAATCCGCCTGAACGGGCGGATTTTTATATATACATCAGACACCCATTCCGTAAAGGAGGACGCCGACAATGCAGCAGACACACGCGAAACGCAAAGTCGGAGGAAAGCACAACCGAATATTTGAAAGGAGAAGCCGGAATCGACAGCCGCACACAGCGGCCAGCTCATTCCGGCTTTGCGGTTTCCATCGTAAAAACCATAAAGAAACGATTCCGGCACATAAAATATGGATTTCTTCAATAGCGCAGTCGATGTTCTGCAGACCCTCGTCATTGCCCTCGGAGCCGGTCTTGGCATCTGGGGCGTCATCAACCTGCTGGAGGGTTACGGAAATGATAATCCGGGCGCAAATGCTCATGTGCGGTAAAGTAACACATAGCTTTGATAGATAGCCACCTACTATTCCAAACCCCATAATATCAAAAAGCAGGACAAGCATAGCCGTTTGCTCTGCTTTTTTATATTACATTCTTGACAGCCGCCATATATCGTATTATACTGTACTTGTTAAAGCAATACAGTTAAAGACAGAAAGGCGGTGGGACTTTGGAAATTGTTGTGAGTAACAAAACAAGTCGCCCTTTGTATGAGCAAATTTCAACGCAAATTAAATCACAGATTATGAATGGTGAACTGAAAGCTGGGGAAGCACTTCCCTCTATCCGTTCTCTTGCAAAATCCTTGCAGATAAGTGTTTTGACTGTTCAAAAGGCATACGACCTGCTTCAATCAGACGGTTTTATCGAAACGACAGCCGGAAAAGGTTGTTATGTATCAGTACAAAATCAAGACTTCTATCTTGAAGAACAGCAAAAGAAAATCGAGGAACACTTTAACGAAGCCATTGAAATTGCCCGTACAAGTGGAATACCACTTAATAAATTACTGAATTTGTTGACACTATTGTATGAGGAGGATTGACAATGAACAATGCTTTGACTATTTCGGGTCTTACCAAAACATATAAAGATTTTGTTTTGGACAATGTTTCTTTTAGCGTTCCAAGTGGGTCTATTGTCGGACTGATTGGAGAAAATGGCGCAGGAAAGAGCACAACAATAAATGCGGCTTTGGGGCTTATCCATAAAGAAGCCGGTCATGTTTCGGTATTGGGAAAAGATGAACTGGATAATGAAACAAAAGAACAGATTGGAGTAGTATTTGACGGAAGCAACTATCCGGAAATTCTTTCTCCCAAGAAAATCAACCAGATAATGAAAAATATCTATGGCTCATGGGACGAGCAAGCCTATTTTCGGCTACTGAAACAATTTTCCTTGCCCCTTGATAAGCAGATTAAACAGTTTTCCAAAGGTATGAAAATGAAGCTGGCTATTTCCGTAGCCCTTTCACACCATTCTAAGCTGCTGATTTTGGACGAAGCAACCAGCGGGCTTGACCCTGTTATCCGGGACGATATTCTGGATATGCTTTTGGACTTTGTGCAGGACGAAGAACACTCCATACTGGTATCTTCCCACATTACCAGCGATTTAGAAAAAATTGCCGATTACATTGTTTTTATCCATGAGGGAAAAGTTGTTTTTTCCAAACCGAAAGATGAACTGATTGAACAATATGGCGTTATAAAATGTGGAGCAGCACAATTTGACGCATTGGATAAATCGGATATTATCACATACAGAAAAATGGATTACGAATGGCAGATTTTAGTTTCTGAACGGGATAAAATGCAGAAAAAATATCCAAAAGCATTGATTGTACCCGCTACGATTGATGAAATTATGCTTCTCTATGTAAAGGGGGAAAGATGATGAAAGGCGTTTTACTAAAAGACCTCTATATTGCAAAGAGCAATATCTTTGTAACTATCGTCAGCTTGATTGTTTTAGGTTTTGGATTGTCTTTTTTACTGGAAACAAGCGCACTTCTGATTTTAGCCCCGGTAGCTTCCACAACAGCGGTTTTTATCAGTATCACAAGTGACGCAGGCTCAAAATGGAATAAAAATGTGATTACCATGCCTGTATCAAGAAATCAGATTATCAGCGAGAAATTTATCTTTTATATCTTGCTTGCGGTAGTCGGTCTAATTACAGCACTTATTCCATGTATTGTGCTTATGTTAGCGGGAGCAGATATAACAGTTCATTCTTTGTGCTTATATTCCGCTATCGGTATGAGTGCCACTTTATTAGCGGGCGGCATTAGCTTACCATGTGCTTATGCTATGTTTTTTATCTGGTCCTATTTATTCTTTAAGGTTACAAGTATTACACTTCTGGTGTTGGTGGTACTGCTATATGGTCTTGTTTCTTATTTCATCTCTTTTTCAGTGATAGGTGCCTCAGCTTACCTACTTGGAATCAGCGTTCAAAACTTACGGCAGACATATTTTCCATTTATTGCAAGTAGTATCATAAACTACCTGTTGTTATTGTTAATCTGCTCTATTGTCAAAAAGATTCATCCATTAAAACGGGCAAGTTCGATACGATGGCCAATTCTATTTCTTACATTTTTGTTTCCATTGGCCAGCTTCGTTGTTCTTCTTACATTGATTTTCACAAGCCGGAATGCTCCTGACAGCAGTAGTGCCTTTCTTCTTTGCGGCATCTTTCTTGCAATTGCAAATATCGCTGTGTTTCTACTGCTTGATTGGGTAGATAGCAGCGATGAGGCAATAAAGCAGAGACTCGCTTTGGAGCAGACCGTTCAATTGCAGGCACAGAATATGGAAGCCTTGGGAAAAGCATATTCTGCACAGCGAAAAATCACACACGATTTTAATTCACGGATCGAAACGATTGGATGCCTATTGAAAAACGGTGACAGCAAAGATGCCATAGAATTTATTACGGCACTTCAAGCAAAGCAAACCACGCGTTCTCTGCTTGTAAACACGCACCATCCTATCGTGGACGCTTTACTGAACCAGAAAGCGTACATTGCCAAAGACAAAAACATTCAAATTCATTTCGAGGTAAATGATTTATCCAATCTGCAACTGGATTCGGTTGATATTACTACGATATTGGGAAATCTTCTTGACAATGCGATTGAGGCCTGCGTAATTTATGGAGAGAATAGTCAGATTCAGGTAAAAGTACTACTTGGAAATACATTGTTCTTTGCGATACGTAATACTTGCAAGCCTGTCAAGATTATAGGAGAGTATATCCCGACAACAAAGCCAAACGCACAATTACATGGCTTTGGTTTGGAAAATGTAAAAACCCTTTTACGTAAGTATAATGGGGAATATGCAATGGAATATGATGAGGGGTGGTTTACTTTTACGGGAGAAATTGATAATTACCCGATTTTATGACATAAAAACGCTTTTTCATTACAAATCCCGTGCAGCTTTTCCGTTTGTAAACTATAATCAACTCAAACAAGCAGGAGTCATCAAATGCAAACAATTGCGAAGAAAGTTGTCCAAAATTGGGCAGCAAAGGGATATATTTCTGATGACGAAGTAGAAATGTGCCTCTACAACCTTATCCGTCATACATTCACCGTTGCGGTTCTTTGCGTTCTCACTGTTGTAGGCGCTCTTTTGGGCGAATGGAGTAACACAATCGTTTTGATAGTAAGTATTCTGTTTCTCCGTACATACACAAATGGCTATCATTGTAAAAGCTGCGTTGCCTGCATTTTCCTTAGTTTGGCAGTAACACTATTATCTTTGCATATTGTTCCTCTTTTGAATTTTATCACCGCTTTGATTCTGATGTTCGTTGGCTCCAGTATAATTCTTGCGATTGCCCCTACAAATAGTCTACAGATGCATCTTACAGAAGCCGAAATGACTGCTATGCGTAAACACGTTCGCATACGTTTATTGATTTTAACGGCTTTATTTTTACTGTTTGTGTTTGTCAATATGGAAAAGGCGTATTGCATAGCTGTGGCAGTGGCTGTTGTGGCTGTTTCATTGCTCGCAGTACGGTGTAAATCACAATAAATTTAGGAGGCCGCATATGGAAAAACGTAAAGAAACCACACAGAGAATGGAAGTTGTTGCAAAAAAACTGATTCGACATTCTTTCTTGGAGGGCGTTGAAAAGTGGCCACCGGAATGTTTAGGATTGTACTATCAGCCACACCGCCCGGAAAAAGCCTTGCCCAAAACGCAGAAGCATAAATAGTAGAAAGACTCCTGAGTGAGATAAAATTGCAAGCCCGTCGCATCTCAAAATGCGGCGGGCTTTTTTGTGTGTTCGGTTGGGCAACAACTGGCGAAAGGATGCTACGCGCTTAGCAGTAGGAAGCGCTAGCCGAAGGCAAGGGCATCCATCGTGAGGTGGCATCCGAATGCCAGCAGAAAACGCTGACGAACAAACTCCTGAACCAACAAGCAGGAATTCATATTTTTATAAATTATAGTGATCTAGATAAAATTCGAACGGATTTAAAGTTTAACTCCGCAAAAGTTGCGGGGTATTTGCGATATTATAAGTGCAAAGCAAATTCGGAAGGAATTTCAAAGATGACATCTAACGAGCGACAAAAGAAAATAATTCGCTTGTTAGATAAGCGCCGGAAAGATACGATGGAGCATCTTTCAATAGAATTCCATGTTTCAACAGATACTATCAGCAGGGACATAGCAACATTAAACGAGGACTATCCAATAAAAATAGCCCGGGGCCGAAATGGAGGCCTTTCCCTACCAGACGGATACCACTTGTTCAAGAAAATGTACATGACTCCTGTTCAGGCACTCGCATTACATAGAGCGTTGCTGTATGTCCCTGATGAAATCAAGAAAATCCTTGAGACAATTTTGACCGATTTTGCTTGGTAGTCAATTATGATTACCCAGCACCTTGACAACTGAATACCCAGCATAACAGGTACGTTCCTTTCCCCGCAGGCCCATTGGGTGGTTTTGGCATAACCATAAGCTGCCAAGGGAAAGGCCACAATGATACGCCAGCTGCCTCCCGCGTCAGAGGGGGTGACCGAGCCGGAGTTGTAAGCAGTAAGACTCCGGCGGAGTCAGTGAACGGGTGTGCCAACACCCTGCCTGTTGTGTTCCCGGTGTCAGGGGTGCGGGCGGCAAATGTGGCACACTTACTTAACTATCTACTTTTGCCGTTTAGGGCAAATCGTGGGCAGCAGGAACCCAAGCGCCTGCTGCCCATCATTTTGCTTTAAACGGGATGGAAAACAGGGGTGTAAACCAATGCAAACCTATCCGACAGGCTATGCGGAATCCCACCACATAGCCGAACAGATTTTCCGGGAGATCTTACCCCGGCACGGTATGGCGGTGCGCGAGGAACAAATCGCGCTTTGCCATGAAGTTTTAGATACCTTATATAATAAGGAAATTTCCCTGTGCGAAGCAGGCGTAGGCACCGGCAAAACGCTGGCTTACCTCGTGGGCTGTATCCTTTGGCAGATGCATCGCCCCGAACGGATGAAACTGCCCATCGTTATCTCCACTTCCAGCGTTGCCTTGCAGGACGCTATCCTTACTGAGTATCTGCCCGACCTGTCCGCTATTTTGCTGGACGAGGGTATCATCACCGCACCCATCACAGCCGTTGTCCGCAAGGGCAAAGAGCGTTTTGTCTGTGATGCCCGCCTTGCCGAAAGAGCATCGCTGGTGCAGCCAAGCAGAAAACGGCAGACCAACAGCCTGAACATTGCTGCGCACATTTTGGACATGGATCATATCCCGGAACTTTCCCGGTATGACCGTTGCCGGATCTGTGTGCCGCAGTCCTGCCCGCGTGATTGCTTTCTGCGCTTGGATTGCCGCTACCAGCAATATTTGCGGGATTCCATGAAACCCGACATTCAAATTTGCAATCACAATTATTTGCTGGCAGACGCATCGCACCGACTTGAAGATAGACCTCTGCTCTTGCGCAGCTATCAGGCACTGGTAGTGGACGAGGCGCACAAGCTGCCCGATGCCGCCCGCCAGATGTACACAGAAACCTTATCCCCGCACAACATGGATGAATTGTGCCTTTTATTACAACAGGCGCACTACAAGGATTTTGCCAGACAGCTGCGGACGGCGTTCCTTACGCTGTCGTTCTCCTGCACGCAGGGGCTTTCCAAGCTGCGAGGAAAAG
>OOCS01000477.1_pt1 | contig 29444 bp, 23 predicted proteins | sample 1671411 | NCBI WGS metagenome assembly OOCS01 (sample SAMN06348154, study PRJEB24527) | human gut metagenome | biome: human gut; feature: ankylosing spondylitis patient; material: feces | host: Homo sapiens | place: China | collected 2015-10 | reverse complement strand
ATGCAGCTCAGCCAGTGCGGCAGGTACCAGCAGAACAGAAGCCGTCGGCAGACAGCGACAGCAGCGCCAAAAACACCACCGCCCAGGCCCCAGATGAAGACCAGCCCGTCAACCAGGAGCTCCTGGACTTCTTCGATGCCATGGACGAAAAAAACTATGATCTGATGCTGGAATGCCTGACAAAGCTCCAGACCCATGCAACCCAGAAAGAACTGGATGATATCTGCATGGTTCTGGACATCCATCCGCCGGTGGGCTGCGATGATGTTGGATCCCAGATCATGTTCATCAAGCGCCACCTTGCGATGATCAGAAAGTTTGACGGGGAGAGATTGCGTTGACAGAGAATGATATTCCTTTCAATATTGAAGAAGAATTAAAAAAACTCCCAGCATCGCCGGGAGTTTATCTCATGCATGATAAGCACGATGAGATCATATATGTAGGAAAAGCCATAAGCTTGAAGAACCGTGTGCGCCAGTATTTCCAGAGCAGCCGGAACAAGACGGCCAAGATCGAGAAGATGGTATCCAGGATCGCGAGATTCGAGTATATCATCACGGACTCCGAGCTGGAGGCCCTGGTTTTAGAGTGCAACCTCATCAAGGAACACCGCCCGCGGTACAACACGATGTTAAAGGATGACAAGACATATCCCTACATCAAGGTCACTACGGACGAGCCGTTCCCGAGAGTCCTGTTCTCCAGAACCATGAAAAAGGACAAATGCCGGTATTTCGGACCATATACCAGCGCCGGAGCGGTGAAGGACACCATCGACCTGATCCACAAGCTCTGGAAGCTCCGGACATGCAGCAGGAATCTTCCGAAGGACATCGGAAAGGAACGTCCGTGCCTGAACTACCACATCAAACAGTGCTCAGGGCCGTGCCAGGGCTATATTTCCGAGGTGGAATATAAGAAATCTGTCTCCGAGGTCATCGAATTTCTGGACGGAAAGTACACTCCGGTGCTGACGATGCTGGAGGAAAAGATGATGGCGGCCTCCGACGCGATGGAGTACGAGCAGGCTATCGAGTACCGGGAACTCTTAAACAGCGTGAAGCAGGTCGCCCAGAAGCAGAAGATCACGAGCCATAGCATGGAAGACCGGGATGTGATTGCCATGGCGAGGGACGACGCGGACGCTGTGGTGCAGGTATTCTTTGTCCGGGATGGAAAGATGATCGGCCGGGAACATTTCCGTGTCTCCGCATCCACGGCAGACAACAATTACCAGATCATCGGAAGCTTTGTAAAACAGTTCTACGCGGGAACTCCATTTATCCCGAGAGAGATATGGGTGCAGGAAAAATTTCCGGAGATGGATCTCATCGCAGAGTGGCTCACGAAACGCCGCGGTCAGGCGGTAAAATTCCTGATCCCGAAAAAAGGCCAGAAAGAGCGACTGGTGGAGCTTGCGCAGAAGAACGCGAAGCTTGTGCTTGACCAGGATAAGGATAAGATCAAGAGAGAAGAACTCCGGACCATCGGCGCCATGAACCAGGTGGGAGACTGGCTGGGGCTGGAAAAAGTCCGCAGGATGGAGGCCTACGATATCTCCAATATCAGCGGTTTCGAGTCCGTTGGTTCCATGGTAGTCTTCGAGGACGGACGTCCGAAGCGGAACGATTACCGGAAATTTAAAATAAAGACCGTCCAGGGACCCAACGATTACGCGTCCATGGAAGAGGTGCTGACCCGCCGGTTCACCCATGGCATGGAGGAGCTGGAAGAGGAGCGAAAGAACCAGGAAGACGGGGCGGAAGCGCCGGATGGAAGCTTCGGAAGCTTTACGCGGTTCCCAGACCTGATCCTCATGGACGGCGGCCGCGGACAGGTGAACATCGCGCTGAGTGTGCTGAGCGAACTGAAGCTTAACATTCCGGTCTGCGGCATGGTAAAGGATGACAATCACCGGACCAGGGGACTCTACTATAATAATGTTGAGATCCCCATCGACCGCCATTCCGAGGGCTTCAAGCTCGTGACGAGGATCCAGGATGAGGCACACCGGTTCGCCATCGAGTACCACAGAAGTCTGCGAAGCAAGGCACAGGTACACTCAGTCCTCGACGATATCGAGGGCATCGGACCGGCGAGAAGAAAAGCATTGATGCGCCGGTTCAAGTCCCTGGAGGCGGTGCGTGATGCAACCTTGGAGGAGCTTGAGAGCACGGAGGGCATGAATAAGCGGGCGGCGGAGAGCGTCTACGCCTATTTCCGCGAGAAGGACCGTGCGCCGGAGATCACGGAGTAAATGCACGGGATGAAGCAGGAAAATCTCGTGACATTCGGCCTGTGATATGATAGGATGGAGATAACTGTGCGCAGAGCTGTAAATTTATATCAGAAGCGATGCCGACAGGATATAAGATAAAAAGAACAGTATTGTAACTGTTCAGTAGGTCTGCGCACTTGCTGCGCTGACCGTAAGAAAACATAGGCTGGAGGGCAAAAATCCCATCAGCGAAGCTGATCTGGAATGGATTTTTGCGTGTAACTATGAAGGTACTGAATAGTTACACAGTATTTTAAATCGATAGAATAGCTGCGAATTGTTCCGAAGAACTGCCGCCATGATTCGAGGCAGCGGCCAGATACAGGAAAGGAGAACTATGCCATGTACGGAGTTACAATAGCTGAATTAATAGAAAAAATGGATTTCAAAAACCTGACCCCGGAGCTGGACTGCGAGAAGATCGTTGTCTCCCACCCGGACGTGAACCGTCCGGCGCTTCAGCTCACCGGATTCTACGCACATTTTGACAATGAGCGTGTACAGATGATCGGAAACGTGGAGATCGCGTACCTCTCCGGGCTCACAAGAGAGCGCCGGATCGCCATGTATGACAAGCTGATCTCCAGCAAGATCCCATGTCTCGTGTTCTGCAGAAACCAGACACCGGAGCCGGAGGTCGCAGAACTCTGCAGTCATTACGGTGTTCCGTGCCTGCTCTCCGCGAAGCCGACATCCGATACCATGGCGGAAGTCATCCGCTGGCTGAAGGCAAAACTTGCCCCGTGCATCAGCATTCACGGCGTTCTCGTTGATGTGTTCGGCGAAGGCGTTCTGATCACAGGCGAGAGCGGAATCGGTAAGAGCGAGGCCGCCCTGGAGCTCATCAAGCGTGGACACCGTCTTGTAAGTGATGACGTTGTGGAGATTCGCAAGGTCAGCGATGAAACTCTCGTCGGTTCCGCCCCGGATATCACAAGATATCTCATCGAGGTGCGCGGGATCGGCATCATCGACGTGAAGACCCTGTTCGGTGTCGAGAGTGTAAAAGATACCCAGTCCATCGACATGGTCATCAAGCTCGAAGAGTGGGATAAGAATAAGGAATACGACCGTCTTGGTCTCGAGGACCAGTACACGGAGTTCCTTGGAAATAAAGTTGTCTGCCACAACATTCCGGTCCGTCCGGGACGTAATCTGGCAGTAATCGTAGAGTCCGCGGCGGTCAACTACCGTCAGAAGAAGATGGGCTACAACGCGGCCCAGGAGCTCTACAACCGCGTGCAGGCGAATATCGCTAAAAGAGGCGAATAAAAAGGAGAAACATTCATGGAAATCAGAACAAATGAGCCGATGGCGCGGCACACATCATTCCGCGTCGGCGGCCCGGCAGACCGGTTCGTGATTCCGGAATCAGAGACAGAACTCCGCGAGGCGGTCCTGGACTGTAAAAAGTCAGGACAGCCCTGGTACATGATCGGCAACGGAAGCAATCTCCTCGTGGGAGATAAAGGTTTCCGTGGCACGATCATCAGCACAGAGCGTCTCTCTGAATTAGAAGTTCAGAAAAACGAAAACATTATCATCGCCGGGGCAGGCGTGATGCTCTCAAAGCTTGCGAACACGGCGGCGAGAGAGGAACTCACCGGCCTGGAGTTCGCGGCGGGAATCCCGGGAACCGTCGGCGGTGCGGTCATGATGAATGCGGGCGCTTACGGATCCGAGATGAAGAACGTACTCCTGTGGGCAGATGTGATGGACCAGGACGGAAATGTGAAGCTGATGAAAAACGAGGAGCTGGAGTTGGGATATAGAACGAGCTGTCTGGAGCGCCTGGGACTTTTCACAGTCCGCGCGGCATTCAAGCTGACACTTGGCGATCCGGAGGTGATCCGGTCGCAGATGGAAGAGCTGGCAAGAAAGAGAAAAGAGAAGCAGCCGTTAGAATACCCGAGCGCCGGAAGCACCTTCAAGCGCCCGGAAGGATATTTCGCCGGAAAACTGATCGAGGATGCCGGTTTAAAGGGATTTTCCGTCGGCGGAGCCGCGGTCTCCGAGAAACACGCCGGATTCGTGATCAATAAGGATCATGGAACGGCGGCGGATATTTTGGGACTTTGCAATGAGGTAAAACGCCGGGTAAAGGAGAGTTCCGGGGTAGATCTCGAGCTGGAAGTAAAACTCTTAGGTGAATTTTAAAGGTGCACAATACAGGGAGGAATTCTCGTTGAGACTTGTAATCGTGACAGGCATGTCGGGCGCAGGAAAGACCACGGCATTAAAAACACTGGAAGACATGGGCTTCTATTGTGCCGACAACCTGCCGGTCCTTTTAATTGAAAAATTTGCGGAGCTGGTCATGAACGGACAGAGCGAAAAGCAGGACATCGCCCTGGGTGTGGATGTCCGAAGCGGTGAGGAGCTGCCGTATCTGGAGATTATCATCCGGAAATGGAGAGAAAACAAATACCCGTTCTCGATCCTGTTCCTGGATTCCTCCGATGAAGTTCTTATCAAGCGCTTCAAGGAGACGAGACGCAGCCATCCGCTCTCAAGAAACGGCCGCGTGGAAAAGGGAATCGAGCTGGAGCGGGAGAAGCTCGCCTTCTTAAAAAAAGAGGCGGACCAGGTCATCGACACCAGCAGACTTCTGACAAAAGAACTGCGCCATGAGCTGGAAAATCTCTACAGCGAAGCGGATGGATGCAGCAGCATGTTCATCACAGTCGTGAGTTTCGGTTTCAAGTATGGGATCCCGGCGGATGCCGACCTGGTGTTTGACGTGCGCTTCCTCCCGAATCCCTACTATGTGGAGGAACTCCGGTTCCATACGGGAACGGAGCAGGCGGTACAGGACTATGTGATGCAGGGCGGTACCGGGGAAGAGTTCTTAAAGAAACTGAATGATCTTCTGGAATTCGTGATTCCGAAATATGAACAGGAAGGAAAAACGCAGCTCGTGATCGCGATCGGATGCACCGGCGGACGCCATCGTTCGGTGACGATCGCAGGAGAAGTATTTAAGCGTCTGACGGAGTCCGGGCGGTACGAGATCCGGCTGGAACACAGGGACGCGGGGAAGGATGGAGGAAAGTAAGTATGTCTTTTTCTTCCAGGATCAAGGAAGAGCTTTCCAGGCATATGAGTCCGGCAAGGCATTGCCAGATCGCCGAAATTGCGGCGATTTTAAGCCTTTGCGGACGGATCCAGATTTCCGGGGACGATCATTACAGCATCAAGATCCACACGGAAAATGTGACAGTTGCCAGAAAGTGCTTTACATTATTGAGAAAAACATTTAATATAGAAACTGATATCTCTATACGGCGGAATGCGCACCTGGGAAAAAACAGGATCTATTCAGTCTGTGTGAAACAGCATGAGGATGCACTCCGCGTATTGAAAGCCACAAAACTTCTTACGGAGGACGGAGAGATCGGAGAGAATCTTTCCGTTGTGGGAAATGTGGTCGTACAGAACCCCTGCTGCCGCAGGGCATTTCTGCGCGGCGCTTTTCTTGCATCCGGCTCCATCAGTGATCCGGAGAAGTTTTACCATTTTGAGATCGTCTGCGCGACAGATGCGAAAGCCCGCCAGATCCAGTCCATTATGGCAACGTTTGACATTGATGCAAAAATTGTCATCCGCAAACGCTATTATGTGGTATATATTAAAGAGGGGAGCCAGATCGTGGATATCCTGAATGTGATGGAGGCCCATCTGTCACTGATGGAACTGGAGAACATCCGCATCCTGAAAGAGATGCGTGGAAATGTCAACCGCCAGGTCAACTGCGAGACGGCAAACATCAACAAAACAGTGTCAGCCGCTGTGAAGCAGATCGAGGATATCGAGTTTATCCGCGACACGGTAGGCTTTGAAAGTCTTCCAGATGGTCTTGCGCAGATTGCAAAGGCAAGACTTTTAAAACCGGAAGCGACGCTGAAGGAACTGGGCGAAGACCTGGAACCGCCGGTTGGAAAATCGGGTGTCAACCATCGATTGAGGAAGCTTGGTGAGATGGCGGAGAAACTGCGGGAACAGGGAACCGAAACGTGAATGGAGACTAGTAAGCGCCATTCTTTGTGCAATTGAGGAGGATTATTATGACAAAACGTACGGTGACTATCGAACTTGCTTCTGGTCTGGAGGCTCGACCGATTGCGATGTTAGTGCAGCTTGCAAGCAGCTATGAGAGTACAATTTACGTCCAGAGCGACAACAAAAAGATCAATGCCAAGAGCATCATGGGCATGATGACACTTGATCTTCCGGTCGGCGAGCAGGTGGTCGTGACAGCGGACGGAGTGGACGAAGAGAAAGCAGTAAACGATATTGAAAAATATCTTAGCAACAACTAAGAAATAAGTCAGGACATGCGCAGATTTGCGCCGGAAAGCGTGTTGCAGGCTCGCTTGCATAAGCGCTTTCTGGTGCGAGGCTGCATACGGACAACGTCCGGGCTTCTTATTCGCCTGTAAGGCGGACAAGAAGAGGCATGTCTGTATATAGCGACATTACGGGACTGCCGCCTTTCGGGGTGACAGTCCTTTTGCAATTGATGATAAAAAATACGGAGGAGACAGATGGCATTTACACACTTGCATGTCCATACAGAGTACAGTCTTTTGGACGGATCCAGTAAAATAGGAGAGCTGGCGGCGCGGGCAAAAGAGCTTGGCATGGACAGCATGGCGATCACCGATCACGGTGTCATGTACGGGGTGATCGATTTTTACCGGGCAGCCCGTGCGGCCGGGGTCAAACCGATCATCGGCTGCGAGGTGTATGTCTCCCCGGGCTCAAGATTTGACCGCGAGACTGTACACGGCGAGGACCGTTACTACCATCTGGTCCTTCTCGCGGAAAACAATACAGGATACCAGAACTTGATGAAGATCGTCTCCAAAGGCTTTGTGGATGGCTTCTATTATAAACCGAGGATCGACGAGGAGGTCATGCGGGAGTACCACGAGGGAATCATCGCTTTAAGCGCCTGCCTTGCCGGAGAAGTCCCGAGATATCTGGAGAAAGGTCTCTACGAGGACGCAAAGGCGGCTGCAAAACGCCATCTGGAGATCTTCGGCGAGGGCAATTATTTCCTTGAACTTCAGGATCATGGGATCCCGATGCAGCGCCAGGTAAACCAGGGGATCATGCGACTCTCAAAAGAATTAAATATCCCGCTTGTGGCGACAAACGACTGCCACTATATCAACGCCGAGGACTGGGAGGCCCATGATATCCTGCTCTGCATCCAGACAGGAAAAAAGGTCTCTGACGAGAACCGTATGCGCTACGAGGGCGGACAGTACTATGTGAAGTCCGAGGAGGAGATGCGCAAGCTTTTCCCATACGCCCCGGAAGCCATCGAGAACACCCATAAGATCGCGGAGCGCTGCAACGTGGAGATCGAGTTTGGTGTTACAAAACTCCCGAGATTCGATGTGCCGGAGGGCTACGATTCCTGGGGCTATTTAAACCATCTCTGCGACGAAGGTTTCGCGATGCGGTACCCGAATGATGATGGGACGCTCCGCGCCCGCCTGGATTATGAACTCGGAACCATCAAGAGCATGGGCTACGTGGACTACTTCCTGATCGTGTGGGATTTCATCAACTTCGCGAAATCCCATGGGATCGCTGTGGGACCGGGGCGGGGGTCTGCGGCGGGAAGTATCGTGGCGTACTGCTTAAAAATCACAGATATCGATCCGATCCGGTACCAGCTCCTCTTTGAGCGTTTTCTGAACCCGGAACGAGTATCCATGCCCGATATCGACGTGGATTTCTGCTACGAGCGCCGTCAGGAAGTTATCGACTACGTTGTGGAAAAGTACGGGAAGGATCAGGTGGCCCAGATCGTCACTTTCGGTACCCTGGCGGCCCGCGGCGTGATCCGCGATGTGGGGCGCGTCATGGACCTGCCCTACAGCCTCTGCGACCAGGTATCGAAGATGGTCCCGGCGGAATTAAATATCACGTTGGACCTGGCACTCAGGAAAAACCCGGAATTAAAGGCGCTATATGATTCAGATGAGCAGGTAAGAAAGCTCATCGACATGTCAAAGCGACTGGAAGGACTCCCGCGCCACACCTCCATGCACGCGGCGGGCGTCGTGATCTCCAGGACCTCCATTGACGAGTATGTCCCGTTATCGAGAGGTGCCGACGGCACCATCGTGACCCAGTTTACGATGACGACGCTGGAAGAACTGGGCCTTTTAAAGATGGACTTTCTGGGACTCCGCACACTCACTGTCATCCAGGACGCGGTGAAGATGATCGAAAAGAACTGCGGTGTGAAGCTCGATCTCGAGCACATCGATTATGATGATAAAAAGGTCATGGATTCTCTCGGAACAGGAAAGAACGAGGGCGTGTTCCAGCTGGAAAGCGGCGGCTTCAAGACCTTCATGAAGGAATTGAAGCCGACTACCCTGGAGGATATCATAGCCGGAATCTCCCTGTACCGTCCGGGTCCAATGGACTTTATTCCGAAATATTTAAAGGGAAAGAATGACCCGGAATCCATCACCTACACCTGCCCGCAGCTGGAGCCGATCTTAAAGCCGACCTACGGCTGTATCGTCTACCAGGAGCAGGTCATGCAGATCGTCCGCGATCTCGCCGGATATACCCTCGGCCGAAGCGACCTTGTGCGCCGTGCCATGTCGAAGAAAAAGGCAGCGGTCATGGCGAAGGAGCGCCAGAACTTTGTTTACGGAAATGAGGAAGAGGGCGTAAAGGGCTGTATCGCCAACGGGATCGACGAGAAGACGGCAAACCAGATTTACGATGACATGACGGACTTCGCAAAGTACGCTTTCAACAAGTCCCATGCGGCGGCCTATGCGGTGGTTGCATACCAGACCGCGTTTTTAAAATATTATTATCCAAAGGAATTCATGGCGGCGCTCATGACCTCCGTGATGGACAACACCACGAAGGTCTCCGAGTACATTCTCGCCTGCCGGAACATGGGAATCCCGATCCTGCCGCCGGATATCAACGAGGGATACAGCGGCTTCTCCGTATCCGGAAACGGTATCCGTTACGGACTTTCCGCCATCAAGAGTGTGGGCCGGGCCGTGGTGGACGTGATCATCGCCGAGCGTGAGAGCGGCGGTCTCTTCAAAAACCTCGATGATTTTGTGTCCAGAATGTCCAACAAGGAAGTCAATAAGAGAACGCTGGAGAGCTTCATTAAATCTGGTGCCCTGGACACACTTCCGGGAACGAGAAAGCAGAAGCTTATCGTCTCCGGTGACCTTCTGGAGAGCAAGTCAAAAGAGAAAAAGACGGTCATGGAAGGTCAGATGAGCTTCTTTGACATCGCCCCGGAGGAGGAAAAGGACAACTTCCATATCACGTTCCCGGATGTGGGCGAGTATGACAAGCAGACACTTCTGGCATTCGAGAAGGAGACCATCGGCATCTATGTCAGCGGTCATCCGATGGAGGAATACCGGGAACTCTGGGAGAAAAATGTGACGGCGAGAACTTCCGATTTCGTTGTGGATGAGGTCGGAAAGACCATTGTGGAGGATAATTCCAATGTGGTCATCGGCGGAATGATCACGTCGAAAAAGGTGAAGACTACAAAGACGAACCAGCTCATGGCATTCATCACCGTTGAGGATCTTGTGGGCACGGTGGAAGTTCTCGTGTTCCCGAAGATCTACGAGAAGAACCGTCAGGCGTTCACCGAGGAAAACAAGGTGTTTATCCGCGGCCGGGCGTCCATCGGTGATGACCCGGTAGGAAAGCTGATCTGCGAGGAAGTGATCCCGTTCACCGATATCCCGAATGAGCTTTGGCTTCAGTTCGAAAATCAGGCATTCTACGCGAGCCACATCGACGATGTCATGGCGGCACTCCGTGATTCCGACGGAAAAGACCGGGTCATTTTGTATTTAAAAGAAGAACGGAAAATGCGCAGACTTTCCGAAAACTGGGCAGTCCTCGCAGGGCTGGATCTTCTGAACCGCCTGTATAAGATCCTTGGTGAAAAAAATGTCAAAGTTGTGCAAAAGGTCATTGAAAAGAAGGGCAAAGTGTATTAAAATGTAACTGTTTGGTAGGTCTGTGCATTCACTGCGCTGACCGTAAGAGAACATTGGCTGGAAGGCAAAAATCCCATCGGCGAAGTCGATCCGGAATGGATTTTTGCATGTGACTGCGAAAAAACTGAGCAGTTACATTAAAATAAGGACGTGTACGGCGAATGATTGACAGAATTTTTTTATGGAGGAAACCCATATGTCAAAGAAAGAAGTCAGAACGATCGGAGTATTGACCAGCGGCGGAGATGCCCCTGGAATGAATGCGGCAATCCGTGCGGTTGTAAGAACCGCTATCAATAAAGGCCTGAAGGTAAAAGGAATCATGCGTGGCTACGCCGGACTCCTTCAGGAAGAAATCGTAGATATGGACAGCGTCAGCGTTGCGGACACGATCAACCGCGGAGGTACGATCCTTTACACAGCCCGCTGTGAGGAGTTCACAACTGAGGAAGGCCAGAAGCGTGGCGCTGAGGTATGTAAGAAACATGGTATCGATGGTATCGTTGTGATCGGAGGAGACGGTTCCTTCCGCGGTGCCGGAAAGCTTTCCGCTCTCGGAATCAACACGATCGGTCTTCCGGGAACCATTGACCTTGATATCGCCTGTACCGACTATACGATCGGTTTCGATACCGCTGTAAACACAGCGATGGAAGCCATCGATAAAGTCCGTGATACTTCCACCTCCCATGAGCGCTGCAGTATCATCGAGGTTATGGGAAGAAATGCCGGATATATCGCTCTCTGGTGCGGTATTGCCAACGGCGCGGAGGATATTCTCCTTCCGGAGCGCTACGACGGCAATGAGCAGTACCTGATCAACCGGATCATTGAGAACAGAAAGCGCGGCAAAAAGCATCACATCATCATCAACGCTGAAGGAATCGGACACTCCACTTCCATGGCAAGAAGGATCGAGGCGGCGACAGGTATCGAGACCCGTGCCACCATCATTGGCCACATCCAGCGAGGCGGTACACCGACCTGTAAGGACCGTGTTTACGCGTCCATCATGGGTGCGAGAGCTGCAGAGCTTCTGGCGGAAGGAAAGAGCAACCGTATCGTAGCCTACAAGGACGGCAAGTTCGTGGATTTCGACATCCAGGAGGCACTGAATATGAAGAAAGACATCCCGGAGGAGCAGTACGAAGTAAGCAAACTTCTCGTGCGCTAACTGCGTGGAAAGAACTGCTGTCCGTATGACCTGCGGCAGCAGCAGTAAAGGAGCAGGAACATGGGTATCAGAGAGGACGAAAAGATCGCCCCGCACTGTGAGTTTATTCATGTCCACGACAAGGTGGTAAAACGGGTGATGGACGTGATGCCGGAAGGCGAGGAGCTCCAGAATCTTGCGGAATTCTTCCGGGTATTCGGCGATTCCACAAGGATCCGTATTCTGTATGCACTCAGCCAGTCGGAGTTATGTGTGTGCGATATTGCAAGTCTTCTCGGAATGGGACAGTCTGCGATCTCCCACCAGCTTCGGATCCTGAAGCAGATGCGCCTTGTCAAGTTCCGCAGGGAAGGAAAGAGCGTTCTCTACTCTCTTGCGGACGGTCACATCCAGACGATCCTCGCACAGGGGATGGAGCATATAGGAGAGAAAATATGAAATTCACGAAGATGCAGGGCATCGGAAATGATTATGTTTATGTAAACTGTTTTGAAGAGACTGTGGAAGATCCCTGCGGGACGGCAAAGATGGTCAGCGACCGCCATTTCGGAATCGGATCGGACGGATTGATTTTAATTAAGCCGTCAAGGGTTGCGGACTGCCAGATGGACATGTACAATCTGGATGGATCCCGGGGTGCCATGTGCGGAAATGGGATCCGCTGTGTCGGAAAATACGCCTATGACCACGGAATCGTGGATAAGACGGAGATCGACGTGGAGACTGCATCCGGAATCAAGCATCTGTCTATGAAATTAAAAGACGGCAAGGTAGAGCTTGTGACGGTGGATATGGGGCGTCCGGTGCAGACCTCCGAGATCGGGGAGCCGATCACGGTGGATGGAAAAGAGTACCGTTTTACCGGCGTGTCCATGGGAAATCCCCACGCGGTGGTATTTATGGATGGAATCAAGGATATGGAGATCGAAAAGATCGGCCCGTCCTTTGAAGTCCACGAAAAATTCCCGGACCGCACCAACACGGAATTCGTGGAGATCGTGGACCGCGGACATGTAAATATGCGTGTCTGGGAGCGCGGTTCCGGAGAGACGCTTGCCTGCGGAACAGGTGCCTGCGCGACGGCGGTCGCCTGCATCTTAAACGGTCTTACTGACGGTGAAATCCGCGTGACACTGCTCGGCGGCGACCTTCTGATCCGTTGGGACAGAGAAAAGGACACTGTATTTATGACAGGTCCGGCGGCGGAAGTGTTCCACGGGGAGATCTGAAATACCAGACTGACAGCAGCCGGGTGCCTTTAAAACAGTGCTGGATCCGTGAAAATACGGTCGGGCAGCATAGATAAAACATGAACGCAGGAATCGTTTGGTGGTCTGGATATCACAGATGTCTGCCGCAGGGATGCGGCGCGGCTGAACGGTTATCTGTATATAGATAAGGAGTTCCGGGCATATGACACAGCTAAATATACTTGAAAACCGGAACAAAGGAGATAATTATGGATCATATTGACAGGGAGATTCTGCAGATCCTGCAGCATAACGCGAGAGCGTCCTTGAAAATGATCGCGGAGAAGACATTCCTTTCTTCCCCGGCGGTTTCAGCAAGAATTGAAAAACTGGAAAAAGATGGAATCATCACATCCTACCAGGCACAGATCGATCCGATGAAGCTTGGATATCACATCCTCGCCTTCATCAACCTCAACGTGCTTCCGGAGGACAAGCAGAAATTCTATAACTACGCGGAAGGAATCCCGAACATCTTAGAGTGCAGCAGCGTTACCGGAGAATACTCCGTGATCATGAAGGTTGCCTTCGAGAGCACAATGCAGCTCGATAGCTTCCTCGGCCAGCTCCAGAAGTTCGGCAAGACCAGTACCCAGGTGGTATTCGCCACCCATGTAGGTCCACGAGGCGTGCAGGTACAGGAATAGGAATACATACGAAAAATAAAAAGGACATCTGAACGAGAGATACGAGGGTATTTCTGGTTCAGATGTCCTTTTTGCTGCAAAAACAGCGTTTTTTAATCTGCCGCAGGAATTTCCAACCAATTGTTGGATGGCCTGCGGCAGAGATATTTATAAGATCGCAACCAATGCCGACACGATCGGGATCGAGATCATGGGCAGCAGAGTGGAGATACAGATCCCTTTCGACACCAGGGTGACATCTTGGTTGTATTCCATACAGAGCATGGACACGTTTCCAGCAATAGGGCAGCCGGAGAGGATCGTGGAGATCTCTAAAAGTATGCGGTTCCTGATAAAGAATCTCAGGACGAGGAAGGTGATCACCGGGAGACCTTCGACTCAAAAGTCTTATCGATCACGCCGGATCGGTTGGCGAGATAGCCGGTGAGCATTAAGAGAAAGAGACTCACCATCTGGTTGAATACGATTAACATGGTGTAAAGAGATCCTTTCGTGTGATTGCCAGGGAAAGTTTTAAGACATGGATGGCGCAGGTCTGATGATACGGGAATATGATAAGGTATCCGATCATTCATTCAAAAAATCGCTGTGGGTATCCAGACAGCGCAGATTTTGGACTCAATGATTGTATCATATCATAAAATTTATGAAAAAGGAGAATAATTTTGGCAAAGCAGAACAGTGTCATCATTGATCCGGGTCACGGCGGGAGTGATCCGGGGGCGGTATATGGGAACAGACGGGAGAAGGACGATACGCTGGCGTTGTCTTATGATATCGGAAATGCCCTGGAACGCCGGGGGGTCCGGGTGGAGTACACGAGAGTCGGCGATGTATACAACAGTCCATATGAGAAGGCGCAGATCGGGAACAGCTCCACGGCGGATCTGTTTTTGTCGATCCATCGGAATGCCATGGCGGTGCCGGGGTCTGCTTCCGGAACTCTGAGCCTGATCTTTGGGAGAGGTGGCGATGCGGAGACATTTGCGGAGAATATCAACAAAAAGCTTGCGGCGGTGGGCTGGAACGACCTTGGAATCAGTGAGAGGCCGAATCTTGTGGTCCTCAGGGATACAGCACTTCCGGCGGTTCTTGTGGAAGTTGGATTTATCGACAATGAGAAGGACAATGACTTCTTCGATGAGAACATGAGCCGGACCGCGGATGCCATCGCGGATGGGATCGTGCAGACATTTGCGGAGCTGGAAAAGCAGACGGCAGGCGAGGAGATGCCGGGCTTTTATATGGTTCAGACCGGGATCTATCGGGTAAGAGCTAACGCGGAGAGGGAAGTGGAGCACCTGAAATCCCAGGGATTCCCTGCGTTTATGACGTTTAAGGACGGACTTTATTATGTCCGCGCCGGGGCATTCCGGAATATGGAAAATGCAGTGCGGCAGGAGCAGGAACTTCGAAAGCTGGGATATCCGACATTGCTTGTAAAGACATGAGTTATATGCCTGTATTTTGTAATTGTGAAACTTACGAAGGAGCTGAAAAACAGCGAAAATATTATAAAAAAGACTTAAAATTTCAAACTATATATGGTAAAATACAGATAGAATAAAAAGCATTCCCATGATTTTTCCAGGTACATCTGCCGAGAGGCGGGAGGGGAAGAAGGAGGCATTTATGGCGGAGAATAAGAAATTTGTGATCACGGTCGGAAGACAGTATGGAAGCGGCGGAGCGGAGATGGCGAAACGTCTCGGCGAGCGCCTTGGACTTCATGTTTACGATAAGGAGATCTTAAAGATGACCTCCGAGGAGAGCGGGATCCGCGAGAGCTATTTCCACCTTGCCGATGAAAAAGCCGGAAATAAGCTGTTATACCGGATCATCCACTCTCTGATTCCGGAAAACGGAACCCCGTCTCTGGGATCTGACCTGATCTCATCTGACAACCTGTTCCGGTTCCAGTCATCGGTCATCCGGAAACTGGCTCAGGAAGAATCCTGTATTATTATCGGCCGCTGCGCCGACTATGTCCTCGACGGAACTGAAAACCTTGTCCGGCTCTTTGTGTATGCGGAGATCGAGGAGAGGATCAACAAAGTCCGTGAGAAAGGATACTTCCTGGAGGAAGATATCTTAAAGAATATTAAGCGGATCGACCGGGAGCGCCGCGACTATTACCGCTACTATACCGGAAAGAGCTGGGAGAATCTTGAGAACTACGATCTGATGATCAACACCACGAAACTTTCCTACGATGATATGGTGGAGTGCGTGGTAGACTACCTGAAAATGCGCGGGATTCTTGCAAAATAGAGGGAAATACGATAGAATATAGGCGGCTTACACTTAAGCCGCCTTTTCTGTATTATGGGGAGTCGGATTAAGATCCTTATGATAAAACAATTTAAACCAGTAAAATTCGCTGTGCGTCATTCCTGACTGGAACGAGAGCGAGAAAAACACAGAAACTATTTTGACAGGTCATTAGAAAGGAATACACATGAAAATCACACGCCCGATCCGCGCAGTCCTCTTTGATATGGACGGTGTTATGGTAGACAGTGAATTTGTATACATGAAATATCTGCTGGAATTCGCGAGAGAGAAGAATCCGGCGGTCACAATGGAAGATATCAACCCGATGGTGGGCCGCAGCAGGCAGGATAGCTGGATGGTCATGGAGCGGGCCGTAGACAACGGTGAGAGCTGGGAGACACTGATCAAAGAGTGGGCCGACAGGGACATTTACAGCCGGATCGACTACCGGAAGATCTTCCGCCCGGAGATGAAGACCACCGTGCAGGAGTTAAAGCGCCGCGGCTATACGGTCGCCCTGGTATCCTCCACAGGTCCGAAGCTGATCTCGAGGATCGTGGAGGAGGTGGGCATGCGCCCGGAATTTGACCTGATCGTCAGCGGAAAACAGTTCAAACAGAGCAAACCGAATCCGGAGATCTACCACTATACAGCGGATACTCTGGGAATCCGTGAGGATGAGTGCTTTGTCGTGGAAGATTCCACTGTGGGGATCGAGGCTGCATACCGGGCCGGAATGTCGATCGCTGGACTCAAAGATGACCGGTTCGGGTTCGATCAGAGCAAGGCGGATTACCATATTGATTCGATATCTGATATTTTAAAATACCTGTAATTTTTTCTAAAGCAGTTAAACTTCAAAAATGCTGAAACCATGGACAGGTTATATAAAATAAAGAATTAAATATGCATTAGAACTTAGATAACGAATCAATAAAGAGAAAAATCACACGATATAACAGGAAACGGAGCAAACATATATCATGGCAGAAAACAACAATAAACAGGAAAACATCATTCTCTGCGGTGCAAACTCATACCAGCAGAAATATTACTTCAACGAGAAATTCAAACTTCTCCCGGAAAACATCAAAAAGGAACTGCAGATCATGTGCGTTCTCTTCACCGAGGACGTAGGCGGCATTCTCTTCCTTGAATTTACCCCGGAAGGAAACCTCGAGTTCCGCGTGGAGGCGGAGGACCAGGATTATCTCTTCGATGAGATCGGCAGCGGCCTTAAGATCCGCCAGTACCAGAGAGAAAAGAAAGAACTTTTAGAATCCCTGGAGTTATTCTACCGCGTGGTATTTCTCGGCGGCAAGCTGGAAGACCAGCTGGAAAAAGAGGGAGAATAAAATTTGTTTTTGCTTTTGAATCCCCACAGCAACTGTTAATGGTTGGTTTTACTGATGGAGAAGCGAAAAAAATATCCCGTATCGGAGGACACGGTATGAGAAGAATGGATCGAAAAAACAGAATAAATAAGATCAGAAACAATACAGAATGTCTGAATCATAAAAACGCGTGGAAAGATATGAAGACAGCGGTTATCAAGACTGTCGGCGCCGCGCTTTTCGGCATAACAGTTCTGGGTGCTGCGAGAATGACTCCCTATGCTTTCAACATTGGTCCGGGCATGGAGGATCACGATATCATATATTATCGGGAGCAGCCGGAAAACAACCCGGCCTACAACAACGGCTGGACTTCCAATGTCGGCCCCGGATCGTCCGGTTCCAATCCGGGCGGCGGACTCGACAGCGAGAAAGATTACGTGTACTCGAAAGGCCCGGGAAACGAGGCGGCACAGCAGTACGCAAAAACAGAAAACAGCACGATCTACATCCACAATACCTACCGCGGCGGCAGCTGGAGACAGCGGGCTGACGGGAAATGGGCCTTATATAAGCCGGACGGAAATCCGGTCTCGAGTCAGTGGGGTTATGTAGATGGAAAGACATATCTGCTGGATATGTATGGAATCATGCAGACCGGCTGGCAGAACGTCAATGGAAACTGGTACTATTTAAACAGCAAAGGAGCTATGCAGACGGGCTGGCTCTTGAAAGAAGGAAAATATTATTTCCTGAACACGGACGGAACGATGGCATACGGATGGGTCAACTCTCGGGGCGGCTGGTATTACTTCCAGAAACCAGACGGAGACATGTTAACCAACGCATATGCGCCGGACGGACGGTACGTAAACGCAGAGGGAGTTTTGATTCAATGACGTTAAAAATCGGAAATGTGGAACTTGAAAACAATGTGATCCTCGCCCCTATGGCGGGCGTGACGGATATGCCGTACCGGATCCTCTGCAGGGAGCAGGGAGCAGGTCTGGTGTGCATGGAGATGGTGAGCGCGAAGGCGATCCTCTACAAGAATAAAAATACTCAGGAGCTCTTAAAGGTGGATGAGCGGGAGCGTCCCGTGTCCCTGCAGCTTTTTGGCTCTGATCCGGATATTGTAGCGGATATCGCGGCGAGCCTGGAGGATGGTCCATACGATATTTTTGATATCAACATGGGCTGCCCGGTGCCGAAGATCGTTAAGAATGGTGAAGGCTCTGCCCTCATGAGAAATCCGAAGCTGGTGGAGGAAATCCTTACGAAACTCGTGAAAGCGGTGAAAAAGCCGGTGACTGTGAAATTCCGCAAGGGCTTTGACGATACCTGCATCAACGCCGCGGAGATCGCAAAGATCGCCGAGAGTGCCGGTGTGGCGGCGGTGGCTGTCCATGGAAGAACGAGAGAGCAGTATTACTCCGGAAAAGCCGACTGGAATATCATCCGCGAGGTCAAAAAAGCTGTGAAGATCCCGGTAATCGGAAACGGAGATGTCTTTACACCGCAGGATGCGAAGCGCCTTGTGGAGGAGACGGGCTGTGACGGGATCATGGTGGCCCGGGGTGCGAAGGGAAATCCGTGGATCTTTAAGCAGATCACCCACTATCTCGAAACGGGCGAGCTTCTCCTGAGACCTTCCGCGGAGGAGCTGAAAGCCATGATCCTGCGCCATGGCCAGATGATGATGGAGTTTAAAGGCGAGTTGGCGGGAATGCGGGAGATGCGGAAGCACGTCGCCTGGTACACCGCCGGGTATCCGAATTCTGCGGCATTAAGAAATGAGATCAATTCGGTTGCGACACTGGAGGAGCTGACGGAGCTGATCGGGACGAGACTATAAGGAATTAATAAAGGGGAGATCCGAAGGATAACGGATCTCCCTTTATTCTTGCGTAACAGGAAATTCTGTGGAATTCCTGTTACATAAAAAGGCACATTCTATAAAAATGGGGGTGATTCTCCTATTGACAACTGCCATAGATATCTGAATAGGAGACGAGAGTCACATTTCCGAGTTTTTCGGCCATTTCCGTACATCCACTTGTAAAACCGTTTTTCGAAAACAGAAACAGATGTGTGGAGTTGTAGTGGAAAAGCTGGCTTCGATGGACAAGAAGCTCGAGGACACCGGAATCAACGAGATCGTTTGTCCATTTGCATTCGCAAAACAAGGCTGTATTCTTGTCCTGCTCTCCCATGATGTCGATTTCTGTTTGCGCATGTGTGGCTGGATCAGTTCCCCACCAACGCCCAAGCTCCTTGAAGAAAACAGGAGATTTTCCATTTAAGAGCAGCTGCCATAAATATTGGGTGCAGATATCTTCAAAGATTTTTCCCATATAGTCGGAAAGCTGAGGTCTGATCCTCTGATAGGCCAGATCAGATGCGCCGCGGACGATCAGGGAGGCATTATCAGGAATAAACCGGTACCAGAAGCGGAACATGTTGTCCTCAACCGTGTAAATTGTTTTTTTGGAGTTCTTTTCCCCGTAAGGTGTTTCGCGGCGGACCAGTCCCAGAGAGATCAGATTTTTTAAATAAGCAGTACAGGTGCTGCTGTTTTCGCCGACTTTTGTGCTGATTTCCGATAGTTTGGAAGCTCCGGTAGCAATCGCTGAGATAATTGCGTTATATAGCGATGGTTCGCGTACTTCCTGTTTGAGAAGATTTTCAGGTTCCTCGAAGAGGGCGGAGGATGAATTTAAAAATGTATTTTTTATATTTTCATCAACACTCATGGAATCATCCATCTGAAGAAGATATTGCGGGGTTCCACCGGCAATCCCGTAAATCAGGGCACAGTCAGATGGAGAAAAATTTCTGAAATAGCGGCATGTTTCAAAAAAGTTAAAGGGTAAGATCTTAAACTGTGCGGTTCGTCGCCCGTACAGGGGGGCTTTATATGCCAGCACATGATCCTCCATATAAGACATGGAGGAACCGCAGAGGATCAGCATGAGTTTTGAGCGATCTTTATATTGGTCGATTAACAGCTGGAGTACAGAAGAAAAGCTTTTTGATGATCGTGCAACATAAGGATATTCATCAATAACAAGGATGATCCGTTCCTGTTCTGAACGTCTAAAAACATACTCTAATGCTGACTGGAAGGTAAGAAAGACAGATTCAGCAGGATTACGACTGTCTGATTCCAGAATACTTCTGCTAAAGTTTTCAAGGTTCTGCTTTGCGTTGCTTTCAATTCCCATAAAATAAATAGAATTTTTATCTTTAATAAAATGGCTGAGCAATGCGGTTTTTCCAACCCGGCGTCGTCCGTAGACAACTGCAAATTCAAATTTATCCGATCGATATAGTTTTTCAAGAGAGGATAGCTCTCTTTCTCTTCCAATGAACATGATTTCACCTCCGGCCATATATGAGTTTAGTAAAAACAGATTTGCGTGTGCATCAAAATGTTCTTGCACACAAACCAACGCAGGATTGAATGGTTACATCTCAATTATAGATGATAAAAATAATCCAGTCAAATACAAAATAGTCATTTATGATTTACTTATGTATGATTGAGTCAAATATAAAAAATTATACATAGATATCATTTGTATATTTAGGCAACAGGAATGTTGCTCAATGCTTTGAATTTTAAATGAAAAAAATATGAGACTTTTTGTGTTTGTGACAAGAGTATCCACGTTCCTTGAAAGGTAGCGACAGTCAAGCACAGAATGCCATGAACGGAGCGGTGGGAAGACTGCGTAAGCAGGATTCTTGTAACCGCAAAAAGAAGGTCAGCATCTTAAGACACTGACCTGATAATAGTGGGCTTATAATCTTAACACAAACAAACCACTCTTTTAGAGGTGGAAAATGATTTATGAAAATGATAAGCAAAAGTATATACTTGCACGAAACCTGGGTGTCAATAGTGCCACACAGACAAAAATGTATAAACGCCTGCCAGCTTAGGGTAAATAAAAGAATAGAACCTCAGTCTGCAAAAACGTCTGTGAGTTTAGAATGTCATCATCCCTACGTTATTCGTAAACACGAGGTTAAAAGCAGCTTTCTTTGATTCCTGAATATGAATCCGCATCTTTTCCGCAGCTTCTTCCCAGTTTTTCTGAATACAGGGTGTAATGATCGCTAGGTGTTCTTTAAAAGTTTCCTCCAGGCGGGAAACCGAACAATCTCCTGTCATATGACGGAAACGGATATCCTGGGTGCTGATCAGATTGTAATTCTGGTGGATATAAATATTTGGGCAGGAATGGATAATCATGGAGTGAAAATCGGTATCGAGATCATAGTAGTAATCTTTTTTCTCAGCGAAGTTTTCATTGATTTTTGTATTACAGAAAATATTATAAAACTCTGCCAGTTTCTTCTCCGGCATCAGGGAACCGTAATTTAAGATCACATAGGGCTCGTAGAGCATGCGCATCTCGAAGATCATGTTGATATCGTTAATGGAAAGTCCGGTGACCATAATTCCGCGCTTGGGGCGGATCTGTATGAGACCTTCCTGCTCCAGACGGCCTAAGGCATCCCGGACTGGCGTGCGGCTGAGGTTAAGATCCTCGGTGAGAAATTCCTCATTCAGAAATGTCCCAGGGGCATATTCGCAGGCGACGATCTTCTGGCGGATACTGTTATAGGCGAGAGTTTTCAGGTTTGTTTTTGCCATAGTATTGTACTCCTGTTTTGAGATGTATACATCAAATTCTATCATAGAATTACAGATAAAACAACAAAAGAATGAAAGAAAGATAGACTTGTGAATATTATACAAAAACAAAAAATGAAATTAGATATATTCCACAAATTGTGTGACAAAAGCAGAATTAAATTGACAAAACACGGGCGAATACCCTATAATTTGATATATACAACAGCGGATACATAGATATATGTATGATAAATTCATGACAATATCGATTGATTAGTGAATGAAAGGGAGGTACATACCATATGGCTATGGCATCGTGTCTTGAAGGATTGGAACCGAAGCGTGTGCTTGAAATTTTTAGCGATCTCTGCCAGATCCCGCACGGTTCTAAAAACGAAAAGGCAATCAGTGATTACATCTACAATTTCGCAAAGAACTTAAACCTTGAATGCTATCAGGATCAGGCGAACAACCTCATTATCAAGAAGCCGGCATCCCCGGGATATGAGAACGCGCCGACCGTGATCCTGCAGGCGCATATGGATATGGTGTGCGAGAAGAACGCCGATGTGGTTCATGATTTCAAAAAAGATCCGATTCACATCCTGCGTGACGGCGATAGGATTCATGCGGACGGAACAACGCTCGGTGCGGATGATGCGACCGGCGTGGCATTCGCAATGTGTGTCCTGGAAGATGAATCGATCGTTCATCCGAATCTGGAAGTCATCCTGACAACTGATGAGGAAGCTGGAATGAGCGGCATCCAGGCACTCGACTTTTCGAAGATCCAGGGTCGTGTGATTATCAATCTGGATTGCAGCGATGAAGGAATTGTTGTAGGATGTGCCGGATCTGCGGTGGTCCGCTTCGATCTCAAGGAAGAGAGAGAAACGGTAAATGCAGACGAGGAGACCGTAAAGCTCCGTGTACAGGGATTAAAGGGTGGTCACAGTGGTCTGGATATCACGAAGGAGCGCGGAAATGCTAATGTCCTTCTCACAAGAATTCTCGCGTCAGCCGAAGACAGGACCGGAACGAAACTTGTAACCATAACAGGCGGTTTACAGAATAATGCAATCTGCCGTGAGGCAGAGGCGGCTGTAACGATTGCAAAGGAAAAAAAAGCTGAACTTCAGGATCTGGTCCAGGAATGGCAGAAGATCTTAAAGAAGGAATTCAAGATCAGCGATCCGGATGTGAAGGTGGTTCTGGATGAGGCAGAAAAAGCGGAGACCCGCTTTACTGCAGAAGGTTCCGCAAAGATCATCGACTTTATGATGAGCCTCGACAGCGGTGTGATCGCGATGAACATGGAAGTTCCGGGTGTTGCGGAGACAAGCGGAAACGTAGGAACGATCGTCACAGACAATGACACAGTTACTGTCCGTGTATGCTACAGAAGCGGACTCAACAGCAAGAAAGAATACACGATTGAAAAGAGCAGACGTCTCGCGAGAATGGCACATGCCGGATTTGCGGTAGAATCCAGTTCTTCCGAGTGGGAGTATAAATCAGACAGCCGCTTAAGCGCCCTGATCCAGCGAATCTATTTAAAACGCTATGGGCAGCCTATCAAGGTTGAGGTCTCCCACGGCGGAAATGAGTGCGGTACATTCTTCAAACATTTCCCGGATGCAGATATTGTCTGCACAGGAACGCAGATCATCGGACCTCATACCCCGAACGAGAGCGTCATGGTTAGCATCATCCAGAAAGAATGGGAAATGCTCCAGCTTGAGTTAAAAGGAATGCTGGAATACTAAAGAGAATTAAAATGCTTATCATTTTAAATAAACACGAAAAGAGGAGGAACAAAGAATGAAAAAAGCATTAGCAGTGATCATGGCGGCAGCTATGACAGTATCCCTCGCAGGATGTGGCGGATCATCATCCACAACAGCAACAACGACAGAAGCACAGGCAGATACAACAGCGGTAGCTGCAGAGTCCGGCTCCGGTGAGACAGAGGCAGCACAGGGAGATTTCAAGATTGGTATCATCACAGCTACCGTATCCCAGTCTGAGGAAGAGTATCGTGCAGCTGAGTCCGTAAAGGAAAAATACGGCGACATGATCATTCACCAGACATTCCCGGATAAAGCGGCAAGTGAGCAGGAGACAACGATCTCCATCGCACTTTCCATGGCAGCAGATCCGGATGTAAAGGCGATCATCTGCAACACCGCAATGGAAGGTACCGCAGCAGCTATGGAGAAGGTAAAAGAGAAACGTCCTGACATTCTCCTTTTAGCAGGCGTTCCGAGTGAAGCTCCGGACGTTATCTGTGAAGCAGCTGACCTTGTATTTCACCCGGATGTAGCTGAGATGGGAACACAGGTTGCAGAGGCAGCGGCAGAGATGGGGGCAAAAACACTTGTTCATTACTCCTTCCCGCGTCATATGGCACAGCCGTTAAACATTGCAAGACATGACAACATGAAAGCAAAATGTGAGGAACTCGGAATCCAGTTCGTAGATGGTACTTCCCCGGATCCGATGAGTGATGCAGGCATCGCAGCAACACAGCAGTACATCCTCGAGGATGTTCCGCGTAAGGTTGCAGAGTACGGCGCAGACACAGCATTCTTCGGAACAAACGCAGGTCAGCAGGAGCCAATGTGTAAAGCTGTTTTTGAGTCCAAGGCTATCTACCCGATGCCGGATAACCCAAGCGTATTCTACGCATTTCCGGGTGCTCTTGGTATCGAAGTTCCGGAAGACAAGAAGGGCAGCGTTGACTACATGAGAGAACAGATCAGCGCGAAATTAGCTGAGAACGATATGACAGGTCGTATGGGTGCTTGGAGCGCTCCGATGCACACTATGTTCATCAACGGTGCTACAGAGTACGCAATCGCTTACTGTAACGGTGAGTTCACAGATAGAGCAGACCTTGATAAGTTCACAGAGATCTTCTCCGAGCTTGCAGGCGGCGAGGTAAGCGTTCGTCAGTACACAGATATCGAGACTGGCAAGAGCTACGACAATTTCTTCGTTGTATTAGGTAAGTTCATTAAATTCTAATAAAATAAGAAAAAACGGAACTGTATGAAAACAGATCGTTACGGAATGGGTGCTGCAGTTTTGCAGCACCCGTTCTTTTAAAAACACATGACACAAATATAGGAAATTACACAAGAAAGAGGGTTGAATATGTCCAGAGAAGCGCTCCTTCATTTTAAAAATATTAAAAAAAGCTTTTCAGGAAATGTAGTTCTGGATGGCGTCGACTTTGAAATTTATCCGGGACAGGTAATTGCTCTGGCAGGTGAAAACGGCGCGGGAAAATCCACGCTGATGAACATCCTTTTCGGTATGAGCGTAATTCGAGAGACAGGCGGCTACGAAGGCGAGATTATTTTTGAAGGAAAAACCGTCAAAGTACAATCCCCTGAAGATGCGATGGCTCTCGGAATCGGAATGGTTCATCAGGAATTTATGCTGCTTCCCGGTTTTACGGTTGCCCGCAACATTAAATTAAACAGAGAAAATCTGATTCCCACACCAATCAGCAAGGTGGCCGGAAAGAGCTACGAACTTCTTGACAACCATCAGATTGTTGTGGAGGCAGGCGAAGCCTTAAAACGCCTTGGAATGGAAATCAACCCGGAAACGACGGTAGACAAGCTTCCGGTTGGACATATGCAGTTTGTCGAGATCGCGAGAGAGATCGATAAAAAGAACTTAAAGCTTCTGGTACTTGACGAGCCGACGGCGGTTCTGACGGAGAGTGAGGCCGAAAAATTCCTCGAATGTATCCGGTCTGTAGCCGACAGCGGGATTGCCGTTATCTTCATCAGCCACCGTCTGGACGAGGTTATGAAGCTCGCGGACGATGTGGTCATTCTGAGAGATGGTCAGCTGGTATTTAAGGAAAAGACAAAGAACACGAACAAAAATGAAATCGCGGAGATGATGGTTGGACGAAAACTGGAAGCGGACAGCATGATCAATGTGAACCGCCAGTTCAAGGACGACTATATTCTGGAAGTAAAGAATTTCCGCGTCAATATGCCGGGTGAGAAGACAAAAGATGTCTCCTTCAAGGTAAGACGTGGAGAAATCTTCGGAATTGGCGGACTTGCAGGACATGGAAAGACAAGTATTTCCAACGGAATCTTCGGTATGTACCCGTCATCCGGTTCCGTGCTCTATAACGGCAAAGAGCTGAATTACAAGAAGACGGGCGAGGCATTAAACAAGGGAATGGCCTTCGTCTCAGAGGACAGAAAGGGTGTCGGACTTCTCCTCGACGAGTCCATCGCCATGAACATGGTCTATACGGACATGAAGGTAAACCGCAATTTCCTCAAAAAATTCGGATTCTTCAGCCAGTTTGATGAGAAAACGTCGGATGAAAAGGCAGAGGAGATGATTAAGGAGCTGTACATCCGTTGTACCGGTCCGGATCAGATCGTCGGAAGATTATCAGGCGGAAACCAGCAGAAGGTCTGCATGGCGAGAGCGTTGCTCTCAAAGCCGAAGCTCCTCTTTGTATCGGAGCCAACACGAGGAATCGATATCGGAGCAAAGCAGGTACTTTTAAATTATCTCGTAAAGATCAACAAAGAACTGGGAATTACGATCGTAATGACATCCAGTGAGTTAAATGAGCTTCGTTCCGTCTGCGACCGAATCGCGATCATCGGACAGGGCACAGTACAGGGAATTTTGAAACCGGATTCTCCAAATGTAGATTTTGCGTTATTGATGTCCGGAGAAGGAGGAGAGAACCATGACTGAGGTTAAAAACAGAATTCGGGCGTTCGGATTTCCGAGGATGATCATTCTGGCATTCCTTGCGCTTCTGATTGTTATGATGTTTATTTTGAATGTTCCGGTTCCGCTGACGATCTCACAGTGTATCGTCCGTGTGGGAATCAACGTGGTCCTTGCCCTCGCGATGGTGCCTGGAATCATGGCCGGTACGGGAATGAACTTTGCACTGCCGTTAGGCATTGAGTGCGGACTTTTAGCAGGTATGATCAGTCTTCAGTTCAACATGAAGGGTGTTCCGGGAATCTTCGCAGCGATGCTGATCTCCATTCCGTTTAGTGTCCTTGCGGGACTGGCATACAGCCAGTTGGTAAACCGCGTAAAGGGCAGTGAGATGATGGTATCCACTTACGTCGGTTTCTCCGTTGTTGCGTTAATGTGTATCGGCTGGCTGGTACTTCCGTTCAACAATGCGTCCATCGTATGGCCGATCGGTGACGGACTCCGTACAACGATCACTCTGGAAGAGTGGTATGATCGCGCGCTCAATAGGCTCTGGGCATTCTCTATCGGAGGAATCGATATTCCGGTGGGATTGATCCTTGTGATTGCGGTGTTCTGTATCCTTGTAAAACTGTTTATGAAGAGCCATTTGGGTCTCATGATGAAGGCAGCCGGATCCAACCCGAATTTCGCGAAGGCGAATGGTGTAAAGGTCGATTCTATGAGAACCATGGCAACGATCATCTCAACAATTCTCGGCGGCTTCGGAATCATCATCTATGCACAGGGGTTCGGTTTCTATCAGCTATACAACGCTCCGCTTATGATGGCGTTCCCGGCTATCGCCGCAGTTCTCATCGGAGGAGCAACGCCGAGCCGTGTAAGTGTATTTAATGTAGTTCTCGGAACAATTATGTTCCAGAGCATGCTTGCAATTGCGGTTCCTGTTGCAAACAGCCTGATTCCGGAAGGAAACTTATCGGAGGTTGTCAGAACGATCGTCAGCAACGGCATCATCCTGTATGCGTTATCTCAAATGCAAGGAGGAAAGAAATGATGGAGAGTAAACATAAAAACAGAACAGGGGCGCTGATCAAGAAGCTCCTGATCGATAATGTTGTTACAATTCTGTTTGTGGTGATCTGTATCGCCGGAATCATTTTAGCGAACCAGCCGTTGTCCTATGTTATCGGTGAAATTTCAACAAGACTGTTCAGAAACCTGATCCTGATCCTTGCACTTCTCGTCCCTGTATGGGCAGGCATGGGAATGAACTTCAGTATTGTTCTCGGCGCCATGGCAGCCCAGATTGGCATTATCGTATCAATCAATTTCTCCTTAAGCGGAGTTGCGGCTCTGATACTGGCATTTATCGTGAGCGTGCCGTTATCCTTATTCTTCGGAAATCTGATCGGACGTCTGTTTAACCGGACAAAAGGCCAGGAGATGATCACGGGTATGATCGTCGGGTTCTTCGCGAAAGGACTTTATGACCTCGTATTCATGTTCTTATGCGGACCGGTGATCCCGGTAAAGAACGAGACGCTGCTCCTGACAAACGGAATCGGACTTACAACACCGATCAACCTGGATTCCGCGACAAAGGGTGCCATCAATAAGATGTGGACGGTTTCTCTTGAGAAATTTTTATATGTGATCCTGATCATCACGATCGTTGTGCTTCTTATCAGCGCTCTTTTAAAGAGCAGAAAGAAGAAAGCAGCGGTGAACTGGAAAAAGCAGTATGGTCTGATCTCAGCAGTGATCGGTCTAATCGCATACCAGGTTCTTCTCATGTCATCTGAAACCGTAAAATTTGCCCTAAACTTTACAGATGTCCCGGTCGCAACAGGAATCCTGATTGCCATCGTCGGAGCTTACATCACATTCCTCTCAAAGACGAAGCTCGGCAGCGATATCAATGCGGTCGGACAGAACAGAAATATCGCGATCTCTATGGGAATCCCGGCAGATAAGATTCGTATCACGGCGATTATGATCTCTACGTTGCTTGCGGCTCTTGGCCAGCTGGTATTTATCCAGGATATCGGAAACTTTACAACATACACGGCACATGAGAACGTTGGTACCTTCTCTATCGCGGCCCTCTTAGTCGGAGGTGCCTCCATCAAGAAGGCGAACATTGGACATGCGATCCTCGGAGCATTACTGTTCCACACAATGTTCATCATCTCCCCGCTGGCAGGAAAGAACCTGTTCAACAACGCACAGTTAGGTGAGTATTTCCGAGTATTTGTCTGCTATGCAGTAATTGCAGTGGCACTTGCTTTACATGCGTGGAAGACAACGATGGCTAAGAAAGCGGAGGAAGAGAATACGGAAGAAGAGAAGGAATAAAGAAGAGAATTATAAAAATCCCGGCGTTTTGAGAAGCGCCGGGATTTTTTGCAGAAAAAAGCGATCCTTGCGGAAATGTACAGGACCGCATGAAAAGTTATACATTTAAGAATCCCGGATTGGACTTTGCAACAAGACGGAACGCGGAAGCTTTTGATTGTTCAAGGTGGTAGATGAGCTGCTCTTTTGCCTTTTCCCAGTCACCTTTCAGGCACGGTTCTACGATCGCCATGTGCTCCTTGAAAGTCGCCTCCAGGCGGAAATTCGAAACATTTCCTGTCATATATCGGAAACGCTCATTCTGCGTCTGGATCGTATCGTAGCTTCTGTTGATAAATTCATTCGGGCAGGCGGACATGATCAACGCATGGAAGCGATAATCGAGGTCATAGAAGGAATCCTTGTCCCGGTATATTTCTTTGTTAGGATCCCATTTCTTGAAAATATCATAGAATTCATTCAAAGCGGAGACGGAAAGATTTGCTCCGTAATGGGTCAGGACATACGGCTCATACATCATTCGGACTTCAAAGATCATATCAATGTCATTTAATGTCAGAGGACGAACGAGAATTCCGCATTTCGGGCGGATTTCCAGAAGACCTTCCTGTTCGAGACGTCCAAGCGCGTCCCGTACCGGGGTACGGCTCAGAGATAATTCAGTGGTAAGCTGTTCTTCATTCAAAAAAGTACCCGGCGCATATTGACAAGTGACGATCTTGGAACGGATCGTAT
>OOCS01000469.1_pt1 | contig 29831 bp, 23 predicted proteins | sample 1671411 | NCBI WGS metagenome assembly OOCS01 (sample SAMN06348154, study PRJEB24527) | human gut metagenome | biome: human gut; feature: ankylosing spondylitis patient; material: feces | host: Homo sapiens | place: China | collected 2015-10 | reverse complement strand
GGCTTCGGCGGCGGCTTTCGCCACCTGTGCCTCGGTACGCTTCGCCGTCAGGTCAGCCGCCTCAGCCCGCAGGATGTCCCGGCGGGCGCCGCTGGCGTTGTTCTCGCTGGTCAGACGCAGCAGTTCCGCGTCCAGTTCGGCCAGCTCTGCGGCCAGCTTCTCCCCTGCCGCTGCCATGGACCGGGCCACGGCGCGGTGGCGTTCCAGCGCGGCGGCAGCCTCGGTGCTGTCCTGCTCGCCTGCGGCGATGTCCTCCCGCAGTGCGGCGGCGCTCTCCTCGTTGCGGGCGATGTCGTTTTCCAGCACGGCGATGCGGCTGTCGCTGCCGGAAAGCTCTTCTGTGATGCTGCGAATATCCCCATTCAGGCGCTCGACGGCAATGGTCAGCTGCTGTGCCTGCATACGGATCTTCTCAGCCTCGGCCTCGGCGGCTCTGGCCTCCCGGTCAAACCGCTCATACTCGGCCTGAGCGGTCTCATAGTCCCGCACCTGACGGCGGACGGCCTCCCGGGCGCGGTGGACTCCGTCGGTCCAGAGGGTGACTTCCAGCGTCTTCCGCCGGGCGCTGAGCTCGAGAAAGCGCTGGGCCTTCTCGCTCTCTTTTTCCAGCGGGCCGACCCGGGCTTCCAGCTCGTCGAGGATGTCCCGCAGACGCTCGAGGTTCTCTGCCGCCGCGGCCAGACGCCGCTCCGCCTCGTTTTTGCGGTAGCGGTACTTGGCGATGCCGCAGGCTTCCTCGAAAATTTCGCGGCGCTCGCTGCTTTTTGCGGCGACGATCTCCGCGATGCGGCCCTGACCGATGACGGAGTAGCCGTCCCGGCCGATGCCGGTGTCCAGCAGCAGCTCGTAGATGTCCTTGAGGCGGCAGAGCTGGCCGTTGATGGTGTACTCGCTCTCGCCGGAGCGGTAGTATTTGCGGCCGATGACGGCTTCGTCGGCGTCGATGTCCAGCGTGTGGGCGCTGTTGTCCAGCGTCAGGCGCACCATGGCAAAGCCCATGGCTCCCCGGCGGCGGGTGCCGCCGAAGATGACGTCCTCCATCTTTCCGGCAGCGCGAAGCTGGCGGGAGCTGGTCTCGCCCAGCACCCACCGCACCGCGTCCGACAGATTGGACTTGCCCGAGCCGTTGGGGCCGACGACGCCGGTGACGCCCTCGTCGAAGCGTATCTTGACCTTATCGGGGAAACTCTTGAAACCTTGAATTTCCAGTTCCTTGAACACCATGTTACTTTTCCTTGATGACGCCCAGCAGTTTCAGGGCCTCGCGGGCGGCGTGCTGCTCCGCCATTTTCTTGCTGCGTCCCTCGCCCCGGGCCACGCAGTCCGAGTTGAACCGGACGGCCACCACAAAGTGCTTGTTGTGGTCGGGGCCGGTCTCCTGCTCCACCACATAGCTCAGCTTCTCTTCGGGATTCTGCTGGACGATCTCCTGCAGGCGGGTCTTGTAGTCGGCCTCGGCGTGCTTGCCCTCGGTGATGAAGGGCAGGATGAAGTTCTTTGCCACCTCCATGCCGCCGTCGAGGTAGAGGGCGGCGATGAGGGCTTCAAAGGCGTCCGACACGACGCTGGGGCGGGTGCGGCCGCCGCAGTGCTCTTCGCCCCGGCCCAGACGCAGGTAATCGCCGAGATTGATCTCCTGAGCGAACTGGAACAGTGCGCCCTCGCTGACGAGGCTGGAGCGGATGCGGGTCAGATCGCCCTCGGGGCGGTCGGCGTAGGCGTGGAACAGATAGTCCGCCGAGACGATCTGCAGCACGCTGTCGCCCAGAAACTCAAGCCGCTCGTTGTGCTTGACGGGCGGGCGGGTCTCGTTGGCGTAGCTGGTGTGGGTGAGCGCCGTTTCCAGCAGCTCCGGGTGCTTGAACTTGTAACCAATAATTGTTTCCAACTGATGGCTCATGTTTTTTTACTCCCTTGATTCTCTGTTAGCGTCCTTGCCCTCTCAGGCGCTTCGCGCGACAAGGCCGGGTTGCGGCTCCCAGCATCCGCTGCGCATTGCGCGCGTCTTGCTGGCCGCTGCCCCAACAACGACTCCCTGTTTCCGCCACTGGCGGCGGTCGTCGTTGTTGCCCCAAAGGGGGAGCCAAAAGCCTCTCCCTTTGGGAGAGGTGGCATTGCGAAGCAATGACGGAGAGGGCAAGCTCGTTTTCCTTTTATTCTTTTGCCGTGTTCAATTCATCCAGCGCGCTCTGCATGGTGCCGCACAGATCGTTCTCCACGCAGATCTTAGCCTGACGGATGGCGTTCTTGATGCCCTTGGCCTTGGAGGAGCCGTGAGCCTTGATGACCGGCTGCTTTGCGCCCAGGAAGGGTGCGCCGCCGTACTCCTCGCTGTCCATCTGGTGCTTGAGGTCAGACACGCTGTCCTTCAGCAGCAGATAAGCCAGCTTGCCGCCCAGGTTCTTGAGGAACATTCCCTTCAGCATCCCCAGCAGCATCTTGGCGACGCCCTCGGTCAGCTTGAGGATCACGTTGCCGGTGAAGCCGTCGCAGACGACCACGTCCACATCGCCGTTCGGCACGTCACGGGGCTCGATGTTGCCCACAAAGCGGATGCCCGGGATGGTCTTGAGCAGCTGATGGGCTTCTTTCAGCATGGGGGTACCCTTGCTCTCCTCGGCGCCGTTGTTGGCCAGCGCCACGCTGGGGGAGGTGCGGCCCTCCACCTTGTTCACGTAGCAGCTGCCCATGACGGCGAAAGCGGCCAGCATCTCGGGGCGGCACTCGACATTCGCGCCGCAGTCCAGCAGCAGATACGCCTTGTTCTTTGCCGGCACCATGGTGGCCAGCGCCGGGCGCTTGATGCCCCGCAGGGTGCGGACGATGAGGCTTGCGCCCACATGGAGCGCGCCGGTGCTGCCGGCGGAGACGAAGGCGTCGCCTTTGCCCTCTTTGAGCATATTCAGGCCCACGACGATGGAGGAGTCCTTCTTCGTGCGGATGGCCCTGGCCGGCTCGTCGCACATCTCAATGACCTCAGTGCAGTTCACCAGCTCGATGCCGTCCAGAGAGATGTTGTTGTCGGCGGCGGTCTTGCGGACAAGGGCCTCGTCGCCCACGCCGATGAGCTGGACGCCGTATTCCTTCACGGCAGCAGCCGCGCCTTCCAGCACGGCCAGGGGGGCGTTGTCGCCGCCCATCATATCTACGATGATCTTCATAGGTTTCATCCTTTCTGTCAGCAGCCTAGCCCTCTCAGTCACCTTCGGTGACAGCTCTCCCAAAGGGAGAGCCACTGGCGTGTCGGTCAGGCCCACGCTGGACGAGCAAAGCTCGATATTTCGAAAACAGTAGTGCCTTGCTGCCTCGATTCACGGCAGCTTGACAAGGTGCGCTTGTCCAGAAGCTGCTGGCCTCTGTAGCAAGGCCCGCTCTTTTGCGCCATATCGAGCCTTAGACGTCCAGCTCAGAGCTGCCCGGCCTGCCAATGGCTCCCCCTCTGGGGGAGCTGGCGCGAAGCGCCTGAGAGGGCAAGCCCACTGCCCATTCAGAAGTTATTTTCCTCCAGCCACTGCTGGAAGCTGGCCACGGCCCGTTCGGCCACAGCCATGTAACGCAGGCGCTTGTCACGGGGACGCTGGTCCTCCGGCAGCGGGGGCAGAATGCCCATGTTCGCGCCCATGGGCTGGAAATGCTTGTTCTCGGTGGTGAGATACTGGATGAGCGCACCGCACATGGTGTCGATGGGCGGTGCGGGCAGCTCTTTGCCCTCGAGACGGGCGTAAATGTTCCGCGCCGCCAGCAGGCCGCAGGCCGCGCTCTCCATATAGCCCTCGAAGCCGGTGATCTGGCCTGCAAAGAAGACGTTGGGGTGCTCCTTGAGGCAGAGCCCTGCGCTCAGCACCCGGGGTGCGTCGAGGAAGGTGTTGCGGTGCATGACGCCGTACCGGACGAACTCGGCGTTCCCGAGGCCGGGGATCATGCTGAACACCCGCTTCTGCTCGCCCCATTTCAGGTTTGTCTGGAAACCCACGATGTTATACAGGGTCCGCTCCTTATTTTCGGCCCGGAGCTGGACGTTGGCCCAAGGGCGGTGGCCGGTGCGGGGGTCGATGAGGCCCACCGGGCGCAGGGGGCCGAACCGCATGGTGTCGGCGCCCCGGGCGGCCATGATCTCGATGGGCATACAGCCCTCGTAGACCGTGACGGTATCAGCCTTCTTGCCGTGGGCATCGGGGTCGGGCTGTGCGCCCTGCTCTGCGCCCGCGTCGAACTCATGGAGCGGGGCTCGCTCTGCCGAGGCCAGCGCGGCGTGGAATGCCTCATACTCGGCCTTGTTGAAGGGACAGTTGAGGTAGTCGGCCTCGCCCCGGTCGTAACGGGAGGCGGCAAACACCTTCTCATAGTCGAGGCTCTCCGCCGTCACGATGGGGGCCACGGCGTCGTAGAAGTGGAGGCGCTCGTCGCCGGTCAGGCGGCCAATTTCGTCCGCCAGCGCACCGTCCGTCAGGGGGCCGGTGGCCACGAGGATGGGGGTGCTCTCGTCGATATGCTCCACCCGCTCCCGGTGAACGGTGATGTTCGGCTCAGCCTCCACCATCCGGGTGACTTCGGCGCTGAAGGTGTCGCGGTCCACAGCCAGCGCACCGCCTGCGGCCACGCGGGCCGCCTCGGCAGCGTTCAGGAGCTGACTGCCCATCCGGCGCATCTCCTCTTTCAGCAGGCCGGAGGCGGAGTCCAGACGTTCGGCTTTCAAGCTGTTGGAGCAGATGAGCTCCGCGAAGCCCTCGCTCTTGTGGGCCGGGGAGAAGTGAGTGGGCTTCTGCTCATAGAGCTCCACCTGTACGCCTTTTCCCGCCAGCCAGAGGGCGGCTTCGCAGCCTGCCAGACCGGCACCCAGTACAGTAACTTTATATTGATTCATTCGTTCATCTTTTCCTTTAGCGTCCTTGCCCTCTCAGTGTCGGTAAAGCCTGCACTGGATGAGCAAAGCTCGATATTTCGAAAACAGTAGTGCCCTGCTGCCTCGATTCACGGTAGCTTGACAAAGTGCGTTGTCCAGAAGCTGCTGGCCTCTGTAGCGAGGCCCGCCCTTTTGCGCCACATTGAGGCCTCAGGCGTCCAGTAGGAAGTGGCCCGACCTGCCAAAGCCTCTCCCTTTGGGAGAGGTGTCACCGCAGGTGACGGAGAGGGCAAGCCCGTTTCTCTTTTAATCGCTCTTCTTCGGCACCGGCATCTCAAAGTCGCAGCCCTCTTTTGCGCAGTAGAGCTTGGAACCCTTGCGGAACAGAGTGGAGCCGCACTTCTCGCACTTGACGGCCACCGGCATATCCCAGGTCATGAAGTCGCAGTCGGGGTAGCGCTCACAGCCGTAGTAGATGCGGCCCTTGGCGCTCTTGCGCTCCAGCATACGGCCCTTGCCGCACTTGGGGCAGATGCCGCCGGTGTCCTTCACGAGGCGCTTGGTGCCGCGGCACTCGGGGAAACCGCTGCAGGCCAGGAACTTGCCGTACTTGCCCACCTTGATGACCATGGGACGGCCGCAGAGGTCGCAGACCTCGCTGGACGGCTCGTCCGGCACCTTGACCTTCTTGCCTTCCATGTTCTTCTCGGCCTGCTCGAGGCTGGCGGCAAAGCCCTTGTAGAAGTCGTCCACGGTCTTGTGCCAGTCTGTCTTGCCGCTCTCGACCTTATCGAGGTTCTTCTCCATCTCTGCCGAGAAGTCCACGTCCACGATGTGGGGGAACTGCTCCAGCATCAGGCCGTCCACGGCCCGGCCCAGCAGGGTGGGCTTGAGCTTCTTCTGCTCCCGCTCCACATAGCCGCGGTCGATGATGGTGGTGATGATGGGGGCGTAGGTGGAGGGGCGGCCGATGCCGTTCTCCTCCAGCGCCTTGATGAGGGTGGCTTCGGTGTAGCGGGCGGGGGGCTGGGTGAACTTCTGCTCGCTCTTCAGCTCCCGCAGCTTGAGCACCTGACCCTCCTCGAGGGGAGGAAGGCTGGTCTCCTTCTTTTCCTTCTCGTCGGTGGCCTCTTCGTACAGGGCGGTGAAACCGTCGAAGGTGACCGTGTAGCCGCTGGCCTTGAAGCGGTAGCCGCCGGCATAGACGGTGACAGACACGGTGTCCTGCTGGCAGTCCGCCATCTGGCTGGCCATGAAGCGGCTCCAGATCATCCGGTAGAGCTTGGCGGTATCGCCGCTGATGCTCTTGTCCACCTCGTCGGGGGTCAGGCCCGGCACAGAGGGACGGATGGCCTCATGGGCGTCCTGCGCTGCCGTGGCGCTCTTGGTCTTCCACGTCCGCTTGTAGGGGCAGATATAGCTCTCGCCGTAGGCCCCGGCGATGTACTCTCTGGCAGCTGCCACCGCCTCGTCGGAGATGCGGAGGCTGTCGGTACGCATATAGGTGATGAGGCCCATGGTGCCGTGGCCGGCGATGTCCACGCCTTCGTACAGGGTCTGGGCAGCCCGCATGGTGCGGGTGGCCGTGAAGCCCAGACGGCGGGATGCCTCCTGCTGCAGGGTACTGGTGATGAAGGCCGGGGTGGGCTGCTTCGCGCGCTTGCCCTTTTTCAGTTCGCCCACGGTGTACTCGACCCCCTCGAGGCCCTTTTCGATGGCACGGGCCTCGGCCTCAGAGTGCGGCAGGAGCTTTTTTCCCTTGGCGTCGGAGGCCAGACGGGCCGTGAAGCTCTTCCGGCCCACGCCCAGGGTGGCGTCCACGTTCCAGTATTCCTCGGGCTTGAAGGCTTCGATCTCCTTCTCGCGGTCGTCGATGATGCGGACGGCCACGCTCTGGACGCGGCCCGCCGACAGGCCGCGCCGGACTTTCCGCCACAGGAAGGGGCTCAGCTTATAGCCCACCAGACGGTCCAGCACACGGCGGGCCTGCTGGGCGTTGAAGAGGTCTTCGTTGATGGCGCGGGGGTGGGCCATACCCTCCTTCACGCCCTTCTTGGTGATCTCGTCGAAGGTCACGCGGTTGGGCTCGTGGGGGTCGAGGCCCAGGATGTTGGCCAGATGCCAGCTGATGGCTTCGCCTTCACGGTCCGGGTCGGTCGCCAGCAGCACACCGTCGGAGTGCTTGGCCTTGCTCTTCAGCTCTTTGATGAGCTTTTCCTTGCCTTTGATGCTGATGTATTGCGGCGCATAGTCATGCTCGATGTCGATGCCCAGCTGGGAGGCGGGCAGATCGCGGATGTGGCCCATGCTGGCCGTAACTTCGTAGTCTTTGCCCAGATATTTGCCGATGGTCTTCGCCTTGGCAGGCGACTCCACGATGACGAGTTTTGCCATTACGTTCTTCTCCTATATATAAATCCTCATCAGCCGCTGCTGCTCGGGGAAAAGGCAAAGCCCGCCATTTTCCCTGGAAACACCCGTGTGCCGGACTGCCAAAGGCTCCCCTGGATAGGGGAGCTGTCGCGTCAGCGACTGAGAGGTTTATTCTTCTTAACTTGCGCTTCCTCCGCGCAGAATATACCGTTTGCCCGGCAGGCAGCTCACCCGGCCCGCAAGCTCGAGCTTCATCAGGACGCCCAGCAGCGCCGCCGTGGGCAGACCGCTCTTGACGCCCAGCTCCTCCACGCCCTGCGCCTTTGCGCCGAGACAGGAGAGCACCAGCCGCTCATTTTCACTCAGGGGGCGGGGCGTCTCCCGGGGTGCCGGGGCCGGTCTTGCGGCCTGCAGCCCCAGTGTACCAAATAAATCCGCCGCTGTACAGACCGCTTTTGCGCGTCCGTCCCGCAGAAGGGCATTCGTCCCCGCCGAGGCGAGCGAAAAAATGCTGCCCGGCACGGCGAACACCGGCTTCCCGTACCGCTCTGCGTGGCCCACGGTGGACATGGTGCCGCTCTTTTCCTTGGCCTCCACCACCACCAGCGCCCCGGAGAGGGCTGCGATGAGGCGGTTGCGCTGCAAAAATCCCACGGCACCCACCGGCTCACTTTCGGGCGGGTACTCGCTGATGACGCAGCCCCGCCTCTCGATGGCCCGGCGGAGTTCCCGGTTGGCGGCGGGGTAGGTCCGGTCGATGGGGACGCCCATCACCGCGATGGTGGGGCAGTTCTCCCCTACCGCCGCCCGGTGTCCGGCGCTGTCCAGTCCGTCGGCCAGACCGCTCACGATGATGGCCCCCGCCCGGGCGAGGCCCCGCCCGATGTCCTCTGCGGCCCGCAGACCGTATTCGGTGGGCTTCCGGGTCCCCACCATTCCCACGGCGGCAGGCTCATTGAGCCAGCGGGGGTCTCCGGTGCAGTAGAGCACCAGCGGCATATCGGAGATGCGGGAGAAGGCCAGCGGATAGTCCGGGTCGTCATAGGGCAGGATGCGGATGCGCCGGGCCGCGCACCGCCGCGCAAAGGCCCGGTAGTGCTCGGGGGTGTTATCCGGCAGGCAGGCGCGCTGGACGGCGGCAGGTCCGGCAGCGGCAGCAAAGGCGTCGGTGTCCCGAGCCTCCCATGCCTCCTGCGCCCCGCCGAAGACGTCCAGCACGGCTCCGGCCCGCTGACTGCCCGCGCCCAGCGTCCCCGCCAGCCAGAGCCAGCACAGGAGCGGGTCGGGGGCCGGTTCGGGCGGGAAAAGGCTCAGCTGCCCCTCCCCGGCCCGCGTCACAGGCTCTCCTCCCGGAAATGCCAGAGCAGGATGCTGCCCGCGATGCCGGCGTTCAGGCTCTCGACCCGGTCGGTCATGGGGATGCGGACGGTGCCGGTGCAGGCGGCGATGGTCTCATCGGTGAGGCCCTGACCCTCGCTGCCGATGACGACGCAGACGCCGTCCGGGTAGCTGGACGCCGCTGCACTCAGGGGCTGGGACTGGTAGAGGGCGGCAGCAAGGCAGGTGATGCCCTTCTCCCGCAGCAGGGCGATGGCCTCGGGCATCTTCCCCGCCTCGATGACGGGGATGCGCACCGCTGCGCCCATGGAGGCCCGAAGGGTCTTGGGCGCAAAGACGCTGGCGCAGCCGTCGCTGAGCAGCACGCCGTCAAAGCCGAAGGCCGCCGCAGAGCGGAGCAGCGTTCCCACGTTGCCGGGGTCCTGCACCCGCTCGAGGGCGAGGTAGCGCCCGCCGGTCTTCACCTCTTCTAAGGTATGCACCGGGGTGCGGAAGACGCCGAACACCCCCTGATGGGTCCCCACATCGGCCAGCTTATCGGCCACATGGTCTTCCACAAGGTAGTGTTCGCCCGGCAGCTCCGAAAGCTCCGGGCATTTTTCCAGCGCCGACTCGGTGCAGAAGAGGGTCTCCAGCTCTGCGCCCCGGCAAAGCTCGGGGCAGAGCTTCCGCCCCTCGGCCAGAAAGCGGCCCTCGGCCCGGCGGAACGCCCCGCTGGACGCCAGACGGCAGGCGTATTTGACTTTTGCGTTTTCCCGGCTGGTGATCTTCTCCATCCGTCTTTCCTCCAACTACCAAAACATACAAAAAGGACGCCCGCGTATTTGATACGCGCGGGCGTCTTTTTTAAGGTCTATTAGGCGTTCTTCACGGTCTCGACCAGAGCTGCGAAGCTCTTGGGATCGTTGATGGCCATCTCGCTGAGCATCTTGCGGTTCAGCTCGATGCCAGCCTTCTTCAGGCCAGCCATGAAGCTGGAGTAGTTCATGCCCAGAGGACGGACAGCGTTGTTGATGCGGCAGATCCACAGGTTGCGGAACTGGCGCTTCTTCATGCGGCGGCCAGCCAGAGCGTAGTTGCCGCTCTTCATGACCTGCTGCTTAGCCATCTTAAAGTGCTTGCTCTTGCAGCCGTAGAAGCCCTTGGCCAGCTTCAGCATCTTCTTGCGACGTTTGTGAGTCATGGTTGCGCCCTTAATACGTGCCATTTTTTATATCTCCTTTAGTTATCTCAGTAGAATGTGTTTGCCTGCGGCTCGCTCTTAGGCGTAGGGCAGCATGCTCTTGATGGTAGCTGCGTTGGTCTTATCAACGTAGCTGGGCTGACGGTAACCACGGGTCAGCTTGGTGGTCTTCTTGGTCAGGATGTGGCTGCGGAATGCATGGCCGCGCTTGATCTTGCCGTTCTTGGTCAGCTTAAAGCGCTTCTTAGCGCCGGAGTGCGTCTTCAGTTTCATCTTAGCCATTTTAGTATCCTCCTAAAATTAGTCCTTATTGGGTTTCGGGATCAGCAGAATGGACATCGTGCGGCCCTCGAGGACCGGCGGCTTATCCATGCTTGCCTGAGGCAGAGCCTCAGCAAAGCGCTTCAGCACGTCAGCACCGAGTGCGCTGTGCGCCATCTCACGGCCGCGGAAACGGATCGAGGCCTTTACCTTGTGGCCAGCGGCCAGGAACTTGGCCGTCTGGTTCAGCTTAGTGTTGAAGTCGTTGGTGTCAATGTTGAGCGAGAGGCGGGTCTCTTTGACTTCGACCACCTTCTGGTTCTTCTTGGCTTCCTTCTCCTTCTTCTGCTGTTCAAAGCGGTACTTGCCGTAATCCAGCACCTTGCACACAGGCGGGACAGCCTGCGGGGCGATCTTGACCAGATCAAGTCCGGCGTCCTCAGCAGCGCGCATGGCCACCTGAATGCTGACCACGCCCTTCTGCTCGCCGTCGGCTCCGATCAGGCGAACCTCACGGTCACGGATCTGACCGTTGATCTCCAGTTCCTTCGACTTTCCAGCGGTAGCGATAATGAATGCACCTCCAAACAATAGTCCATAGTGTTGCGTTTTTTGGCATAGAAAACGCGGCCGCCCCAGTTTCGGGACAGCCGCGCGGAATTCACTCAAAAGCGCGATTCGGTCTTCAAGACGAATCGGTTCAGGGTATAGCCCGGGGATCCTTACCCCTCAAGGCGAGCGCGGCACAGGCCGTAGCTGCTTTCTTTACTCGAGTATTCTACCACACCCCGGGGAGGCTGTCAAGCATTTTTATGCGGGAATTTGAAAAATATTCTTAAACTTCAATCAGCTCCCCCAGCTCCAGCGAGTAGATCCCTTTATATGTCACCCGCCGGGGGGCGAAGCGCTTCTCAATGGCCTTGGCATAGAGCTCCAGCTGAGCGCGGTAGGCGCGGACGAAGTCGGCAGGCGCCTTGCGGCGGTCCGTCTTGTAGTCCAGAAGCTCGAGGTGGTCGGGGTAGACGAGGACGATGTCCGCGATGCCCTGCACCAGCACCCCGGCGTCGGCGGCAGGGCCGTCGGGCAGGGCGCGGCCCTGGGCAGCCATGACCTCAGCGGCGGGCAGCGACGTGATAAAAGCCAGCTCCCGCAGCACATCCTCTGCCCCGCAGATGCGGCGGAACGCCTCGCTGCGCACAAAGCGGAGTATCTTATAGACATCCAGCTTCCCGGCAATGGCGGGGGGCGTGAGCTGCGCCGCCGCCTGACGCTCCCGCTCGGCGCGGACGGCGGCCAGAACGGCAGCGTCCTCTGCGTCCCGCACAGCGGCCAGCGCCCTGAAGTCGGCGTGCTCGAGGAAGGCATGGAGAGCCGTACCCATCTCGGCGGCGGTGAGGCCGTCCTTCGAGAGGAAGCCCGGGCGCTCGAGGGTGGTCTGCTCAGCAGCGTGGACGAGGCTGGTCACGCTGACCTTGGCCGGGATGTCCGCCAGCGCTGCCGCCGGATACCGCCAGCCGAAGCCCTGCCGCAGCGTCTCCACAAGGGCCGGGTCGGCCTCGGGCCGGGGCGGCTCTTCCGCCTCGGCGGAGGCTTCTTCGGGCGGGAGGACATCGGCCTGCACCGTGAGGGCGATGGTGCTCCCGGTGTCCGCAAAAGGCAGCTCAAGATTCCCGGCCAGACGGCGGAGAGGCCCGCCGTTGGGGTGGACGAGGAGCGCCGCCCGCAGCCAGTCGGCGAAGCTGCCCGCCTGAGCGTTCAGGGTCTCCCCCGCCCCGGCGGCGAGGAAGGCAGCGGCTTTTGCAAAGGGGTTGGACGTCCGGCCAATGCCCAGCGGGACCGTCAAGATCAGCTTATCCTGCGCCCGGGTAAGGGCCACATACAAAAGCCGCATCTGCTCGCTCCGCATCTCGGCGGCGTGGACGGTGGAGAGGGCGGTGTAGGCCGCCGTCTTATAGGCCCCCTCGCCGCCCTCGGGACGGAGACGGAGGCCTGCGCCGCAGACACGATGGAGCAGGACAGGCTGGCGGGTGTCGGCAGCGTTGAACTGCCGGGCCGTGTCGGCCACGAACACCACCGGGAACTGCAAGCCCTTGGAGCGGTGGATGGTCATGATGGTGACGCAGCCGGGCCGCGCCCCGCCGGGGGCAGTCTCCTGCCCGGTGGAGCCCGCCAGCGCGGCCGCGTCGATGGCACGGACGAGGGCCGAGATGCCGCCCGCGCCCGCCCCTGCGCAGAAGGAGGCGAAGCGCCGTGCGTCCTCCCGGCGGCGCTGGCCGTTCTCCATGGCACCGAGGGCGGCGAGGTAGCCGGTGGAAACAAAAATTTCTTCCAGCAGTTCCTCCACCGGCACGCTCCGGGCCATCCGGCGCAGGGCCGTCAGACGCTGGTAGAACGCCTGCACCCGGCGGGTGAAATCATCCTCCGCCTCGCTCTGGACGGCCTGCAGCACTGCGCCGTAGAGGCTGATGCGGGTGTGCTGATCGGGTGTCTGCGCCCCGGCCCGGAGACGGACGAGGTCGTCGTCCGTAAAACCGAACATCGGCCCCAGCATGGCGGCAGCGAGATAGATATCCTGCGCGGGATTGTCGATGACCCTCAGCAGGGCGATGAGGGGGCGGATGTGGGGCGCGTCCAGCAGGTTCTCCCGGGCGTCGGCGTAGACCGGGATGCCCCGGGCCGTCAGGGCCTCGGCGTAGGCCGGGAAGTCGCCTCTCGCCGCCAGCAGGACACAGCAGTCCTCGTACTGCACCGGGCGGGTGGTGCCGCCGTCCCGCACCGGCTCGCCGGAGGCCACCATCGCCTCGATGCGGTCGGCGATATATTTTGCGTCCGTCTCGGCGGCATCGTCGGGCAGGAAGTGGGCCTCCACACTGCCCTCGTACGCGCCGGGTGCGCCGCAGACGAGGCGCTGTCCGTCGCCGTAGGCCGTGTCGCCCAGAGCGGGCGTCATGAGCTGTTCGAAGATAAAGTTGATGCCTGCCACCACCTGCGGGGCAGAGCGGAAGTTGGCGTCCAGCGCCAGCATGGCGTTCTCGCCGGGCTGGCCGTCTTCGGGCCGGGGGCGGGCTTCGCCGCCGGGCAGGAGGGGCCAGCTCTCCAGCTTTTCCCGGAAGATGCTGGGGTCTGCCTGACGGAAGCGGTAGATGCTCTGCTTTAAGTCGCCCACGAGGAAGAGGTCATCCCCTGCCGGGCTGGCCAGACAGCGGTAAAGGGCGTCCTGCAGGGCATTCGTGTCCTGATACTCATCCACCATGACGGCGGCGTAGCCCTGCCGGATGCCCTGACACAGCTCGGTGGGCTGGCCGTCGGCGTCCCGCAGGAGCCGCAGGGCCAGATGCTCGAAATCGCTGAATTCCAGCAATCTTCTCTCCCGCTTCCGGGACGCAAAGCGGGCGTCAAAGTCCCGCACGGCGGCAAAGAGGGCGCGGAGACAGGGTTCGGCGGCTTTCCGGTCAAGCTCGGCTTCGTCGAGGCTGCAACTGATGAGGTCTTCGATCTTCTCAAAGAGCTTCGCGGCCTCGTCGGCCCGGGTCTTGACGGCGTCCTTGTGCTCGCCGGTGAGCCGCTTTTTCATATTTTTGAGACCGGGGGCCTGTTCCATGCCGAGGACGTAGGGCGTCAGCCTGTTGTAGAGGGGCGTCCATTCCCCTGCCCCGGCCAGACGCTCCACCTCGCCCAGCAGGGCGGCGGAGTTTTCCAGCCGCTCGAGGGGTTCGGCGAACTTCTCGTTCACTGCCGCCACGGCCTTTTCCTTGGCGGCAGGGGTCTTCTTGCTGGCCTCGGCGTCGGCCTGCGCAGTCACGAAGTCCTCCCTGCAGTCGTTCAGCGCGGCGCAGAGCAGCTCCTTCGCGGCCCGGGCAGAGCGGGCGGCCTCCTGCATCAGAATATCATGCCAGCAGGTGCGGGCAAAGCCGTTCTCGTCCTGCCACGGGGCCAGCATCTCGTCCAGCTTTTTATCGTAGTCGGGCAGGGCGCGGAGGAAGTCATAGACCTGCAAAACCGCCTCCCCCGCCGCCTTGTCGGTGCGGCCCTTGCCGTAGAGGTCGGCAAAGGCGCAGAAGTCCGCGTCCTGATAGGCCGCTTCCAGCGTCTCGGAGAGGGCCGCGTTCCGCAGCATCTCCACGCTGCCGGGGTCGGCAGGGGTGAAGTCCGGCGGGATGTCCAGCGCCTGAAAGTGCTTGTGGAGCAGGTCGAGGCAGAAGGCGTCGATGGTGCAGATGGGGGCTCTCTGCAGCAGCATCCGCTGGCGGCGGAGAGCCGTGTTGCCCTGCTCTGCCTGACTGCGGCGGAGCAGCGCCTGCCCGATGCGGGCGCGGAGCTCTGCGGCGGCGGCGTTGGTGAAGGTGACGATGAGGAGCCGGTCGGCGTCCACGGGATGTTCCGGGTCGGTGATGAGCCGGACGGCCCGCTCCGTCAGGACAGCGGTCTTGCCGCTGCCGGCGGCGGCGCTCACCAGCAGCGCACCGCCCCGGTCGTCGATGGCGGCACGCTGGGCCGGGGTCCATTTTGTCTCGCTCACTGGTCTTCCTCCTTCTTTTTATCTGAATTTTCTGGCGGTTCAAACGGCTTTGCGGGGGCGTCCAGCGCCCGCTCTCCGATGCCCTCCTCATGGCAGCAGATGAAGCCGTAGTCACACCACCGGCAGGGGCTGCGGCCCGTGACCAGCGGCTCGGCGGCGATGCAGCCGCCGTAGAGCTGTTCGCCCATCCGGGTCACAAGGTCGTCCAGATGGAGCTGGATGCGGGAGAGCTTGGCCTTGTCGGCGCGTTTCTCTTTCTGGTAGGGGCTGGGTACACCGCCCCGGAAGCTGAAGGGCAGATACCGCCCCGTCTCCTCGGCGTCCATGGCGTCGAAGACTTTCTGCTCGTCCCGGACGAGGCCGTCCAGCTTGTATTCCATGCTCCGGGCGGCCTTGCCCCGGGTGGTCGTCTCGGGGGCCGGGTCGGCCAGCAGGTACAGCACACCCGCAGGCTCTGCCCCGGTGAATCGTCCACCGGCGTCCCGGGTCAGGCTGAACAGGTAGAGCAGCATCTGACAGTCGAGGCCGCAGTAGACTTCCCGCAGGTCGAGCTTTTTCGTGCCGGTCTTATAGTCCACCACCCGCACCCAGCGGGTGCCGTCGTCCTCGATCCACTCGTCGGCGCGGTCCACGGTGCCGATGAGCTGCACCGTCCGGCCATCGGAGAGGCGGTAGGTCTGGCCCCGCACGGCGTCCTCGCCGGGGCCGATCTTCAGCTCACAGGCCACCGGTTTGAAGCTGGACTGGCGCTGCTCGTCCCGCAGGTAGCACAGCAGGCCCGTCATGCTCTTTTTGAGGCGGGAGAGCAGATAGGCGAAGCGGGCCGTGTCCTCGGGGAGGTAGCGCTTTGCATACTCATCTACGAGAAGCCCGGCCAGCGCCGCCATGGCCTCGTCGTCGAGGTCGAGGAAGGGCTGTAAGCCAGCGCAGGGGTTGTCGGGGCCGGGGTGAGGGTCGAGGGCCATCTGGAGCACCCAGTGCATGAGGGTGCCGCTCTGGTCGGCGGAGAGCTCCGCCCGCTTCCGGGGGCGCAGACCCAACACGTACTGCAGAAAATAGCCGTACCGGCAGGTGTAGTATTTTTCGAGCTGACTGGGCGAGATGCGGAGCCGCCGGCCCAGCAGCGTTTCCAGCGCTTCGAGGTCGCTGACCTGACGGGGGCTGCGGCCCGCCATCCGGCGCAGGAGGGCGAGGCCCTCGGGTTCCGCCCCGCCGGGGGCATGAAGAGCCTCGGTAAGGCTGGCGCGCTCGGTCTCCGTCAGGGGCCAGCCGCCGCCCAGCACGTCGAGGCCGTCGGCGGCAGTGGCGGCAAGGTCGGTCAGGTCGAGTTCCGGCGCACCCGGTCTCAGCACGTCCACGATGGGCTCGAGGGCGGCGCAGAGGGTCTGGCCCTGCCCCTTCGGCCAGCTGAGCCAGAGGCCTCTGGCCGGGGCGGTGAGGGCCTTATAAAAGCAGACCTGCTCGCGGACCACCCGGTTCTCGAAGCAGTCCGGAAGCTCGATCTCCTGCGCCATCAGGGCGTCGCGGTCGGCGTGGGTCAGCAGGCCCGTCTCGCCGGGCGCGGCGGGGAATTCGCCCTCGGAGAGGCCCAGCACAAAGACATAGTCCGGTGCGTCAAGGCGCATCTTGCCTGCGCTGGCCAGCACCACGGCGTCCAGCGTCTGGGGGATGTGGCCGAGGTCGGACGAGCGCAGCAGCAGCCCGAACAGCTCTTCGTACTCGGGGATGGTGACGCTCTGGCCGCCCAGCAGACTTGCCATCTCGTCCAGCAGCCCCATGACCACGTTCCACTCCCGGGCGGCTTCCTCGGCGGCGGGGATGCCCCGCTCGGCCCGGATGGCCTCCACCTGCGCGGCCTGAGCGTCCTCCGCGCCCAGCTCCTTCAGGCAGAAGTAGAGGGCGCGGCTCATCTGCTCGGCGTTGGCAGAGCGGAGCTTCGCGCGCAGGCCGTCGGCAGCGGTGATGAGAAGGGCGCGGGCCTTTTCGGCCCGGGCAAGGTTTTCTCTGTCCTCGTCGGTGGGCTCCACATCACCGAAGCCCCGGGGGTTCTTCTCGAAGGGCGCACGCCACGCCGCCGCATTCGGCGACCAGGTGTAGGCGTAGTTCTCGAGGGCGCAGACCTCTTCCTCGGTGAGGGCGCAGAGGCCGGTCTTGGCCAGGGTGGTGAGCTGTTCCGTCAGCTCTGCACCCCGGGCAATGGCCAGCAGACACCGCACCGCCGTGGCCGGGGCGCTGAACTCGGGCGTCGTCGGCTCGTCGCAGTAGAGGGGGATGTCCGCCATCCGGAACTCGTACTTGACGGCGGCGCGGTATTTCGAGATGTCGCGGCAGACCACCGCCACCTTCCCGCAGCGGACGCCCTGCCGCATGAGGCGGCGGATGGCAGCAGCGGCGGCGCGGGCTTCTTCCTCCCGGCTGGGAGCGGCGAATAATTTTATTTCCGGACAGGCCGGAGGCGGGTCACACCGGCCCGTGGCCAGCAGCTGGGCCGCAGCGGCGAGGCCGGGGGCATCGGCGTGGCGCACGTCCCGGCGCAGCAGTTCCGGCACGGCCACTTCAGTGCCGTTCCGGCGGGCCAGCTGGCGCAGCTGCGCCGCCACCTGCTTCGCGCCGGAGAAAAGGCTCATGTCCCCCGGCACGAGCGGGGCGCCGTCGTCGCAGAAGGCCACCGTCACGGTGGGCAGCGAGGCCAGCAGGGCGCCCATCAGACGCTTTTTCGGGGCGTTGAAGGTGTCGAACTCGTCGATGAAGACGGCCCTGTCCCGCAGGAACTCCGGCAGTTCGCCCCGGGCCAGTGCGGCCTCGAGGCGGGATGCGGCCAGCTCCAGCCGGTCGGAGGGGTCCATGCCGGTCCCGGCCAGCAGGGTCTCGTAGCCCTGAAAGATGAGGGCCAGTTCGCTGAGCTTGGCGCTGTCGGTGCCGCAGTCCTGCGCCAGCTCATAGAGCTGCCGGCCCGAGAGGCCCGCGCTCTTGAGCTCGTCGATGGTCTCGGCGGCCATCTGGCAGAAGGCGGCCGAACGGCGGTGGCGGTAATAGTAGTGGACGTTGTCCTGCAGTTCCTCGAGGGCGCGGCGCACCAGCACGGCACGGCCCGCGTCGCTGAGGGTCTGGACGGCAGAGCCGCCCTCCGCCGACAGGATATGCTCGGCGAGGCTGGTGAAGGAAAAGCTCTCCACCAGTCCGCTCAGCGCGTCGCCCATCTCCCGGTGGATGCGGCCCTCGGTGGACGAGGTGAACTGCTCCGGCACCAGCAGGATGCTCTTCTCCCCCGCCTCGGCCCGCGCCCGGATGCGCTGGTACAGCAGGGTGGTCTTTCCGCTGCCGGAACCGCCTAAAAGTAGTTTTAACATGGTGAATCTCTCCGTTGGGTCAGTTTTCTATCGTGGGCAGCTTGCCCTCATTTTTCTATCATTGTACCACAAAATTGCAGCGACATCTATTCTGTGGTACAATGAAGAAAAAATCATCTCAGAAAGAGGACACCTGCATGAAAATTTTAGCAGTAGATTACGGCGACAGCCGCACCGGCCTCGCCACCTGCGACCGCACCGAGTTCCTGACTTCCCCCATCACGCCCCAGATCACCGTCAAGGCCCGGGACAAAGTCGCCGCCAGGGTCTGCGAGGTGGCAAAGGAGATCGAAGCCGAGCTCATCGTCATCGGCCTGCCGCTGAACATGGACGGCACCGAGGGCGAGCGCGCCCGCAAGAGCCGCAAGCTGGCCAAAACCGTTGAGATCTGGAGCGGCCTGCCCGTCCGGATGTGGGACGAACGCCAGACCACCTGCGCCGCTGCCGACCTCCTCGACGAGAGCGGCACCTTCGGCGCAAAGCGGAAAAGCATCCTCGACTCGGTGAGCGCGACGGTGATATTGGACGACTACATCCAGTGGCGGAAGGAGAATCCAGGAGAGGTCTGAACACCCCCGCTGCCCCCGCGGCAAAGTTTCTTTGCGAAGTCCGGACAGTTTGTTGCAAAGTCCGCAGAAAATCGTCGTTTTCCGGTTTGTTTTCACAATTTTCCTGAGCCGAATTTGTATAGTTTTCCGGCTTGACAGCACCGGCTCTTCTCCGATAAAATGAGGGTAGAAGAACCCCCTGACCAGATGGCCGGAGAGGACGCTTCTTCATGAGAAAAAACAACTGGACTCACCAAAACAAAAACGATTGGAGGCGATCCACATGACAAAACTGAGAAAGCTGACTGCCCTGCTTCTGGCCGGTGCACTGACCCTTCTGCTCCTGACCGCCTGCAGCGGTGGCGGCGGTTCTTCCGACCCGGAGGCCCAAGCCGAAGCCAAGGTGATGCGGGCCATCCGAAGCAACCCCTCCACCGCAAGTCTGACATATGACGATGAGATGCGGGACATTGCCAAAGCCAATCTGGACGCCGAACTGAAGGGCTACATTGGAGGATACGGGGTCTACCACAAAGTAAAGATCGATCAGGCAAACTCCACCCTGACCCTCATCGCCCAATACGATTATCAGAACACCAAGCTGGAAGAACTCATCAAATACATCACTGACGACAGTGATGCTTCCCGCCTGAACTTTAATCAAGCTGGTCGTTGGACCAAGGTAGGCGTAGCAGCCACGACCCATAACGGGAAGACCTACATCGCCATCACTCTGCAGGTAAAGAAGACCTGACCTGTCCCTTTTTCCCCCATAAACGCAGATCACCCGCCAGTTGGCGGGTGATTTTTTGCAGCTGTCCCACCGCCCGGAGGGCGGAAAAGCAGCTTCTTATTCAAATTTCGTGATGGTCACGCTGTTGATGGTGATGGGTTCGGTGGGGCGCTGAGTTTCGTCCACGCCGGTCTGGGCGATGGTGTCCACCACTTCCATCCCTTCGTACACCTGCCCGAAGACGGTGTCGGTGTAGTCGAGGTAGGGTGCGCCGCCCGCCGTCTGGTAGGCGCTCACCACGTCGGCCCGCCAGCCGGCGGCGTTCATCTGGTCGATGAGCTCCTGCGTCACCGAGCTGCTGCCCGGCAGGGTCTCCATGACATAGAAGACGCTGGCGCAGTCGCCGGAGGCGTCCGCTGCCGCACAGAGTGCGCCGGAATAGTGGTGGAGCTTATCGGTGGTCTCGGCGGAGAAACGGTTCCCGTTCCAGATGGTGGTGCCTCTGCCGTCCGCGCCCTGCCCGGCCTCCACTACAAAGTCCTTCTCCGCCCGGGTGACGGTCAGGCCGTTGTAAAAGCCCTGCTGGGCCAAAGTCGTGAAATTCTGCACGGCCTGCGGGGCCTCGGTGGAAAAGAGCACTGCTTTGAACACGCCTGCCGAGGTATCGAACACCGCGATGGTGTCCCCCGCCGCCGGGTGGGTGAACTGCAGCTCTGCCGACTCCACAGCCGGGCGGCTGACCGTCTGCACCGTGCCGGCCTTCCCGCCCTGGATGCTGGAGAGGATATTGTCTGCACTGCACCCGGCCAGAACTGCCGTCAGGGCCAGTACCGCCATTATTTTTTTCAAGGCTCTCATGATCGGGCCTCCCTGTCCATATATTATAGCAACGATGGCTTTTCAAAAGCTATCGCTATAGTATATCACATTCCGGCCCGGGAAGCGAGAGGGAAAAGCGTGAAAATTTGTTATTGGATTTCTATGCGAAAAACATCTTGACGAGCGGGCAAAAAAACGCTACACTATAGGCGTACCCGGAACCCACAGCTCAGAAGGAGCAGAGCGGGCAGGGTGTGACAGTTATCCCATTTTTTAGATATTTGACAGGAGAACGTGACTTATGGCAGAAGATATGAACAAGTCCGCCGCTGAGACCGAAGAGGAATATCAGCCCGACCTGATGACCCTCGAGGACGAGGACGGCAATGAGGTCACGTTTGAAGTGATCGACGCTCTGGACCATAAGGGCGTGCATTACCTGGCCGTTGTCGAATATGCCGAGAACGAGGAAGACCTGGACGAGGACGCCCAGCTGGTCATCCTGAGCGTCGGCGAGGACGACGAGGGCGAGTATCTCGACGTGGTCGAGGACGATGAGACCCTGCTGGAAGTCAGCAAGCTGTTCGAGAAGCGTCTGAGCGACCAGTTCGAGATCGAGTGATCTTTCAGCAAAGACTTCCTGCCCGGCGCGATTTGTTGCGGTTTATATGATCCTACTAATCATTCAACGGGAGCTTGGAGTTCGTCGGTGGATTGCAGACCTCCCCGTCATGGGTCGACCATGAAGGCTCGATGAGGAAGCGCGAAACCGGAGACAGAGCACCCACCTGTCCGCAAGGGTAGGTTTGATTGCCGCAGACGACCGGGCGGGATTCTTTATAGGTATTCAAAAAGGCTCTCGTGCCGTATTTCCTGCCGGCATGAGAGCCTTTTTCTTTTGTCTCTATTCCCCGGTCTCGTCCGTGAACAGGCCCGGGATGCCGCAGACAGCGGCCACACCCACCAGCGTGAACACGATGCGTGACCAGATGGACGCGCTGCCGCCCAGCAGCCAGCCGACGAAGTCGAACTGGAACAGTCCCACAAGACCCCAGTTGATGCCGCCGACGATCATGAGGATGAGACAGATTTTATAAAAGGTCTGCACAAAAAGACCCTCCTTCCTTTGGGCAGTATGCCCGACGGGAAGGAGGGTTATGCATTTTATAGGAATAACCTCTCCGTCATTGCTTCGCAATGCCACTGCCCGGGTTGCGGCACCCAGCAGCCGCAGCACTTTGCTTGCGTCTTGCTGGCCGCGGCCCCAACAGCGACTCCCTGTTTCCGCCACTGGCGGCGGTCGTCGTTGTTGCTCCTATCGAGGGGAGGCCTTGGCATAGCGGAAAACTTTATCTCTTCGCCAGAGGCTCCCCTACAAGGGGAGCTGGCGGGCGCAAGCCCGACTGAGAGGTTGTACGAAGGCGAGGCTTCATCTCTTCCGCAGTATCTGCACCTCCGCCCCTCCCCTGACAGGCTGGGCCGTATAGACCTGCGGCCAGCGGGCGCGGAGGGCGTCGGCGGCGGCTTTGGATTCGGCTTCGGTGCGGAACACGCCGAAGACCGCCGCGCCGCTGCCGGTCATGAGGGCGGTGACGGCTCCGTTCTCCCGGAGGGCGGCCTTGATGGCCTCGTTGTCCTTAGCCCCGCTGCACTCCTCGAGGGCGTTTCCGGCAGCGGCGCAGACAGCGTCCAAGTCACCAGCCCGGATGGCGGCTTCCTGGGCGGCGCAGTCGGGGTGGACGCTGCTGCCGACTTTGTCGTAGGCCGCAAAAGCCTCCGGCGTTGAGATGCCGTAGCCGGGCATCACCACCGTGAACCAGCACTCGGGCATGGGCGGCAGTGCCTTGATAAGGTCGCCGAGGCCCTGCACCCGGCAGGTGCCGCCCATGAGGGCGAAGGGTACGTCTGCGCCGATACTGACACCCAGAGCGCAGAGCTCGCTCATGGACAGGCGGGCGCCGTACAGCTCGTTCAGACCCACCAGAACAGCCGCAGCGTCGGCGCTGCCGCCGGCCATACCGGCCCGGACGGGGACGCTCTTATAGATGGTGATGTCTGCACCCGCCAGCAGGCCCGTATAGTGGAAGAAAGCCAGCGCCGCCTTGATGGCGGTATTGCCCGGGCCGGGCTTGACCTTGCTGCCGGGCAGGGCCAGATCGAGGTAGGGACTGCGGCGGATGACCACCCGCTCGTAGAGCGAGATGGCCTGCATGGTCATATCCAGCGCATGGTAGCCGCCGGGCAGGATGCCCACCACGTCCAGCGCCAGATTCAGCTTGGCCGGGGCCAGGACCGTCACACGATCGCGCATCGTTTTTTCCTCCTCACTTGCAGTTCTCGTTCAAAAACTCCCGGATGCGGCGGATGGCCTCCATCAGATGCTCCACGCTGTAGGCGTAGGACACGCGGGCGTAGCCCTCGCCGGACGCACCGAAGGCGTTGCCCGGGATGATGGCGACATGCTTCTGCTCCAAAAGCTTTGTGCAGAACTCCTCGCTGCTCATGCCGCTGGACTTGATGCAGGGGAAAGCATAGAACGCGCCCCGCGGCTCAAAACAGCTCAGGCCCATATCGTTGAAGCTCTTCACCACGAGGCGGCGGCGCATATTATACTCGTTGCGCATCCGCTCGATCTCGCCGTCGCAGTCCTTGAGGGCCGTGATGGCGGCGTACTGGCTGGTGGTGGGGGCGCTCATGATAGCGCTCTGGTGGATCTTGGTCATGATCTTGATGATGGGCGCGGGGCCGCAGGCATAGCCCAGCCGCCAGCCCGTCATGGCGTAGGTCTTGGAGAAGCCGTTGACCACCACCGTCCGCTCGGCCATGCCGGGCAGCGTGGCGATGGAAACGTGGTTCTGCAGGCCGTAGTTCAGCTCGGCGTAGATCTCATCCGACAGCACCATGATGTTGGTGCCGCGCAGGACTTCCGCGATGGCCTCCAGGTCTTCCCGCTCCATCACCGCGCCGGTAGGGTTATTGGGGAAGGGCATGATGAGGAGCTTGGTCTTCGGGGTGATAGCGGCTTTCAGGGCGTCGGCTCGGAGGCGGAACTCATCTTCCTGACGGCAGGCCACATGGACCGGCACACCGCCGGACAGGGTGGTGATGGGCTCGTAGCAGACGAAGCACGGCTCCGGGATGATGACCTCATCGCCGGGCTGCACCAGAGTGCGGATGCACATGTCGATGGCCTCGCTGCCGCCGACGGTGACGAGGACTTCCTTTGCCGGGTCGTATTTCAGGCCCATCCGGCGGCCGAGGTAGCGGGCGATCTCGGCCCGCAGCTCTTTCAGGCCCGCGTTGGAAGTATAGCGGGTGCGGCCATGCTCGAGGCTTTCAATGCCCGCCTCGCGGACGGCCCAGGGGGTCTTGAAGTCGGGCTCGCCGACGCCGAGGCTGATGCACTCGGGCATCTCGGCGGCGAGGTCGAAGAATTTGCGGATGCCGGAGGGGCGCATGGCCGCAGCGGCAGGCGCGATCAGTTTATCGTAATCCATCACAGCACGGTGCACTCTCTTTCATCGATTTCTTCGTCCTGATACAGACGGCCCTCTTTTTTGTAGGTACGGAGCACGAAATGGGTGGCCGTGGACAGCACATCGTCCAGCGGCGACAGCCGCTTTGCCACAAAGAGGGCGATCTCCTGGAAGGTCTGGCCCTTGATGACCAGCTGCAGGTCGTAGCCGCCGCTCATCAGCAGCACGCTCTCCACCTCGTCGAAGGAGGCGATGGTGGCGGCAATTTCGTCAAAGCCGCGGCTCTTCTTGGGGCTGACGTTCAGCTCGATGACGGCTTCCACCCGGTTCACGCCGGCCTTCTCCCAGTCCACGAGGGTCTTGTAGCCCTTGATGATGCCCTGCGCCCGGGCCAGGTCTATCATAGCCGCCACCTCGGCGGGGGATTTATTCAGCATGGCCGCAATGTCCTCCACCGACATCCGGGCATTGTCCTCAAGGATCTTCAGAAGCTGTTCCATCGTTGTCTCTCCTTTGTTCAGCCTGTGGCGATATTTATAGATAAGTATAGCACACTGCCCGGCAGTTTGCATCTGGTTTTTGCAAGTTCTGCCGGTGATAGACATTCTTTTGCCCGTTTCCCCTGCTCTTTTTTCCAAAAAGAGTGTTCATTTTTCGTGAAATCTGCTATACTGGAGATGCCCTCTCAGTCACGCCGCAAGCGTGACAGCTCCCCCAGAGGGGGAGCCATTGGCAAACCGGGCCACTCTGAGCTGACCGCTGGAAGCCCGACAAAACGCAAGAGGGCGGGCCCCGCTTACGGGGGCAGCAGCTTCTGAACAAGCAAATTTTGTCAAGCTGCCGCCAATCCAGACAGCAGGGCACTTCTGTTTCCGAAACGGCGCGCTTTGCTCGTTCAGCGTGAGCTTGCCCGACACGCCAGTGGCTCCCCCTCTGGGGGAGCTGGCGCGAAGCGCCTGAGAGGGCTACATTACAAAAAAGGGGTAGGAATTATGAAAGCATTCATTACCGTCATCGGCCACGACACCGTGGGCGTCGTCGCCCGCGTCTCGGGCCTTTGCAGTGAGCTGAACATCAACATCGAGGACGTCACCCAGAGCATCCTGCAGGGCATGTTCGCCATGATCATGCTGGTGGACATCTCCAAGTGCAGCGTCTCCCACGAGGAGCTGCACCAGAAAATGGACGCTCTGGCCGCTGAGATGGGGATGCAGATCAGCCTCACCCGCCAGGAAGTTTTCGACGCGATGCACACCATCTGACAAAAGCCTCTCCCCTTGGGAGAGGTGGCATTGCGAAGCAATGACGGAGAGGGCAAGGATGCTGACAAAGAGCCTGCTTATCGCTGCATAGCTGCTCCATCTCACCGGCCTTGCCCTCTCAGGCGCTTCGCGCCACTGCCCGGGTTGCGGCACCCAGCATCCGCTGCGCTCTGCTTGCGTCTTGCTGGCCGCTGCCCCAACAGCGACTCCCTGTTTCCGCCACTGGCGGCGGTCGTCGCTGTTGCCCCCAGAGGGAGAGCCTTCAGCTGCTACAAAAGAAAGGCAAACTACTATGAGCATGATGAACACCGGCGACATCCTCGAGACCATCGAGATGTTCACGCAGGACAATCTGGACGTGCGCACCGTCACCATGGGCATCAGCCTGCTGGACTGCATCGACCCGGACCCCAGGAAAGCCTGCGAAAAAATCTATCACAAGATCACCACCCGCGCCGCCCGGCTCGTTCCGGCTGTGGAGCACATCAGCGCCGAGTACGGCATCCCCATCATCAACAAGCGCATCAGCGTCACCCCCATCGCCATGCTGCTGGGTGCCTGCCCGGACGCAGACCCGGTGGACTTTGCCAAGACTCTGGACGCCGCCGGCAAGAAGGTGGGCGTCAACTTCGTGGGCGGCTACACCGCCCTCGTCCACAAGGGCTTCTCGGCGGGCGACCTGCGCCTCATCGAGTCCATCCCCCGCGCACTGGCCGAGACGGACATCGTCTGCAGCTCGGTGAACATCGGTGCCACCAAGGCGGGCCTGAACATGGACGCCATCAAGCTGATGGGCGAGGCCGTCAAGAAGGCCAGCGAGCTCACCGCCGACCGTCAGTGCATCGGCGCAGCAAAGCTGGTGGTCTTCTGCAACGCACCCGAGGACAATCCCTTTATGGCGGGTGCCTTCCACGGCCCCGGTGAGCCCGACTGCGAGATCCACGTCGGCGTCTCCGGCCCCGGCGCGGTCCGCGCCGCGCTGGCCCGGCTGCCCAAGGATGCCCCCATCGACCAGGTGGCCGAGCTGGTGAAGCGCACCGCCTTCAAGATCACCCGCGTGGGCCAGCTGGTGGCAAACCTCGCCTCCAAAGAGCTGGGCGTACCCGCCGGCATCATCGACCTGTCGCTGGCCCCCACCCCCGCCGTGGGCGACAGCGTGGCCAACATCCTCGAGGAGATGGGCCTTGAGACCTGCGGCTGCTGCGGCACCACTGCCTGCCTCGCCCTGCTCAACGACGCCGTCAAGAAGGGCGGCGTCATGGCCTCCAACCACGTCGGCGGCCTGTCGGGCGCTTTCATCCCCGTCAGCGAGGACGACGGCATGATCCACGCCGCCGAGTGCGGCTGTCTCACCATTGAGAAGCTGGAGGCCATGACGGCTGTCTGCTCTGTGGGCATCGACATGGTCATCATCCCCGGCGACACCACCCCTGCCGTCATCAGCGCCCTCATCGCCGACGAAGCCGCCATCGGCATGGTCAACAGCAAGACCACCGCCGTCCGCGTCATCCCGGCCATCGGCCGCAAGGCGGGCGAAGTGCTGGACTTCGGCGGCCTGCTGGGCTACGGCCCCATCATGCCGGTCAACCAGCGTGACCCCTCCGTCTTCATCAACCGCGGCGGCAGACTCCCCGCCCCGATGCAGTCGCTGAAGAATTAAAGAATAATTTTCTAAAAACAGGCCCATCCTCTGGATAAACTTTCCAAGAGGGGGCCTGTTTTTTATGTTATCCCGCCGCGAAATGGAGGCGCTGTGCGCCTCGCTGCTGTTCTGCCTTCTGCTGTCGCTGGGGGCAGGCTGGGCACAGAGCCAGCTCACCACCGCCGACCAGCTTGCCGCCGACACCCTGCGGCTCCACATCCGGGCCGACACCGACTCCGTGCGCGACCAGAGCGCGAAGCTGGCTGTCCGGGACGCCGTGCTGGCCCTCACCGACGAAGCCTGCCCGGCAGACAGCCGGGCCGATGCCCGGGCGTGGGCGGCGGAAAACCTCGTCCGCTTCGAGCTGACGGCCCGCCAGACACTGGCCTCTCTCGGCATCCGTACACCGGTGAAAGCCTGCCTCGTGAATATGTACTTCCCCACCCGGCACTATGACGGCGGAGCTCTGCCCGCCGGGCGGTACGACGCGGTGCGGCTGGACATCGGGACGCGGCGGGCAGGCCGGAACTGGTGGTGCGTGCTCTACCCGGGTCTCTGCCGGTCAGCCTGCGGCGGATACGACACGCCTGCCGAAAATGACCTTGTCTGCGGGGAGTATATCGTCCGGTTCCGGTTCGTGGAGTGGTGGGGCGGCCTCACCGCGCCCCGGGAGGATGTGGTTCTGGCCGGGTGAACAGGCCGTCGGCCCGCCGCATAGGATGAGCGCGGAAGGAGTGTGACAACACTATGGCAATTCCTGCTTACTACTCGCTCATCCAGCGCGGCAGCTCCGGCCCGGACGTAGCCCTCGTGCAGACCTGGCTCAACGGCATCCGGGACAGCTGCACCTGGCACGCTGCCCTCACCGTGGACGGAAAGTTCGGCGCAAACGCCGAGAAGGCTGTCCGGGAGTTCCAGCTCCGGTACGGCCTCAAAGAGGACGGCAAAGTGGGCGCGAACACCTGGAACGTGCTCTACGCCCGCTACACGGCCAAACACGGCCTCATCGTCCCCTACCCCGGCATCGTGCTGCGGAGCGGCAGCGCGGGCGGCTGCGTCCGGCTGGTGCAGCAGAAGCTCAACACCGAGGGCGAGCGGCTCACCACCGACGGCAAGTTCGGTGCCAGCACCGTCGCCGCCGTCAAGCGCTACCAGACCCGCCACAACCTGACCTCCGACGGCTCCGTGGGCAAGGACACCTGGGAAAAGATGTTCCCTGCCGCGTGATGTGAAGACGGAAGAGCCTCCCGAAAGGGGAGGCTCTTTTCGATTTGACATATCTTTTTGTCGAAAAAAAAAAAAAAAATAATAAGGAGCCCGGGTTGCGGCTCCCAGCGTCTGCTTCGGCCCTTGGTGCGGGCCTCGCATCCTGCTGGCCGCGGCCCCAACAGCTCCTCCCTGTTTCCGCCACTGGCGGCGGTCGTCGCCGTTGCCCCCTCGACAAACGTCCCCAACTCTCCTATAATAAAATCATCCCAACGAAAGGCGGTGTCCCCATGCGTTTCCTACACCTCTCCGACCTGCATCTGGGCAAGCGGGTCTGCGAGTTCTCCATGCTGGACGACCAGCGCTACATTTTAGAGCAGGTCCTCTCCCTGCTGGACGCCCGGCCCGTAGACGGCGTTCTGCTGGCAGGCGACCTCTACGACAAGCCCGTGCCGCCCGCCGAGGCGGTGCGGCTGCTGGACTGGTTCCTCACCGAGCTTGCGGCGCGGGGACTGCCCGTTTTTGCCGTCAGCGGCAACCATGACTCGGCAGACCGCATCGCCTTCGGCGCACGGCTGCTGGCAGGGAGCCGGGTGTACGTCAGCCCGGTCTTTGCCGCACCGCCCGCGCCCATCACCCTGACGGACGAATACGGCCCGGTGGACATCTGGCTCCTGCCCTTTTTGAAGCCCGCCGCCGTGCGGCACGTCTTCCCGGACGAGAAGATCGAGAGCTATAACGACGCCATCGGCTGTGTGCTGAACGCCTGTACACCCGACCCCGCCCGCCGGAACGTGCTGGTGGCCCACCAGTTCGTGGCCGGGGCGGCGGTCTGCGAGAGCGAAGAGCCCAGCGTGGGCGGGGTGGACAGCATCGACGTCTCCCTCTTCGAGGGCTTCGACTATGTGGCTCTGGGCCACCTCCACAGTCCCCAGAAGGTGGGGCGGGACACCGTGCGCTACGCAGGCAGCCCCCTCAAATATTCCTTCTCCGAGGCCCATCAGCACAAAGCCGCCCTCTTCGTCACCCTGGGCGAAAAGGGCAGCGTCCGCTTCGAGGCCGCGCCTCTCATCCCCCGGCACGACCTGCGGGAGCTGCGGGGCAATTACATGGAGCTCACGGACCGCCGGGCCTACGACGGCACGCCGACAGACGACTACCTCCACATCACCCTCACCGACGAGCAGGACGTCCCCGACGCGCTGGCCCGGCTGCGGGTCATCTACCCGAACCTCATGCGGCTGGACTACGACAACCGCCGCACCCGGGCCGCTGAGACGCCCGACGCCGCTGCCCGAGCCGAGAACAAGACGCCCCTCGAGCACTTTGCGGCCTTTTACGAAGCCCAGAACGGCCAGCCCCTCTCCGACGAACAGGCGGCGTTCTGCCGATCGCTCATCGAGGACATCTGGAAGGAGGACGAAGCATGAGGCCCCTGAAACTGACCCTGTCGGCCTTCGGGCCTTACGCCGCCGAGACCGTTCTGGACCTTGCTCAGCTGGGCAGAGGCGGCCTCTACCTCGTCACCGGCGACACCGGCGCGGGCAAGACCACCCTCTTCGACGCCATCACCTACGCCCTCTACGACCATTCCAGCGGCGGCGTCCGGGAAGGGGCCATGCTCCGCAGCCAGTACGCCGAGCCCGGCACCCCCACCTTCGTGGAGCTGGAATTTGAGGTGCGGGGACAGCGCTGCACCGTCCGCCGCAACCCCGAATACCTCCGCCCGAAAGCCCGGGGCGAGGGCTTCACCACCGAAAAGGCCGACGCCTGCCTCACCTACGCTGACGGCCGCCCGCCCGTCACCCGGGCCAAGGACGTCACCGCCGCCGTGGTGGACATCATCGGGCTGGATTACAACCAGTTCTCCCAGATCGCCATGATCGCCCAGGGGCAGTTCACCCGGCTGCTCAACGCCTCCACCGAGGAGCGGAGCAAGATCTTCCGCAAGCTGTTCCGCACCCAGCCCTACCAGCGTCTCCAGGAGCGGCTGCAGGCCGAGAACGCCGCCCTCACCCGCCAGCGGGAGGAGCAGAGCGTCCGCATCGGGCAGCTGCTCTCCGGCCTGAGCTGGGCCGAAGGGGACGCCGACGAAGCCGTTCTGGACGAGCTGGCCCCCCTCTGCGAGGCGGGCGGGCAGGCGTCGCCGGAAGCGGTGCTGCCCCTTCTGGACGCCCTGCTGGCCGGGCAGGAGCAGGCGCTGAACGCCGCCACCGCCGCCCGGACTGAAGCCGAGGCAGAGCTGGACAAGCTCCAGCAGACGCTGGGCCGGGCCGAA
>OOCS01000432.1_pt1 | contig 32162 bp, 30 predicted proteins | sample 1671411 | NCBI WGS metagenome assembly OOCS01 (sample SAMN06348154, study PRJEB24527) | human gut metagenome | biome: human gut; feature: ankylosing spondylitis patient; material: feces | host: Homo sapiens | place: China | collected 2015-10 | reverse complement strand
CACAAAAGCAAAATGCCCGTAGAGCCTATAAAATAAGGCTTTGCGGACATTTAAGAAGATATAAAAAGATAGTCAAAAAGACATATATAATTTACTATAAATAAACAGGATAACTTTCAATAGGGAGAAAATTGAAAAATGATAGAGACACTCTGGAATTTCTTTCGATTGTATACGGCGGATGCCGATTATTTACCGGACTTTTGGCTCACAATGATACTTCTTTATCTGAATGCAGGTCTGTATCTTAACGATCTATATAATCTGGTGAAGCGAAAGTCAAAAGCAGAAACATTCAGTCTGATGGCGATACCAGGAGTCTTTGCAGTACTCTTTGTGTCGGTGCTATCAATTTTTGCGCATGTGCCGAATCTTCAGAGCACAGCTTCACAGGCCAAACGCCTGAGCCTGATCATAACGACAACGCAGCCACAAACGAACCTTGCGCTGCTTCTTATTGTATTTCTTTATCCAATTCTATGGGGAATCGGGCTCTTACGACAGAGGAGGCATGAGCACGGCAGCCGCAAACGCTGGGTGCTGTCTTGCATTCCTGATTATATTGCATGGATCATATTGATATTGGGCATCGGTTATCACCTGTTTTTCGGGGAAAATATCCTGAATAGTGTTCTGGAAAATGCGGAGGCTGGAGATTTGCTGGCCCTTTATGGTTCCCACGGAACCTGGCTCTATATATGGATGTATGGAATTTATATCCTTGCATGTAAGGAAGCGGTGCTGCTTGTCGGCCTTTTATCTGAACTTTTGCTTATGCGGATTCCGCTTCGCTACCACAGTGGGCAGAATGCTGTTACCTTTGTCAGCTTTTATTATCTGTTTTGCCAGAATGCCATTTTTCGTGGTATCTCCCTACTGGAAGCTGCGTTGGTGATTCCGCTTTGTGGAGTGATGCTTCGGGAAGCGGCATCGCCTTTCAGCGATTACTCGTCGATTATGATATACGCAGCCTTTATGCTGCTGACAGGCGCAGTGTTTGTCGTTCTTATCGTCATTGGTCCAGTCATGCGGACACTTTCATACTTTTATTCATGGGGACAGCGCAAGCAGATCAGAGAGCTTTTCTGCACGGAATATTTTCTCATGCAGCCGGTTTCCAGAAACAGATCGTTCACGGTCACTTATCATTTTATCATTGATGAACAGGACGCCGCCGGTGTTTACTATCTTCCACTTCTCACAGACATCAGCGGATGGATCTCCCCGAAAAAGAAAGCAGGCAAATGGAAAATGCTCTCTTTCGCAGATGGCAGAACCTTTGAAGTATCAGAGCATGAGGCCGAAGCAGCCAAGGAAATGCTCTCTTATGCGTCAAACCGTCTCTATGCCCAGAAAGTAACTGGAGAAAATAGGAACAATATACCGGACGCAAAGGAAACATGGAACCCACTCATAAATCCAGCAACAACGATATATCAGAAATTGGTCAAGATATTTTTAGGCCTGATGGTTATTCTTTTTATGATGAGCTATCAGATACTGAAGTAATTAAACATCCGGTTTTCACTGCCGGAATAAATCAGGATTGGATTTATTCCGATGATGGCACAGCACAGTTCTGGCCGGTCGATAACTATTATCCGCCCGGAGAACGGCACACAAATTTTTTAGATTACGATGTTGTGAAACAACACCATACTTTAACGCAGATTTTGATGGGATTGCTACATAATGGCTTTACACTACAGGCTGTGGAAGAAGCTATGCCGTCCCCAGATATGCTGGATATTCCAGGCATGAAGGATGAACTACGCCGTCCCATGATGCTGTTGGTAAAAGCGCAAAAAAGATAATGGGCCCGTGAGCGGAGAATCCTCCTCGGAAATCCCCTTACTGCATATCAAATATAGACAACTGCTCGAATTCCTGCCTCTGCTCCAAAAGCGGAGGTGTCTTCGTCAGAAGTCTTTCTGCCGTGCTCCAGTCCTGGATCCATGGCTGTATTTCCTCTGGTGTCAGTACCAGTGGCATCCGGTCATGTACCGATGATACAGAGCTGTTAGGAACAGTTGTTATGATCGTAAACTGGCTTTCTTTTTCTGTTGGCTGCCAGACACCGGCCATGTAAAGAATATCTGACTGCGGCATGGTAAAAGAGATTTTTTCTTTTTCTTTATTCCATTCATAAAAACCAGCTGCAGGAATTACACACCGGCAATTCCGCACGCTGTTCCGAAATGCAGGCTTCGATAAAATACTCTCGGCCCTGGCATTAATAAGCAGCCAGTCTTGATACTTACTTGTAAATCCCCACCGCATTGCCTCCAGATGCACATTCTTCATTCCAGTCAGAACCATGGCCATATCGGTAGGACGCACATCTCCCACTGTCACTTTCAATTTTGCATCATCAATCTGTTTGCAGATTTTCCTGATTTCCCGCCACATTTCATCATCTATAAAATATCTTCCACACATAAGCTGCTCCTCACACCAGCATCACCCATTTACAAGCCTCCAGGAAAAATATCAGTTTAAATTCCCGAATCAACCCACCAATTACGGCTTCGCATCCATATTCACGGCTCGGTATGCCAGAATAATTCTTTTCTTCCGTATATTTCACTAGGATGTCCTTTACTGTTTGAACCTCCCCGGCATCATCCTCAAACTTAAAATATCTTGGCATAGTCTGGCCAGTTGATGTAAACCATGCCGAACAGGCGATATGGTACATGTTTCCTTTAGGGATCCCGCTATCTACATCTATTCCATATTTTGTTGCTTGCGCAAATCTGGTCACGTTCATCAACCCCTTATATTATAATATTTTCTCCTGGGAATAATCAACCGTCCGCTTTTCCCGGCTGACGCCTCCACCCATATGGTCTATTTCTACAGATCCTGCAGATGGCAAAAAGCATGCCCTTTTTATGCTATCCATTCCAAACCTTTTCCGTATCTGATCCACAGTTTTCTCCATCTTCCGGTATTTTTCATAGTCGATCGTTTCAAAAAATTGCATCTGGCGAAAGGGATCTGATGATACACGGCTGGTATGGATCCCGAGATGCCGCAGCGGAATCCCATTCCACAATTCAGATAAACACCGACAGGCTGCAGCATAAATTTCCAGGGTCAGATCCGTTGGAACAGATAGTGTAATTTGATGTCCGTAAAAACGCAGATCCCAGTCTTTTAGACTGATAGAAACAACGCTAATCTTTACTCCATCTGCCCTTAACCTGGCTGAAATGGTTTCCGATAACGATAAAAGATACTGCCTGGCAGTTTCACAATCCATAACATCATAAGGCGTGGTGAGAGAATTTCCATAGCCTTTGGCCGGCGGAGGTGAGCTGATCACTGCAGATTCATCTATACCATTTGCATATTGCCAAATAAGTATTCCCTGTGACTTCATATGCGCGCGCAAAATTGCAGGATCCATAGCTGCCAGTTCTCCAATCGTATGAAATCCCAATTTTTTCAACTTGTATAAAGAGGCATGGCCCACATAAAACAGATCACCCACCGGAAGATGCCACATTTTTTCTGACATTTCTGATTTCCAGAGCGTATGAACGTGATCCGGCTTCGTAAAATCTGAAGCCATTTTTGCCAGAAGCTTATTTTCGGAAACACCAATATTTACAGTGAACCCTAATTCTGCATGCACACGATTTTTTATTTCATACGCAGTCGTTATCGGATCCTGGCAGCAGCCGGTCATATCCAAAAAAGCCTCATCTATACTATATTGCTCGATCTTGTCCGTATACTCACTTAACAGTTTTATCAGAGCTTTTGAAGATCGGTTATAGAGATCATAATTGGGCGGCACCAGAACCAGGTCCGGACATTTTTCCTTTGCAGAAACAACCGTTTCCCCGGTCTGAATATGATATTTCTTTGCCGGAATAGATTTTGCCAAAATGATCCCATGTCTTTTCTCCTGATCTCCTCCCACGGCACTCACCAGCTGTCGCAAATCCTGCTTTCCCCCCAGATGATGGATCCTGTAACACGCCTCCCAGGATAAAAAGGCGGAATTCACATCTACATGAAAAATAACTTTTTTCATATCCGCTCCTTTAAATCGAACATTTGTTCTATTTTCATTTTAAGCATTTCATTCCCAGATGTCAATATGGGATTTTCAGGCAAAAAAAGCGGCTGACCTTTTCGATCAACCGCTCATAGGTATTATTTCACACATTTAGCATTCTGCTATACCAAGACTCTGCTCCGCAAGATCCTTATACTTCCCAGAGTCCCCGCTGTCTTCCCTTTTTTGCGAACCGCTCCTCTAAATCGAAAATCGTATACGGCGGCTTATATGGCTCTTCGATATAACTCTGAAGAGCTCTAAGCTTGTCCCAATACTGCGGCAGGTTATGATAGATTGCATTCAACTCCCGCAAATTTTTGTTCCGGCAGCACCAGCAGCTTACCCTGTCAAGAATGGAATACAGCTCTATGCCTCCCTCCAGCCAGTTATATCCCTTCGCATAACAATACTGAAGGCACTGATATTCAGTCCAGCCCCATTCGACCAATGGATAGCACTTTTCCTTTACTCGGCCAGATTCATCTGCTGCGATCCCTATGTATTCCACCGCAGTTGCTCCGAGTGATTTTACATATTTTTCGCAGGCATTGATCTTAAGGCGTGTCATCCAGCGGCATGGCCCACCGCACCAATAGCTTCCATAGTGCGATGATCCGTCCCGGCACTTGATCCGTCGAAGGAGCATTTCTTCCAGGAAATGCCTTTCCGGCTGTAGAATAACAAGTTCGCACCCATACTGCTCCAATTCCAGTCGGACTTTCTCTATATTTTTCCGAATGCATGAAAACTCCATACCGGTATCAAAATAGACGCAGTGCGTTAACGGCCAGCCCTTTTCCATAAGCCCTAAAACCATTGCCATGGAGTCCTTTCCTCCTGAGATGGAGGCAACATATCGTTTTTCTTTTTCCATAATCACCATATTCCAGAACTGGATATGGCAGCACCTGTAGCCTCCCATGCTACTAATCATTCCTGATCCTCACGCTGTTTTCAGGTGCTTTATGCGAAGTACAACACTCTCATCGCAACCTGGTCTACCAGGATCTGATTATTTTCCTTTCTCTGAGTTCTCTTTCCCGGCCTTCAAAACGAGTTCCCCCGTACCAGCAAAAGAAATTTTCTTAAATCCCACAGAATCGCAAAAGAATAATTCTTTGCCATCGATCTGAATAATATCTCCTACCGACATGGAACGCATTGTTTTTCTATTGGGACGATCTGGGCGATTTAATCTCTCATACAGACCCTCCATAATTTCTGATACATTCAATGCCGTTCCCTCCTGCTCTTTCACTTCCGTCTCATAAGCAATTTCATAATCCGCGCGAGTAGGATTAAGCTTCAATTTCTGAAGCTGCTCCAGTGAAAGAAACATCATTCTTACCCCGCGTTCATTATTCTCTTTCAGCATCAATATCTCGATCTTCATAATCTTCCTTTTCTCTTTGATAAGCTCTACTCCAGTCAACCGGCTCTCCAAAATAGGCCGGTGTCATATCAACACCGCCATACCCTTCAGGAAAGCGCTCTGTAATATCCGGTATATACTGCTTCATTTTCATTTCCCTTTCATAAAATAAAGAAGGCTCTGAAAAATCAGAACCTCCTCTAGCATGCACATATTTAGTTAAATGGCAAACTCTCATCTTCTACGCCATCCGGTATTGACATAAAGCCATCACCGATCGGCTTTCCCATTTCTGGTGCCTGTTTTCCTCCAGCGGACGCATTTTTACTATCAGCAAATTCCTGATCATCTGCGATGATATCTGTGGTATAAACACGCTGACCTTCTTTGTTGGTGTAACTGCCAGTCTGGATGCGTCCGGACACCAGTACACGCATCCCCTGACGAAAATACTTCTCTGCAAACTCACCTGCTCTGTCAAATGCCACGATATTAATAAAATCGGCAGTCTGCTCATTTCCGTCCTGGCTCTTTCTTGCTCCTCTCCGGTCAACTGCCAGTGTATATCTGGCAACGGCCATGGAGCGCTCACCCTGAGTGTACCTGACTTCCGGATCCCTGGTCAATCGACCCATCAATATAACTCGATTCATGCTCTATCCTCCATTTCATTATTTTTTATTCTTTTACAGATGGTTCCTCAAAAACAATTCGTCGCTGGCCATGAAATTCATCTTTACGTCCATAAAAGGCCAGTTCTTTTCCTTCCCGGTAGGTACGCACAAATTTTGAAAACTCTACATATTTCTCAATCTTTGAGTACTGACCACTAAAAATTACGAACAGGAACTTTTCTTCTGTCGCTATATCCACACAATCTGCCTTATAGCATTTGTTACCCGCAGAAAGGGAAGACGTAAAACGAATTTTATATAAATTCTTTTCTTCCCTGCGCTGCTTAGTGCCATTCTGTCCTCTGCGCTGCTTGCCGCTCCTGATCTGGCTGATACCAATCTGAAGCAACTTACATACATTTTTGAAACTTTCCGATTGTGCAGCTGCGATATCCGTTTTTAAACTGGACGGCTTTCCAGTATCTTTGACAACAATGATATTACTGCCTCCAAGCGCAGACTTTCGGATCAAGGCATTCCGTTCATCATCATAGATAATCAGAATCGTCTTGGCCACTACCACAAAGCGCCCGAGAACTTCCTGGATACCTTCATACGTAACCAAAGTATCATAGTTTAAAACCCCGATGACACTGTTCAAACGGCTCTCCAGGCTTTCAACCGGAATATACGTTTCATTTTTTTCATTCTTCTTAAGTTCCTCTTCTGGAAACGGTGCCTTCAATTCACTCAGCACCTGATCCAAAGATTTTCCATTCACTGTGCCTTTCATCGCACACCTTCCTCCTCTATTTTTGAAAAAAAATAGCCAATGTAACATTCACATTGACTTAATCTAAGAATCCCATTTCAATACAGATGCAGTCACAAACCCACACTCTGTAAAAATAACTTACATGAAAAGCTATTATTAATGGGAGTATAACATTGCCATCAATGCCTGTCAACAGATCTAAGGCCACACCAAACTCTCAGTGCTGCGCTTTGATTTTTAGACTCTGATAGAAGCTTTCCAAAATGCGGCTGACTATTTTCAGCCAGCCGCTATATCCGTAAGATCCGTATTTAATCTGGAAATAGCACGGAATACTTCTTCTTCCTCTCAGGAGAAAACGTTATTTATATAGAAAGCATACGCTACTTCTGCTATCTCCACCTTAAGGAAAGCTGCTTTTTCTGCAGATGACAGACCATCATCCAGTGTCAGATAACGTTCCGTTAAATCATGCATCTTTTTAATTAACGTGTAATCATCCAGATCCTCTTCTTCATCCTCTGATGAGCTCTTTTCCCCGTGGAGTTCCCGGTACGCGCATACTCCGTCCGGATCAAATTCTTCCAGCCGGTCAAGATCAAATGCTACCTTCGAAAAAGTGCAGTATCCTGATACGGCTGTTTCAGGTAAAATTTCTCCCAGCTGATACTTTTTAATGAACTGCAATTTGGACTCGAAAAAATTGTGATCAATGAATGCTTCATTCTTTTTTACATCTTCATGAGGCAGATTTACAGTCAGATTACCAAAGTCCTCCCATTCTCCGTTTTCTTCTTTGTATAATCCAATATAAAGCCGTTTTCTGTCAGCATAGGATAATACTCTGATGATCAAATCCTCATGGCCACATTCCCAGTCATACCCCAGTGTTTTAAATTCTTTCATAGTTATCCTCTCTTTCCTGTTTTCATTTTCCTGGTTTTCTTAAAAATAAATCATTTTTTCACAGGTCATTGCATATTGATTGAAACAACTAAATAAAGATTCCATCGCGGCAAAACCGGATAAAATCCACTTTCATAAGTTTCATCGACATCGTCCTCCTTTCTGGCACGAAAAAAGGAACCTCCGACAGGAAGTTCCTCCAATGTGTATATATTCTGTTTATTTGCAGAATTCCTCCATTACTTGGTCTTAACTGACTCTCACTTTGCCAGAAGCAAATATAATTGAAATGAAAGAATTTGTAATTATTTTACCATTGAATTCTTTCCAAAGCAAGGATTGTTATACTAAAAAGCAAATAATCAAACAGATATGCTTGTGCAGCTGACATTCTATAAATATAAAAAATATAAAAGACATAGAAGACATGGATCTCTTTGGCGTATATATAGGGATTCCCGATAGATATTTCAGGCAATATTTGCAAACAATAGGTATTATTTTCTGATAGAGTTGAAATAAGGTTCTTTTGGATGATTTATTTCCTCTTCACAATCACTCTCTCCGTAAGGGGCTAGTCGCGGAACGCGTTTTATTTAAAAGAGCTAAAAAACATAAAAAAATTCAAAGACATAAAAGACATGTAAAAACATGAGTAATTTTCTGCTGTCAAAGGAGCTATTTCAGGCATTATTTTTTGGATCAGCCGATTTTTAGAAGCAAATGCAGTTTTTATTTTGAGAAAGATGATTTTCTGATGAAAAGAATGGTTTTTTTATAAAAAGGGTGATTTTTTTCTGGATCAAATAAAAGAAATTGTGGATAACCGACCTGGAAATTTAGATATTGCTGAAAAAAATACACATTGAAAAGCAATAAATAGGAAAAAAATTACCCAGAAAACGGGTATGAAAATACAGAATGGAACGAGAAATAGGCATCCTAGCGGATGCCGGTGAAGCGAAACTTATGCAATTTGTGGATTTTGGATTAATTCCCTTATGATGGATCGAACGAGCGAGCCAGGCCCTTTCTTTGCATCATAGAGTTTTGTGAGGATATAACGGTTATAGAAAAGGTGCAGTGCATCAAGAACCGTACCAATTTCATAGTCCTGTGCCATGATGGTAAGATCATGATACTGAGTTTCTTCAAAATCATAGATAGGAAGTAAATGCTCAGCATCCAGGGTAGGTGTCTGATCGAAGGCAATGCCATATTCTGTTTTCAGAATCTCCTCATACTGCATTCTCTCTCTTAACTTGTCCTCAAACAGGTAAGTGTTAAAGGTGCGGATCACATCATCCATTTCAGTGGTAAAAGAAACAATTTCGGAGTAGGCTTCCTGACGGACCTGGTTTTTGGTAGTCGCTCCATTAAAACAATCATTGAGCTTTGCAGCAATATAGCGTTTTTTCCTGGTGTACTCTTCCTTAAAAATAGTTTTGAAGGAGTTGGCATGATCCAAAATCTGCTTTACCACACCTGGTTTTACATATTTTGGTAAACCGGCAAGTAATTCTTTAAATGTGAGTTTGGCCACGGCCAGCTTTGCAGAACTCTGAAGTTCAGTGGTGATCGCTTCACAAAGAAGCATAAGGATCACTCGTAGCTCATTAATGGATTTGATCTGCAGGAGCTGCTCAAGCAAATCATATGTACACTGGATATAACCACCGCCAAGACCGATAGGATTATACATTTTGGTGTAGTCATGGATTGTAAAGGTATACTCTTCTGTGACCGGATCCATAGATACATCAAAAAAGCCGCAGGACTCCAACCGGAGAATATTGCTGCGAACGGTTTTGATGTTACAATCAAGTGCTTGTGCCAGATCTTCCAAATCGAGTGGTGAAGTGATGCCGGTATTTGCGTTGGCATAGAAATGGATCAGAATGAACAGCCGAACAGAGCAGCTTTTTAATAGCTGCTTCTCGAATGAAGTATGAATGATTTTCTTTATGGATGGAATGCTTACATTCGCAAAACGTTTCACTCTGGATCCACCCCCTTTCCGCAATGTAATGTTAATTATAAAGGGAAATAAAAAAATTTGGAATATTGCCAAAGTGTGGGAAAACGGGTAAAAAAGGACTGTTTTGTGAGATGTGTTAATGAGAAAATAAATGGGGAAAATAAGACTGAAAATGGGGGAAGTATTGTAAAATAAGGGTTTTTCCGGGAAAAACTACCGCACTTTACCGAAAATGGTTACCGCACTTTACCGAAAATAGCTACTGCACTTTACCGAAAAATTTACCGCAGTTCTCCGAAAAATATAGCGCAGTTCTCCGAAAAAACTACCGCAGTTCTCCGAAAAAGCTACCGCAGTTTACCGAAAAAGCTACTGCAGTTCTCCGAAAAAGCTTAGCGCAGTTTACCGAAAAGCTATAGTATTTTGCCGAAAGGCTACTGCAGTTTATTGAAAAATAGTTGTATTTGCGCTGAAACGGGCCGATTAGCGCAGTTCTCCGAAAAGTGGAGCATCTAAGCTGGAACTGTTTAGCTAGTGCAGTTTACCGAAAAATAGCTGCATTTGGGCTGGAACTGACCAGATAGCGCAGTTCTCCGAAAAGTTGGTTATCTGGGGCGGAGCCGTTCAGATAGCGCAGTTTACCGAAAAGTAACGCAGCTGAGGTAGAGCCGTTCAGATAGCGCAGTTTACCGAAAAGTAGTACATCTGAGCTGGAGCCGCTTGGATAGCGCAGTTTACCGAAAAATAGCTGCATTTGGGCTGGAACTGGCCGGCTAGCGCAGTTTACCGAAAAGTGGAGCATCTGAGTCGGAGTCGTTCAGATAGCGCAGTTCTCCGAAAAGTAGTGCATCTGAGGTAGAGCCGCTTGGATAGCGCAGTTTACCGAAAAATAGCTGCATTTGGGCTGGAATTGACCGGCTAGCGCAGTTTACCGAAAAGTAGTGTATCTGAGTCGAAGCTGTTCAGATAGCGCAGTTCTCCGAAAAGTGGCTGTATCTGAGCTGCAGCTGTTTAATTACTATACTATGCAAAAATGTATCTGTATTTGAACTGCAGTTGATCGGTTAATGCATTTTCTAAAAATTACTAAAGATATTTGGTTTGAAGTTATGTAGCCACCACATGATAGAAAACCGAGAACAGTATGTCCTCGGTTCGAGTTACTTTTTTTTGATGAAGTGCAGCTTCATTTCGTTTAAAGTACTTACAGTTGGAATTCCCAAAAGTTCTTCAGAGAAAACCATATAAGGATAATGCTCTTTCAATGTAGTCTTTTTTTCCAACAACTCATAAGCTTTCGAAAAAGCACGCTTTAATAGAGTATTTTTATTCGCTGTACGGATTGTATTGTTAAGCGCTTCTACTAATTGAGGAGAGCGATCAAAAATATCCCGAACGGTGATACATACATTTTCGTCTGTAGATTGCTCAATCATTGTCACAATGGCGAAAACAATCTCTACGGCGCGTTTATTTCTTTCTTTAGCAATTGATGTATAAATGATATCGGTATGTTCTGATATTAAGAACTTTGCAGGTTCAGTAATCTTATTTAAGTTGAGTTTTGACTGTCGTACCTTTACATTATACAGTGTCTGAATTAAGCGAAGCATGTAGGGAGAGGAAAAACGTATTGTGTTCGTGGTGTCATCATAACCCAGTGAAACCAAAAGCGGTAAAGCGGATCCGATTCGTTTTGGATATTTTGGATCGCGAATAATCCCGTAGATGGTTTGGAATGCTCCTGTCTTATTTCGCAGCATGATTATATCATTATCACTTAAATTACGTCCTTTCCCCATAAGTTCGGCCAAATCGGGTAAGTAAATAGTAAAACTTTCGTTTATCGCATACTGGTTTTGGTTGATAGTATTTTTAATATCGGCAAGAATAATACTGTAAAATAGTTTTAATAAGGGCAGATCAAATTCACCGATTTCAACAACCTTACCACGACTAATTTCTTCCAGTTTTGCTTCTGATACAGGTACTCCTTCAAAATAAAGTTTTCCGGTATTAGCATCATAATTGAGGCCATCTGTTGATTCCAGAGGTGTTAGATATGCACTTCCGCTTTTGCGTAAACTTAAACCAGATTCATACTCCTGATCAATGATCAGGGAGATGTGCTTGGTCAATGAAGTATCGACATAGTCTTTTTTTCTTGTTCGGTTGGTCCTTTTTTTGGTTTCGTGTTCTATGGATTCTAGAGAAGATGCATTAGGTTGTGCGTTGTATGCGTTATCAGCGGCAAAAACCGGCAGCTCCTGAAGAACCACTTTGAGAGCCTCATATACACGATTTTCATTTTCTGTCAAAGGTGGGCCAGACTTCATACGAGCTTGAAGTTCCTGAAAGTGCAGGGCATAATGTTCGGGAATTGGCGCATATACTTTTCCGGTTTCAGGATCCTTTGACCACCACTCATTTTCGGTTTGATAATTGATCTCATGACCAACAGGTACCATCTCGGTTTCAACATCAATGGGGTGCTCTTTTCCATCTTTATCTGTTACTGAAATCTGAACAGTTTTCTTTTTATTTAATAAATCTGAATCTTTTTCCATTATTCACGCTCCTAAAAGCTAAAAAATAAACCCTAGCTTATATTATACAGAAAGAGTGGATTTCCTGCAAGACAAATGAAAGTAGAAGGGGAATTGTTTAAGATTGACTCTTTTGTAAGGTATCATAAGTACTGTGAGAGGTATAAAAAAGAAAAACTGATAAACTGCAGCTTTTATAATTGGCTGCAGTTTATCAGTCTATACATACTAACTATTGAAAACGCTGTGTAGAAATGATATGCACTTTAGGTGTTGAAGGCCGGAAGTTAATGGGCTTCCCAATCATTGTGCATATTCTAGGTTCCTTAGTGAAATCCAACCATTTTAAAATAGAAATCCACCAATTCTTCATTGTCTCCAGCAATCAGTTCAAGAAGCACATATAGTGGATCTTCCTCGTTTCGCAATTTTTCAAGTGATGCAGTAATGGTAGAAATTGTATCTTCGTAGTCATCGGCATCAGTAATATCGTTTAAATTACTAATGTCAATACCCATATTTACAAGTATATTTGCGATTATAGAAACATCCAGATCATCAATGAAATCCATATATATCCCCCTATTCTAAATAAAATTTTTTACAGTATAGTTCCGTAATCATGTGTGATAAGTATTCATGAGGACCATAAACAATTGCGGTTCATGGTCCCTGTGTAGTTAGCAGATTGTAATGTTTTTTATGCCACTTGCAGCAATAAATAACAGGATATCTTCTTTGTATTCTGGCAGCACCTTAAGTAAAAGGTTCTCTTCCTGCGTGATCCACTCAGCAGAAAGAAGTTTTTCCTTTATGACAGGGTCATTGCTGATTCTCTCGGACAAACTTTTTTGTGCAAGTTCTCCCGCAGAAAGAGCCGCAGAAGTTTCAGAAACTGTTGCTGTCTCTTGGAAAGAAGTGCCAGTTTCCTCTGCACTTTCAAAAAATCCGGGTTCGTCCGTATTATCAAAGGAGTCAAAGCCCCAGTCACCAAAAAGTGCGTCAAAATCTGTAGTTTCTGTTTGCGCAACTTCAGAGGTTTTGGAAGGAGTGATTAAAACAGGTACACTCTCCTCGGGTAAGTCGGGCTGAGCAGAGCTATTGGAAGTTATCGGGATATTGGTTTCTGCTTCCAGAGCCGTATCGACCGGTTTCGAAAATCCGACGGATTTTATAGACTTTAGTTCGGCAGACAGCCTGAACATCTGATCTTCCAATGATTTTAATTTTCCAGCAAGACCTGATTCACCAGTGTTCAGATCTTTTGTCGCATGGATATAGGCTGCTATTCCGCTGCCGGCAGCATTTTTTAGTTCATCATTCAGCCAGTTTATTTTAGCAGACAGCTCGCAAAGCCGTTCTAGTGTATAGTTTTCTGCGATAGCTGAAGATGATGATGGCTGCCCTGTTTTGGCCAGCAGCAAGGATGTGGATTCATTTAGGAGCTCTTCCGTAAGGCTTAGAAGAGATTTTCCGCTTTTGGCAATGGAATTTAAAGATTCCAGCAGCTTTGTGTAATTTCCAGAAAGCATCGCTTGGATGATTCGGAGCAGCTCATCTTTTTCAGACATCCCGAGAACAGATCGAACGACATCAGCCGTGATTTCATCTTCGCCATTTGATAGCTGTTCCAGCAGTTTTAAGGCATTTCGCATCGCACCACCAGAATAGGAAGCAATCAGTTCTGCAGCTTCCGGCTGAATACGGATTTGAAATTCTGTCGCAACTTCAAGAAGATGTTCACAGATGATGGCCTCTGGGATCTGCGTGATGGTATAGCAGGCAGATCGCGACCGGATGGTTGCCGGGATCCGGTCTGCTTCTGTTGTGCAAAGAATGATCAGTGCATAAGCTGGTGGTTCCTCCAGTGTTTTTAAAAGGGCGTTGAAAGCCTGACGGGAAAGCATGTGTACCTCATCAATGATAACGATTTTCCGCTTTCCGAGTGGGCGCTCGTGTAGCCAGTCTGTCAGGTCCCTTACATGATCAACTCCGGTGTTACTGGCACCGTCGATTTCCAGAAAGTCTACAGATCCACTAGATACAGATCTGCATCCATCACAGGTACCGCAAGGGTTTCCATTCTTATCTTTGTTTTTACAGTTTGCTGCCGTGGCCACGATCCTGGCAAGTGTTGTTTTCCCGGCCCCGTACTGCCCGGCCAGAATAATTACCTGAAAGAATTTGTCGCGGATGGACTGCATTCTCAGATTATTTACAGTAAATTCCTGCCCCTTTACCTCATCGAAGGTTTTTGGGCGTATCTTGGTATAAAGAGTCATAATTCCCCCTCTTTCATCATCTGGAACAGGAGTTCCAGAAAATCATGTTTTGTGTAGAGTAGCTTTTTGCCCCGGATATTGTGTGCCTGTTCAGAAATCTGGTAAGCCTGTTTAGCAGAAATAGGCAGTTCCGTCATATACGGGAATAATTTGCTTCCAACAAGTTTATGCAGGTATTGATCTGCATAGATGGCTTCCAAAAGCCTCACGATTGCCAGACGGGCGGCCGGTGAAAATGCTTCCAAAGCAAATTCGTCTTTTTCTTTCAGGAGACCGAAGGTTGACAGAAGATCCGCATGATTTTGTTGGTTCAGTGCTTTTATCATTCTGGCGGTCATAGATATGAAAGCGTCATCAGCATTTAGCTGTCGGAATAGTCCGGGACAGCCATTAGAAGCTGTAACCACCTCTAATGATACAAGATCTCCCTGTTCCATAAAAAACTGTGCCATATCATCTTCATTTACCGGAAGAAAACGGATTTCAAAGCATCGGCTGCATACCGTGCGGATCAAAGGCTTGTGTGCTATAAAAATGAATACACATTGCCCGTCTTCCAACTCTTTTAGCAGGCTGTTGGCCACGTTTGGGGTCATCTGATTCGCATTATCAATCAAAACAACGCGGCGCACAGTACTGGAATAGGAAATAAATTCTCTTAGGTCCTCCGTATCAGACAATTTGATGCTTGCCTGGTCACAGTCCAGACAGAAAAAATCTGCGCAGGAATGGAGTGGCTTATCAAGTCTGATGTCCAGGAGAAAGTGTGCCAGGATATCTGCACAGGTCCGCTTTCCAGTACCCTGAGGGCCTGACAGAATTAAATGCTGAGCATTTTTTTGTCCTTTGTCCATGTATTGCTTCAGAGCATTTTTCACATATGGGTTTAAAATCAGTTTTTCAAACATTCCTCTCCTCCTCGAAAGACCTCATAACCCAGATAGTCGCAGAAAGCTTTCCGGGTCTTATCGGTCGGATGCATACGGTCAGACTCGAAAAAGATCTGATCGATAGAATTCAGCTCTTTGCTCATTCGTACTGCGTTGGTGACAATAACTGCCTCCTTGGTTTTAGGCGGTGTCGTTCCATTGGCAGCTTCCAGAATATGTAAAAGTGCGGACATATCCGTAACTCGTTTCTCCTGTTCTAATCGGCTGTTTGTGCAGACTGCCATTAAAACCGCATCTGTGGAGGAACTCAAAAGGCGGGCCCGGTCCGTGAAGATGCCTTCCGCAGCGCTGAGTGTGAGCTGGGAAAGCACGCCGCTTGCGTGAAGAAGCGCACCGGCAATGACCAGCGATGGATCCGGCCGGATCACTTCATTTGGGCTGCCTTCGCAGATAGTAAGCGCCATATCAGCCAGGTTTGCAACATTGATGGTATGCTTTAAAAAACCGCCAAAGTATGGATGTGTGGCTTCCTCGGTCAGTGGGAATTCCAAAAACCGTTCGTATCTGGCAGTCCCCATACCGAATACAGCGCAGCATAAACTATACAATTTGGGATCCTCAATTTCATCGAGGAGTTTTTTTAAGAGGGTGATACTTTGTTCTACATCGTAGCTGGACAAAGTAACCCGGAAATCTGCCGGATCGTATGTTTCAGCCGGACTGATCCGGACAATCCGCAGCGTACACTGCTCCCGGAAAAGCTCAACTTTTCCGACAACACGGACAATTTTTCCAACATAGTTATCCGTTTCATCCGAGATGTGTTCGGACCAGCATTTTCCGTATACAATACCACTCTTATCACTGAGCGTAAGGTCCTGCCAGCGCCGGCCATCCGCGATCGACAATTTGACATTCCGAAGTAAAAACTCCGTTGCAATTTCCTTTTCGACCATGTTGGCCAGGTCCTTGATAAAAAATTTCTTCATAATGATATCTCCTCCGTTAAAAAATGCTGATCATAATATTTTTTGATCAGCTCCAATAATTTTTCGTTTTCCGGATAGTCAAATCCTCTTTCAAATTTCAGAAGAGAATTATCTACACCACGAAAACGCGTAAAATACAGTTCCCCGCAGCGGGCAAACACTTCCGTTGGGACCAAATAGTAATCCAGGTTGTATTTGCTGTTTCCATTCAGCCGTGCTTTTAAATCCGGATCTTCACAATCCGAAAGATATTCCTGCAGGCAGGCCTCATACTGAAGCCGGATTTCTTTGAAATCATAGCCTTCACTCAGCATTCCATGAAAGTGATCGTACATGTGCAGAAATTCGTGGACGTAGCTGCTAGGGGAGCGGACATCAATGCATACGCACTGGTAGGCCGGGGAATAAAGGCCGGAAGCATGGTGTCGGCCAAGCTTGCGGAAACGAATGGAAGCATCATAGGGATGCTTTCCCAAAATATCCCCAAGAGCAAGAAATTCTTTTTCCAGTTCCTGCATTTTGTCAAGATCACAGTCTTCGTCTACCTCTATATAGCGGTAAACTGTTAAGAAACGGCTCTCTTTCATGTAATCCTGATGCTTTGGCGGAATATTCTTTTTGGTCATAAATGCATTGGCTACCTCTGTGTTATTTCGATGATAGCGCTCATCCGCTTCCTGCATTTTGTGCTGTTCCATCAGGGCTTTTATAATGATGAGATATCCCTCTGGAATATTATCATTACATAGAAAATCCACTGTGCTGATAGAATACTGATTTAAGATCGGCAGGATCTGCTGCAGGAGTGAAAATTGAAATATAATTCCGTGCGCTTGTTGGCCGGCTATTCGCTCCTTTACAGGAATTTCCAGCTTGTCAAAAAATTGCATGACTTCTGGATACAAAACCTGCTCTTTTTCATAAGCATATACGGTACACATTTTCCCAAAAGCCTGGTATCTACGGGCAATTTCATCCAGAATGGACATATAGACCAGGTCATGGTCTTTAGACTCAATGGAATGGATGTAGCGCTTGTATTCAATCCGGATACGTTCTATGACTGCCAGTGTTGCAAGATAATAGGAATCCCATAAGATACATTTTCTCTTATCGTCTTTCAAATAGATTTTGCGGTTCCGGTTTCTGGGCTTTAGTTTTCCGAAGACCAGAAAGTATTCATTTTCAAATACAGTCATTTGAAAAATACAGTCCGTTGGCATACCGGTTGCTCCAACCAGCCTCGTTACCTGCTCATCATGGCATTGCGATAGAGAAATGCTAAATCCCAGAATCTCCTGCAGTTTTTCAGAAATCTCCTGTTCCGTGATCTGACCGGCCAGAAAATCTTTGTAAAGGGTATTTACAAAAGGATCGATCACCTTTTTCCAGTAGGTCTTGATCAGATATTCCGTGAAATCTTTTCGGCTGTTGCTCTTTTTCCAGAATTGGTCTCTGGAAAATAATTTGAAAAAGTCATTCATGGAATAAGTCCGGCGGGTTTTGATCCGGAGCAGTGACTGGATCCGGTCCTCTCCTTTGGCCAGATAATTGGTAGTCACCGTATTTTCTGGCAGAAAATCAAAAAGGTCGAAAAAATCTTCATCCGAAGATTCCATCGCCCCCTCATTTGTGTCTGGTTCATTGAAATTGAATAGCGCAGACAAATTGTACGGCAGTTGTAAAATAGCCATAGGTTCCTCCTCTCTTTGTTGTGAATGCACAAAAAAAGACCAAATTAGAATTCCTCTAATTTGGTCCGCATCTGTGCAGACTCATCCCCTTTTAATAAGCAATGTGCTTGAAACGAAGACAGAGTCTATTGTGTTTGAAATAAATTTTATCAAGGATAGTTTAACATAGATCAAAGGTGAGCGCAACGCCAAGAATGGACAGAAAAGAAGGAGCTAAGAATGGACAGAAAAGAAGGAGCCTTAGTGCCGGGAGGTCTGTTAATCAGAAAAGCTGTTTCAAACGCATAATACGTTAGAAACAGCTTTTTCTCAAATCTTTCTTTTGGAGAGTTCGTCCATGTATAATTCGGCAATATAGGATGGGCCATTGCACCATAATCGGGTCTGCTCATCGTAAAGTGCCTTGCCGGTTTTGGAAGAATAAAATTCCGGCAATATTTCCTTTGGACTTTTTCCTGTATCTTCTGCAATTTCTTCGACGGCCATGGTAATAAGAAGGTCAATCGTATAGTCTATTCGCTCTTTTGAAATCATTTCTTCAGCCATATTTTCTCGCTTTCCACAAAATGCAGGCAATCAAGCGCTGCAGTTGTTTTAAAACAATACTGATCCTTTAACTTATTCGGAAGTAGCTGTTTAATACAAAAATCATCAGCTTCTTTGCTTCCGGCTATTCCAAAGGCGCCGACTAGGTATGCAGCCAGCGTTGCATTTGTCGCGTCATCCGCAATTTTCCCAGCAATAATATCATATTTTGCCATAGTATCTTCAACATCCAGAAACAAAAGTCTTTTTCGATGAGCCGCAACACAGTGCAGCCATTCCACATTTGCATCATCAAATGCATATGTGGATAATTCTGGTGAAGGTCTTAACTGAAAGATGGAAAGATAGCCATAATCCTGATTCTCTTTAATGCTTCCATTTGCGAATGCTTTAGCAATGGAAGTCTTGAGAAAACGAATAGCCTGGTCCTTGGAGGTGGTCCAAAGTCTTTTCGTCTGGCGCATCTTTCCAATAAAGGCTTCTTTACCTCACAATAGCTGCCATGGTAAAGGATAAGCCCATCTGTAAAATCAAGCACTAATTTGGATCCCCTTTCTTTGAAGAAATTCCGTGATGTCTTCTAATACAGCATCATCTCCTTCGCAGTGAAAAATCCCATAACATTTTTCGATATAGCCAAGTACATCTGCTTTTCCGAAGATGTTAAAAATCTCATCCACAGGAAGATGCCATTCCTTTGATGCTAAACGTACCAATCGGGTCTGCATGAATATGATCTCTTCTTTTTCGCTCATCGCGAAATCCTCCTTTCCGAGCTATTTCTATACTCCATATTAACATAATATCTGCGCGTGAACAAGATGACGATGTGGCAACCAATTTAGTAAGCTTTTTAGTCAAGCTCGTCAACTACAATAGATCTTTTATATTCCTGCTTTCCTTCATAATCTCCGGTATAACCACTGGCCAGAAACCAATCTGACATTGCCTTCCTCTTTTGAAGGCCGCGCAATGCTTTTTCGTAATCAAAAACATAGGAATCTGCTATAAAATTTTTGCACAGTTCCCGGATATATATTATGTCATGTTCTGATTTACCCTGAAAACCGTATTCCGTTTCGTAATTCGGGTTGTCAGAGTAGCTCTTGCGGTGTCCGGCATAGAAGATAACGTCATAGCAGCATTCGCGACGAATCTTCCGTTCCAGGTCTGATTGCTGCCAGTACGGATCACTATAGTCGGTAATCTTAATGTCGAATACCTTCTTTTCATCCATGTCAAAAAACTGGACACGGTAACGGCCGTCCCCTTCTTCAATCCACTCAAATTTCATAATCCTTTTCCTCCTGGTTATTTTTACTTTCCGTATATGCCATATAGTATTTTTTTTGATCAAGGGTTCTATGGTGACCGGGAGCTATGTAATTCTCCCCCCCCCCCACTATTTCCATACCCCATCTTAACACAATATCTGTGCGTGAACAAGATGCCGCGGCAGCGGTCAATCGACATAGTTTTTAAACTCCGGATACAGTGGGGCATCGGAAAAACTACCCTGCAAAAGAAAGAGGTTTCGTTTGGCCCGGGTCATGGAAACATACAGTAGGTTCCGGCCCTCTTCTGATTCTTCAAACTCTTCTACTCCATAAATTACTACGGTGGGAAATTCTTTCCCTTTTGATTTATGAGCAGTAAGAAGGGTAATCGTATCGAGGCTTGCGGGATATTCAACCTCTGCTGTATCAGAAAATTCGATCATGGCATTCACATGGTTAAGAAATTCGGAAGCTGTATTGATAGCCCTCATTTCGATGCGGGAGCACAACTCTTCTACTGCCGGATGTTCCTCCTTCTGCCAGAGAAACTGGTAAATGGACCGAACGGCATCGGACAGATCCTGGGCATACAGAAGTTTTTTACAGGAAGAAAGTGTCCTGGCAAGTGCGATACCGGGACTGCCGGATGCTTCATATATTTCAAGCAGATCCGGATCATATAAATCTGGTTCTGGAAGATTGAAATATTTTAAGAAGCTTTCCAACATGTGGTCTCGCTCGACAGGAATGTCCAGTTCATATCCATTACGTTTCAGCTGTCTGTAAAGCGCCAGTGGATCATGAAAATTGGTCACGTAGAGAGAAAATGTGTCACGAATGGCAATAAATACCTCATCCTTTATGAGTAATGTTTTGGGTGAAGTTGCAAGGTAAAAACCATCTAAACTTTTTTTGATCTTTTCCAGCGCTTTATTTTTGCGCGCAATGATGGCAATATCTCCAGGTTTATAACCAGAGCGTTCTGCGGATGCAACCAGATCCCGGATGGTATCTACCAGAACATTTTTCCGATAAATCGGCCGAACCGTAGCGCGGTGATGGGAACGCAGAGATTTGCGATACCGATTCGTATTATTGGCAATCAGCGCATTTGCAGCTTCCAAAATGTGGTCTACCGACCGGAAATTATCTGGAAGAATCACGATTTTACTGTTGCTCCACATCTCCTGAAAATGAAGCAGGTAATAGTTGCTTCCTCCGCGCCAGGAATAAATACTCTGATCATCGTCTCCCACAACCACAATATTTCCATGGGATGCGATGGCGTATACCAGATCGACCTGATCTGACGAGATATCCTGGAATTCATCAATCATTACATAGCGAAAACGCTGCTGATAGCTTTTTAATACATCTGGATATTCGCTAAACAGTTGGTTGGTAAGCTGGATCTGTTCATCAAAGCAGATATACCCCTCTTCTTTCATTCGTTCCTTCAGTTTCTGATAAAGGCACCCTAAACCATCCGGATCAGGAAAATCCGCATGTTTTTTCCACTCTTCCAGTCCGTCTTTCTCAATGGAAAGTACAGCGTTGTAAATCCTGCTCAGCAGGCCGAAATCACCGGTGAGTCCGTCATAGTCAATGCCGGACAATGGAGAGATTTCATCAATGATCTGCAAAATCAGACGATAGTAGTCTACCTTCTCTGCAATTTTTAAGGATTTTCCTATGAAGTCCTCATGTTTGCGAAGAATCGTGTAGCCAAGGCTGTGGAAGGTAAAGATGGCCGGCAATGCACTTTCTTCACCGAGCACCCGTCTGGCACGTTCCAGAATTTCGCCAGCGGCCTTTTTGGTGAAGGTGACAAAAAGAATTTGTTCCGGCAAAATCCCGTTTTTGATCATTCGTACCATACGTGCAATCAGACAGTGAGTCTTGCCGGCACCAGGTACCGCGATGACTGCCATAGGGCCATCCATGTGTTCAACAACTCTCCGCTGCTCCGGTGTCAGTCCTTTCTCTAAATCGACTGTTTCCGCTGGAACAGGGATGGAAGTTTCTTCTGGTTGTTTTTCCGGTGCCAATGCGGAAGTATTCTGCTGATGGCATACATCTGTATAGCGGCAGTATTCACATTTTTGAGGTACGGAAAGCTGGATCGTGCTCAGGAGAGCCTGGGTGGCCTCCGCTATCCCGCCGTATCCCATTTGAAGATAGCATTTCCCTTCCGTATACTGTGAGGCCAGAAAATCAGCCTTATCCTCTTTGGATTTTAAGTAGCAGATCATGGAAATCGTTTCCTGTCCATAGGCTGGAGCGCTGATCAGGTATTGTGATAACAGTTCCAGGCTGTAATATGCCTGGGTCTCTTGCTTCCTGGCTCTCACAGAATACTGTGGTTCATTCGGGAAAATACTTAAAGCATAGACATGCTCCCCCTTTTTAAGAACCAGATCTGCTTGTGCAGATAATTCAGACACCGCTACGTGGTTGCAGCTTGTATTGACTGAAATCGCTGAGCAGAGCCTGGTCTTCAAAATCTGATAACCCTGCTCAAAGAACCAGTCAGCAAAGCGATGCCACCTGGCAAGGTCCTGATCCCGGCAGGTTTCATACTGGCGGTTATTAAGGAACCAGTCTCTGCTGTATTCCAGAAATGCTTTTTCGAGTGCTTCTGAAAATGAAGTAGGCCCTTTGGATAATGCTAAAATTAAAGAGTCCTTCTTTTGATAAAAAAACTGGGTACGTTTTGATGCAGCATATAATCCCAGCTTTCCGAGACGGTAGTGGCTTTCGCAGTGGCGAAGCCGGATAAGATCCCTGATTGTAAGTTTCATAGGCTAAGTCCTCCTTTTGGGCACGAAAAAAGGAACCTCCCAAAGGAAGTTCCTCCAACGTACATATTATTCTGTTTATTTTTCCAGAATTCCCCCACTCATTCGGTCATAAAATGGCGTGCGCTTTGTCAGAGACAAAAGTTGTTGAAATGAAAGAATCTATGAGTATTTTATCATTGGATTTGGGGCAAATCAAGGATTATCAGATGATGGTATGACAACTTATGTAGATTAATGGGAAGAAATGTGCTATGCTAAAAAGGCTGCCGAACCTCCAGCAGAAAGGAGGTGAGTCGGATGGGAGATTTTATCATCACATTTTTTGTCTCTGTTTTAGCAGGTGTAGTTAGCTACTACATATGCAAATGGCTGGACAGAGATAAATAGGCAGCAACAGCCTAAACGGTCGGTTCGCCGTAATGAACAAGAAAACCCCAGAGGAGGCACCCTCTGGGGTTTTCGTTTTGCCGCATGGGAAATCATCACATTTCTTAGCTGCCTACATTTTATTATATTTTCATCGAAAAGTCAATATTCCTATGAATGCCCGTTTATCGCTGTATGAATATCTGGTTATCGTTTGTTATAATTAATAGTTTTGTAATGGAGAATTAAAGATAAAGGTTCACTTTTGTGCTACCATATTTATAACAAATAATTTGAAAAAGGGGCGATTACATGGAAGAGAGTTTCTGGAAACAGACATATGAGAAGATTCTGATTGGAATGGGTCTCTTTGGGATTACATTGAATTTTCTCTTTCTCAATCAGATTCTTCCCTTCCTTGGTGCCCTTTTGCTGTTTACGGGATTCCGAAAACTGAGACTGGAAAACCGCTGGCTGAAAGCCGGATACGCAGGCGCCGCGCTCAAAGTTGTGATTACCATCGTGAACATTGTGATTGGAAGTGTGCTCGAACGGGAGAAAATTTATGTTTCATATGTATGGAAAGTGATTGTTTTCTGTGGCGGAATTTTGCCGGTTTTTCTGATGGTTTGTCTCTTCCTTGGTATGCGTGAGGAACTGGAAAAGCGTAAGGCGGAAATAAAAAATGAGGTCCTGCTCCATATCATCATCTGGTATGTGGTGGTGACCGTGCTTGCGGTTCGGGAATATGAGGGCTGGATTCTTGGCCTGGCGATCGTTGCCGCATATATTGGAATCCTTGTGGAGTTAAAGAATATAGCAGAAAAACTGGAACAGGCCGAATATGTACTGGAAGAGCATCCGGTGCGGATTTCAGATGGAAGATACGCAGCGGGAGCAGCAATTCTGACTGCGGCAGGCCTGCTCATCGGCTATACATGTTTTGGTTCCTATCACATGGCGTGGACAACTGCAAAAGAAACGCAGGATTCGGCGAGTGAAGAAATCAAAGCACATCTGTTATCCCTGGGTTTTCCGGAAGAGATTTTGCATGATTTAAAGGAAGAAGATATTCTGGCATGCAAAAATGCCAGACAGATTTTGCTGAATCAAAGCGATGATTTGCTGCGGGACGGGGATGAGCGGCTGCAGCTTGACGGCGTGGCAGTGGAACTGGAACAGGAAGGGCAGTGGAAGGTAATCCATCATTTCTTATGGAACGGAAATTCGGGCTTTCGCGGGACAGAGGCAGTGCAGATCAATCCTGCATACCAGGAATTGAACGGCGGTTGGACTGCCCAGGGAGAACTTACCGGCCAGGTCCTTTACGATAAGGATGGGACTTCTTACACCGCAGAGTATGCGTCTTTACAAAATGAAGCATACGATACCAACCAGAATTTTCCATTTTACGGAAGCCAGCAGTATGCCAGCATTTTTGCAGAATTTTCCATGCCACATCGCGGGGAAAACTGCCGCGGATACGTGGCTTACGAAATCAAGGCAAAGGAAAGTGACTGGTGGATTGATTCCTGGCTCAATTACACCCATCAAAAGACCATCTGGCAGTACCCAGTGATATCTGCGGCCCAGAACAGAAAACAGGGAGGCTGGCTGAATGAGCGTGTGTTCAGTACTGTGCAGGATGCGCTGCAGGTGTTACCGGAGGGAGAACGTGAGAATTCTGTCGGCTTAGGAATGTAAAATAGGGAGTTGCAGAGGTGTTTTTTATGAAAAGAATCACATGCATTTTACTGACTTGCATATTATGTTTTTCTATTTCAGGCTGTACAAAGACATATAAAGGTACGGATGAACTGATAGAAAAAGCCAGAGAAGAAATTCCAGTTTCCGATGCGGATACGATTGATATGCAGTATGGAGGTATGTGTACCGTAGATGATACGGCACTCGTTTGGTTTATTTCTGGCAATCAATATCAGACGCATTACTACCTTCCTATGGAAGTAGAAATCAAAGGAGAAGCAGAATATGCTTATGTTCGGACATACAAACCGATGTCTCCTTTCATGGATATTGCTGTTTTGAACTGGAATCGTGGGTATGCCTTTATTGTGAACAATCCAAATTGTGTTTCTGTAAAAATTACGGATGAAGCAGGTACACATGAAGAAATGATAGAAAAAGATGCCTATCCGTATGTGTTCTATTGTTCATCTGTCCCATCGGAGTACGTTTTTATTGATGCTGAAGGAAATGAACTTAACTGAAACCTCAGCAACTTCAAATTTGAAGGGAGGCAGTTAAGATGATTTCTTGTAATAAGAAATTGAAGAGTGCAGCTAAGGGATTTCTATGTGGAATGTTGCTATATCTATTTATGATATTTATGACGGGGCATTTCACCTTTTTCAGATTATCTGAAATTCCGACGTATCTTTTGAGACGACTCCCATACGGAATAATGAAGTGTTTCTCCTTTGGAGTGGTTGGTTACCTAATAAGTTTGTGTTATTACATTGAGAAAAGAAAATTCAATAAATGATAAAAAGTGGGCTTCTAGGAATAATCGCAAAGGCTGCCGTCCTGGTATTTGTTAGGCGGTAGCCTTTGCTTATGCAAGAATGAAAATGTGCTTTTATATGTTGATTGACTCAGTTATTCATTCCTATGATCACAACTCTGCAGAATTTCCAGGGTCCTATTATCTCTTTCTCCACCGAAAAATTTTTTGAGTACTTTTTCAAATACATCAATTTCCGGAGCTACAGTATCAAATAGGGTCATACAGGACTGGAGCTTTCTATCATCTGGTTCACCCATTACTTTCTTTGCATCGTTGTCTTTAATTTCCAGCAGGACAGTGGATATTTCAATCAGATTATGGCCGAGGGTTGGATCCGTAATATAGTTTTCAGCTTCCTCACGACTTTCAATGGCATAGTATATCGCCATATTACTGTATCCGAGACCACGAATCTGGGGGAATATGAACCACATCCAATGGCTTCTCTTTTTACCTACCTTTAATTCCTCATAAGCGTCATGATAGTAATTCTGCTGTGCTATTAGGAAACGATCTAATGATTTTTTCGTGAATGGCTCCTTAAAAATATTTACTTTGGCGAGGCTTCTGCAGGTGACAGTTGTTCAATTTTTGCCTGCAGCTTTGCATTTTCTCTATCCGCTTCTCTGATACGCTCCTGCATTTCACGCTCTTTATCCATGACGGCGCGCTCTTTATCAATTTCCGCACGCAATTTGCTTTCATTTAACTGAGACTGTAGGGCTGAAAATTTGTCCTGGAGCTCTTTGTACTGCTCCTGTAAATCCTTGTATTTTTCCAGATCGGCTTCCATACCAGTCATTTTTTTGAGAAGAAGATCATTGCTGGCAGTTTTTTCATTGGCAATCGTGCGGGCATCATCACGCTCACGGCATGCATGCTCTTTTTCACTCATTACTTTTTCAATTTGAGCAGTGGTTTCTTTTTTTATGGCTTCAATCTGGGCAGCGGCATCCTCCTCTGCTTTATTCATCGTATCCATGGCCTCTTTTTGGAGTCTGTTAGCCAAATCAGTATTTTGCTGGGCCCTATCCATATCAATTTGGGCCTTTGCAATAGCCTGTTCTTTTTCTGTAATCGCAGCATTTAATGCTTCCTGAAGCCTAGAAATTTTGGCATCCTGGCCGACTGCTATACCATTAAGTTGTTTAATTAATGTAGAGATCGTGGCTTCAACTGCCAGTAAGGGGCCTTCTAACTCAGGATGTGTCCCTCTGATATTGTCGGACTCTGCAATATCAAGAATGCGCAGAATAGCATTCTCCTGCTGCTCGCCTTTTGGGTCTTCCAGATTTTTATACAGATCAATGATGTGCATCAGCCGTTCCGATGCTGTTGCGGTCAAGCGCATGCTGACCGGCTTTTTGGCAGATTTTTCTTTGATTTCTTCCATGGGATGCTCCTGATTGATATAAATGTTTACGTTTACATTATTTACGTTTACTTTAATTGTATTATAGCATCATACAGGCCACATAACAATAGAAAGTTTATTTTTAGTGAAAAACGTAAACTTTTTATTGCGAGAAATGTAAATAAAAATAGCCCTGGACATTTTTGCCCAAGGCTATATCATGCAGCATCAATTTTACTTTGCAATTAGGCGAATACACAATGAATTTCACGATATATGTTGAATTTAAAGTGCACGTGGTCACTGATTCCCACATGTGATAATTCAGCAGACAAGTACGGCAAATATTTTTGATTTGGAGTTGTTTAGGCATTTTAGAACAAAAAGTTTACGTTTACGGCGTAAACGTAAACTTTTATGGAGATGAGCAACGATTATAGCATATAGAAAGAAAAATTCCATAAATAATGCTATTCTACCGTTCCAGTGGAAGATCTAATCCAGGATCTTTTCAGGCTTAAAATTGAGGTAGTCTCCAGAAACCAGGTGATACCGGATCCCATGGTGAACTCCGTGGATACTGTCGCCGTAACGGGACTCTCCGTGGCAGTGGGAATATACAACATGCTCCACTCCGTACTCTTCGGCCATCCGCGTGAAGATACTCTCCTCTTCCACGATATTTGTTGCGGATAGTGGAGAAACATAATATATTTACGGAAGCCGGCCTCTCTGGCGCTTTCAAAAGAAATCCGCAATCGTTCCGCTTCCCGCGCTACCAGCTTTTTGGCCTGTTTCTCATTGGCTTCATCCCATCCGACAATCTGCCCTTTTGAATTGATGTAGAATGGTCCCTCAAAGGTATATCCTTTTGTTCCTACAAGGGCATAATCCTGGTAATGATAGTGATTATTCTGCAGGAAATGCAGCTGTGGTTCATATTCTTGATTTAGAACTGCAGTTTTCTTGGCATCCCAAAACATATCGTGATTTCCCCGCAGCAAAATCTTATTTCCGGGAAGATCTGCGATAAAAGCAAGATCTGTTTTTGCTTCGGACAGATTTTTGCCCCAGCAATGATCTCCAGTGATGACAAATGTATCTTCATTTCCAATCAGTTTTCTGCAATTCTTTTCGAGTTTTTCTTCATGCTTTTTCCAGACTTTCCCGAATCTATCCATAGGTTTGTCTACGGAAAAGGCCAGATGCATATCTCCCAGAGCATATAGTGCCATGTTTTCTGAGTCTCCATTTGAAGTGAATGTTCGATGGGCAGGCCGGACAATACAAACTGCGATGTCATATGGGGAAAAGGCGCTCACCGACATTTTCAGTATAATGAATTGATTCTGGATGTCAATTTGATTTGCATTCACCTACACCTGGTCGGCTCAGGCCTGGGGGCTGATTGGCAAAACCAAAAGAGGATATGCCCATAACAGATATACCCGCTAAAATCACTTTGTTGTCTGCATCAAAGTTTAGAAATAAAAAAGTTTACATTTACAGCGTAAACGTAAACTTCCAAAGAAAGTGGCAGATTTTTCATGCATCATCTGTAAATGATACGACATCGTTGGGCGTGCAGGACAGATATTTGCATATGCGTTCTAATGTTACCAAGGTTATATTTTGGCCTTTTTTGAGCCGGTCAAGCGTATGATTGTCAAGGACCTTATCCTTCAACAGAGTATACTGTGTAATTTTGCGTTTCTGCATCGTGTCCCATAACGGGCTGTAATCAACCATTGAAAAGTCCTCCTAAGAACAATCATAGCTGATTTACGGATAAATCAATATTGTGCATATATCCACAATGTTGTATACTGATTAGAAGGAGGTAAAAGAATATGCAGGAATTTGACTATAGTAATGAAACATCGAATGATTTGTATGATGCGGTGGATGGGCTGTCTTATGAGGAAGCGGTATTTGCCAAGGAAGCTATTGAAAAAATAAAAGAGGAAAAAGAAGAGAAAAAGGTCATGAAATTAAAAAAATGGTTTAATGAGGCTCTTTTCCCGATTCTTAATGAATTTGCAGCTGTTTCCGGATGCTGCCTTAAAATTGATCAGGATGCGTATGGCGGTATGACAGTAACATTAAGGAGCAAGTATGGCGTTGATATCACTGCAAACCAGAAACAAATGCACATGGCAATAGCATTCGCAGACCACATTGCTGTAAACAAGTGGTCTGGAGCTGATGAGGTGGAACTTACTCTCATATATGGTATTCCTGAAGAAGATTAAGAATTGAATGGATGAGAAAAGGTTCATCCTATTAGCAAAACACTAATGAGATGGACCTTTCATTGAATTCTCTTAATAAATGCAGTATTGAGGTGCTCCCCTGGATGCCAGAAGATCATCAATACCTTTTCCATTTTCTTCTTTCCAGTTTGCAATTACGACTGGGATGCCAGCGGTTTTTAGTCCGTCTGCCAGTGATTTTTCGCACGATAAAACCCGCTCATTATGAAGCTTGTCTGCATCAAATGCAACAACAACCATTTTCATTCCCAGTTCTTTCATTTGAGAAAGGACACCGTCATCTAAAATAAGAGAATAGGAATTGACCCCGGGAAGAGTTACCACCGGAGTCGATAAGGCGTTGGATGCAAATAGTCCTTTTGGCTCACCCTCCGTGATGTACCAAAGGGAGGATGTTTTGGCAAAAGGAAGGCCGTAAAAACTGCATTGGTTTGCAGCCGCGCAGCCCTTTTTATAGATGTTGGCCAATATTCCACGTGTTGCAGCCTGAGAATCCTGATAGTAGGAAGCCAGGGTTCTGTATTTTCCTTTTTGCGGGAGAAATTCTTTCTCTCCTCCAGGGGTTACAAAGTAAACTCCCTTCATGCTGATGAAATATTTTTTACCTTCGGCATAGTAGAAACGATCCTGGCCGGAAGTGATCACGGTTGCATCAATGTCAGAAAAATCTTTCCGGATCCGAAGACGAAAGGTGTTCCCATCGAGGTCATACATCGGAAATACCAGTCCACTTGGGCCGGCAAAGGTCCACTGCTCTCCTTTTAAATACGCCCCGGGAATTCCTTCGAGTGAATTTGATCCAAATTTCTGTAGAATTAGATCTGCAAGCCTGGCTCTGGTTATATTTCTTGTGCGGTATCGGTTATGGTACTTTACCCGCAGGCTGTCCTCTTCTGGAAATGATACAATATGATGCTTTTCAATCAGTTCATCCGTCCAACCCTGGCTATGAAGATAAGCCTTGTGTGCCGGGTCAAGGATCAGAAGATTTTGCATATAGGTGTAAATACTGCTGCAGTTTTCATTGTTTTTGGGCACAATCTGATCAACCGGTTTCAGTTCCCTTTTTTGTGGTTTTGAAATATGCGAATAATTCATTCCGGTTTTCTTTTTCCGGAGCAGTTCGTACTGAGTGCGTTCTTCATAGATGGAACTGCCGGAACCTTTTGCGCTTCCGATGAACACATATTCCTGGCCATCGGAACCGATCATATTGCACTTTTCTTTATCACGCTGGCAGCAGATGAGCTCACCACCGTAATCTTCCGGTGTCCAATAGCCACACCAGTCTTCATGCTGACAAATGGGGCATTTTCTGGCCCTGCTTACCCCTTTCCATGCATCGCTCATGTTCTTCTCCTCCTGTAAATATGATATTTGTTTGCTTTTTACCGCCATGTAGCGGAGTATGTCAGTCCTGCTGACGCATATGATTGCCTGTCGGCATCATTTTCGCATAAAAAAGGGCATATCAATCCCGGATGAGATCGTATGCCTTTCACATAGCGAATTATATTTGAAAAAAATGAGTACCGTTTTATTATATCTGCTTCACAAATGCTTGTCAACAGCGCTGAAACCCTGTTCGGCGAAGGGAAAGCCTTTGAAAGGACTGCAAGTTAAACACTCATGGGAAGGTTAAGAGATGCAGACCAGTCAGATTAATTCCAATATCTGTTGGATGTTCTTTTTGCCAAATGAGGTTTTATCCTGATTGATAATCAGACAGGGAACGCTCATAACATGATATTTTTCTTTTAAATCTGGAAAATGGGCAATATCATATACTTCAGCCGTTACGAGAGGGTTTAGGGAAGCAATCCTCTGTGCGGCCGTCACAAGATCCGGGCACATGGTACAGGAAAGTGATACCAGGACCTGCAGATGAACGTTATGCTGGATTGCCAGTATTTTTTCTCTTATTACAGGATCAAGTGGCTGCCCAGGCCCTGCAGCATTATATAATCCCAGAATAAAGGACGTAAATTCATGCCCTCCAGGGACGCCGTGAAAAGCTAGCCCTGTCTGCTCTCCGCTTTCGGTTAATACATCCACAAAAGGAAGCGAAGCACCGGTCTCTGCAGAAGGGACGCGTTCGTGCACAGTCAACTTATCTGTATATTTTGCCAGTTCTGTCATATAATTTTCTAATTCCTGGCTCACGGGCCGGGAATCCAGATGCAGCTCAAGCTGCAATTTCCGTTCCATTTTGGAAAATACTGTATTTAACTGATTTATGATATCCTGTGAGAAAAAACCACCTGAGGATTTTACGTCTGGCGCGGCACCTTTTTTAACCGCCTGTTTTGCATGGATACCGGTTCTTTCCTGCATGGCAGCCGCATATTTTTCCAGCTCCGTAGCGGCGGTAGCACCATCTCCCACTGCCGTTACTACCTGGCGCAGATTTTTCTGGCACACATCACCGGCTGCATAAATTCCTTGGCAGCTGGTCTGCCGGCTCTTATCGGTTATCACATATCCATGGGGATCCAGATTTACCAGTTCTTTTACCAGTGATGTGTTTGGCTCATAACCTGCAAATACAAACACTCCGAACGTGTCATTTGCAGAATCAAAGAGAGTTTCCTTTCCGGTATTTCTATTTCTGTAGCAGATCCTGCGCAGCATGTGGTCACCCTCAACACAAATAACTTCGGTATTTGTCAGGACGGTAATCTTAGGATGATTTTTGGCTGCTTCTGCAACAGCTTTTGCGCAGGAAAAATCATCGTCTCGGATCAAAATGGTCACATGGCTTGCGAATTTGGTGAGGAATACACTCTCTTCTGCCGCTGCAAATCCTCCGCCGATTACAAAGATTTCTTTCCCGTAGAAGAATTCTCCGTCACAGGTTGCACAGTAAGCTACTCCATGACCGCGGAACTCTGCCTCACCTG